>JAEAMF010000024.1_pt1 | contig 329545 bp, 292 predicted proteins | sample 8958721 | NCBI WGS metagenome assembly JAEAMF01 (sample SAMN16933255, study PRJNA681124) | bioreactor sludge metagenome | isolation source: anaerobic bioreactor treating anionic surfactant - SDBS | place: India: Bengaluru | collected 2019-02-28 | reverse complement strand
AGCACCTGATTTATTCGTCAAGAACGTGCGTAATCATCCGGGACCTGACACGTAGGCAATCGCGAAGTTGTTGCCGTACCGAACCAGCATTCCCGAACACCCTCGGTCTTCAACGGGTTTCGCCTGGACAACGAAATCGAGTTCTTCTGCGACGCGGCGGGGGTTGACGGGAAGCGCAGATATCTTCAACCCCTTAACGATCGACTCAGCGTGACTCGTTGCAAAAATGTAGGGATCGCTAGTGCTCATGATCTATTTGCCTTTCTCCTTGGCCCTGGCAGCAAGCATCGTGATCAGGTCATCGGCCACTTTTCTGTCTGCACCATCCAGCTTCGCATAGTGGCGATGAAGCTGATCTGCGCCAGCGAGCGCCTTGAAGTCAGCAACCCGTCCGAGCAGGTAGTCGATGGTCACGTCCAGAGTGTCGGCCAGAAGATGGAGGTTGTCGAAGGAAGGTTTTCTCGTCCCAGTCTCGAAATGCGAGATGGCGGATGGCTGCAAACCGGCTCGGTTAGCCAGCTCTTGCTGATTCAGCCCTCTGTACTCACGCGCTGCACGCAGGCGCTCTGGAAAAACCACTGATGGCTGTAGGGTTTTTGACTGCAACATGACGATATCGTATATTCCAAATTAACTAACTCGTCATGGCCCTTGCGGGCCTCTCTTTTGGCCGGGAGCTTGACGAGTTCGTCATATGTTAATTGACGCTCCCGGCCAAGGCAAGAGAAAGGATTTGCCATGCCAGACGCACAAGTAACCTGCATCACGAAGCCCAATCCGCAGAGTGCCCACGAGCACATTACCCACCTGGGTAATGGCAGCAAGTGGCGCTGGACGCGGGAACAGGTAATCGAAAGCATCGAGGCCAAGACCAACACGTTTTTTGTTCTGGATCCCGTAAGTGGGAAGCGCGCCGATATCGGCGTGGTCCGTGAGCCGGGCAAGGCTCCTTACGTCCGTACTTATGCGGATGGCAAGTGGAACAACAACCTGTTGTCTCTCACTCAGTGCCCTTTGTACTAACGCCATAGCCACTAGGAGGTCCATATGGCAATCACGAAGAAGCCCGGTCAAAGCACCGGCAACAATGGCGGTATCTACCAGCAAGTAGGGCCACGTGGCGGCAAGCAGCCGAACTACAGCACTGTGCCTGACCATCGGCAACTGCCGCCAACGACCAAGCCGGGCCACTCGTGGACGCCGGTCAAGGTGACACCGACCAGCGATCGGTAATCCCATGTACGAGAGAAAGAAGGCGGCCCAGGCCGCCTTTTCTCGTTGAGAGGCTTGTTATTCACTGGTTGCTCTCAACGCCCGCAATGACCGCAGATGCTGGAGTCGCTTTGCTTTTGGCAGCCCTGCTTGTTTGCGAGCTGTTCCCATGGCATCCAGCAGAGTGCCAAGAAGGAGCAAGACCTCCTCGCTGTCTACTAACTTATAGACACTTCGAGTGTTGAACCTTTGGCAGAGATGCTCCATCTCTGCCAAGAATTTGAGGCAGCCCTTGGAGTCAAAGTCTTAGCTTTTCTTAAGCTGAACCCACATTCCATGAAAAAAGCGCCGATGTTTCCGCCGGCGCTTTGAAGTTACGATGTACTGCGATGTATTTCTACATCACAATTCTTCGTCGATAAAAATCAATTCTGACAAGGCTCTACGCTAAATTACTTACATCCCATGTATGTTTAGGGTACGAGTCCGTAATGAGGGCGGGCTTTTTTGCATCTGCCAGCGGCTGCGGAGTTGACCTGACCTGACTTGGTCTGGTCTGGTCTGGTCTGGTCTGGTCTGGTCTGGTTTGGTCTGGTTTGGTCTGGTTTGGTCTGGTTTGGTCGGTGCGTTTTCTGCAGAACCGGATGGCGGGGTCAGGCCTTTGGGGCGGCGGTGAGTGACGCGCAAGACCATCCTGCAGCCCGCGAAGTGGCGGCAAATGAACCTGTGATTTGTCGCCTAAATGACAAGTTTTGGACAATCGAAGGCGCTGCGCTGCCGCTGGAACGGGTCGACAAGCCGCGCCATTGCTGGGATCGGGCCTCAGGGAATGGATGAATAAAGGGTAAACCCTTGATGTGGGTTTCCCGTAAAGGTTGCCCCGGAGTACGCACCTACATTGCAAGCTCTTTCGAGCAAGCAAGAGCAAGAGGAGACTTGAATGCAGCGTCGTATGTGGGGTGCCGTGGCCTGTGCCGTGGCCGCTTTGTGGGCTACCGGTGCCCAGGCCCAGGCCAACTACCCGAACCAACCCATCACCCTGCTGGTGCCCTACGCGGCCGGCGGGACCACCGACGTGCTGGCACGTGCCCTGGCCAATAGCATGGGCAAGCTGCTCAAGCAGAGCGTGATCGTGGAAAACCGTCCCGGTGCCGGCGGTTCCATGGGCGTGGTGGAAATGCTCAAGACCAAGCCCGACGGCTACAAGCTGACCTTGACCCCGGTGGGCATCTTCCGCCAGCCGTACCTGCAGAAAACGCCGTACGACCCGATCCGCGATGTGACCTATATCGCCTCGTTTGCCACCTATGACTTCATTCTGGGCGTGTCCGCGACGGCGCCGCACAAGACGCTGAAGGATCTGGTGGACTACGCCAAGAAGAACCCCGGCGCCATCGATTACGGCACGCCCGGCAAGTATTCCGGCAACCAGGTGGCCATGGTGCTGCTGGGCAAGGCCGTGGGCACGGAATTTGTGCATGTGCCGTTCAAGGGCGATGCCGAGAACGTGAACGCGCTGCTGGCCGGTCACATCAAGTCCTCTGTGTCCACCAACAGCATCATGACCTTCATCGAATCGGGCAAGGTCCGTCCGCTGGCGATTGCGTCCGAGCAGCGCTCGCCCGCCTTCCCCAATCTGCCGACCTTCAAGGAGCAGGGCTATGACGTGGTCGTGCCGTCTCCGCTGGGCGTGGGCGGTCCCAAGGGGCTGCCCCAGCCCATCGTGGAGAAGCTGGATGCGGCCGTGAAGGCAGCGCTGCAGGACCCCGACTTCCAGCGCGTCGTCAAGAACTACGGCATCCGCACCGATTACCGTGATGCCAAGACCTACACCGAGTTCGCACGCACCACGTTTGCGGGTGAAAAGGCTTTGGTGCAGAGCATGGGCCTGAACGACTGAGGCTGGTGCTGACCGCTACCCGGAGCCCAGGCACATCCCGCGGCTCCGGTGCGGTCCCCGCTGCCTGCCTGCGCAGGCTGCTTACAGTCTTTACCTGCGTGATGGACAGCGGCGTGCAAAGCGGTGGCATGCTGGTGCCATCACCACTTGCAGGAAAGGACGAACCCATGCGTACATCCCGTTGGCTGGCAATGGCTGGCGCCGCGGTGGCTGCGGCGGCCCTCACGGGCTGCATACTGCCTCCGCCGCACGACCATGGCAGGGACGGCGGTCGTGGCGATGGCCGTTATGACCACCGAGGTGACCGCGACGGCGACGGCCGCTGGGACCGCGATGGTCGGCCCTCGGGCCCACCGCCCGGCGGCTATGGACAGCGCTATTGACAGTGAAGATGAGGGCGGCACCCGATGGGTGCCGGATGCAAAAAACGGGTGCCAAGGCACCCGTTTTTTTATGGACATGCGCTGATAGCGCCGCCGCGCGTGCTGCCTCTTGTGTTCTCACGTCCGGCGCAACCGATGCCATAGATGCCATCGATGCAACCGGTGACGGCGGCACCGCAGACGCGCGCAGCGGAGGGCGTGCGGCATGCCCCCACGGCCTGGGGGATGCGCCGGCCGCTGCTGCCTGCCTCAGTCCTCCGGGTCCTCCGGCTCGGCCAGGAAGCCCCCGCTCTGGTGGGCCCACAGCTTGGCGTAGATGCCGCCCTTGGCCAGCAGTTGCTGGTGCGTGCCTTCTTCGACGATATGGCCTTCGTTCATCACGATCAGCCGGTCCATGGCGGCAATGGTCGAGAGGCGGTGGGCAATGGCAATCACCGTCTTGCCGTGCATCAGGCCATCCAGGCTGTGCTGGATGGCGGCTTCCACCTCGCTGTCCAGTGCGCTGGTGGCTTCGTCCAGCAGCAGGATGGGGGCGTTTTTCAGCATCACCCGGGCGATGGCCACGCGCTGGCGCTGGCCACCCGAGAGCTTGACGCCGCGCTCGCCCACCTGGGCGTCATAGCCGCTGCGGCCTTTGAGGTCGGTCAGCGTGGCGATGAAGTCCGAGGCCTCGGCCTTGTCGGCAGCGGCGCGCATCTCGGCCTCGGAGGCATCGGGCCGGCCGTAGAGGATGTTGTCGCGCATGGAGCGGTGCAGCAGCGAGGTGTCCTGCGTGACCATGCCGATGGCGCCGCGCAGGCTGTCTTGCGTGACATGTCGGATGTCCTGGCCGTCGATGGTGATGCGGCCGCTTTGCGGCTCGTGAAAGCGCAGCAGCAGATTGACCAGCGTGGACTTGCCGGCGCCCGAGCGGCCGATCAGACCGATGCGTTCGCCCGGGCGGATCTGCAGATTCAGCTGGTCGATGACTTTCTTGTCGCCGTCCTTGTAGCTGAAATCCACGCCTTCAAAGGCAATGGCCCCCTGCGTGACCTGCAGCGGCTGGGCATTGGGCGCATCGACGATGGAGCGGGGCTTGGTCAGGGTGGTGATGCCGTCCTGGATGGTGCCCACGTTTTCGAACAGGCCGGTCATCTGCCACATCACCCAGTGCGAATAGCCCATCAGGCGCAGCGCCATGGCAATCACCGCTGCCACCACGCCGGCGCTGGCATGGCCCTGGGTCCACAGGTAGAGGGCGGTGCCGCCGCTGCCCAGCAGCAGCAGGGCAATCATCAGGTGGTTGGTGATCTCGAACTGGCTGACCAGGCGCATCTGCGCATAGCCCGTGGCCTTGAAGGCCTCCATGGCGTTGCGCGCGTACTCGGCCTCGCGGCGCGTGTGGGCGAACAGCTTGACGGTGGCGATGTTGGTATAGGCATCGGTCACGCGGCCGGTCATCATCGAGCGCGCATCGGCCTGCTTCTTGCCGATCTGCCCCAGGCGCGGCACAAAGTAGAAACAGGCGGCGATGTAGGCGGCAAACCAGATGGCGAAGGGAATCATCAGCCGCCATTCGAAGCTGGCTGCCAGGATCAGGATACCGATCATGTAGACGCCGACCCCGACCAGCACATCGACCACCATGAACACCACTTCGCGCACCGACAGCGCGGTCTGCATGATCTTGGTGGTGATGCGGCCGGCAAATTCGTCCGCATAGAACGACATGCTCTGCCCCAGCATCAGCTTGTGGAAGACCCAGCGCAGCCGCATCGGAAAGTTGATGGCCAGCACCTGGTGCATGACCTGGGTGTGCAGGGCGAGCAGCGCCACGCTGCCCAGCAGGATGGCCGTAATGCCCAGCACCGTACCGCGCTGCTGTTCCCAGAAGTTGGCGGGCGAGACCGTGCCCAGCCAATCGACCACATGGCCCATGATGGCGAACAGCAGTGCTTCGTACACCGACAGCAGGGCCGAAGTGAGGGTTAACAGCGCAATCCAGCCACGCATGCCCTGGGTGCAGGCCCAGATAAAGGCAAAGAAGCCTTTGGGAGGCACCGGGGGTTCTGTTGCCGGATAGGGCGGCACCTGTTTTTCAAATAAACCGAACAAGATCGAGCTCTCCTTGTACTGCCCATGGTAGTGGGGCGGCCACCCGGTGGAAAAGGCCCGGGTGATGCCCGTGCGGTGGCGGGGAGATTGGCTCCACCTCTGCCGGCGCCAGTATCCCGTGGCGGGTGCGATCGCTGCCTATACTTTGCCCGGGCTGCTGCGAGCTACAGGGGCCGCCGATTCAAGCGAAAGCAGGTAGAGATTGAAAGCATATTGCAAACGGATGAAGAGCGGGAGCGCATGGCTGGCCATGTGCCTGTTGGCAGGGGCTGTGCAGGCCGCGCAAGGCCCAACGGTTCAGGACATCGAAGTGCTGAAAACCATTCCCGGCGGGCAGTGGGAGCTGACCAGCCGTGTCGACCACGCGGAAAAGGCGACGCCGCCGCAGCTGGGCTGTCTGTCGGCCGAGGGCCTGGCCCGTGGTCTGCAGGAGCTGGTGACCACAGTGCAGTCTGAGCAGCGCTGCACCATCCAGCTGACGAGCAACACCGACGCGCTGGGTGTGCTGGAGCTGCGGTGCCCGCAGGACGGACGTGAGCTGGTGCCGGCGGTGATGGAGTTCCGGCGCCCGGCGCCGGACCGCCTGGAAGTGCGCAGCCAGCTGCAGTTTGGCCCCCGTTCCATGCACCTGGCGCAGGACTACCAATGGAAAGGTGCCTGCCCCCAGTGACCGGGTGAAGGCGCCTCTGCCTGGTCCGGGGCAGAGGCCACCCCGGGTGGCAGGTGCAGGTATCAGGCCGTGACCATACCCAGGAACTGACGCAGTTCCGGCGTTTGCGGCGCACCGAAAATCTGCTCCGGTGCCCCGACTTCGTGCACCTTGCCCTGGTGCATGAAGACCACTTTGTCGCTGACCTTGCGGGCAAAGCTCATTTCGTGCGTGACCATGATCAGCGTCATGCCCTGTTCGGCCAGGCTTTCTACCACGCCCAGCACTTCGGCCACCAGCTCCGGGTCCAAGGCCGAGGTGACTTCGTCGCACAGCAGGATTTCCGGGTCCATGGCCAGAGCGCGGGCAATGGCCACGCGCTGCTGCTGACCGCCGGAGAGCTGGTCCGGCATGGCGTCGAACTTCTCGGCCAGACCGACGCGGTCCAGCAGGCGTTCGGCATTCGCGCGGGCGGTGTCCTGCGGCTGGCGCATCACCAGCGAGGGGGCCAGCATCACATTGCGGCCCACGCTCAGGTGGGGGAACAGGTTGAAGCTCTGGAAGATCATGCCCACGTTCTTGCGCAGCTCGCGCAGGGATTGGGCGTTGTCGGCCTGCAGCGGCTGGCCATGCACCAGCAGCTGGCCTTCCTGAAAGGTTTCCAGGCCGTTGATGCAGCGCAGCAGCGTGCTCTTGCCGGAGCCGCTCTTGCCGATGATGGACACCACTTCGCTGCGGTTGATCTGCAGGTCCACGCCCTTGAGCACTTCGTTGCTGCCGTAGCGCTTGCGCAGGCCGCGGATGTCGACCAGGGGGAAGGTGGAAGGAGAGGATGCAGGGGCGTTCATGTGCGCAATCCAGAAGTCGTCAGGGGAAACAGGGGGAGGCGTGCCATCAGGTGCGGGGACGCAGGCGTTTTTCCATGCGCTGGCTCCACAGCGACAGCGGGAAGCACAGCACGAAGTACAGCGCGGCCACGCAGCCGTAGACCAGGAAGGGCTCGAACGTTGCGTTGGCAATCAGCTGCCCGGCCTTGGTCACTTCCACAAAGCCGATCACGCTGGTCAGCGCGGTGGCCTTGATGATCTGCACGCCAAAGCCGGCGGTGGGGGCAATGCCCAGGCGCATGGCCTGGGGCAGGATCACGTGGCGCAGTTGTTCGGTGAAGCTCATGGCCAGGCAGGACGAAGCCTCCCATTGGCCGTGGGGCACGGCCTCCACGCAGCCGCGCCAGATGTCGCACAGATAGGCGGCGGAATACAGCGTCAGGCACACGGCGGCCGCCATCAGCGCCGAGGTCTCGATGCCGATCAGCGCCATGCCGAAGTAGGTGAGAAACAGCTGCATCAGCAGGGGCGTGCCCTGGAACAGCTGCACATAGAGCGACACGGCGCGCACGGCCCCGGGCAGCTTGGACAGGCGCAGCACCAGCAGGCCCAGGCCCAGCAGGCCGCCGCAGACAAAAGCGATGAGAGACAGGCCCACTGTCCAGCGCAGAGCCAGCAGCAGCTGGCGGGCAATGTCCCAGTACGTGAATTCAACCATGGGGAAACACTCCGAAATCAGCGACGGCGGCCGAAGACACAACGGGGGCCGAACCAGTTCAGGAACTGGCGCAGCAGCACGGCCAGGCCCAGGTAGACCAGGGTGACCACGATGTACGACTCCAGGCTGCGGAAGGTGCGGCTGGAGATCAGGTTGGCGGCGTAGGAGATTTCCTCGGTCGAGATCTGGCTGCACACGGCAGAGCCCAGCATCACGATGATGATCTGCCCGGTCAGTGCCGGCCAGACACGGCTCAGGGCGGGTGGCAGCACCACGCGGGTGAAGATCTGCATGCGGTTCAGTGCCAAGCACTGGGCAGCTTCGATCTGGCCGCGCGGCGTGGCTTCGATGCCGGCACGGATCTGCTCACAGGCGTAGGCTCCCAGGTTCAGCGTCATGGCCAGCACGCTGGCCACCTCGGGCGACATGCGCAGGCCCAGCGAGGGCAGGCCGAAGAACAGGAAGAACAGCTGGATGATGAAAGGGGTGTTGCGGAACACCTCCACATAGGAGGCGACCAGGGTGCGTACCGCCAGGCCGGCGTGCAGGCGCATCCAAGCGCAGGCGATGCCCAGCAGCACACCCAGTGGCACGGCAAAGGCCGTCAGCAGCACGGTGAGCCACAGGCCCTGAAGGAGCATGGGCCATTGGCCCAGCACCGTTGCGAAGTTCATTTCCATGGGCGTGGCCCCGTTCTCGATTCTGTGCAATATCCAAAGTCAGGTCCTGGCGGCGCGGGCGCACCAGGCGGGAGGGACCCGTGGGTCCGTCCCGAAGGTCCACCGGTGGTCAGTCCGGCAGATTGCCCATGTCGCGGCCCAGCCACTTCTTGGAGTAGGAGTTCAGCGTGCCGTCCTGCTTGGCGGTGCGCAGGATGTCATTGACCTTGTTCAGCAGCGCGGTCTCGCCCTTGCGCACGCCGATGTAGTTGGGCGAGTCCTTGATCAGCAGCTTGTATTCGGCCTGGACCTTGGGGTTCTTGGCCAGTGCGGCGCCGGCGACGGCCGCGCCCACGGCCACGAACTGGGTTTGCTGCGTCATGAAGGCGGCCATGGTGGCGTTGTCGTCTTCAAAGCGCTGGATCTTCAGCGTCTTGGGGGCGAGGTGCAGCAGCGCCTCGTCCTGGATGGTGCCGCGCGTCACGGCCAGGGTCTTGCCGCCCAGGTCGTCAAAGCTCTTGACGGCGATGTCCTTGGGGCCGAAGACAGCCTGGAAGAAGGGGGCGTACGAGGTGGTGAAGTCGATCACCTTGGCGCGCTCTTCGTTCTTGCCCAGGGCCGAGACGATCAGGTCGATCTTGTTGGCCTGCAGGTAGGGAATGCGGTTGGGGGTGCTCAGGGGCACGAATTCGGCTTTGACGCCCAGCTTGTCTGCAATCAGCTGGGCCGTGGCCACGTCCACGCCGGTGGGCTTGAAGTCCGGGCCCATGAAGCCGTAGGGAGGGTAATCGGTGGGAATGCCCAGGGCGATCGACTTCTTGTCGAGCACGCGCTGCAGCGACTTGTCCTCTTGCGCCATGGCGCCGGCAGAAACGGAGAGGGCGATGGCGGCCAGTGTGGTGGCGGTGAAGGTGCGGCGGCTCAAGGACATGGGTGCACTCCGGGAAGCAAAAAAGTTGCGGGTGCACTGCTTGAGCATTTACCGTGCCAGCTTGAAACGCGGGTTTCTGTTTGCGGTGCCGGGGCGGTGCCGGACGGTGTCCGCACCCTGGGTGTACGTGCCGACCTGGGGGACTGCCGATGGCTTTTTCTACAGAGCGCCAAAGCAGGCATCGGTTTTGCAAGCAGGGACGGTGTTTTTGAAACTTTTGTGCCTTTGTTTCATATTTTTGGCACGTTCGTTTCATGCACGGTGCAAGTCGCGCCCCATGGTGGTGCGCGCTCCCCAAATTGGAGACAAGGTTCCATTCCATGCACGATTCGCTCAATCCCAGCACGCTGGATGCCCGCATCCGCCATGTCTATGCCCAGCTGTCCTCGGCCGAACGCAAGCTGGCCGATATGGTGCTCACCCGACAGCGGGAGCTGCTGGGCTATTCGGCCACGGAACTGGCCGGACTGGCTGGCACGTCCAAGTCCAGCGCAGCGCGCTTTTTCCGCAGCCTGGGTTATGCAGGGTATGACGAATTCCGCCAGGCCCTGCGGGCGGCGCAGCTGCAGCAGTCGCCCCTGGCGCGCATGGAGCAGCCACGCCGCAAGCGCAGCCTGGCGCAGCAGTTCCAGTCCCATCTGCAGGCCGATGCCAGCCTGCTGAATGCCTGGGCGGAGTCCATCCCCGAGGCGCAGCTGGAAGCGGCGATTGCCATGCTGGTCAGGGCGCGCAAGGTCTGGGTGGTGGGCTACCGCCACAGCCACCTGACCGCGTTCTATGCCCAGTCGCTGCTGGCCCAGGTGCGGGGCGAGGTCGGCAGCCTCAACGATGTGGCCGGGCGCGAAGCGGATCTGCTGGCCAGTGCCTCGGAAAAGGATGTGCTGCTGGCCGTGGACTTTCGCCGCCGCAGCACGCGCCTGCCGCGCCTGCTGGCTGCGGCGCAGGCCGTGGGGGCCCAGACGCTGGTGCTGACCGATGCGCCGGTGTCCGCCCTGGCCATGCAGGCCCAGGTGGTGCTGCGCTGTGGCGCCAGCAGCCCGCAGGGCCTGTTCGATTCCTATGTGTGTGCCGTCAGCCTGGTGAACTTTCTGGCCAGCGCCCTGGCCCAGCAGCAGCGCGTTCCTACCCAGGAGCGGCTGGAACGCATCGAGCGCCTGCATGTGGCGCTGGATGACCTGGAACCCCAGTTGTGACCCGCCGCTAGCGGGCGTGATGTGTCTTCTCCCCCTCTCTCTGTCCCTGATGTTGAAAGCCCCTATGACTTCTGCTTCCCTCCCGGCCCTGACCGTGGATTGCTTTGCCAACCCTGCCGCCAACCGCATGACGCCGTATGGTGCGCGTCGCACCGACATCCTGGGGGCCGATGCGCTGGCCCTGGCGCAGCGCGAGCTGTCGCAATGGCAAGGCTATGCCCCCACGCCCCTGCACAGCCTGCCTGCGCTGGCCCGCGCACTGGGCGTGGCCAGCGTGCACTACAAGGATGAAGGCGGCCGCTTTGGCCTGGGCAGTTTCAAGGCGCTGGGCGGCGCCTATGCGGTGGCCCGTCTGCTGTGCCGCGAGCTGGGGCGCAAGCTCGGCCGTGCGCTTGGCACCCAGGATCTGCTGCGCCCGGAAATGCGTGCGCTGTGCCAGAACATCACCGTGACCTGTGCCACCGATGGCAACCATGGCCGTTCCGTGGCCTGGGGCGCGCAGCGCTTCGGCTGCCAGTGTGTGATCTACATCCACGCCACGGTGAGCGAAGGCCGCAAGGAGGCCATTGCACAGTACGGTGCGCAGGTGGTGCGCACCAGCGGCAATTACGACGATGCCGTGCGCCAGGCCGATGCCGATGCGCAGATGCACGGCCGGTTCGTGATCTCCGACACCTCCTACCCCGGCTATATGGATGTGCCGCGCGATGTGATGCAGGGCTACCAGCTGATGGTGGAAGAGGCCGCTGCGCAATTGCAGGAGCGCCCCACGCACATCTTTGTGCAGGCGGGGGTGGGCGGTCTGGCGGCAGCAGTCTGCGGCTATTTCTGGGAACGCGATGGGGGCGACCGCCCTTTTTATGTGGTGGTGGAGCCCGACAAGGCCGACTGCCTGGCGCAAAGCGCCAAGGCGGGCGCACTGACTGCGGTGACGGGCGATATCGACACGCTGATGGCGGGCTTGGCCTGCGGCGAGGTTTCGCACCTGGCCTGGGAAATCCTGGAAAAGGGCACGGATGCGTTCTGCGTGATTTCCGACAGCGCGGCGGTGCAGGCCATGCGCCTGCTGGCCCATCCGCTGGAGGCCGATCCGGTGATCGTCGCCGGCGAGTCGGCCGTTGCCGGTGTGGCGGCGGCCCTGGCGGCCAGCCAGAGCGACACCGCACGCGCCCTGCTGGGCCTGAACGCAGGCAGCCGCATCCTGTTCTTCGGCAGCGAGGCGGCGACCGATCCGGTGCTGTATGCCGAGCTGGTGGGCGAAACTGCGCAAGCCGTGGCTGAGCGTGCCGACAAGGTGGTCGTATGAGTGCGATGGACACCCTGCGCATCAATGGCGCGCGGCTGCTGCAGCGGCTGAAGGCGCTGGGCCAGTTCGGTGCGCTAGAGGGCGGCGGGACCAACCGCCTGGCCCTGGGGGACGCCGACCGGGCCGGCCGTGACTGGACCGTGGCACAGATGCAGGCACTGGGCATGCGGGTGCAGGTCGATGCCATCGGCAATGTGGTCGCAACCTATGCCGGCACCGAAGACCTGCCGCCGGTGATGACTGGCAGCCATATCGACACCGTGCGCACCGGCGGCCTGTATGACGGCAACTATGGCGTGATGGCGGGGCTGGAGGTGGTGGCCACCTTATGTGACGCAGGGCTGCGCACGCGCAGGCCCCTGCAGGTGGCGTTTTTCACCAACGAGGAAGGCGCACGCTTTCAGCCCGACATGATGGGCAGTCTGGTGATGGTGGGCGGCATGCCGCTGGAGGAGGCGCTGGCAGTCCGGGCCGTGGACAACGGCGCCACCGTGGGCGCCGAGCTGCAGCGCATCGGCTATGCCGGTGGGGCGCCTGTGGGAGCGCCGCAGGTGGACAGCTTTGTGGAGCTGCACATCGAGCAAGGCCCCGTGCTGGAGCAGCAAGGGGTGGAGATCGGCGTGGTCGAAGGCGTGCAAGGCATCTGCTGGATGGAGTTCACCTTTGACGGCACCAGCAACCATGCCGGCACCACGCCCATGGCCTTGCGCCATGACGCAGGCATGTGCGCCATGCGCACCGCCGCCTGCGTGGCCGAACTGGTGGCGCGCTACGGCGGACGGCAGCTGGGCACCGTGGGGGCCCTGCAGCTCAAACCCAATCTGATCAATGTGATTGCAGCGCAGGCAGTGATGACGGTCGATCTGCGCAACACCGATGGCGCGAAGCTGCTGCAGGCCCAGGCCGAGGTGCTGGCCTTTGCACGGCAGATCGCGGCCGAGAACGGGGTGCGCTTTGCACACCGGCAGCTGGCGGACTTTGCCCCCGTGGCCTTCGATGCCGCGCTGGTGCGCAGCGTGGAGCAGCACGCCGGCGCACTGGGTCTGAGCACCTTGCGCATGCCCAGCGGTGCGGGCCATGACGCGCAGATGCTGGCCCGCGTCTGCCCCACGGCCATGGTGTTTGTGCCTTCGGCCGCAGGCCTGTCGCACAACGTGCGCGAGCACACTGATGCCGTGCAGCTGGAGCAGGGCGCGAATGTGCTGCTGCAGGTGCTGCTGGAGCGCGCGAACCGCATGTGAATGCAACGGACCGCCTGGGCGCCGTGCAGCGGCCCGGGCCGTGTCCACCCCATAGAAAGCGAATGTGAAATGACCCGTATCGTCAACGTTGCCCTGGGCCAGCTGGGCCCGGTGCAGAAAGCCGACTCCCGCGCCAGCGTGGTGCAGCGCCTGTGCGCCATGATGCACGAGGCCAAAAGCCTGGGGGCCGATGTGATCGTCTACCCCGAGCTGGCGCTGACCACCTTCTTCCCGCGCTGGTACATCGAGGACCAGGCCGAGCTGCACCGCTACTACGAGCGCAGCATGCCCAATGCCGAGGTGCTGCCGCTGTTCGAGCTGTCCAAGGCGCTGGGCATCGGCTTTTACCTGGGCTACGCCGAGCTGGCCGAGGAAGCCGGCCGGCTGATGCAGTACAACACAGCCATTCTGGTGGACAAGACCGGCAGCATTGTCGGCAAGTACCGCAAGATCCATGTGCCGGGTCACTTCGAGCACGAACCCTGGCGCCAGTTCCAACATTTGGAAAAACGCTATTTCACGCCGGGCAAGTCCTTCGATGTGTACCAGGCCTTTGGCGGCACCATGGGCATGGCGCTGTGCAACGACCGCCGCTGGGCCGAGAGCTACCGTGTGATGGCGCTGCAGGGCGCGGAGATGATCTTCATCGGCTACAACACGCCCGTGCACAACGCGCCGGCGCCGCAGCATGATGACCTCTCGCTGTTCCACAACCAGCTGGCGGTGCAGGCCGGGGCCTACCAGAACGGTTGCTGGGTGGCCAGCGTGGCCAAGGGCGGCGTGGAGGAGGGCGTGGACAGCATTGCCGGCAGCCTGCTGGTGGCGCCCAGCGGCGAGGTGGTGGCGCGCTGCACGACCAAGGACGACGAAGTGGTGCTGGGCCGCGCCGACCTGGATTTCTGCGCCGTGTACAAGCGCACCACGTTCGACTTCGATCTGCACCGCCATCCGGAATGCTATGGCCTGGTCACAGCCCGCAAGGGCGAGAAGCTGGCGGCGGATGGCTCGCCCTGGACCACGGCCTGAACCCACGGCCCTGGCATGGCGCTAGCGCAGCGCCAGGGCGGCCAGACCCGCTGCCGCTGCCTGCAGGGCCAGCGCCAGGCCCCAGTGCATGCGGCTTTGCATGGCGGCGCCCAGTGTCCACTGCCCGGCCAGCAGCACGCCAAAGCCCCAGAGGTTGCGTGACAGCGGGGCCTGGTCGGCCTGCCAGAGAAAAGCGACGGCGCCCCCCACCAGGGCCGCAAAGTCCAGCATCGCAAACAGGCGCAGCGCGCGGCCCATGGGCGGGGCGAACCGCTGGCGGTGTGCCGCCAGGTCGAACGCCGGCTTCGGGAAACGCAGCGCCACATCGGCCGGCTGCCAGCCGGGGGGCATCAGCCAGACCCTAGCCTTGTCGCTCCAGCGGCGTGCCTGCCAGCTGTCGTGCACCAGCTGGCGGTAGACGGCGGCATTGGCCCACAGCGGGTCCCAGCTGTTGAGCAGGCCGCGGGTGCCGTAGACGCAGGGGTCGTGTGGGTCTTCTTCCTTGAATGTGCCGAACAGCCGGTCCCACACGATCAGGATGCCGCCGTAGTTCTTGTCCACATAGGCGTCGTTGACGGCGTGGTGCACGCGGTGGTTGCTGGGGGAGCAGAACCAGCGGTCAAACCAGCCCAGGCGGCGCACCTGTTCGGTGTGGATCCAGAACTGGTAGAGCAGATCGATCAGGCCGACCACGGCAAAGACCAGCGGCGGCACGCCCAGCAGCGCCATCGGCAGGTAGAAGACCCAGGCCAGCAGCGCGCCGGAGCTGGTCTGGCGCAGCGCGGTGGACAGGTTGTACTCCTGGCTCTGGTGGTGCACCACATGGGCCGCCCACAGCACGGCAACTTCGTGCCCCATGCGGTGCAGCCAGTAATAGCAGAAGTCGTAGAGCAGCAGGGCCAGCAGCCAGCCGGGCAGGCTGAACCAGAAGGCGTCATGGCGCCACAGGGCCGCGTGGTGGGCCACGGCGGTGTAGATGCCCAGCGTCAGCAGCTTGGTGAAGACCGCGCTGGTCTGGCTCAGCACGCCCAGGTTCAGCGAGGTGATGGCATCGGCCAGTGCGTAGGTGTTGCGTCCGCGCCGGCGGCCGATGGCCCATTCCACGGCCATCAATGCGAGGAACACCGGGAGGGCCAGAACAATGATTTGGCTGGGTGAGAGCATGGCGCCCGATTCTGGGCGCGGATGGCAGGCACCGGCTTGGCGGGAACCCTAGTTGCGCGCGCAGGCGGGGTGCTGCACCGGTGCCCATGGGGTGGCAACAAAAAACCGCCTGGCGGAAGCGCTCAGGCGGTTGTCTGGGGCGGCGTGGCCGGCGCTCAGGCGGTGGGCAGGAAGCCTTCCACCGACAGATAGCGCTCGCCGGTGTCGTAGGCAAAGCCCAGCACCTTGGCGCCTGCGGGCAGCTCAGGCAGCTTCTGTGCGATCGCGGCCAGCGTGGCGCCCGAGGAGATACCGACCAGCAGACCTTCTTCGCGCGCCACGCGGCGGGCGTATTCACGGGCGGGTTCGGCATCCACCTGGATCACGCCGTCCAGCAGGCTGGTGTCCAGGTTCTTGGGCACAAAGCCGGCGCCAATGCCCTGGATGGGGTGGGGCGCAGGCTGGCCGCCGGAGATCACGGGCGAAGCCGCAGGCTCTACAGCAAACACCTTCAGATTGGGGAACTTGGCCTTGAGCACCCGGGCCACGCCGGTCAGGTGACCCCCCGTGCCCACGCCGGTGATCAGTACATCAATGCCTTCGGGGAAGTCCTTCAGCACTTCCTGGGCCGTGGTGGCTTCGTGCACCGCCACGTTGGCGGGGTTTTCGAACTGCTGGGGAATCCAGGCACCGGGCGTCTGTGCGGCCAGTTCCTGCGCGCGGGCGATGGCGCCCTTCATGCCCTTTTCCTTGGGTGTCAGGTCGAACGTGGCGCCATAGGCCAGCATCAGGCGGCGGCGTTCGATGGACATGCTCTCGGGCATCACCAGGACCAGCTTGTAGCCCTTGACGGCGGCCACCAGGGCCAGGCCCACGCCGGTGTTGCCGCTGGTCGGCTCGATGATCACGCCGCCGGGCTTCAGCGCGCCGGACTTCTCCGCATCCTCCACCATGGACAGCGCAATGCGGTCCTTGATGGAGCCACCCGGGTTGCCACGCTCGGACTTGATCCAGACATTGGCGCCTGCACCGTAGAGGCGGTTGATGCGGATGGCAGGCGTGTTGCCGATGGTTTGCAGAACGTTGTCGAATTTCATGGTCTCTCCAGCAGGTGGGTGGAATTCGGGAACGGCCATTGTGGCGCACTTGTTCCGCCTGGACGGAATATGAATATGCCCTGCAGAAGGGGTCGGTGGCAGCCTGTGGTGCTCCCCTGGCTACGGGCTTGTCCGGGCTGCCAAAGCCGTGTGCCGCGCAGAAACTGCAGCTTGCGCTTGATGCACATCAAGCGCCGGGTGATCGGTGGCCCGCAAACGCCTGCGGCGCGAAACAATGGCCAGGTGTTTTATGCAAAGGAGGTTCCCCTTGTTGCTCACGTTCAATAACACCATGCTGCTGCTGGGCGCGTGCTGCGTGCTGTTGATGGTCGGCTTTTCCTACCGTGACCGACGTTGGGGCCCCTGGACCATGCTGGTGGCCGTGATCTGCCTGCTGCTGTTGATGGGCTACAGCATCCTGAACCTGCTGTAGCGCAGGGTTGTGTCCAGACCTGCCGGCAGACGGGCGCCAGACGGGCGATAATGGCGCCGTGAAGTTCGCTGGACCGCCGCTGGTGCTAGTGCCGAAAGGCCGCACTGGAGGAACGTCCGGACTGCATAGGGCGGCGTAGCAGCTAACGGCTGTCCACCGTGAGGTGAGGATCAGAGCAACAGAGACGAGTCTGGCAGGAGTGCCGCAAGGCAGACCATCCAGGGTGAAACGGGCAATCTCTACGCGCAGCAATACCAAGTAGGCACACGTTGACGGGGCCCCCGGAGTGTGCGGGTAGGTAGCATCGAGCTGGTGGGGCGACCCCCAGCCCAGAGTAATGGCGGTCACGCAGCGGGCAACCGTTGTGCACAGAATCCGGCTTACAGGCGAACTTCACACTTTTAGATTCCACACAAAAACCGCGCTTCCAGCCACTGGGAGCGCGGTTTTTGTTTCCGTGGATGACGTGGGCGGCGCGCAAGCTGAAAAGAATTTTTCAACTTTCCGGATCAATACGAACACCAGTCATCCTGGCTTCCAGGTGTTTCTCATTGGAGAGAAGGCTGTGCGCGCATCCGCAGCTATGCATTTGCACGTGCAGGCGGTGGCGGCGCTGAAAAGAATTTGCCAGATGGCGGGCCGCGGCGCAGGGGCGCGCCGGTGGGCGATTCACCGCACTGCGCCATGGCCGGGCGGCGGGTGCGGCCGCCGCCGCAGGCTGGCGGCACGCCGGTGGTGCGGGCGGGGGCCTCGCCCGGCGGGACGCCGCGCCGCAACGGGGGGTTAGAACCGCTCCCAGGGCATGGCGTAGCGCCACTGTCCCTCGGGCAGCTTGGCCACCGAGATGCGGCCGATGCGCTGGCGCTTCATGCCGATCACTTCCAGGCCCACGCATTCGCACATCTCGGCAATCTCTTCGGGAAAGATGCCTTTGAGCGCAAAGCGCAGATGGGTTTCGTTCTGCCAGCTGACCTTGATGCGGGGCAGGCGCTTGCCGTCGATGGAGGTGCCGTCGCACAGGCGCTCCAGGCCGCCTTCATCGATGGTGCCGCGCACTTCGACAATGCATTCCTGCTCCAGGTACAGCGCTTCTTCCTGCAGCTTGCGCGCCACGCGGTGGTCCTGTGTGAACACCATCAGGCCGCTGGCGGGCACCGGAATGGGCAGCAGGCATTCCAGGTTCTTGAAATGCTTTTGTAGCACCAGGATGGGCGCTGGCGTGTCCACATCGGCCAGGTTCTCGGGCACCAGCAGATCGTAGGCATTGCCCACCTTGCCACGGGTGTGGCCGCGTGCGCCCTGGGGGTTGCGCACGGTGTAGCCGGCGGGCTTGTGCAGCAGCAAGGTGACGGGGGGCGCGCCTTCGGGTTTGGCGCCTTCCTTGACGCTGACGGCTTGCTGCGGCCGCACGCGGGTGGCAGGGGTCTGGACGGTGATGCCGTCCACCTGCACGGCGCCGCTTTCAATGTAAAGCTCGGCTTCGGCGCGCGAGCAGCCCAGCTGGGCGGCCAGGCGTTTGGACAGGCGGACGCCTTCGTCCTGTGCTTCGGGGTGTTCAGTCGGTGACATAAGCGCGCAGTCTACGAGGCCCGCGATGGCCTGTGGGCCTCGCGGTATCTGCGACGGCCAAAAAGCGGGGTTGTCGTGTGCGGATCCGGTGAGGTGCCAGCGTCAGGCAGCCGGTGCCAGCCCCAGCGCCTGGATGCGCTCCACATGGGCCAGCAGGCTGCGTTCTGCGAGCTTCCACAGCGGCTGGGGGGTGTCGGCGTAGGCGTGCTGCACCCAGTCCTGTATGCTGCCGCCGGGCAGGGCCTGCATGGCGGCCAGCACCTTGGCCTCGCGTGCCAGGCGGTGGTTTCTCAGGCGGGCGATCACCGCGCGCGCGGCGCCCAACACATAGCCGTGGGCGGGCAGGATGAAGTCGATCTCTTCCTGCGCACAGATGGCATCCAGCGTGTCCAGCGAGCGCAGGTAGGCGTCCATATTGCCGTCCGGCGGGTTCACGATGGGCGTGCTGCCGTTCAGGATGTGGTCGCCGCTGAACAGCAGCTCGTCCTCTTCCAGCACCAGGCAGACATGGTTGGCGGCGTGGCCGGGCGTGAACACGGCGCGCAGGGTGTGGGTGACGGGGAGGTCCTGGCCTGCCGGCGGCGGGGCAGACAGCACCAGACGCTCTCCATCCTGCAGTGCCAGATCCGGGGTGAACCGGGCAGATGCCGAGGCCGTGGGGGCGGACGGCAGGCCGTGGATCTGGGGGCGGGGGACGCCCCGGTCCTGGCACAGCTGCTGCAGCACAAAGGCCCCGGGGGCATGGTCGGCATGGGAATGGGTGCAGACGATGGCGCGGATATCGCCGCCCGCGGCGTCGTACAGGCGCTGGATGTGGGCGGCATCGGCCGGACCGGGGTCGATGGCGATGAAGCCCGTGGCCGCCTCCCCCACCAGATAGCTGTTGGTGCCGGGACCGGTCATCACGCTGGCGTTGGGGGCCGTCAGACGCAGCAGGTTCTTGCGCAGCGGTACGGGGTGTTCGCTCTGCCAGTCGAGCGGGTGCAGGCATTGGCCGTCGGGGCAGACCATGGCCAGCTCGCCGTAGGGGGCTTCGTCCTCGGTAAAACGCGCTTCCTTGCCGCTTTGCAGGCCGGTGCGGGGCGAATGCTTCCACAGCGGACCGTTGACCACGGCCGCCAGCACGCCTTCGGTGCTGCCCAGCTGGGCCAGCCGCGTCAGGGTGCGGATGGTGGGGAAGATCATGGGCATCTGCCGGGCCTGGAAGCGCTCCAGCGCCCGGGCCGGCTGCACCCAGACGGGCTCGAACTGCTCGCGGTTGTCGGGCTCCGGTGTCTGGCCGGACGGCATGCGGGCCACAAAAAAGGGCACGGCAAAGCGCTTGGGCAGGTTGCGGTCGGCGGTGAAGTGGCCGATCTGCCACAGCTGGGCCACGTCCAGCCGCAGGCCGCGCGCGCGCAACTGGGGCCACAGCGGGGCATGGCGGTCCAGCGCATCCACATCGGCCTGGGTGGCGGGGCTACCGTCGGCATGCACGGCCAGCAGCAGGCCCATTTCCTCGAAGGTTTCGCGCAATGCCGCGGTGGCGGCCGTGCGGCCGGTGGCGTCCAGCCCGTCGCGGCTGCGCACCACATCGTCGCCGGCCTGTGCGTCCTGGGCCTCGATGCCGCCGCCGGGGAAGACATACATGCCCGGCGCGAAGCTGGCGCGCTCGGAGCGGCGGGTCATCAGCACTTCACAGCCGCCGTCCGGCAGGTCGCGCAGCAGCAGCAGGGTGGACGCGTCCAGCGGCGTGACGGGGACGCGCTGGGGGTGGAGGAGCAGGTGGTCGCGGGGCATGGCCACATTATTGGGGCGGTGCGGCGTGCACGTCTGTCACCTGCAGCCATGCATATAAACACATGCCGGAATCTTATGAAAGGACGGCTACCATGGCTGTCATTGATCCAGATCAGACCCGATCCGCTTGCTGAGGCCATCACCCATGACCGTTTTTCACCGCCGCACCCTGCTGGGCGCCTTTGCCGCCGCTGCCCTGACCACTTCCGCCCCCGCCGTGCTGGCGCAGGGTGACTGGCCCAGCCACCAGCCGGTGACCATCATCATGACCTTCAACGCCGGCTCCGGCGTGGATGTGGTGGCGCGCCTGATCCAAGAGCCGCTGTCCAAGCTGATCGGCCAGACCGTGATCATCGACTACAAGCCCGGGGCGGCCGGCAACATCGCCAGCGAGTATGTGGCCCGCGCCAAGCCGGACGGTTACACCCTGGTGTTCGGTACGGCGGCCACCCACGGCACCAATGCCGCCCTCTACCCCAAGCTGCCGTTTGACGTGGAGAAGGACTTCGAGGCCGTGGCCCCGGTGGTCGATGTGTCGAATGTGCTGACCATCAACCCGGATGTGATCAAGGTGAATTCGCTGGCCGAGTTCGTCAAGGAAGTCAAAGCCAACCCCGGCAAGTACAACTTTGCCTCGACGGGCAATGGCACCGGCACGCACATGGCGTTTGCCGAGCTGAACTGGCGCCTGGGCCTGGACATGGTGCATGTGCCCTACAAGGGCGGTCCGGAAGCCATCACCTCGGTGCTGCGCGGCGAGACCTGCTGCATCATGAACCAGGTGCAGACCGTGCTGCCCCACTACAAGAGCGGCAAGCTCAAGCTGCTGGCCGCCACCACCGCCAAGCCGATTGCGGCCGTGCCTGAAGTGCCGCCCGTGGCCGCCAGCGGTCTGCCCGGCACCAAGGGTTTTGACAGCGCCATCTGGTTCGGCCTGTGGGCCCCCAAGGGCACGCCGGCGCCCATCGTCAACAAGCTGAACGCGGCCATCCAGCAGGTGCTGCACCAGCCCGAGATCAAGAAGCGCCTGGAAGACAGCGGCAACAGCCTGCGCTTCGAGACGCCCGAGCAGTTCCGCAAGACCGTGCACGAAAACCGCCTGAAGTCGGCCGAGATCGTGAAGGCGGCCAAGATCACCATCCAGTAAGCTGCGCCGCGGCCGCCCGCCCGGCACCAGGCGCGGGCGGCGCCGGCATGCACAAAGCGACAGGCAGGCCTGTCGCTTTTTTGTTGCCGTCTGCTGACGCCGGGGAGGGCGCGCAGGTGTCAAAGCGCCAGACGCCTATTTGCCCTTGCTGTAGCCCATGGCCACCACGATGGCGCAGACCAGATAGAAGGCCTGCAGCTCCAGCGCCCAGCCGCCCGTGGGGTGCAGCCCCAGGAACTGCCCGGTGTGCACCAGAAACAGCGCAAACAGCATGCTGATGGCCATCACGATGGCGGCGGGTACCACCCACAGGCCCACCAGCATCAGCAGCGGCGCCACCACTTCGCCCAGGTAGACGCCGTACGCCACCCAGCCAGGCAGGCCGGCCTTCATCACCAGCGATTCGATGCCGCCCACCCCCTTGGTGATCTTGGCCCAGCCGTGGAACAGCATCAGCACAGCCAGGGTGATACGCAGCAGCACCATGGCCGCCTGGGGGTGGTGGAAAACACGCAGCAGATTGTTCATGGGCACCTGTCGTCAAAAAAGCTGGGGGAATGGTAATGCAGCCCGGCGGCGCTGCGGGGCAACACGCTGGTGCTGTCGGCGCAAAGCGGCTACGGTGTACAGGCAGATGCCATCTGCCGTGTAGGCGGTTTGCGCAAAGCGTATGCAACGGCGCACAAACCGGCGCGGCACGCCTAGCATGGGCAGCACCGACACGGACCACAGCGCTTTCGTGTACGCGGAAGGGGCACGGTCATCGTCCTGTCACCCGCAGGGTTGCAGGATGGGCTCCAGCCCCTTTTTTCTTCGGACGTTTCTTACTGAGGAGGTACCACATGGTCGCAATTTCCCACCGTTCCACCTGGCTGGCTGCCGCAGCGGTTGCCGCTGCGCTGGGCATCGCAGGTTGCAGTTCCACCGGTCAGACCCAGGGCAAGGGCAGCGCGCCGCAGACCAAGGAACAGCTGGAATCCCAGTCCACCGCCGCACTGAACCGGCTGTATGAGGCCATGCCCGGCACCCGCGAGCTGGTGGCCAAGTCGCGCGGCGTGCTGGTGTGCCCGGCGGTGATCGGCGGCAGCTTTGTGATCGGTGCCGAGCACGGCAAGTGCGTGCTGCGTGCCAACGGCACCACGCGCGGCTACTACAGCACGACGGCAGCGTCGATCGGCTGGCAGGCGGGCGGGGCATCCAAGGCGGTCATCTACGTCTTCAGCTCGCAGGATGCCTACAACAAGTTCCTGAACAGCGATGGCTGGTCCGTGGGGGCCGATGCCAATGTGGCCGTGGGCAAGGCCGGTGCCAATGGCGGCATCGACACCACCACGGCCAACGCGCCGGTCAGCAGCTATGTGCTGAACAACACCGGTCTGGAAGCCGGCGTGTCCGTCAACGGCAGCAAGATCAGCAAGATCAGCATGTGACGGCGCAGCTGCGCCGCCATCGTGTGGTGCAACATGCAAAAAAGACCGGCCTGGGCCGGTCTTTTTTTGTTCCATCGGATGCGCCGCCGTTCAGGTGGGCGAGTCGGTGCTGGCGCCGGGCGCGGGCTGGTACCAGCGGGTGGCGATCAGCTCGGGTTCGTCGTGTTCCAGCAGCTTCTGCCAGTGCAGATCGGCGTCCTGCACGAACAGATCGCTCACCAGGGCCTGCGCCAGGCGGGTGGCGCCGATGCCCAGGCCGGGAATGTCGCTGCCCAGGGCCGCATGGCTCATGGTGGCGCCCCAGTTGAACAGGTGCAGGCGCGACAGGGCCTCGGCCTTGTCGCCGTCGGCGCTCTGGAGCGCGAAGTTGGCCGCCAGATAGGGGAAGCGGGCCGGTTCAGGCTGGGCGGCGGCCATGGCGGGGGACACATGGCGGCCCCAGGTGTCGATGTGCGGGGTGTAGCGGGCCAGCTCGGGGCGGTCCAGCAGGTCCACATCAAAGCCGGTGCCCAGGATGACGGCGTCAAAGCGCTGCACGCTGCCATCGGCCAGCGTCACGGCCACGCCGTCGGCCAGGGGCTGCACATCCTTCCAGCCGCAGCCCAGGCGCAGCGTGAAGCTGTCGTGGGCGTCGCAGCGGCGCACGGTTTCCCAGGGCGGAGGCACCTGTTCGTCGAAGATGTAGGTGTAAAAGCGCCATTTGCGCGCATCGTCCAGTGCCGAGTAACCGCGCAAAAAGCCGGGAAAGGAGGCAGCCTTGCTCTTGTTGATCTGCGGCAGCACGGCGCGGCGGGCGAACTGGCTGACGGCGGCGCCGGCTTCCAGCGCGCAGGCGGCATTGTCAAAAGCCGAGGCACCGGCGCCCAGCACGGCGATGTGCCGGCCGCGCAGGGCGTCGAAGTCGATGGCATCCATGGTGTGGAACACGCGGCCGACGGCCAGCGGGTCCTGCATGGACAGCGAGGGGAAATCCGGCCAGCGCGGGGCGCCGCTGCCATCGCGGCCCAGCGCCAGGATGATCTTGCGGGTGCGCACCGTCTCCACGCCCTGGGGGCCTTGCAGGCGGGCGGTCAGCACACCGTCGGCATCGCCGACTTCCAGCAGGCGCACGCCGTTTTCCACCTGTACCCCGGCGGTGTCGCGCACCCACAGCAGGTAGTCACGCCAGTCCACGCGGCCGATCTTGTGCAGCCCTGCCCATCCGGGGGTGGCGGCATCGAAAGGCGAGATGTCACCGGTGCCGTGCTGGGCTTCGTACCAGGCGCGGAAGGTGAGGCTGGGCACGCCCAGGTCGGGGCCGATCAGCTGCTTGGGGCTGCGTAGCGTCAGCATGCGGGCGTAGGTGGCCCAGGGGCCTTCGTCGCCCCGGGCGGCGGCATCGATCACGCGGATTTTGCGCACGCCTTCGCGCAACAGGGCAAAGCCCGCGGTCTGGCCGCACATGCCGGCGCCCACCACCAGCACGTCCAGGGTGGGGTCATCGGCTGCGGCCGTGCCCTGCACCCAGTTGGGGGCAGGGTAGTTCAGGCGCTCCAGGTCGCGGCGGGCCTCGGCGGCGAGGGCCTCGAGCGCGGGCTGGTTGCGGGGGCTGGACAGGGTTTGGAGGGGAACCGCAGGAAGTTCGGCGGAAGAGGAGGGGGAAAGGCTTTCGTTCGTCACAGGTAGGAAGATAATCCAAGGATGACCCAACTTGACTGTTTCTATAGCCTTTCTTCTCCCTGGGCCTATCTCGGAGGCCCCCAACTGCAGGACATCGTGCGCCGCCACGGCGTCAAGCTGGTGCTCAAGCCTTATGACTTCCAGCTGGTGGTGCCGCAGACCGGCGGCATTCCGCTCAAGACCCGTCCCGAGCCCCGCAAGACCTACCACGCGCTGGAGCTGGCACGCTGGAGCGACTACCTGGGCCTGCCGCTGAACCTGGTGCCAGCCCACTATCCCCAGGGTGTGGCCGACGACGTGAACTGGAACAAGACCCCGGGCTGGATGGTGATTGCCGCCCAGCTGCAGGGCCTGGATGCCTTCCCGTTGTCGCATGCGCTGCTGCGTGCCCTGTGGGCCGAAGAGCGCAAGACCTCCGACGCGGCGGTGCGCATTGCCGTGGCCAACGAAGCCGGCTATGACGGTGCTGCCCTGCATGCGCTGGAAACCTCGGCCGAGGTGCAGGCCCAGTACCAGGCCAACAGCGAGGAAGCCGTGGCCCTGGGCGTGTTTGGCGCCCCCACCTTCATCCTGAACGGCGAGCGTTTCTGGGGCCAGGACCGCCTGCCGTTCGTCGACCGCGCACTGGCCAAGCTGGCCGCTGCCAAGGCCTGACAGGGCCTGATCCACCCTCTGCCACACCATGCACATTCGCTTCACCAAGATGCAGGGCGCGGGCAACGACTTTGTCGTGCTCGACGAGACGCAAGGCCGCCTGGGCCTGACGGCGGCGCAGTACCGCTTTCTGGCGGACCGCCATTTCGGCGTGGGCGCCGACCAGATCCTGACGGTGCGCCCTTCGCCCGCCGACGGCGTGGATTTTGAATACGTGATCCACAACGCCGACGGCGGTGAGGTGGAGCAGTGCGGCAACGGCTCGCGCTGCTTTGCCCGCTTTGTGTATGACAAGGGCCTGACCGACAAGACCACCATCCGCGTGCAGACGCTCAGCGGGGTGATCGCCCCCCAGCTCACACCGGATGGCCGCGTCACCGTGGACATGGGCCTGCCGGTGCTGGATGCCCCGCGCGTGCCCTTCGACGCCAGCGGGCTGGCGGCGGCCACGCGCCACCGGGCCCAGGTCTGGCCGCTGGCGCTGGCGGCACCGGCGCCTGCCCAGGTCGAGGTCGTGGTGGTCTCCATGGGCAATCCGCACGCGGTGCAGCTGGTGGACGATGTCGACCAGTTCCCCGTGGCGGTGGTGGGCCCGCAGGTGGAGCGCCATGTGCGTTTTCCGCAACGCGTGAACGCGGGCTTTCTGCAGGTGCAAAACCGCGCGCAGACCAAGCTGCGCGTCTATGAACGTGGCTCGGGCGAGACCCTGGCCTGCGGCACCGGCGCCTGCGCGGCCGTGGTCGCCGGCATCCAGCAGGGTTTGCTGGATGCGCGTGTCGATGTACAAACCCGGGGGGGCTTGCTGACGATCGCCTGGGAGGGCGGCGCGCAAGACCATGTGTTCATGACCGGCCCGGCCACCACGGTGTTCGAAGGCCAGATCGAGATTCCTGACGCTTTATGACTTCCAACGTCTCCACCATGAATGACGACAGCATTGCCGACTACCTGCGGCAGCACCCCGAATTCTTTGAACGCCACGCCGAGCTGTTGTCGACCGTGCAGCTGAGCAGCGGCCACGGCGGACGTGCCGTCAGCCTGCAGGAACGCCAGGCCGAGATGCTGCGCGACAAGATCAAGGGCATGGAGCAGCGCATCATGGAAATGGTGCGCAACAGCAGCGACAACGCCAGCATTGCCCACAAGATCCACCGCTGGAGCTGTGCACTGGCCAAGGTCCAGGACCCACGCCAGCTGCCGCACACGGTCAGCGAAGGCATCCAGCGCGAATTCGAGGTGCCCCAGGTGGCGGTGCGCGTGTGGGATGTGGCCGGCCCCTACCAGGGCGGCATGTACACCATGGGCGTGAGCGACGATGCCAAGTCCTTCGCCACCTCGCTGACCATGCCGTTCTGCGGTCCCAACCTGGGCTTCGAGCCCACCAGCTGGCTGTCCAAGCCCAGCGAAGTGCAGTCGCTGGCGCTGCTGACGCTGCGCGAAGGCCCGAACGACAGTGCGGCCCCGGCCTTCGGCCTGCTGGTGCTGGGCTCGCCCGATCCGCTGCGTTTCGATGCCACCATGGGTACCGAGTTTCTGGCGCGCATTGCCGAACATGCCAGCGCGGCCCTGGGCCGCCTGCGCATCACCCCCGGCAACTGACGGGCACCACCATGGCGGCCACCGGTCGGCTTACCGCAGGGCGTCCCCGCGCCGGCCAGCCTGCCATGGCGCACCCGGTGCTGGACGCCGTGGCGGGCCAGTACCTGGAGCATGTGCGGGTGGAAGAGCGCCTGTCGGCCCGCACGCTGGCCCTGTACACCTTGGATCTGGAGCGCCTGAGCACGCTGGCACAGACCGTGCAGACCCCGCTGCTGCAGCTGCAGCCGGTGCAGATACGCCGCTTTGTGGCCCAGATGCACGGCCAGGGACGCAGCGGGCGGGGGATTGCGCTGATTCTCTCGGGCTGGCGCGGCTTCTTTCACTGGGCGGCGCAGCAGGGGCTGGTGCCGCACAACCCGGTGCAGGGGGTGCGGGCGCCCAAACAGGCCAAGCCCCTGCCCAAGGCCCTGGGGGTGGACGATGCGGTGCAGCTGGCCGGTTTCCGCAACGACGATGCCGACCCCTGGACCGAGGCGCGCGACGCAGCCATGACCGAGCTGCTTTACAGCAGCGGCCTGCGCGTGGGCGAGCTGGTGGGCCTGAATCTGCGGCCCGGCGACGCGGCGCAAAGCGGCTGGATCGACTGGGAGGCGGCCGAAGCCCATGTGCTGGGCAAGGGCGGCAAGCGCCGCACCGTGCCGGTGGGCAAGCATGCGCTGGCGGCCTTGCAGCGCTGGCTGCGCCGCCGTGCCGAGCCCTTCGAGCCCGATTGGGCAGAGCCCGCGCTGTTCGTGGGCGCACGGGGTGGGCGCATGTCGGCCCAGACCGCCTGGGCGCGGCTGCGCCAGCGCGGCCAGCAGGCGGGCCTGGCGCAGCCGGTGCACCCGCATGTGCTGCGCCATTCCTTTGCCAGCCACATGCTGCAAAGCAGCGGTGACCTGCGTGCCGTGCAGGAGCTGCTGGGCCATGCCAACATCGCCACCACCCAGGTCTATACCCGGCTGGATTTCCAGCACCTGGCCCAGGCCTACGAGCAGGCCCACCCACGCGCCAAGCGCAAGGAGTGAGTGTGGCAGAGGACGATGGCCCCTGCCCACCGTCGCCGTGGCTTCCTGATTTGATAGCTGCCTGTGGCGGCGCAGCGCTGTGGGGCGATCGATAGCACCCGCAAGGTGGACGCCCCCATGGGCGCAGGGCACTTGACCGGCTGGCTACACTGACTGTTGTTGCGCGCCCTGGAATTTTCGGGTAGCGCCTCCAGCTGATTGCTGTTTTTCCCCGTTTCGCGGCGGCCCGGTGCGGCTGCCGCGCCAGATTACAAGGCATACCACCATGGCACTGATTCCCGTCAGCATCCTCACCGGCTTCCTGGGCTCGGGCAAGACCACCTTGCTCAAGCGCGTGCTCAGCGAATCCCACGGCATGAAGATCGCCGTGATCGAAAACGAATTCGGCGAAGAGAACATCGACACCGACATTCTGAAGACCGAATCCAAGGAACAGATCCTGCAGATGAGCAATGGCTGCATCTGCTGCACCATCCGCGAAGACCTGCGCGAAGCCCTGCAACTGCTGGCCGCCAAGCGCCGCAAGGGGCTGGTGGAGTTCGACCGCATCGTGATCGAGACCACCGGCCTGGCCGACCCCGGCCCGGTGGCGCAGACCTTCTTCATGGACGACGAGATCGCCGAAAGCTATCTGATCGACTCCATCATCACCCTGGTGGATGCCAAGCACGCCAACCAGCAGCTGGACGACCGCCAGGAAGCACGCCGCCAGGTGGGCTTTGCCGACCAGATCTTCCTGACCAAGACCGACCTGGTCAGCGCCGCCGACAAGGAGGCACTGGTCCACCGCCTCAAGCACATGAACCCGCGCGCGCCCATCCAGGCCGTGCATTTCGGCGACGTGCCGCTGTCCGAAGTGTTTGACCTGCGCGGCTTCAATCTGAACGCCAAGCTGGACATCGATCCCGATTTCCTCAAGGCCGACGAGCACGACCACAGCCACTGCGACCACGATCACGGCAAGTGCGAACATGACCACGATCACGGCCATGCCCACCACCACGAACACGGCAAGCACTGCGACCATGAACCTGCCCATGGCGCGGAGTGCAAGCACCCGCACCACCACCACCATGACGACGATGTGAAGAGCTTCGTCTACCGTGCCAGCCGTCCGTTCGACCCGGCCAAGCTGGAGGACTTCCTGGGCGCCATCGTCAACATCTACGGCCCGCGCATGCTGCGCTACAAAGGGGTGCTGAACATGAAGGGCACCGAGCGCAAGGTGATCTTCCAGGGTGTGCACCAGCTGATGGGCAGTGACCTGGGGCCGGAGTGGGAAGCCGGTGAGGCGCGTGAAAGCCGAATGGTGTTCATCGGCATTGACCTGCCGCAGGACATCTTCAAGCAAGGCCTGGAACAAAGCCTGGCATAAACCCTGCTTTGTGGTTTGCCGCCGGTCGCGGCCGGGCCTCTGGCCGGCCGCGGGGCTGCTGCCGCACCGGCGCAGAATCGCCCGCCACCTCTCGCAGCCATGCGGGAGAGGGCGGGCGATTTACATGGTCTTACCAAAGCTGGTTGTGTGATATCCGCAACTTTGCGTTAGGTATTGTTGGAGATGGCTACAATCCCGCCCCTAAAGAGAACCCGGTCGGTCTGCCCACGGGGAAGACAGACTGGGACGGTCATACTGTGAGGAGACAGGACGTGACAGCCGAGACCAGCAAGAAGAAAGCCACACCCAAAGTGGCTGCACCTGCGGCCCCCAAAGCCGCAGCCGCGAAGACGCCTGTCAAGGCCGCTGCCAAGAAGGTGGCCGCACAGCCCAAGGCTGCGGCAGCCCCCGCCGTTTCCCCTGCGCGCAGCCCTGCGCGCAGCGCCTCAACCCAGCCTCTGGCAGCCGCTTCGACGGCTGCCAAGCCCACAAGCACGAAAGCCATGCCTTCCACTATCTCTGCCCCCACAGCCGCCGTGCTCAAGCGTGACCCCAAGCTGGCCAACAACTGGAAGACCAAGTCTGCCGAAGAGCTGAGCGATGCCGAAGTCATTGCCATGCCCGACGAGGAGTACATGAACGACAAGCAGATGGCGTTCTTCCGCCACAAGCTGGTGCAGCTCAAGCAGGACATGCACAACAACGCGGGCGAGACGGCTGAAAACCTGCGCGAAGACACCGTGGTGGTGCCCGATCCCGCCGATCGTGCCACCATTGAGGAAGAACACGCCCTGGAACTGCGCACCCGCGACCGCGAGCGCAAGCTGCTGAAGAAGATCGAACAGTCCATCGCCCGCATCGACGCCGGCGACTACGGTTACTGCGACGAAACCGGCGAGCCCATCGGCGTTGGCCGTCTGCTGGCCCGTCCCACGGCCACGCTGTCGCTGGAAGCCCAGCAGCGCCGCGAGCTGAAGCAAAAGATGTTTGGAGACTGATCCTCCCCGGATCCACCGCCCACCGTTGCAGGACACCATGAACCAGGAATCAGGCAAGACAGGCGGTTTTCTCTCCAAGATGTTGCAGAAGGTCACGGGCTCCTCCGCGCAGGAGCCTGCTGACCTGGCTGCCAGCGATGAAGGGTCTGGTAAAGAGGCCCTGCACCAGATGGTGGAGCGCAAGCGCCGCGACGACGCCATCCGTGCCCAGGAATTTGCCGAGCTGCGGCAGCTTCGCAGCCAAAGCGGCCGCGGCGGCCCCCCGGCACGCATGCCGGCTTCGGCGTTTTTGCCTTCGGCGCTGGACGCCGAAGACCACGGCACCACCACCTTGCGAAAAATCGATGCCATCGAAGCGCAGATGGCGCAGCAATGGCTGCGCACTGCCGATGGCTGCGCGCCGGTGACCGACGCCGTGCCTCCGGTTGCAGACGCCCGCGCTGCGGCGTCCAGCCCGGCACCGGGCCGGCCGCCCGGCATGACGGCGGCCCAGTGGCAGGCGATTCCCACGCTGGGCGAGGAAAGCCGGGTGCCCCCCGTGCCGGTCGGCACCGCGGACGGTGCGGGCTTTGCCATCACGCCCGATATTGAAGAAGCCGCCATCCTGTTTGCCCATGGCGATCTGGATGGTGCCAAGGCGCGCCTGCTGGAGCTGCTGGTGCAGGGCCTGGACCATGCGCCGGTGGACCGCCGGGCGGTGGCAGGCATCTGGCAGGTGGTGCTGGACCTGTACCGTGCCATTGGCGATGAAGAAGGGTTCGAGCCGCTGGCGCTGGACTGGGCGAGCTATTTCGGCCATGCGGCGCCGGTGTGGTTCTCCATGCCGCAGCAGCTGGGCATGGCGTCCCTGGACATGGCGGCAGGGCTTCAGCCCACCGCGCGGGACGGGCTGGCAGGGGTGATCGAAGGGGATGCCACCCCCTGGCTGCAGGCCTTGCAGGCCCGTGCGCGCTTGGGCACGCCGCTGGAGATTTCCTGCGAGCGCCTGATCCGCCTGGACTTTGTGGCTGCCGGCATGGTGCTGAACTGGGCGGCCGAGATGCAGGTCCTGGGTCACCAGCTGCGCTTCACCCAGCTGCACCATCTGGTGGCGGTGTTCCTGCAGGTGATCGGCATCGAGGCCCACGCCAAGCTGCAGCTGCGCGCGCCCTGAGGGGGCGGCGTGTCGCCGGTGGCGGGAGGCTGGAACGCGTGCCTTGCCTAGGCCAAAAAAACTGTGCTCCGGCCTCTTGCAAGCGGCTCAATCGCCTCGATATATGGAAGCTATGGAACAGTATCACGGCACCACCATCCTCAGCGTGCGGCGCGAAACGCCGGACGGCATCCAGGTCGCCATCGGCGGCGACGGCCAGGTCACGCTGGGCAACATCGTTGTCAAGGGCACGGCCCGCAAGGTGCGCAAGCTCTACCATGGCAAGGTGCTGGCCGGCTTTGCCGGCGCCACGGCCGATGCCTTCACGCTGTTCGAGCGGTTCGAGGCCAAGCTGGAAAAGCACCAGGGCCACCTGACGCGCGCGGCCATCGAGCTGACCAAGGACTGGCGCACCGACCGTGTGCTGCGTCGCCTGGAGGCCATGCTGGCCGTGGCCGATGCCTCGGCGTCCCTGATCATCACCGGCAACGGCGATGTGCTGGAGCCCGAGCAGGGCATCGTGGCCATCGGTTCCGGCGGGGCCTATGCCCATTCGGCCGCCAAGGCGCTGTTGAACCACACCGAGCTGTCGGCCGAAGAGGTGGTCAAGAAGTCGCTGGAGATCGCCGGCGAGCTGTGCATCTACACCAATATGCACCACACCATCGAGACGCTGTAAACCGGTTTCTCCATTGTTTTGATAGCGCCCTGTGCTCGCGCTCGCCGCACAGGACGCCCATTTGAGTCTTAAAGCCATGTCGTCCATGACCCCGCAGGAAATCGTCTCCGAGCTGGACCACCACATCGTCGGCCAGCCCGGCGCCAAGCGCGCCGTGGCCATTGCGCTGCGCAACCGCTGGCGCCGCCAGCAGGTGCCCGATGGGCTGCGCCAGGAAATCACGCCCAAGAACATCCTGATGATCGGCCCCACCGGCGTGGGCAAGACCGAGATCGCGCGCCGCCTGGCCAAGCTGGCCGATGCGCCTTTCATCAAGGTGGAAGCCACCAAGTTCACCGAAGTCGGCTATGTGGGCAAGGACGTGGATGCCATCATCCGCGATCTGGCTGAAATCGCCGTCAAGCAGACGCGCGAAGCCGAGATCAAGAAGTTGCGCGTGCGCGCCGAAGATGCTGCCGAAGAACGCATCCTGGACGTGCTGCTGCCCCAGGCCCGCACGCACGATGCCGTGCCGGCCGACAATGCCACGCGCCAGGTGTTCCGCAAGAAGCTGCGCCAGGGCGAGCTGGACGACAAGGAGATCGAGATCGATCTGGCCGAAGCCCGTCCGGCGCTGGAAATCATGGGCCCCCAGGGCATGGAGGAGATGACCGAGCAGCTGCGCGGCATGTTCAGCCAGATGGGCCAGGAAAAACGCAAGACGCGCAAGCTGCCCATCCAGGAGGCATTGAAGCTGCTGACCGACGAGGAAGCGGCCAAGCTGGTCAATGAGGACGACATCAAGACCCGCGCCATTGCCAACGCCGAACAGAACGGCATTGTCTTCATCGACGAGATCGACAAGGTGGCCACGCGCCAGGAAACCAGCGGCTCCGACGTGTCGCGCCAGGGCGTGCAGCGCGATCTGCTGCCGCTGGTGGAAGGCACTACGGTGTCTACCAAGTACGGCATGGTCAAGACCGACCATATTCTGTTCATCGCCTCGGGCGCCTTCCACCTGTCCAAACCCAGCGATCTGATTCCGGAGCTGCAGGGGCGCTTTCCCATCCGGGTGGAGCTGGCGTCGCTGTCGGTGCAGGACTTTGAAGCCATCCTCACGCAGACCCATGCCTCGCTGGTCAAGCAGTACCAGGCGCTGCTGGCCACTGAGGGGGTGACACTGACGTTCACCCCCGAAGGCATCACCCGCCTGGCCCACACGGCCTTCCAGGTGAACGAGCGCACCGAGAACATCGGGGCCCGCCGCCTGTCCACGGTCATGGAACGTCTGCTGGACGAGGTGAGCTTTGACGCCGCCAAGCTGGCGGGCCAGACCATCACCATCGACGCCGCCTACGTCGATGAGCGGCTCCAGATGCTCAGCCAGGACGAGGATTTGTCGCGCTTCATCTTGTGATCTGACCCCGATTGCACGCCACGCCCCCTGCGGTCCTCGCGACGGCAGGGGCGTTTTGTTTGCGAAATGCAATTAATTCCCGAGCTCAAGCTTTGTCTGTGCACTACCGCCTAAGTTCTTGTAGACAAAGGACTTTTGTGTATCTGCTATAGAAATCTTCACCCTAAGTTGTTGATTTCATTGCAAATGTTTGTGACAGGCGTCGAGGCAAGAACCGGATTTGCTGCTACAGTGCAAAAAAGTGCAATTAAGTGGTGAAAGTTGCCTCTGCAGCCCAGGCGCAGAGGTCGCAAGGTTCAACCTAGCCGGGGTCAACAACCGTGTTTCAAGGGGCGTCTTCGCTGAGTCTGGATGCGAAGGGGCGGCTTTCAGTGCCGACCCGGCATCGTGACGCCCTCCTGGCCATGGCCGAAGGCCAGATCACCATCACCAAGCATCCCCACGGCTGCCTCATGTTGTTTCCCCGTCCTGAATGGCTGAAGTTCCGCGAACGCATCGCAGAGCTGCCCATGTCCGCGCAGTGGTGGAAGCGCATCTTTCTGGGCAATGCCCAGGATGTGGACATGGATGGCACCGGCCGCGTGCTGGTGGCACCCGAGCTGCGCCAGGCCGTGGGCCTGAGCAAAGAGGTGGTGTTGCTGGGCATGGGCAACCACTTCGAGCTGTGGGACCGCGCCACTTACGAAGCACAGGAGGCAGAGGCCATGCAGGCCGACATGCCGAACGTTTTCCAGGATTTTGCTTTTTGAAAAGGGCGAGCGTTGAACCAGCCCCTCCAACACATCACCGTCCTGTTGGACGAAGCCGTGGACGCCCTGCTGGGTGCGGCCGGGCCTTCGCCCGCCGGTCAGTGGGTGGATGCGACTTTTGGCCGTGGCGGCCATTCCCGCAAGATTTTGCAGCGACTGGGGCCGGATGGCCGCCTGGTCGCTTTCGATAAAGACCCGGAAGCGATTGCCGAGGCGGCACGCATCACGGACCCGCGTTTTTCCATCCGCCACGAAGGCTTCCGCCATCTGGACGAATTGCCCGCAGGCAGCTGTGCCGGCGTGCTGATGGACCTGGGCGTGAGTTCGCCCCAGATCGACAGCCCCGAGCGGGGTTTCAGCTTCCGTTTCGACGGCCCTCTGGACATGCGCATGGACACCACCCGTGGCCAGAGCGTGGCCGACTGGCTGGCCGATGCGGAGGTGCACCAGATCGCGGAGGTGATACGTGACTATGGCGAAGAACGGTTTGCTGGGCCCATTGCAAAGGCGATTGTTGCTCGGCGCACAGAAAAAGGCCCTCTCACCACCACTGCCGAGCTGGCCAGCATCGTGGCTGGTGCGGTCCGCACACGGGAGGCAGGCCAGAACCCTGCCACGCGGACCTTTCAGGCTTTTCGGATTTTCATCAATGCCGAGCTCGAAGAGCTGCAGCAGGCGCTGGCCGCCGCGTTGAAGGTGCTGCAGCCGGGCGGTCGCCTGGCTGTGATCAGCTTCCACTCGCTGGAAGACCGCATCGTCAAGCAGTTCATCGCCCAGCATTCCAAAGAGGTGTATGACCGCAGGGCGCCGTTTGCCGCGCCCCAGCCCATGCGCCTGAAGGCGCTGGAACGCATCAAGCCCAGCGCACAGGAAATCGAGGGCAATCCGCGTTCACGCAGCGCCGTGATGCGCGTGGCCGAGCGCACCGAGGTGCCTGCATGATCTGGCCGCTGCGCACTGCTTCCATCCACCTGGCTGCCTGGCAGCGGGAGGAAGCATGCTGCGCCTGAATATCCTCCTGCTGGCGGCCGTGGTGGCGAGTGCACTGTTTCTGGTGCACACGCAGTACGAGGCGCGCCGCCTGTTCACCGAGCGTGAACGGGCGCAGCATGACGCGCGCGAGCTGATGACCGAGTACCAGCGCCTGCAGGTGGAAAAGCGTGCCCAGGCCACGCCGCTGCGCATCGAGCGCCTGGCGGTGGCGCAGAGCATGCAGAGTGCCACACCGGCCATCACCCAGTATGTGGAAGACAAGGCGGCTGCCGGAGGTGCGCAATGAGCGTGCACCGCAGCGTCACCTACACCTCCAGCCCGCTGCTGGCGAGCAAGACGCCCAAGTGGCGCAGCAAGTTCATCATGGGCTTGATGGTGCTGGGCTTCACCGGCCTGGGCGTGCGTGCTGCCTATGTGCAGGTGTTCGGCAACGAATTTTTCCAGCGCCAGGGTGAGGTGCGTTACGCGCGCACGCTGGAGTTGCCGGCCAACCGTGGCCGCATTCTGGACCGCAATGGTCTGATCTTGGCGTCCAGCGTGCCGGCGGCCAGCATCTGGGCCATTCCCGAAGATATAGAGCTGGACAGCGCCGAAGTGCGCGCCAAGCTGCCCCAGCTGGCCCGGCTGATGGACATGCCGCTGGCGGCCATCAAGAGCAAGCTGGACAACGACAAGAGCTTTGTCTGGCTTAAGCGCCAGCTGGACTGGGAAGTCGGCCAGCAGATCAAGGCACTGGGGATCAAGGGCATCTACCAGACCAAGGAATACAAGCGCGAATACCCCGAAGGCGAGTCGGCAGCCCACATCGTGGGCTTTACCAATGTGGAAGACCATGGCCAGGAAGGCATGGAGCTGGCTTTCGACAAGGATCTGGCGGGCAAGCCGGGTTCGCGCCGGGTGATCAAGGACCGTTTCGGCCGCGTGGTCGAAGGCCTGGGCGAGGAAATTCCGCCTATGGACGGTCGGGAGATCCAGCTGTCCATCGACAGCAAGATCCAGTTCTACGCCTACCAGAAGCTGCGTGACCAGGTCATCGCCCACAAGGCCAAGGCCGGCACGGTGGTGGTGATGGATGCAAAGACCGGTGAGCTGCTGGCGCTGGCCAACTACCCCAGCTACGACCCGGGCAACCGCAAGCGCCTGACGGGCGAGCAGCTGCGCAACCGCGCCATCACCGACGTGTTCGAGCCGGGCTCGACCATGAAGCCCATCACCGTGGGCGTGGCGCTGCAGAGCGGCAAGTTCAAGCCCAGCACCATCGTGGACACCACGCCCGGTCGCATCAACGTGACCGGCTCGACCATCTCCGACACCCACAACTATGGGGTGCTGACGGTGGAGGGGGTGATCCAGAAGTCCAGCAACGTGGGCACGACCAAGATTTCCCAGCAGCTCACGGCGCAGGAAATGTGGGAAACCTATTCGGCCCTGGGCTTCGGCCAGAAGCCCCAGATTTCCTTCCCGGGCGCCCAGAGCGGGCGCTTGCGACCGTACAAGACCTGGCGGCCTGTGGAGCAGGCCACCATGTCCTACGGCTACGGGCTTTCGGCCAGTCTGCTGCAGATCACCCGGGCCTATACGGTGTTCTCGAATGACGGCAAGGTGATACCGGCCAGCATGCTCAAGATCGATCGCCCCCCTGTGGGCGTTCCTATTTTTTCGGAGCGCACGGCCAGTTCCGTGCGCAAGATGCTGGCGCTGGCCGCCGGTCCCGGGGGCACCGGTCAGCGTGCCCAGACCGTGGGCTATTCGGTGGGCGGCAAGTCGGGTACGGCGCGCAAGCAGGAAGGCAAGGGCTATGCCGCGGGCAAGTACCGCGCCTGGTTTGCCGGCATGGCGCCGATCGAGAGCCCGCGTGTGATTGTTTCCGTGATGGTGGACGAGCCCATGAATGGCACCTACTACGGTGGCACGGTGGCGGCCCCGGTATTCAGCGATGTGGTGCAGCAGACGCTGCGTTTGATGGGCGTGCACCCCGATATGGCCGTGCAGCCCCAGATTGTGGCCAACCCGGTGGAGGAGTCGCTGTGAGCACGCTGCACACACTCGCCACACCGCAGGATGCCGTGCGCTGGCTGCGCAGCCGCGTGACCGGGGCCTTGCGCACCGACAGCCGCCAGGTGCAGCCCGGTGACGGGTTCATCGCCTGGCCCGGCGGCGTGACCGATGGTCGGGCCTATGTAGCATCGGCCCTGGAACGCGGCGCTGCAGCCTGCCTGGTGGAGCTGGAGGGCGCCGACGCCTTTGACCTGCGAGGGGATGCGGTCGCGGCCTTTTCCGGTCTGAAGGCGGCCACGGGTGACATCGCCGACCTGTGGTTTGACCGTCCCTCGGACGCGCTGACCGTGCTGGCCGTGACCGGCACCAATGGCAAGACTTCCACCGCCTGGTGGCTGGCCCATGCACTCTCGGCCTGGCCGATGCACCAGCGCACCGGCTGCGCCCTGGTCGGCACGCTGGGCATTGGCGTGCCGCCGGCGCTGGTCAGCACCGGCATGACCACCCCCGACCCGGTCTGCCTGCAAGAGGCGTTCCGCGGTTATGTGGACCAGGGGCTGGCCGCCTGTGCGATCGAGGCCTCATCCATCGGCATCGAAGAGCACCGCTTGGATGGCACACGCATCCGCTGCGCGGTCTTCACCAATTTCACCCAGGACCACCTGGACTACCACGGCAGCATGGAGGCCTACTGGGCTGCCAAGACCCGCCTGTTCCGCTGGAACGGCTTGCAGACCGCCGTGGTCAATATCGACGATGCCCATGGCGCCACCCTGGCGCAGCAGCTGCAGACACAAGAGGGCCTGGAGGTCTGGACGCTGTCCATCCGCCAGCCCGCACACCTGTGGGCGCGGGACATAGGCCACGGCCGCGAAGGGCTGCGCTTCACCGTGGTCGAAGGCGATGCCGCAGTGCCGCTGCAGACCCGGGTGGTGGGCCACTACAACATCAGCAACCTGCTGGGCGTGATCGCCACCTTGCGCAGCCTGGGCATGCCGCTGGCGCAGGCCGTGCAGGCCTGTGCGCACCTGGAGCCGGTGCCCGGCCGCATGCAGCAGATTGCCCAGCCTGGTCAGCCGCTGGTGGCGGTGGACTATGCCCACACCCCCGATGCACTGGAGCAGGCCTTGACTGCCTTGCAGCCGGTGGCGCAGGAGCGTGGCGGCCGGCTGTGGTGCGTGTTCGGCTGTGGCGGCAACCGGGATGCCAGCAAGCGCCCGTTGATGGGGCAGGCCGCCCAGCGCCGGGCCGACCAGGTGCTGGTGACCAGCGACAACCCGCGCGGCGAAGTGCCCGAGGCCATCGTGCAGCAGATTGTGGCGGGCATGCAGCCCGGTGCCCTGATCCAGGTGGACCGGGCCGCGGCCATTGCCCAGGCCATTGCCCAGGCGGCGCCCCAGGACGTGGTGCTGCTGGCCGGCAAGGGCCATGAGGATTACCAGGAAGTGATGGGCGTCAAGCGCCCGTTCTCGGACATGGCCGAGGCGCAGCGTGCGCTGGCGGCCCGCGAAGGACAAGCAAAGTGATGATGACATTGCAACAGGCACTGGTGTGGATCCAGCGCTCCCAGCCCGCAGCGCGGCTGGTGGGCGATGGCGCCACGCCCCTGCAGCGCGTGTGCACCGACACGCGCCAGCTGCAGGCCGGTGACCTGTTTGTGGCGCTCAAAGGCGAGCGCATGGACGCCAACGATTTTCTGCCACAGGCCCGGGCTGCCGGCGCCGTGGCCGCCGTGGCCCACCGTGGTCTGGAGGCCGCCGGGCTGGCCGGTATCGAAGTGGCCGACAGCACCCTGGCGCTGGGCGACATTGCGGCCGGCTGGCGGGCGCAGTTCGGTCTGCCGCTGGTGGCCATCACGGGCAGCAACGGCAAGACCACGGTCACCCAGATGGTGGCCAGCATCCTGCGTGCCGCCGCCGGTGAGGCGGCTTTTGCCACGCAGGGCAACTTCAACAACGCCATCGGCGTGCCGCTGACCCTGCTGCGTCTGCAGGCGCAGCACCGCCTCGGCGTGGTGGAGCTGGGCATGAACCACCCCGGCGAGATTGCCGAGCTGGCGCGCATTGCCCAGCCCACCGTGGCCTTGGTGAACAACGCCCAGCGCGAGCACCAGGAATTCATGCACACCGTGCAGGCGGTGGCCGAAGAGAACGGCAGCGTGTTTGCTTTCCTGCCGGCGGATGGCGTGGCGGTGTTCCCTGCGGACGAAGAATTCACCGCGCTGTGGCGCGCGCTGGCGGGGGACCGCCGTCAGCTGACCTTCGGTGGCGAAGGCGCCGATGTGCGCTGCACCACCGCGCAGTGGCAAGGTGGCGCATGGCAGGTCCAGTTGCAGACGCCGGCAGGCGCCGTGGCATGCCAGCTGCACATTGCTGGGCGCCACAACGTGCGCAATGCCCAGGCCGCTGCCGCCTGTGCACTGGCTGCGGGGGTGCCTCCGCAAGCCATCGGGGAAGGGCTGAATGCCTTCCGCCCGGTGAAGGGACGTTCGCGTTCGGCCGCCTTGCAGGTCCATGGCCGCAGCGTGGCTTTGGTGGACGATACCTACAATGCCAACCCCGATTCGATGCAGGCCGCGATTGCGGTACTGGCCGAATTGCCGGCACCGCGTGTGCTGGTGCTGGGTGACATGGGCGAAGTGGGTACGCAAGGCCCGCAGTTCCATGCCGAGATCGGTGCGGCTGCGCATGCGGCCGGGATCGAGTATGTGTTGGCATACGGTGCGCTGATGCAGCACGCCGTGCAGGCCTGTGGTGACACGGGCCGTCATTTTTCAGACAAGGCTGCATTGAATGAAGCAGTCCTGGCATTGCTGCCCCTGGCGGGCAGCGTGCTGGTCAAGGGTTCGCGAAGCATGAAGATGGAAGAGGTGGTGCAGGCGCTGGAGTCTGCCCAGGAAGGGGGCGCAGCATGCTGCTGATACTCGCCCAGTGGTTGCAGGATCTGTTTCCGGACCTGACGTTTTTGCGCGTGGTGCAGTACATCACGTTCCGTGCGGTGATGGCGGCGCTGACGGCGCTGCTGATCGGCCTGTGGATCGGCCCCAAGGCCATCCGCATGCTCACGGCCCTGAAGGTGGGCCAGCCGGTGCGTGGCTATGCCATGCAGACCCATCTGGTCAAGAACGGCACGCCCACCATGGGGGGGGTGCTGATCCTGTTTGCGATTTCGGTCTCCACCCTGCTGTGGTTCGATCTGTCGAACCGCTTTGTCTGGATCGTGCTGCTGGTGACCTTGGGCTTTGGTGCCATCGGCTGGGTGGATGACTGGCGCAAGGTGGTCAACAAGGATCCCGAAGGCATGCGTTCGGGCGAAAAGTACTTCTGGCAGTCGGTCATCGGTCTGGTGGCCGCGCTGTACCTGGTGTTCAGCATTTCCGAGAATTCCAACGGCCGCGTGCTGGAGCTGTTCATCACCTGGGTGCAGTCCGGCTTCTCGCTGGACCTGCCGCCCAAGGCCGGTCTGCAAGTGCCTTTCTTCAAGGAAATCAGCTATCCGCTGGGCGTGCTGGGCTTTGTGGTGATGACCTATCTGGTCATCGTGGGCGCCAGCAATGCGGTCAACCTCACCGACGGCCTGGATGGCCTGGCCATCATGCCGGTGATCATGGTGGGCACGGCGCTGGGCATTTTTGCCTATGTGACCGGCAATGCCAGCTATGCCAAGTACCTGCATTTCCCCAGCATTCCCGGTACCGGCGAGCTGATGATCTTCTGCGGCGCCATGGCGGGTGCGGGTCTGGCCTTTCTGTGGTTCAACGCCCACCCGGCCCAGATCTTCATGGGCGATGTGGGGGCGCTGGCCCTGGGCGCAGCCCTGGGCACCATTGCGGTGATCGTGCGCCAGGAAATCGTGCTGGCCATCATGGGCGGCATCTTCGTGGCCGAGGCCGTGTCGGTGATGCTGCAGGTGACGTACTTCAAGTACACCAAGAAGCGCTATGGCGAAGGCCGCCGTCTGCTGAAGATGGCCCCCTTGCACCACCACTTCGAAAAGAGTGGCTGGAAAGAGACGCAGGTGGTGATCCGTTTCTGGATCATCACCATGCTGCTGTGCCTGATCGGCCTGTCCACGCTGAAGCTGAGGTGACAGCCATGGCAGACCACGACCTCCAGCCACCCGTCACCCCTCCCACGCCCGAGGCGCTGGAAGGGGAGCGCCTGCCCGTGCCAGTGAATCCGGCGGACACAGATACATTGGGCGTTGACGCTGTAGTTGATGTGGCAGGCTCCGAAGCCGTGTCAGAGCGCGCTGCCGCCGATGCCGACACCAGTGCTGCGGAGGACATTGCCCCCGCGCTGGATACGGTCGAAGTGCCCGCTGCGCCGCCCGCGGTGGAGCCGGTGCCGGATATTTCCACGCTGAGCGCCGCCAAGGATGCGGCGGCCTTCGTGGCCCAGATCTTTGCCGACCCGAGCATCTCCGATGCGGCCGACAGCGAGGTCACGGCAGTGCAGGCCGCCGCCGAGCAGGAGCCCGTGGTGGAGCTGCCCCCGGTGCCGGCGCTGTGGCCGCAGGGCCAGATGCAGCACCTGCAGGGCCAGCGCGTGCTGGTGCTGGGGCTGGGGATTTCGGGCATCGCCATGGCGCGCTGGTGCATACGTGCCGGTGCCGAGGTGACGGTGGCCGACACGCGTGCAGCCCCGCCCCATCTGCCCACCCTGCAGACCGAGCTGCCCGGCGTGCGCTTTGTGGCCGGTGACTTCACGGCCGCTTTGGTGGACGGCCAGAACCTGACCGCGGTCTACCGTTCCCCGGGCCTGAGCCCCGAGACCGTGGCCGCAGTCTTTGACGCTGCGCGCGCCATCGGTCTGCCTGTGGGCGGCGAGCTGGATCTGTTTGCCATGGCGCTGAAGGGCCTGGCCCAGGCCCATGGCTATGCGCCCAAGGTGCTGGCCATCACCGGCACCAACGGCAAGACCACCGTCACCTCGTTGACCGGCCAGTTGCTGGAGCATGCCGGCCTGACTGTGGGTGTGGCCGGCAACATCGGCCCTTCGCTGCTGGACACGCTGTCGGCACGTATCGATGCGCAGGACCTGCCGCAGGCATGGGTGCTGGAGTTGTCCAGCTTCCAGCTCGACGGGGTGCAGGGCTTCGAGCCCACGGCGGCCACGGTGCTGAACATCACCCAGGACCATCTGGACTGGCATGGTGGCATGCCTGCCTATGCAGCTGCCAAGGCGCGCATCTTCGGCGACAAGGCACTGATGGTGCTCAACCGCGAAGACCGCACGGTGATGGACATGCTGCCGCCACCGGTCAAGGTCAAGCTGCAAAAGCCGCAGCTGCGCGCCCATGTCACGTTCGGCGCCGACATGCCGCGCAGCCCCGGGGACTTCGGTATCGAAGTGGTGGGCGGCATGGCCTGGCTGGTGCGGGCCATGGAATCCGACGAAGTCGGTCGCCGCTCGCGCGATCCGCAGGATGATTTGTTTATCCAGCGCCTGCTGCCGGCCGATGCGCTGCGTATCCGTGGCCGACACAACGCCACCAACGCGCTGGCTGCGCTGGCCTTGGCCCAGGCCGCAGGCTGCGCGCTGGCCCCGATGCTCTACGGCCTGCGGGAATACCGGGGAGAGCCCCACCGCGTCCAGCCCATCGGCATGGTGGGCGGTATCGAGTATTTCGACGACAGCAAGGGCACCAATGTGGGTGCCACGGTGGCAGCGCTGACCGGCCTGGGGGCCGACCGCCGCATCGTGCTGATTCTGGGTGGTCTGGGCAAAGGCCAGGATTTTTCGCCGCTGGCAGCGCCGGTGTCGCGCTATGTGCGCGCCGTGGTGCTGATCGGCCGCGATGCGCCGCAGATCCGTGCGGCGCTGGCCGGCGAAGGGGTGCCGCTGTCGGATGCCGACAGCATGGAAGCCGCCGTGCGCCAGGCCACGGCACAGGCGCAGGCCGGCGATGCCGTGCTGATGTCGCCCGCGTGCGCCAGCATGGACATGTTCCGTGACTATGCCCACCGTGCCGAGGTGTTCGTCGAGTCCGTGCGCCAGCTGGCCCACGATGCCGGCCACGAGCTGGAAGGAGCCGAATGATGGACATGTCCAGCGTGCTCCAACGCGTATCCAACTGGTTTGGCGGTACGTCCGACAAGCCGGTGGATGTGCTGCCGGTGCGCGTGGGCGGCACGGAATACCGTGCCACGCCGGCACGGCCGGTGCAGATGCTGGGCCTGGACCAGGCGCTGGTGTGGGTGGTCATCGCCTTGCTGACCTGGGGCGTGGTGATGGTGTATTCGGCCTCGATCGCCATGCCGGACAACCCCCGTTTCGGCAAGATCGAGCCCTACCACTTCGTGCTGCGCCATGTGATTGCGCTGGGCGTCGGTTTTGTCGGTGCGCTGCTGGCCTTCCAGATCTCGATGAAGACCTGGGAGCGCATGGCGCGCAAGCTGTTCATCCTCTCCATCCTGCTGCTGGTGGCCGTGCTGGTGCCGCATGTGGGCGTGGTGGTGAACGGGGCGCGGCGCTGGATTTCGCTGGGCATCATGAACTTCCAGCCTTCCGAGCTGGCCAAGTTTGCGGTGCTGGTCTATGCGGCCGACTACATGGTGCGCCGCATGGAGATGAAGGAGCGCTTCTTCCGCGCGGTGCTGCCCATGGCGGCGGCCGTGTTCGTCTGCGGCGTGCTGCTGCTGGCCGAGCCGGACATGGGGGCGTTCATGGTGATCGTGGTGATCTCCATGGGCATCCTGTTCCTGGGCGGTGTGAACGCGCGCATGTTCTTCCTGATGGCGGCGCTGGTCATCGGTGCCTTCGTCATCATGATCGCCTTCTCCGACTGGCGGCGCGAGCGCATCTTTGCCTACCTCGACCCCTGGGACATGAAGCACGCGCTGGGCAAGGGCTACCAGCTGTCGCATGCGCTGATCGCCATCGGCCGGGGCGAGCTGTTCGGCGTGGGCCTGGGCCGCAGCGTGGAAAAGCTGCACTGGCTGCCGGAAGCGCACACCGACTTTCTGCTGTCGGTGATCGGCGAAGAATTCGGTCTGGTCGGCCTGCTGGTGCTGATTGTGGCCTTTGTCTGGCTGACGCGCCGGATCATGGAAATCGGCCGCCAGGCGATTGCGCTGGACCGGGTGTTTTCCGGTCTGGTGGCGCAGGGTGTGGCCATCTGGATTGGCTTCCAGGCCTTCATCAACATGGGCGTGAACCTGGGCGCGCTGCCCACCAAGGGGCTGACGCTGCCGCTGATGAGCTTCGGCGGATCGGCCGTGCTGATGAACCTGATTGCCATCGCGGTGGTGCTGCGCATTGATTACGAGAACAAGGTCCTCATGCCATCGGGCAGGGGAGCAGTGAAATGACAGAGAAAGTGGCACTGGTCATGGCGGGCGGAACGGGAGGACATATCTTCCCGGGTCTGGCCGTGGCGCAGGCTTTGCGGGAGCGCGGCTGGCGCGTGCACTGGCTGGGTGCGCCCGGCAGCATGGAATCCCGTCTGGTTCCGCCCCAGGGCTTTGCCCTGGAAACGATTGAATTCGGCGGCGTGCGTGGCAAGGGGCTGGTGACGCTGGCCCTGCTGCCGCTGCGCCTGCTCAAAGCCTTCTGGCAGGCATGGCGCGTGGTGCGCCGCGTCCAGCCCGATGTGCTGGTGGGCTTTGGTGGCTACATCACCTTCCCCGGCGGGATGATGGGCGTGCTGGCCGGCAAGAAGCTGGTACTGCACGAACAGAACTCGGTGGCAGGGACCGCCAACAAGGTGCTGGCCAGCGTGGCCGACCGGGTGTTCACGGCGTTCCCGAACGTGTTTGCCAAGGGCCGCTGGGTGGGCAATCCACTGCGCGAAGCCTTTGTGCGCCAGCCCGAGCCCGAGGCCCGCTTTGCCGGGCGCAGCGGCCGGCTCAAACTGCTGGTGGTCGGCGGCAGCCTGGGCGCCAAGGCGCTGAACGACATCGTGCCCCAGGCGCTGGCGTTGATTCCGGCGGCGCAGCGCCCCAGCGTGCTGCACCAGAGCGGCGCCAAGCAGATCGACGAACTGCGGGCCAACTATGCCGCCGCCGGCGTGCAGGCGGAGCTGACCCCCTTCATTGATGACACGGCCCAGGCCTTTGCCGATGCCGATGTGATTGTCTGCCGTGCCGGTGCCAGCACCGTGACCGAAATCGCCGCTGTCGGTGCGGCAGCGGTGTTCGTGCCTTTCCCCCATGCGGTGGATGACCACCAGACCGCCAATGCCCGCTTCCTGGTGGAGCAGGGCGGTGGCTGGCTGATTCCGCAAAAGGCGCTGACGGCTGAAAAATTGGCAGAAATGCTACAGAATACGGAGCGTTCCACGCTGCTTGAACGGGCGAGAGACGCTAAGAAAATGCAAAAGATTCAGGCTACCCACGAGGTCGTGGCGGCATGCGAGGAGTTGTCCGCATGAAGCACGCCATCCAGAACATCCATTTCGTCGGCATCGGCGGTGCCGGCATGAGCGGCATCGCCGAGGTGCTGCACAACCTGGGCTACCGCGTCTCGGGCTCGGACCTGTCCAGCTCGGCCGTGCTGCAGCGCCTGCAGTCGCTGGGCATCCACACCTTTGTGGGCCACGCGGCCGAACATATCGGTCACGCCGATGTGGTGGTCACCTCCACGGCGGTGCAGGGCAGCAACCCCGAGGTGGTGGCGGCCCGCGAGAAGAAGATTCCCGTCGTGCCGCGTGCGCTGATGCTGGCGGAGCTGATGCGCTTCAAGCAGGGCATCGCCATTGCCGGAGCCCATGGCAAGACCACCACCACCAGCCTGGTGACCAGCGTGCTGGCCGAAGCCGGCCTGGATCCCACGTTCGTGATCGGCGGCAAGCTCAACAGCGCCGGCGCCAATGCCAAGCTGGGCCATGGCGACTACATCGTGGTGGAGGCCGACGAGTCCGATGCGTCGTTCCTGAACCTGCTGCCGGTGATGGCCGTGGTCACGAACATCGATGCCGACCACATGGAAACCTACGGCCATGACTTCGGCAAGCTCAAGCAGGCGTTTGTGGATTTCCTGCACCGCATGCCGTTCTATGGCCGCGCCATCCTGTGCGTGGACAGCCCGGCCGTGCGCGAGATCCTGCCGCAGCTGGCCCGTCCGGTGACCACCTACGGCTTTGCCGAGGATGCCCAGGTGCGGGCCGTCAATGTGCGCGCCGTGGCCGGTCAGATGCATTTCACCGTGCGCCGCAGCAATGGCCAGCCCATGCCGGACCTGGAGGTGGTGCTGAGCCTGCCGGGCGAGCACAACGTGCTCAACGCGCTGTCTGCCGTGGCTGTGGCCATGGAACTGGAAATTCCCGACGCCGCATTGCTGCGCGCTCTGGAAGGTTTCAAGGGCGTGGGCCGTCGCTTCCAGCGCTACGGCGAATTGCCTGCAGCCCAGGGCGGCGTGTTCACGGTGATCGACGACTACGGCCACCATCCGGTGGAAATGGCGGCCACGCTGGCCGCCGCCCGTGGCGCCTTCCCGGGCCAGCGCCTGGTGCTGGCCTTCCAGCCGCACCGCTACACCCGCACGCGCGACTGCTTTGAAGATTTCGTGCAGGTCATCGGCCATGCCGACAGCGTGCTGCTGTCCGAGGTGTATGCCGCCGGTGAAGCGCCCATCGTGGCGGCCGATGGCCGTTCCCTGACCCGTGCATTGCGCGTGGCAGGCCGGGTGGAACCAATTTTTGTTGAGCAAATCGCTGATATGCCCCAGGCAATTGCGGACAATGCTCGGTCTGGCGATGTGGTGCTGTGCATGGGGGCGGGCTCGATTGGCGCCGTCCCGGGGAAATTGGTCGAAATGCTATCGAAGAGTGAGCGGTCTGGGCAAACGGGAGGTGCGCAGTGAGTACGCACGCACAAGATATGGATGTCCAGGCACTGGGCAAGGTCGCCGTCTTGATGGGCGGCAGCTCGTCCGAGCGCGAAGTCTCGCTGATGTCCGGCAGCGGTGTGCTGCAGGCCCTGCGTTCGCAGGGGGTGGATGCCCATGCGTTTGACCCTGCGGAACGCGATATCGGTGAGCTGAAGAAAGAGGGTTTTGCCCGCTGCTTCATCGCCTTGCATGGCCGCCACGGCGAGGACGGCACGGTGCAGGGTGCGCTGGAATTGCTGCGCATTCCCTATACCGGCCCGGGCGTGATGGCCTCCAGCATGGCCATGGACAAGGTCATGACCAAGCGCATCTGGCGCTTCGAAGGCCTGCCTACACCGGATTGGCGCATGGTGGCCAGCGCGGGCCAGACCCGCGCGGCATTCGCGGCGCTGGGTGCGCCCATGATCGTCAAGCCGGCACGCGACGGCTCCAGCATGGGGCTGACCAAGGTGGAGGACGCCAGCCAGTGCGAAGCGGCCTATGCCCTGGCTGCCAAGTACGACGAAGAAGTGCTGTGCGAGCAGTTCATCTCCGGGGACGAAACCACCTGCGCCGTGCTGGGTGAAGGCCGGGGTGCACAGGCCCTGCCCGTGATCCGCATCGTCGCGCCGGACGGCAACTACGACTACCAGAACAAGTACTTCACCGACGTCACGCAGTACCACTGCCCGAGCGGCCTGCCGGCCGAGGAAGAGGCCGAGATCCAGCGCATCGTCGAGCAGGCATTCCGCACGCTGGGCTGCCGCGGCTGGGCGCGTGCCGACATCATGATCCGCGCCAGCGACCGCAAGCCCTTCCTGCTGGAAATCAACACCTCGCCGGGCATGACCGGCCATTCGCTGGTGCCCATGGCCGCACGGGCCAAGGGCATCTCGTACGAAGCGCTGTGCCTGCGCATTCTGGCGACGGCCTCGCTGGATGGCGACGCACACGCCGTGGAAGGGAGTGCCTGATGCGCCACGCACTGCCCCTGGACGTCCGCCTGATGAACGCGACCGCATCGGTCCTGTTCGCGGGCTGTGCCGTCCTGCTGGTGGCGGTGCTGGGCTGGTGGGCAGTGCGCCATCCGGCGTTCTCGATCGCGCGCATCGTGGTCGAAGGCGAACTGGTGCACAACAACGCGGTGACGCTGCGGGCCAATGTGGCCCCCAGCCTGACCGGCAATTTCTTTACCGTGGACCTGGCCGGCGCACGCAAGGCGTTCGAGCTGGTGCCCTGGGTGCGCACCGCCGAAGTTCGGCGCGAGTTCCCCAACAGCCTGCGCGTGATCCTGAAGGAGCATGTGGCCCAGGCGTACTGGGGGCCGGAGAACGGCACTTCCATGGTCAATGCCATGGGCGAGGTGTTCGAGGCCAATGTGGGCGAGGTGGAGCGCGAAGGCCTGCCCCGTCTGCAGGGCCCGGAAGGCTCGGCGTCCCAGGTGCTGGCCATGTTCTACGCACTGGAGCCGGCCTTCGAGCCGCTGCAGGTGGAAGTGGACGCCCTGACGCTGCGTGACCGCGGCAGCTGGGTGGCGCGCCTGGACAACGATGCCGTGATCGAGCTGGGCAATGGCTCCCCCGAACAGGTGCTGCAGCGTGCCCAGCGTTTCGTGCGCACGCTGGGCCAGGTCACCGGCCAGTACCAGCGCCGTGCCGATGCACTGGAATATGCAGATTTGCGCTATCCCGATGGCTATGCGCTGCGCCTCAAGGGCGTGACCACCGTGTCGCGCGAACGGGCCTTGCAGCTGAGCCGGGATGCCGCAGCGAGAGAAAAGAAGAAAACCCGAACAACCGAGGGCAGGAACTGATATGGCAAGAGAATACAAAGACGTGGTCGTGGGACTGGACATTGGTACCGCCAAGGTCATGGCCGTTGTCGCCGAAGTCATGCCTGGCGGAGAACTCAAGCTGGCGGGGCTGGGTGTGGCACCCAGCAACGGCCTCAAGCGCGGTGTGGTGGTGAACATCGACGCCACGGTGCAAAGCATCCAGCAGGCGCTGAAGGAAGCCGAGCTGATGGCCGACTGCAAGATCCAGCGCGTGCACACCGGCATCACCGGCAGCCATATCCGCGGCCTGAACCAGAGCGGCATGGTGGCCATCAAGGACAAGGAAGTCACCCAGGCCGATGTGGCCCGCGTGATCGAGACCGCCAAGGCCGTCAGCATCTCGTCCGACCAGCGTCTGCTGCTGGTGGAGCCGCAGGAATTCGTGATCGACGGCCAGGATGTGAAGGAGCCGATCGGCATGAGCGGCATCCGCCTGGAAGCCAAGGTGCACATCGTGACCGGCGCGCAGAGCGCGGCCGAGAACATTATCAAGTGCGTGCGCCGCTGCGGCCTGGAAGTGGAACAGCTGCTGCTGAACCCGCTGGCCGCCAGCCAGGCCGTGCTGACCGATGACGAACGCGAACTGGGCGTGGCCCTGGTGGACATCGGCGCCGGCACCACCGATGTTGCCATCTTCACCGGCGGTGCGATCCGCCACACGGCCGTGATCCCGATCGCCGGTGACCTGATCACCAGCGACATCGCCATGGCGCTGCGCACCCCCACCAAGGACGCGGAAGACATCAAGGTCGAAAGCGGCTACGCCAAGCAGATGCTGGCCGACCCGGACAGCCAGGTCGAAGTGCCGGGCCTGGGCGATCGCAGCCCCCGCATGATCAGCAAGCAGGCGCTGGCCGGCGTGATCGAGCCGCGTGTGGAAGAAATCTTCTCGCTGGTGCACCAGGTCATCCGCGAGTCCGGTTACGAAGAAGTCCTGTCCTCCGGGATCGTGCTCACAGGCGGCAGCGCCGTGATGCCCGGCATGGTGGAGTTGGGCGAAGACATTTTCCTCAAACCCGTGCGCCGCGGAGTACCTCAGTACGCCAGCGCCTTGGCCGACATGGTGGCGCAACCGCGCTCGGCCACGGTGATGGGATTGTTAGAGGAGGCTCGCATGGCGCGTATGCGCGGTTTCAAGGTGGCACAAAAGAGTGGGTCTGTGAAGACCGCTTTTGGGCGATTCAAAGACTTCATTGTGGGAAACTTCTAACTATGTGCTCTCGACGTTTGCGCATCACGGGGCCTCCCACGGATTTTCGCTATCAGCGATACCGAAGAACAGCCAAAACGACAGCAGCAGTGACCAATTACGTAGAAATTTCAGGAGCACCAACATGACCATCGAAATGATCGAAGCCGAAGAATTCAACCAGGGCACACGAATCAAGGTGATCGGCGTGGGCGGCGGTGGCAGCAATGCCGTGGAGCACATGATTGCCTGCAATGTGCAGGGTGTGGAGTTTGTCTGCGCCAACACGGACGCCCAGGCACTGATCCGTAGCAATGCACATCGCACCATCCAGCTGGGCCAAAGCGGTCTGGGTGCAGGCAGCAAGCCCGACAAGGGCCGTGATGCCGCTGAAGTGGCGGTCGAAGACATCCGCGCTGCCATCGATGGCGCCCACATGCTGTTCATCACGGCCGGCATGGGCGGCGGCACCGGCACCGGCGCTGCACCGGTGATTGCCCGTGTGGCCAAGGAAATGGGCATCCTGACGGTGGGCGTGGTGACCAAGCCCTTCGACTGGGAAGGCAGCCGCCGCATGTCCAACGCCGATGGTGGCCTGTCCGAGCTGGAAGCCAACGTCGACTCGCTGATCGTGGTGCTGAACGAAAAGCTGCTGGAAGTGCTGGGTGACGATATCTCCCAGGACGAAGCCTTCGCCCACGCCAACGATGTGCTGAAGAACGCGGTGGGCGGCATTGCCGAAATCATCAACGAGTACGGCCATGTGAACGTCGACTTTGAAGACGTGCGCACCGTGATGGGCGAGCCCGGCAAGGCCATGATGGGCACGGCCCGCGCATCCGGTCCGGACCGCGCCCGCATCGCGGCCGAACAGGCTGTGGCCTGCCCGCTGCTGGAAGGCATCGACCTGTCGGGCGCCCGCGGTGTGCTGGTGCTGGTGACCGCCGCCAAGGGCAGCCTGAAGCTGTCGGAGTCGCGTCTGGCCATGTCCACCATCAACGCCTACGCTTCGCCCGATGCGCACGTGATCTACGGCGCGGCCTACGACGACTCGCTGGGTGACGACATCCGCGTGACCGTGGTGGCCACCGGTCTGGCCCGCCAGAACGCCCGCCGCCAGCCGATGTCGGTGGTGCAGGGCGGTCTGCGCACCGGTACCGACGGCATGTACGCGATGCCGACGGCCTCCATGGGTGCCGCAGTCTCCGGCGCCGCTCCTTCCATCGGTGCAGTGGGCCAGGCCGACTACGGCGGCATGAACGTGCCCAGCGTGTGGCGTACCAACCGTACCCAGGCCGCAGCCCGTGTGGATGCTCTGTCCTCCGGCGGCATGGACGATCTGGAGATCCCGGCCTTCCTGCGCAAGCAGGCTGACTGACGGTTTCCCGTAAAACCACCAGCAGGCCCGCAGCGCGCAAGCGCTCGGGCCCATTTTTTTGCCCGGCAATGGCACTGCAGCAATCGCAGCTATTGGGATTTCCCATGACCGTGCCCGGCAGGAAAATGCCGCAGATCGGTAAAATTGGCACCATGCTTCAGCAACGCACCCTCAAGACCATCACCCGTGCCGTGGGCATGGGTCTGCACAGCGGCCAGCGGGTCGAAATGACCTTGCGCCCGGCGCAGCCCGATACCGGCATCGTCTTCCGGCGTGTGGATTTGCCAGAGCCGGTGGACATTCCCGTCAATGCCATGTCGGTGGCCGATACGCGCATGGCCACCACCATTGCCACGGGCAGTGCCAAGGTGCACACCATCGAGCACCTGATGTCCGCCCTGTGCGGCCTGGGCATAGACAACCTCTATATCGACATCACGGCCGAGGAAGTGCCCATCCTGGATGGGTCTTCGTCGTCCTTCGTGTTTCTGCTGCAAAGCGCGGGCATCGAAACCCAGAATGCACCCCGCCGCTTCATCCGGGTGACCAAGCCGGTGGAAGTGCGCGAAGGCGAGGGGGCCAACCTGAAATGGGCCCGCTTCGAGCCCTACCATGGCTTCAAGCTGCGCTTTGACATCGACTTCGCCCACCCGGCCGTGGATTCCACCGGCCAGTCGGTGGAGTTCGACCTGGGCGCCGGCAACTACCCGCGCGACATCGCCCGGGCCCGCACCTTCGGTTTCACCAAGGATGTGGAAATGCTGCGCAACAACGGCCTGGCGCTGGGTGGCGGGCTGGACAATGCCATCGTCATGGACGACTACAAGGTCCTGAACAGCGACGGCCTGCGCTATGACGACGAGTTCGCCAAGCACAAGATACTGGACGCCATGGGCGATCTGTACGCCGTGGGCAAGCCGCTGCTGGCGGCCTACAGCGCGTTCCGTTCGGGCCACGGCATGAACAACCAGCTGCTGCGCGCGCTGATGGCCGACCCGTCGGCCTGGGAAGTGGTCAGCTTTGACAGCGACCGCAAGGCGCCGGCGGGCTTTGCCCAGCTCGCCCAGGCCTGGTAAGCAGGTTCCGGGCGGCTGCAGATGCTGATCTTTCGCTGGCTGGCCTCTGTGCTGCTGCTGGGCTCGGCCCTGTGCTTTGTGTTCTACCTGGGAACCGGGCAGGCGCGGTACAAGCGCTGGGGGCTGCTGGTGCTGAAGTGGACCGTGGTGGCTGCGCTGGCCTTTTTTGCGGTGCTGATCTTCGGGCGCATCGTCTGACGGCGTGGTTCGGTGGGGCCGTGCAGCGGCGGGTTCGGGCCGTGCATGCTGCGCTCCACAGGCTTTCTGTCACGCAATTTACGGTTTGCAAAGCACTGTCACCTCGCCGCAAAGCTGCGGTAAAACCGGCGCTGCAGCATTCCCGCTCCGCTGCAATCGGTGCATGATGGTGCACATGCCGGTTCTTGTGCTGGCCCTTCTCACCCCAGGAAAGGAGTGTCCGATGAAAAAAATGTCTGCACTGGCAGCCGCCCTGGCCCTTGGCATGGGGATGTCGGCTGTGGCTCAAGCCCAGCCCCACCGCAATGACGACCGCCGCGGTCCGCCTTCGCATTCCCAGGGCAATGGCCATTACAAGCACGATGACCGCCGCAATGACCGCCGCGACTGGGACCGTGACCACCGCCGCGACGACCGGAGAGATGACCGCCGTGACGACCGCGATTTCCGCCGGGGCGCCGGCCCGGACCACCGCTGGGTCAAGGGCTACCGCGTGCCCCCGCAGTACCGGGGACCGCAGTATGTGGTGCAGGACTGGCGCGGCCACCACCTGAGTGCGCCGCCCCGCGGCTACCACTGGGTGCAGTACGGCGGCGACTACATGCTGGTGGCGATTGCCACGGGCGTGATCACCCAGCTGATCCTGAGCGGCGTGCGCTACTGAGTCCCGGCGCCCGTCAGCAACAAAGGCACCCTGCGGGGTGCCTTTTTGCATGGTGGCATGCCGCCAGCGGAACTAAAGGTGCTGCAGGTGGGGCGGCAGTCAGTAGGTGCGTCCGCCTTTGTACAGCGCATGCTGGCGGCGCTGCAAGGTGGTCTCCTGGGCCAGCCGGTCCATCACATGGCCGGCATGGGCATGGGTGATGGCCAGGCCCAGTGCATCGGCCGCATCGGGGCCGGGCAGACCGGGTAGCTGGAGCATGCGTTTGACCATCTCCTGCACCTGGTCCTTGGCTGCTCGGCCGTGGCCGGTGATGGCTTTCTTCATCTGCAGCGCCGTGTATTCGGCCACCGGCAGCCCGTGCATCACCAGTGCCGCAATGGCTGCCCCCCGGGCCTGCCCCAGCAGCAGCGTGGACTGGGGGTTGACGTTGACGAAGACGATTTCGACGGACGCGGTGGCCGGCTGGTAGCGGGTGATGACCTCTCCAATGCCTTCGTACAGGATTTTCAGCCGCGCCGGCAGATCGCCCAGTTCCACCCCGGGCGTGCGCGTGGTGCGGATGGTGCCGCAGGCCACATAGCGCAGTTGCTGGCCTTCGCGGTCCACCACGCCGAAGCCGGTGGTTTGCAGGCCGGGGTCGATACCGAGAATGCGCATGAAAAAGTGCTGTAAACAAAGAGGAGTCGGCGCACACCGCGCCGCCCGGCGATTGTGCCCCATGCCCGGGATACACTGCGCGTCCTGCTTGTTTGCCCGCTGTGTGTGCCCATGTCCCTGCCTGTCCATCGACGTCTGTTGCGCGCCTTGTGGCGCGGAGTGTGGGGGCTGGGTGCCGCCGTGCTGCTGTTCCTGGGCTGGCGCATCGCGGTGCTGGCCACCACGCCCGCTGAGCGCCAAGCGGACGTCGTGCAGCAGGTCTTCAGCACCGAAGCCCTGCCGCCTTTCACGCCGGAGCACCTGGCCCTGGTACGCGGCTTGCGGGTCTGGTGGCTGCCGGTGGAGTCCGGGGCGCCGGGCGTGGACCCGCGGCAGCCGCTGCGGGGGGCAGATTCCAGTGCGTCCAGCGTGCAGCTGGCGCAGCAGTTGCTGGCGACCGACGATGCGGCGCTGGCCATGCGGAGGCTGGTGGAGGTGGCGCGCTGGGTGTACCCCTTTGTGGAGCGGGCCCGCCTGGCGCCGGGGCGCTATGCGGTGCCTGCCGAGTTGCAGGCGCAGCTGCCCGGGGTGCAGCAGGGCCAGTTCCAGCTGCGTGCAGAACATCTGACGCTGCTGCGCGGCGCCATCTGGCAGGAGCTGACGGGGCCCAGCCTGGACGTGGTGCTGGCCGAAAGCACCGAGGCCGAGCCGCTGTGGCCCATGCCCTTCATCGACGGCAAGCGCCCCTATGGCGACCGGTCCTACTACACCATCGACATGGCGGAGCTGCTGGGCAGTCCGTTCGCACTGGATGCGCGCGGCCACGCCATCATCGTGCCGGCCCGCGATGCGGCGCTGAAGCGCCTGCATGAGGAAACGCTGACCGCGCTGCAGCTGCTGTTCCTGTACGGCGAGATGGACGGGATGGCGCCTTTACGGTAGCGGCGTGGCCGCCATGCGGCGCTGGATGGCGCTGCTGCGCTGGTTCAGGTAGGGCGAGCGCGGGTTGGCCTCGAAGTGGCGCGGGTTGGGCAGCATCACCGCCAGGCGGGCGGCTTCGGCCGGGGTCAGCCCGGCGGCGCTCTTGCCGAAGTAATGCCGGGCTGCGGCCTCGGCGCCAAAGATGCCGTTGCCCCATTCCACGCTGTTGAGGTAGATCTCCAGAATGCGCTGCTTGCTCAGCAGCAGTTCCAGCAGATGGGCCAGCACCAGCTCCTGGCCTTTGCGCAGCATATTGCGCTCGCCGGACAGCAGCAGGTTCTTGGCCAGCTGCTGGGTGATGGTGGAGCCGCCAAACAGGCGCGCAGGCCGGGTGGACTGCTTGCGCGCCGCGCGGTGTTCTTCCTTGGCATTGCGCTCCATGGCGCGTTCGATGGCGTCCCAGCGCACGCCGCCGTGTTCCACGAACTGGTCGTCTTCCGAGGTCAGCACGGCGCGCTTGAGGTGGTCCGAGATCTGGGCATAGTCCACCCAGCGCTGCTGCCAGGGACGCTCGGCACCATCTTTCCACTGCTGCCACATTTCCGAGCGCTGGAAGGTGGTGGATTCGGGCGCCACCACCACCATCAACCCGATGCGCAGCACAAAGAACAGCTGCAGTCCCACTGCCGCCAGCAGCACCAGACCCAGCCAACGTTCGAATGCCTTCATGCGCAGACTCCGTCGGCCCTGGCTCAGTGGGCGGCTTCGGTGGCCAGCAGGGCGCGCAGTTCGGCCAGCACCTGGGCCGAAGGCGGGCGCACACCGCGCCACAGCGCGAAGGATTCCGCGGCCTGTTCCACCAGCATGCCCAGGCCGTCGCGGCCCGTGGCGCCGTGCAGCGCGGCCCAGTCCAGGAACGCGGCGGCGGCGGGGCCGTACATCATGTCGTAGGCCAGGCTACCGGGACGCAGCACCGTGGCCGGCACGGGAACGCCCGCACCCTGCAGGCTGGCGGCCGTGCCATTGATGACCACGTCAAAGTCACCGTCCAGCGCCTGCTGCGCTTGTGCCTGCAGCACCACGTTCTGGCGTGCTGCCAGTTCCGCATGCTGGGCGACCAGCGCTTCGGCCTTGGCCGCCGTGCGGTTGCAGACCACGATGCGGCGGGGCGACTGCTCCAGCAGCGGGCCGAGCACGCCGGCCGCGGCGCCACCGGCGCCGATCAGTAGAATGTCCTTGCCGGCTAGTGCCACGCCGGCATTGCGGGTGATGTCGGCCACCAGGCCCAGGCCGTCGGTGTTGTCGGCATACCAGCTGCCATCGCTCTGCCGGGCCAGGGTGTTGGCCGCGCCGGCCAGCGCCACGCGCGGGCTCTGCCGGGCGGCCGCCTGGGCGGCTTCCAGCTTGAAAGGCACGGTGATGTTGCAGCCCTGGCCGCCGGCGGCGGCGAAGCCCGCCAGTGCCGTGGCAAAGCCGTCCAGCGGCGCCAGGCAGCGGTCGTACTGCAGCGCCTGGTCGGTCAGCGCGGCGAAGCGGGCGTGGATCCAGGGCGAGCGGCTGTGGGCCACGGGGTTGCCCATTACGCAGTAGGAGTCAGGAGCAGCAGTCATGTGTGGGCGCTGGCCAACGGGCAGCGTGAAATCCGGAAAACAGGGCAGGGCCGCAGTGTCCGGGCAGGCATGGGGCGGCGGCGAAACGGCTGGGGTTCGCCGCGCAGCGGGGTGGTCTGCCGCTCACCGGACATCGGTCTGCAGCGTCTGGTCGCGGGTGAACTTGAAGCGGGACACCACGGCGATCTGGTCGGCCTTGGCGCGCATGGCCGGGCCAAAGTGGCCGTAGGGGCCGGCGGCGCGGGCAATGGCCTCGGCACGGGTGTCGAGCTGGCGGTTGCCCGAGCCCTGCACCACTTCGGTGGCCAGCACCTTGCCGTCGTGGTTGACGGTCAGGACCATGGTCAGCTCGCCATAGAGTTTCTTGCCGGCCTGCTCGGGGAAATTCTCGGTGCCCTTGTCTTCCACCTTGCGGCGCAGCGCGTCGTAGTAGACCGCGTAGACCTCCTCGCGCGTGGCGGGGCTGATGTAGCGTTTCTTGGGGCGGGCGTTTTCTTCGTTGATCCGCTTTTCGATTTCGGCCAGCAGCTTGACCAGCTGCTGGCGGCGTTCCTGTTCCTGCGCCGCCTGCTTGCTGGACGCCTGTGGGGTCGGGTCCTGCTGCGGCAGCGTGGCCAGTTGCTTGCGCAGCTGGGTCAGCAGCACGCTCTGCTGCTCCTGCATGGCGTCGATCTCGCGCTGGCGGTTCTCGAAATCATCGCCAATGGCCGTGATGGCCGAGTAGGGCATGGGGCTGGTGGCCCGGCCCTGGGCCGCATCGCCGCCTCCGGCCAGCGCCGCCTGGGCAATGGCCTGGGCTTTTTCCGGCCGTTCCTGGGTGTGGGCGTTGACCAGAATCACCTCCAGCGGGGTGTCCTGGAACACGCGGTTGAACTGCTCGGGCGCCACAAAGCGTACGCTCAGCAGCACCGCGTGGACGGCCACCGAGACCCCCAGTGCAATCGACAGGGGGGACAGGGAGCGGAGGGCGGCAGGCAGGGTCACGGAGCGGGATTATCGGCGCTGGCGCCTTCGCTGTCGTTTACATCCACGGCAATGGCGATCGGGCCGGCCACGTTGTCGTCTTCTTCCGACACCTCGTCCACCGGTGCGTCGTCGCTGGTGTCATCCGGGTCGTCCAGGCGCTCCAGCACCGTGCCGTGGATGTCCAGCGTGATCTCGTCGATCTCGCCCAGCTTCACGCGGATGCGGGCGCCACGCGGCAGGTTTTGCGCGCCCAGCACCGAGATCACCAGGGGCAGCGTGTCGGCGCGCACCAGCATCCCGGCGGGGCCGTTGTCCTTGATGACTGCGGCTTCCAGTTCGGTGATGCCGTTCTGTTCCAGATACTTCAGCGTCCAGAAGCGTTCCATGCTGGCCTGGTAGCCGTTGTAGGCACTGTAGGCGCCATCAAAGCTGCTGATGATGCCGAACAGCTCGGCATCCTTGGGCTTGAACGGTGCAGCCAGTGCGGCCGTGGCGCCGTGGCGGGCGCAGGCAATGATCTGCCACTGGTTCACCAGGTCGGTGTAGCGGCGCAGCGGCGAGGTGGCCCAGGAATAGGCTTTCACGCCGATGCCGGCGTGGGGCAGGGCCTTGGTGGACATGCGCACCTTCACGCCCGGGGCTAGGCTGGCCTGGCTGCGGTAGATGCCGGGCACGCCGTGCTCGGCCAGCATCAGGCCCCAGCTGCTGTTGGCGACGATGGCGGCCTCGGCCACGATCAGGTCCAGCGCGGCACCGCGCTTGCGCACGGTGATGCTGACCTTTTCGCTGCCGTTGGGCTCGCCGTCGCCATTGCCTTCCAGGCGGAAGGTGTAGTCGGGGCGCGAGAAGTTCTCGGGCTTGCCGCGCACCACTTCGCGCTCGGCCTTGAGGTGGCGCGCCAGCTTGTGCAGAAAGGACAGCTGGTCGCGCACGGCCAGCAGGTTGGCGGGGGTGTTCTCGACCTCGAGGCTGCTGTCGCTCAGCCATTCCTCGGTGACGATGTGGTCCAGCTTGTCGTGGCGGAAATTGGTCACCACCGGCACGCGTTCCAGCCTGGTTTCCTTGGCCAGCACCTCGAACGTGGTTTCGTCATAGGTCACATACAGCGACACGGCGGGGTTGGCACGGCCTTCGTCCAGCGTGTAGATGCGCACCACCTCGTCCGGCAGCATGGTGATCTTGTAGCCGGGCATGTAGACCGTGGACAGGCGGTTGCGGCCCAGCTTGTCCAGCTCGGAGCCGGGCTGGATGTCCAGACCCGGCGCGGCAATGTGGATGCCCAGCGTGACCTTGCCGCTGCCCAGACCCTGGACGGACAGGGCATCGTCGATTTCGGTGGTCATCGAATCGTCGATGGAATAGGCCTGCACATCGGCCAGCGGCAGATCGGCCGGCGGCTGGGGGGCGGTGATGGCCGGGAAGCCCGTGCCCTTGGGGAAGTTGTCGAACAGAAAGCGCTGCCAGTGGAACTGGTAGGCCGAGTCGATGGCGCCGGCCGTCTGCAGCAGGTCCAGCGGTGCTTTCTGGGCATTGCGGCTGGCCTCGACCACGGCCTTGTATTCGGGGGCGTTCTTGTCGGGGCGGAACAGGATCTTGTAGAGCTGCTCGCGGATCGGCTGCGGGCAGGTGCCAGCCACCAGTTCCTGCGCCCAGCCGTCGATCTGGGCCTGGAGCAGCTTTTTCTTCTCGATGGCGGCCAGGGCCTGCTGCAGGATTTCGGCCGGCGCCTTCTTGAAGCGGCCCTTGCCGGCGCGGCGGAAGTAGTGGGGGGCGCCATACAGCGCGAACAGCATGCCGGCCTGCTGGGTCAGCGGCGCGTTGTCGGAGAAATAGTCGCGCGCAATGTCGGCAAAGCCGAACTCTTCTTCGGGGGCGAATTCCCAGGCCAGGTCCAGCTCCACGGTGGCGGCAATGGCTTCGGCCTCGGCCATCAGTGCTGCCGGCTCGGGCTTTTCGAACTTCAGCAGGATGTTGGCAGCCTTGACCTTGACCCGTTTGCCGGTGCCAAGCTCGATTTGGGAGGAGGACTCGGCCTCGGACAGGATACGGCCAGCCAGGAATTTGCCGGCGTCTTCAAACAATGCGTGCATGACCGGCATTTTCCCATGCCGGCTTTGCCCTTTCGTCGCAGTGGCACCACGGGGGATGACGGGCTGCGTGTTCAGGCCAGTTGCAGAAAGTCGCAGATGTCGGGGATATAGGCCTCGAAACCGCTCAGCGCATGGTCGCTGCCTTCGATGAGGATGTGCTCGGCCAGCGGGTAGCGGGCCAGCATCTCACGCCAGTCCAGCAGCTCGTCGCCCTTGGCAAACAGGCCCAGCTCCCGCCAGGCCGGAGCCTTGCCGTGCAGGCCCAGGGCCTGCAGCTCGGGAATGTATTCGGGGCGGAAGAAAAAGCGGGTCTCCGGGTCGTGCCAGCTGCTGTGCTCGCCGATATAGCGCTCTAGGTCGCGGTCGGGGTAGGCGGCCGGGTTGATCAGCACGCTGGGGCAGCCCTTGAGGTGAGCCACCCAGCTGGCATAGAAGCCGCCCAGCGAGGAGCCGATCACCGCCATCTGGTCTGCCGGCCAGTCGCGCACGCCGTCGGCCACCAGTTCCATGGCCTCCCGGGGGGACGGCGGCAGCTGCGGGCACCACCAGTGCACGTCCGGGTGGTGGTGGTGCACATGTGCCGCCATGGCCTGGGCCTTGGCCGATTGCGGGGAGGAGCGAAAGCCGTGCAGGTACAGCAGATGGGTGGTGGTCGCCATCCCTGCATGGTAGCCGCTGGGCCGCAGGGAGGGATGACAGCCAGGGTGCCCCCTGGCCGGTGCAGGGCGCAGCCGCCCCGCGATAATGGCGGGCTTATGGCCGCCGAAATCGACAAACCTTCCCTGCTGCAGCGCTTTGTGCCGCTGTTTCGCAACTTCGACTATCCGTTGCTGATGTGCGTGGGTTTGCTGGCGTGTATCGGTCTGCTGGCCATGTATTCCGCCGGCTATGACCATGGCACGCGCTTTGTGGACCATGGCCGCAACATGCTGCTGGCCGCCGGCCTGCTGTTCGTGGTGGCCCAGGTGCCGCCGCAGCGGCTGATGCTGCTGGCCGTGCCGCTGTATACGCTGGGCGTCGCCTTGCTGGTGGCCGTGCTGCTGTTCGGCATCACCAAGAAGGGGGCCACCCGTTGGGTGAATGTGGGGGTGGTCATCCAGCCTTCCGAGCTGCTGAAGATCGCCACGCCGCTGATGCTGGCCTGGTGGTTCCAGATGCGCGAGGGCCAGCGCCGGGCCATGGACTTTGTGATCGCCTTCGTGCTGCTGCTGGTGCCCGTGGGCCTGATCATGAAGCAACCGGACCTGGGCACCTCGCTGCTGGTGATGGCCGCAGGGCTGGCGGTGATCTTTTTTGCCGGGCTGTCCTGGAAGCTGATCGTGCCGCCGGTGGTGCTGGGCGTGGTGGGCATTGCGCTGATCATCTGGAACGAACCCACGCTGTGCGCCGATGGCGTGAGCTGGTACTTTCTGCACGATTACCAGCGCACCCGTGTGTGCACGCTGCTCGATCCCACGCGCGATCCGCTGGGCAAGGGGTTCCACATCATCCAGGGCATGATCGCCATAGGCTCCGGCGGCGTCTGGGGCAAGGGCTTTATGGCCGGCACACAGACCCACCTGGAATTCATTCCCGAACGCACCACCGACTTCATCTTTGCGGCCTTCTCCGAAGAGTTCGGGCTGCTGGGCAACAGCCTGCTGATCATCGGTTTCCTGCTGCTGGTGTGGCGCGGCCTGGCGATTTCCATGCACGCCAACACGCTGTTCGCGCGCCTGATGGGCGCGGCCGTGGCCATGATCTTCTTCACCTACGCCTTTGTGAACATGGGCATGGTCAGCGGCATCCTGCCGGTGGTGGGGGTGCCGCTGCCGTTCGTCAGCTATGGCGGCACGGCCATGGTCACGCTGGGGCTGGCGCTGGGGGTGCTGATGTCGGTGGCCCGCCACCAGCGCAACGTGCCCAAGGAAGTCGGCTCGCGTTTGTGAAGGATTGCCAGGACCGGTGACAGGCTCTTGCCTGCCGCGATGGGCTGGAGTACAACTGGTAGGCCGCCGTGTCGGATTTCTCTGGTGGGAAGTTCGCACGGCGGTTTTTTCATGTCCAGTTGTGAGGAGCAATGCCCATGGCCGCCAAATTCGCCCTGAAAAAGACCTCGAACGGCAAGTTCAGCTTCAACCTGCTGGCCGGCAACGGCCAGGTCATCCTGACCAGCGAGGTCTATGAGGCCAAGGCCAGTGCCAGCAACGGCATTGCCTCGGTGCGCAAGAACGCGGCCGATGTGGCGCGCTTTGACAAGCTGCAGGCCAAGGACGGATCGCCGTATTTCACCCTCAAGGCCACCAACGGCCAGGTGATCGGCCAGAGCCAGATGTATTCCAGCGAGTCGGCGCGCGATGCCGGCATTGCCTCGGTGCAGGCTAATGCGCCCGAAGCGGCGCTGGACGACCAGACCGCCTGACAGCGCTGGTTCGCGCAGACCGGGTGCCGCACGGCGCCCAGCGGCCTGTTGCGGGGCGGGGGCATGGTGGCTTGCCTACAATGCTTGCCATGATCTCCCGCGAACCCACCATCGAGCGCCTGGCCACGGCCCGGCAACTGCTGCTTGAACCTTTTGGGCTGGACGAGCGCCACCTCGGCGCTGCGCTGGCCGAGATCCGCGCCCACCAGGTGGACGACGCCGACCTCTATTTCCAGTACACCCGCGCGGAAGGCTGGAGCCTGGAAGAGGGCATCGTCAAGACCGGCTCCTTCTCCATCGACCAGGGCGTGGGCGTGCGTGCGGTCAGCGGTGAGAAAACCGCTTTCGCGTACTCCGACGATATTTCCGAAGCCTCGCTGCTGGACGCAGCGCGGGCCGTGCGCGCCATTTCCTCGGCCACACAAAGCCGCAAGGTGCGCATTCCCAAGGCCAAGATCGCGCCCAGCCGTACGCTGTACGCCGGTCTGGACCCGATCGCATCCATGGACAGCACCGCCAAGGTGGAGCTGCTGGGCAAGGTCGAAACACTGGCCCGTGCCAAGGACCCGCGCATCGTGCAGGTGATGGCCGGTCTGGCCAGCGAGTACGACGTGGTCATGGTGGCCCGTGCCGATGGCACGCTGGCCGCCGATGTGCGCCCGCTGGTGCGTCTGTCGGTGACGGTGATTGCCGAGCAGAGCGGCCGCCGCGAGGTGGGGTCGTCTGGCGGTGGCGGTCGCTTCGGCCTGGCGTACTTCAGTGACGAACAGATCGCCCAGTACGTGGACGAAGCCGTGGACCAGGCCCTGGTCAACCTCGAATCGCGCCCCGCACCGGCCGGCATGATGACCGTGGTGCTGGGCTCGGGCTGGCCGGGTGTGCTGCTGCACGAGGCCGTAGGCCATGGCCTGGAAGGCGACTTCAACCGCAAGGGTTCCAGTGCCTTCAGCGGCCGCATCGGCCAGCGCGTGGCCGCCAAGGGCGTCACCATCCTGGACGACGGCACGCTGACCGACCGCCGCGGTTCGCTGAACGTGGACGATGAAGGCTGCCCTTCACAGGCCAATGTGCTGATCGAGGACGGCATCCTGAAGGGCTATATGCAGGACGCCATGAACGCCCGCCTGATGGGCGTCAAGCCCACCGGCAACGGCCGCCGCGAAAGCTATGCCCACCTGCCCATGCCGCGCATGACCAACACCTACATGCTGGGTGGCGACAAGGATCCGCAGGAAATCGTCGCTTCCATCAAGAAGGGCCTGTACGCCACCAACTTCGGGGGCGGCCAGGTGGACATCACCAGCGGCAAGTTCGTGTTCTCGGCCAGCCAGGCGTACTGGGTGGAAAACGGCAAGATCCAGTACCCCGTCAAGGGCGCCACCTTGGTGGGCAACGGTCCCGAGTGCATGAAGAAGGTCAGCCTGATCGGCAACGACATGCGCCTGGACAGCGGCGTGGGCACCTGCGGCAAGGAAGGCCAGAGCGTGCCAGTGGGTGTGGGCCAGCCGACCATGCGCATTGACGGACTGACGGTGGGTGGTACCGCTTAATTATTGAAATTTTGCAGGATTCCTGTGTAGATCATGCAAAACGCTGCGCTGTGCAAACGGTGTGGCGTTTTTTATTGGGTTTTTCGGAATTTTCCTGCGTTGGTGGATGAGGCGGGTGTTGCGCTGCCGCATGAGCGGTGCTACATTCAACCGCTATGCAAGTACGCAGCGCTTTCTATTTTTACTTTTGGTTCTCGGTCCCAGGCGGATGAGAGGCAAGCGCTCGCACACACGAACACCTCCCAAAAAACCGCCGAAGCTGAAAAGCCCGGCGGTTTTTTTTCACCCCTTCACTTTCCACACATCCAACAGGACCACGAGGCTGACATGAACGCTCACCACACCTCCTCCGGCGACGCTTGGTATCGCTCTGTGCAAAAGACTGAAAAGACTGGCCAGACCGACGACGAACGCATTGAGGACATTACCGTGTTGCCCCCTCCCGAGCACCTGATCCGCTTCTTCCCCATCGACGGCACGGCCGTGGAAACCCTGGTGAGTGGCACCCGCAACAGCATCCAGCGCATCATGCGCAACCAGGATGACCGCTTGCTGGTCATTGTGGGCCCCTGTTCCATCCACGATCCCGCCGCCGCACTGGAATACGCCCGCCGCCTGGCCGTGGTGCGCGAGCAGTACAAGGACCGCCTGGAAGTGGTGATGCGCGTGTACTTCGAAAAGCCCCGCACCACCGTGGGCTGGAAGGGCCTGATCAACGACCCCTACCTGGATGGCAGCTACCGCATCGACGAAGGCCTGCGCATTGCGCGCCAGCTGCTGATCGACATCAACCGCCTGGGCGTGCCGGCGGCCAGCGAGTTCCTGGACGTGATCTCGCCCCAGTACATCGGCGACCTGATCAGCTGGGGCGCCATCGGAGCCCGCACCACCGAAAGCCAGGTGCACCGGGAGCTGGCCTCGGGCATCTCGGCGCCCATCGGCTTCAAGAACGGCACCGACGGCAATATCCGCATTGCCACCGACGCCATCCAGTCCGCCAGCCGTGGCCACCACTTCCTGTCGGTGCACAAGAACGGCCAGGTGGCTATCGTCAACACCTCGGGCAACCCGGACTGCCACGTCATCCTGCGCGGCGGCAAGACCCCGAACTACGATGCTGCCCATGTGTCCGCCGCCTGTGCCGACCTGGAAAAGGCCGGCCTGCCGGCCACGCTGATGGTGGACTGTAGCCATGCCAACAGTTCCAAGCAGCACGAGCGCCAGAAGGATGTGGCCGCCGACATTGCCGACCAGATGCGTGGCGGTTCGAACCAGATCTTCGGCGTGATGCTGGAAAGCCATCTGGTGGCCGGCGCCCAGAAGTTCACCCCGGGCAAGGACGACGCCTGCGGCCTGGCCTACGGCCAGAGCATCACCGATGCCTGCATCGGTTGGGACGACACCCTGTCCACGCTGCAGGTGCTGGCCGACGCCGTGCAAGCCCGCCGCAGCGTGCTGGCGGAAGCCGAGCAGGCCCTGGTGGCCGCCTGAATGTAGCGGGGGCGACTTTTGCTCTGAAAAACAGAGCTTCAACCGCCTGTGCTACGCTGATTTCCATCAGTGATTGCCCTGAAAACAAGGAGTTGCCCATCCAGGCGGCTCCTTTTTTCATGGACACTGCGCAGATGCCCTCCGGGCCGTGTTCCGACCGTCTGGCGCTGGTTCGGGCCGGTACCGGGCTGAGGCCATGGCGGGCGCAGCAGCGTCCATCATCCCCGATTTGTGAGAACGAAAGGCGCACTATGCAGCACGAAGTCATCATCAACCTGGCTGCGGGGCAGGAGCTCCGTATCGACCTGACCCATGTGCCAGCGATGGCGAACGAAGACGGCCGCCGCTGGCTGGACGAGCAGTTCACCGCACTGGAGTGCGAACCGCTGCGTCCCAGCGGCAAGGTGCTGCTGGCAGACAAGGTGCTGGTGGTGGCCCGTGCCGGTCAGCGGCAACTGCAGGGCGATGCCGTCTGGCGCGAGACCTTCGGCCGTGCGGCCGCTGCGGTGCTGCAGCGCCCGCTGATCCGTGTGGATGTGCCGGGCATGGCCATATCGTTCTGACGGCCCTGCCGGGCCGCTGTCTGGCGCCCCGGAGGGATCAGAGTGCCGGGGCTTGCGGGCCGTGGGCCAGCTGCTGCAGGGCTTCGCCCGTCATGCGGTAGCGAATCCATTCGCTCTGGGGCTTGGCGCCCAGGCTGTCGTAGAACGCAATGGACGGGGCGTTCCAGTCCAGCACGCTCCACTCGAAACGGCCGCAATCCTTGTCCAGGGCGATGCGGGCCAGGTGCTGTAGCAAGGCCTTGCCAGCGCCCACGCCGCGTTGCTGGGGCGTGACATACAGGTCTTCCAGATACAGCCCATGCTGGCCCTGCCAGGTGGAATAGTTGAAGAAGTAGATGGCAAAGCCGATGGGGGCGCCGTCCAGCTCGCAGATCAGGCCATGGGCTGTAGGCTGCGCCGCAAACAGCGTGCGGTGGATGTGTGCCGGGGTGGACTGCACCTCGTGCTCGGCTTTTTCGTAGATGGCCAGCTCGCGGATGAAGCGCAGGATGGTGTCGGTATCAGCGATGGTGGCCGGGCGGATGTTCAGTTGTGACATGAAAAAAAGAGGAAAGAAATAGCTGCGTGCGCAGATGGTATCTGTGCACGCAGCTATGAAATTGAATGGGGTTTTAGGGCCGGTTGGCCCTGGGGCGGGCTGGATCGCCCGCGCTTCAAGCGTGCAGCGGCTGCACCGGCATCTCCCAGCCGGCAAAGCGCTCCATGCAGCGGCGCACCACATGGAAGTGGTCTTCGAAGAACTGGGACTCCATGGACGGCAGGTCCTGGATGGGCACCCAGCGGGCCAGGGCCGCATCGTCGCCGCCGGTGACGGCGGGCAGAGCGGTGCCCGGGGCGTCGCCCAGGTCCAGCGCATGCACGTGGGTGATGGTGCGCCCGCGCAGGCTGCGGTCCGGGTGGTCGAACACTTCCACACCCTGCAGCCGCTCGCGCAGCTGGGTCTCGCTCAGCGGGAATAGGGTTTCCTCCTGCAGCTCGCGCAGGCAGGATTGCCACAGCGTATCGCGCGGCTCCACAAAACCGCCGGGCAGGGCCCACAGGCCTTTGCCGGGGCGATGGCCGCGCTGCACCAGCAGCAGGTGTTCGTTGCAGCGCACAAAGCCGTCGACCGTCACAAACACCGGCGGGTAGGGCGCGTTGGACCAGGCGGCCTGGTAGCCCCGGATCATCTGCCATTCCTGCTGGATTTCCGCGTACTGCGGCGTGCGCGCCCATTCCTGCAGAAAGCGCAGCACGGCGGGCGGCACCTGCGTCTCCAGTGCGGGCCACAGGGCGGCCAGTTCGGCGGTGGGCGTGCCCAGGTAGGCATCGCGCACGGGGGTGGCGTCAAAGTCGCCCTGGCGCGGCAGGCTGGCCAGCTCCCAACCGGGAAAGCGTGCCAGGTAGTCGCTGCTGACGTCCTTGAAATGGCCCACCAGCGCAATGCGGCCCCCCGGTGGCACCAGTGCCTGTACGCCGGCGCGCACGGCGGCCACCCAGCGGGGCTCGTCGTAGAAGTCGCGCATGGGCAGGCAGCGCACGCGGGCCTGGTCGGCGTTGGGCAGGGACGCGAGGATCAGCGCCGCGCGCTCCTGCCAGGTGAACGGGTTTTTGGGGCTGCGTGCCTGGCCGGCGCTGCCCAGCACCACCACCACCTGCTCGGCGCGCGCCAGTGCCTGTTGCAGCAAGGCCAGGTGGCCGTTGTGAAAAGGCTGGAAGCGCCCGATCAGCACGGCGGTGTGGGGAGCAGCTTTTGGTGCGGTCGTCATGGCAGGGTCTCCAGGGGCGGTGCGGTCACGCCCACCACAACGGGGGGTGGCCGCACAGGCGGTCTCGGTTGGGCGCTATTTTCGGTGCAGTTGCAGTCTGCTGGCGCACGGGCTGCTGCAATTTTGATAGATGCCTGCGCAGACCGGAATGGGGCTTTCTCCCCACTCCGGCGCGGCAGGCAGGGCAGGGCAGGGCGGCCGTCATTCGCTCCAGTCATAGCTGGCTGCAATCGGCATCTGCCGGCCGCTGCCGAACGCACGCTGGCGCAGGCGGATGACCGGGGGGGTCTGGTGGCGCTTGTATTCGCTGCGGTGCAGCAGGTGGCGGACTTTCTCGACCATGGCCTTGCCCTCGGGGGTGGCCCGCAGCATGTTCACGGTCTCCTGCGCCGCCAGATGCTCGGCGGCAGACAGTCCGTTGCCTTCGATCAGCAGCTTGAGGATGGCGTCCAGCAGCGTGTAGGGCGGAAGGTTGTCCTGGTCGGTCTGCCCCGGTGCCAGTTCGGCCGATGGCGGCTTGTCGATGATGGTCTGCGGAATCACCTCGCGGCCATGGGTTTCGTTGATGTGGCGTGCCAGCGCAAACACCTCGGTCTTGTACAGGTCGCCCAGCAGGCCCAGGCCGCCGTTGGTGTCGCCATACAGCGTGCAGTAGCCCACCGACAGCTCGGACTTGTTGCCGGTGGTCAGCAGCAGGTGGCCATAGCAGTTGGAGTACTCCATCAGCACCGTGCCGCGCACGCGGGCCTGCAGATTCTCCAGAGTCAGGCCGCCCAGCGGTTCGCCAAAGCTGGCCTGGAACTGCTGGGCAAATGCATCGACCTGGGCGGCAATGGGGTGGTGGATCAGTTCCACGCCCAGATTGCGGCACAGGGCGACCGAATCGTCCACCGATCCGCTGCTGGAAATCCGGCTGGGCATGGTGATGGCGGTCACGTTCTCCGGTCCCAGCGCCTCGGCGGCCAGGGCCAGGGTCAGCGCGCTGTCGATGCCGCCGCTGCTGCCCACCACCACCTTGCGAAAACCGCAGCGCCGGGCATAGTCACGCAGGCCCAGCCGGGTCTGTGCGCGGTAGAAGGCCATGGTGGACAGGCCTTGCGCGGGCACGGGCCGGGTGGGCGTGCCATTGCCCAGGGAGAAACAGCCGCGGTGCAGTTGCAGCGTGGTGATGTGCTCGGCAAAGCGCTCGGCCTCGAACACCACGCCGCTGGCGGGCTCGATGGCAAACGAGGCACCGTCGAACACGATCTGGTCATGTCCGCCCACCTGGTTGACATAGACGATGGGCAGGCCGTGGCGGCGCGCGGCGGCACTGAACACCTGGTGGCGCTGTTCGCGCCGGCCCACGTTGGAGGGGCTGGCATTGATGCTGACCACCACGTCGGGGGCGGCGTCGGCCATGCGTTCGAACGGGTTCACGGCATAGTCGCTGCCGCTGTCGTTCCAGCCGTCTTCGCAGATCAGAAAGCCCACCTGGGCATCGCCCACGCGCAGTACCTTGGCCACATCGCGCCCGGGCTCGAAATGGCGGCGCTCGTCAAAGATGTTGTAGGTGGGCAGCAGCTGCTTGTCGTACTGCAGCTTGACCTGGCCGTCCTGCAGCACCAGCAGGCTGTTGTGCAGGCGCTTGCCCGGGCCGTGGGCGGGCGTGGGGGCTCCCACCACCCAGCACAGTCCGGGCCACTGGCGCGTGGCGGCCAGCAGTTCCTGCAGGCCGCGCGCGCAGCGGGCCAGGAAGGCCGGCTCGTCCAGCATGTCCTCGGGGTAGTAGCCGCACAGCGACAGCTCGGAAAACACCACCAGGTCTGCCTGGGCCTCGTGGGCCTGGCGTGCGGCTGTTTCCATTTTGCGCAGATTGCCGGAGACGTCGCCCACCGTCATGTTCAGTTGGGCCAGGGTGATGCGCAGCATGGAGGACTCCTTGAAAGCTGGGATTCGGTGCAGGGGCAGTGTCGGTGGCCGGCGTTCAGGCCGCAGCAGGGATGTGGAACACCTGGCGCAGGTAGGCGAGGTAGGTCTCGTCTTCGCACAGCGTCTTGCCCGGCGTGTCGGAGATCTTGGCCACCGGCTGGCCGTTGGCGCGGGTGAGCTTCATCACGATGTTCAGGGGCTGCAGGCCCACGTCATTGGTGAGGTTGGTGCCGATGCCAAAGCCCAGCTGGATGTGCGGGGCGAAGTGACGCCACAGGGCCAGCGCCTTGTCCAGGTCCAGCCCGTCGGAGAACACCAGGCGCTTGCTGTGGGTGTTGATGCGCAGCTTGCGGTAGTGGCGCAGGGCTTTCTCGCCCCACTCGAAGGGATCGCCCGAGTCGTGGCGCAGACCATCGAACAGCTTGGCAAAGTACAGGTCGAAGTCTTCCAGGAAAGCATCCATGCCCACGGTGTCGGTCAGCGCAATCCCCAGGTCGCCCCGGTATTCCTGCACCCAGTCTTCCAGCGCGGCCTTCTGGAAATCGCGCAGGCGCACCCCTTGCGACTGGTAGCTCTGCATGTATTCATGGGCCATGGTACCGATGGGCGAGATGTCCAGATCGCGCGCCAGCAGCACGCTGGACGTGCCCTTGAACCACTGCGGCACCTCGCGTGCCAGGGTGCTGACCACTTCGCGCTGCCAGGTGCCGGAAAAGCGCCGGCGCAGGCCGAAGTCCGATACCTCGAACGGGTGGGCCAGCGTGGGGCCGCCCTTCAAGGCACGCATCTGGTCGATCTTGGCCTGCAGGCGGCGGCGCCCTTCCTCCAGCGTGCCGGGCTGCTGCAGGCGGCGGAAATACAGCTCGTTGACGATGCACAGCACCGGAATCTCGAAGCCCATCACATGCACCTGGGGGCCATGGGCTTCGATGGCCAGGCTGCCGTCGGTCTGGCCTTTGACGGTGATGAAGTCCCGCTGGTACTGGAACAGGCGCAGGTAGTCGATGAAGTCGCTCTTGATGTAGCGCAGGCTGCCCACGTAATCCAGCTCGTCCTTGGTGAAGCGCAGATCGCAGAGGTGGTCGATTTCGGCGCGCACCTCGGCTTCCAGTTCGGCCAGCGGAAAGGCCGTGGCATTGCGGCAGGCAAAGCGGTACTCGGCGGTGGTCTGGGGGTTGCGGTGCAGCATGGCCTGCCACATGGTGAACTTGTACAAGTCCGTGTCGAGCAGGCTGGTGATGATGGGCGTCATGCCGTTGTCTCTTCAAAAATAGGAGCTTCTGCCGTTGATGCAGGCGGCTCCTGAGCCTAATTTCTTATAAACCGAATGCAGTGCTGCTGGTGCAGCGTACACCCAAGTCGCGCATCTGCTGCACCAGGCCATCGTGCGCGGCCTCGAAGCCGGTCACCGGGCTCATGCAGTCGGTCAGCAGTACCAGGCGGTCGGGGGCCATACCGCTGTGCTGCACGATGTGCTCGACGGTGGCGCGCACGCAGTGGCTGCTGGCTTCGCCAGCGATCACCACGGTGTCGAAGGCGGCCAGGTGGGTGAGCAGGGTGCGGTTCAGGCTGGTGCCAGGGTCTTGCGGATCGGGCACTTCGGCGCGGATGGCGCTGTAGTGCTCGGACCATGGGTTCATGCCCTTGAACACATGGTGCACGGCGCGCTGCTGCACGGCCTGCCAGTGGCGGCAGGCCTGCAGCACATCGGCATGCACGCCATGGCCCCAGCTGCCGATCTCGCAGTGCAGCGGCCAGACCATCAGGGTGTAGCGGCCTTCGGCTTCCAGCGCGTCCAGGTAGCGCAGCACGCGGGGAAGGGCGGCGGCGTCGTGCGGCGTGAAGTCGCCGGAGCGCACCTGGGCAGCGGTGATGGGGGTGAACGGGGCCACGGCGCTGCCATCGCGCTGCTGCCAGAACGCGGGGTGGGCCACGTCGTAGGCCTGGTGCGAGTCCAGCGTGATGGTGATGCCGTCCAGCCGCGCAGCGTGGCGGTCGATCCAGCCGGCCAGGCGCTGCATATCGGCATGGGCCCCGGCCACCGACAGCGCAGGGCCGGTGGTGGCGGGCCTGCCCGGCAGCGCGGCCGGCCACCAGGTCGCAGGCAGATCGCAGAAATCGTTTTGGGGGTCGATGACCAGCAACTGGGTCGTGGATGCCATGGTGTCTCTCCTCGTTGCGGTCAGTTTAACCTGTTAAATCAACTTTGCAACTAAGTGATTGAACGCAGGTTTGGGTACAGTGCTGCAAGTTGTCAATAGGAATTGGATGGCTCGCAGGCATACTGTGGTGTAAAAAAGGACTTGGTATCACGATGAATCAAACAGAGGCGCCATATCCGCAGGTACTGGTCAGCGTGGACACGGTGGTGCTGACGCTGCAGGACGATGCGCTGCACGTGGTGCTGGTGCGCCGCAGCCAGCCGCCGTTTGAAGGTGTCTGGGCCTTGCCGGGTGGCTATATCCATGCCCAGGAAGACGCCGATGCCCAGGACAGCGCCGTGCGGGTGCTGCGGGACAAGGTGCGCATTGCGGGTGCCTATCTGGAACAGCTGGCCACGTTCAGCGGCCCGGCGCGCGATCCGCGTGGCTGGTCGGTGGCCATTGCCTATTGCGCCCTGGTGTCCAGTGCACAGCTGCCGCCGCATGACGGGGTGAAACGGGTGCCGGTGGCGGCCCTGGGCCAGCTGCCGTTCGACCACCATGCCATCGTGGCGGCCGCGCTGGCGCGGGTGCGCAACAAAAGCCAGTACTCCTCGCTGCCTGTGCACCTGTGCGGCGAGACATTCACCTTGCCCCAGCTCCAGCTGGTCTATGAAAGCATCCTGGGCGAGCCGCTGAACAAGGTCAGCTTTCGCCGCAAAATGGATGAAATGCAGCTGCTGGAAGCCGTGCCCGGTGCCATGCGCAGCGGTGGCGCCCACCGTCCGGCCCAGCTGTACCGGGTGCGTGCGCCGTTCCAGCAGGCGCTTGCGCTGAGCGTGCGCGGGCTGTAGCAGCGCTTGCCGGTCGTGAAAAAGCCTGCGCAAGGCAGGCCGGGTGGAGAGTGGGAGGGCTGCTAGGCGACGGCGCCGATCCCCAGCAACGCCAGCACCACAAAGATGACGGCGACCACGATGAAGATATAGAACAGGATCTTGGCGATTCCGGCGGCGCCGGAGGCCACGCCGGTAAAGCCCAAGACCCCGGCGACCAGCGAGATGATGGCAAAGATGATGGCCCACTTCAGCATGTGCGCACCTCCTAGGTTGTTGACGATGGCCCCAGGGTAGGCCGATTCGGGGGTGGCCGCGTGCAGGGCAGGGCTGCAATCCGGGTAGGCCAAGGACGACAATGGCGGCGCCCCAGACACGGCGGGGCATGGCCGGGCCGGGCATGAAAAAAGCCAGGCAGAGCCTGGCTTGGGAGGGAGCGGTACCGAAGAATTACTTCAGGCCGGCAGCGGCGCGCAGTGCGGCCGCCTTGTCGGTACGTTCCCAGGTGAATTCCGGCTCTTCGCGGCCGAAGTGGCCGTAAGCCGCGGTCTTGCTGTAGATGGGGCGCAGCAGGTCCAGCATCTGGATGATGCCCTTGGGGCGCAGGTCGAAGTGCTCGGCCACCAGCTTGGAGATCTGGTCGTCGGGGATCACGCCCGTGCCTTCGGTGTACACGGTGATGTTCATCGGGCGGGCTACGCCGATGGCGTAGGCCACCTGCACCTGGCACTGGCGTGCCAGACCGGCGGCGACCACGTTCTTGGCCACATAGCGGGCGGCGTAGGCTGCCGAGCGGTCCACCTTGGACGGGTCCTTGCCCGAGAAAGCGCCGCCGCCGTGGGGGCAGGCACCACCGTAGGTGTCCACAATGATCTTGCGGCCGGTCAGACCGCAGTCACCTTGCGGGCCGCCGATGACGAAACGGCCCGTGGGGTTGATCAGGTACTTGGTGTTCTGCAGCCATTCGTTGGGCAGCACGGGCTTGATGATCTCTTCGATGATGGCTTCGGTGAACGATGCCTTCATCTTGGTCGCGGTTTCCGACTGGTCGGGGCTGTGCTGGGTGGACAGCACCACGGTGTCGATGCTGTGGGGCTTGCCGTCCACATAGCGCATGGTCACCTGGCTCTTGGCGTCGGGGCGCAGGAAAGGCAGGCGGCCATCCTTGCGCAGCTGGGCCTGGCGTTCCATCAGGCGGTGGGCGTAGTAGATGGGGGCGGGCATCAGCTCGGGCGTTTCATCGCAGGCGTAGCCGAACATCAGGCCCTGGTCGCCGGCGCCGATGTTCAGTTCGTCGTCGCTGGCCTTGTCCACGCCCTGGGCGATGTCCTGGCTTTGCTTGTCATAGGCCACCAGCACGGCGCAGCCCTTGTAGTCGATGCCGTAGTCGGTGTTGTCGTAGCCGATGCGCTTGATGGTGTCGCGGGCCACCTGGATGTAGTCCACGTTGGCGCCGGTGGTGATTTCACCGGCCAATACCACCAGACCGGTGTTGGTCAGTGTCTCTGCCGCCACGCGGCTGTAGGGGTCTTGGGTGAAAATGGCGTCCAGAATCGCATCGGAAATCTGGTCCGCAACCTTGTCGGGATGGCCTTCCGAGACGGATTCGGAGGTAAAAAGAAAATCGTTCGCCATTGAATAAACTCCTGTTCTAGCCGATTGCGTTGCTCGGCCAAAGGAGTCGGGCGAACGCTTTAGCAGTTTTGTTTTACGTCGCCCTGCAAGTTGCTCTGTTAACTCGGCGACAGCCACTATTCTAATGCTTTCCCTGTTTCGAATTTTTTCCGCATTGCCATTGGGCCTGCTGCATGCCGTAGGTGCTGCCATGGGCTGGCTGGCATGGCTGCTGTCGCCCACCTACCGGCGCCGCTTCCTGGCCAACACTGCGCAGGCGGGGTACCGCTTCGGGGAGGTGGCCGCGGCGGTGGGGCATGCCGGTCGCATGGTGTTCGAGTCCCCGCGCCTGTGGGTGCGCACCACCCAGGTCAACACCATCCATGGGGCCGAGGTGGTGGAGCAGGCCTGGGCGCGCGGCAAGGGTATTCTGTATCTGACGCCGCATCTGGGCTGCTTCGAGCTGTCGGTGCAGGCCGCCGCGCAGCGCTGGTCGGGGGAGCATGGGCCCATCACCATCCTCTACCGTCCGGCCAAGCAGGCTTGGCTGGCCGAGCTGATGCTGACGGCGCGCAACCGCGCCGGCATCCAGGCGGTGCCCACCAATCTGTCGGGGGTGCGCCAGATGATCAAGGCCCTGCGCAAGGGCGAGGCCGTGGGCCTGTTGCCCGACCAGGTGCCTCCGGACGGCCAGGGGCAGTGGGCGCCGTTCTTCGGCAAAGAGGCCTACACCATGACGCTGGCTGCGCGCCTGGCGCTGCAGACCGGCGCCACCGTGGTGCTGGCGCGCTGCGAGCGCCTGTCCTGGGGGCGGGGGTTCGAATTGTTTTTTGAGGAAATGCCGGTGCCACTGTCTGACGAGCTGGAGGCTGCCGTGGTGCAGATCAACCAGGCCATGGAGCACACCATCCGCCAATGCCCGCAGCAGTATCTGTGGGGCTATGGCCGCTACAAGCTGCCACGCAAGGAAGCCGTGGCTGAAGCGGCCGCGCAGAAAGCCGACGCATGAACTGGAGCAAGCTGGGTATCGGCCTGATGCATGTCCTGGCCACACTGCCGTTGCCGGTGCTGCGCGGCATGGGGCGTGGACTGGGTCATCTGCTGTTTCTGCTGGCGCGCCCGCGCCGCAAGGTGGCGCTGCGCAATTTCGAGCTGTGCTTTCCGGAGGTGCCCGAAGCCCAGCGCAAGGCCTGGGCCAGGGAAAGTTTTGTGGTGTTCTGCCAGACCTTTCTGGATCGCAGCTGGCTGTGGTTCGGCTCCGAGGCGCTGGTGCGCAGCCGGGTCAAGCTGGTGGGGGCCACGCACGAGCTGGAGGGTGATACGCCGACCATCGTGTTTGCCCCCCATTTCTACAGCATGGATGCCGGCGGTCTGGCGCTGCCCTTGAACACCACGCGCGAATTCACCTCCATCTTCGCCACCAACCCCAACCCGGTGCTGGACGACTGGTTCATGACTGGCCGCCAGCGTTTTGGCAATGTGAAGATGCTCAACCGCGCCGATGGCGTGAAGCCCATCATCCAGTGCCTGCGCAAGGGAGGTCTGCTGTACCTGCTGCCGGACATGGACTATGGCCGCAACGATTCGGTCTTTGTGCCGTTCTTTGCCGTGCCCGAAGTGGCGACCATTCCCTCGCTGTCGCGCTTTGCCCGGCTGGGCAAGGCCAAGGTGGTGGCGCTGTACAACCGCATGACGCCCGAGGGCTATGTGGCCGAGCTCACCCCCGCCTGGGAGGACTTTCCCACCGATGACCATGTGGCCGACACCGCCCGCATGAACCGCGAGCTGGAAGCCGCCATCCGCACCATGCCGGCCCAGTACTACTGGGTGCACAAGCGCTTCAAGACGCGGCCCGAAGGCCAGCCTTCGCTGTACCGGTGATTCAGTGATTCACTGATTCAGTAATCCAAAGGCAGATCGGCTGTCGATGCACTCTGGGTCGGTGCGGGCGCCGTGCGGTGGGTGAGCGCGGACAGCAGCAGCTGGTGCAGGCTGCGGATCACCACCGCGGGCTGCTCGTGCACCAGCCAGTGGCTGGCACCGGGCACGGGCGCCACCGTCAGGTGGGGCACCCACTGCTCCAGACCGTTCAGCAGCTCGGGCCGCAGCGCCACATCGTCCATGCCCCACAGCACCTGGGTGGGCACGGGGGTGCTCAGCAGGCTGTCGGGCAGCTGGAGCTGCAGGATGCTGTGGTCCGCCTCCCGCGGCGGCACCAGAGGGCTTGCGCTGTAGTAGTGGCAGGCCGTGGCCAGTGACTGTTGCCAGTGCGCCAGGTAACAGGCCTGCAGCTCGGGTGTCAGCCAGTCGGGCAGGGTGCCGGCCGGTGTGCGAAAGAAGTCCCACAGCCGCCGTGCGCCATCGGCCAGCAGCTTGTCGGCCGCATCGGGGCGGCGCAGAAAATGCATGTACTGGCTGGCCGCCTGCTGGGCCGGGTTGTGCTGCAGCTCGCGCAAGAATGTGCCGGGGTGGGGGGCGTTGATGATCAGCAACTGCTCCAGCAGTTGCGGGTGCTGGATGGCCAGGTTCCAGGCCAGTGCACCCCCCCAGTCATGGGCGATCACGCAGGCGGCCGGCTGGCCCGGGCTTTCGCGCGCGATCAGCTCCACCAGGTCCTGCACCAGGGCTTTGGGGCGGTAGGCCGCCACGTCGGCCGGCTGGCTGGAGTGGCCGTAGCCGCGCAGGTCGGGCGCCACGCAGCGCCACCGGTCGGAAAATGGCGTCATCACGCCATCCCAGATGAAGGCCCCTTCTGGAAAGCCGTGCACAAACAGCAACAGGGGTTTTCCAGGGGCTCCGCAGGCCCTGCAGTCCAGCGTGATGCCCTGGGGCAGGTGATGGCGGATGGTTTCGATCATGGCACCTCCGTGAGTTGGCGCCATATTCCCCAAAGTGCGGGGCGGCGTCTATGCGGTATTGCGCGGGCTGGCGCTGTCCGCCGCCGGGGCGTCTGCTGCGTGGGCCGGTGTGGCGGGCGCCAGACCTTCGGGGTGGCACCAATGCCAGAGCAGCTGGGCCACATCGTCCACGCCCTGCCTCTTGAGGGCCGAGAACAGGCGCACCTCGCCACCACCGGCATTGAGCTTGGTGATGGACAGCACCTTGGCCTGCTCGGCGCGGGTCAGCTTGTCGGCCTTGGTCAGCAGCACCAGGAACTTCAGGCCCTGGGCCACGCGCGGGCGCAGGGCGTCCAGCAGGGCTTCGTCCAGTTCGGTCAGGCCCAGGCGGGGATCGCACAGCAGCACCACGGCGGTCAGGCTTTCGCGCTGAATCAGGTAGTTCAGCATCACCTGCTGCCAGCGCTGCTTGTCCGAGCGGGACACTGCGGCATAGCCATAACCGGGCAAATCGGCCAGCACGGCGTCGGTGACGCCCTGTTTCCCCAGGGAAAACAGGTTGATGTGCTGGGTGCGGCCCGGTTTCTTGGACGCGAAAGCCAATTGCTTTTGCTGCGTCAAAGTGTTGATGGACGTGGATTTGCCCGCGTTGGAACGGCCCACGAAGGCAATTTCGGGGACGGTAATTTCGGGCAATTGGTGGAGTTGGGCGGCGGTTGTCAAAAACCGTGCCGTATGCATCCAGCCCATGGCCAGTTTGGGATCAATCAACGCAGTTTCTTGACCCGCAGCAAAAGCGGGATTGATGTTGGTCATGGGGTATATCTATGCGAAAGGGCCTCATTGTAGAATCCAGAGGTTTCGCGCATATATAACCAGACCCTCGATCTTATGAAGCTGCTTGCCTCGTTGCTGACGGCTGCCGCATTGGCAGCACCCGCTCTTTCGGCCTTTGCGGCCGGTGAAACTTCCGCTAAGCCCGATCTGGCCAAGGGAGAGGCTAGCTTTACTGCCGTCTGTGCTGCCTGTCACGGCGCGGATGGCAATTCGTCTATTGTCGCTAATCCTAAATTGGCACACCAGCATCCAGAGTATTTGGTCAAGCAGCTGCAGGAGTTCAAGAACGACAAGCGCGCTGACCCGGTTATGAAGGGCTTTGCCAGCACGCTGTCCGATGGCGACATGCAGAACATTGCGGCCTGGCTGGCCAAGCAGCCCGCCAAGCCCGGCTTCGCCACCGACAAGGAGCTGGTCACCCTGGGCGAGCGCATCTACCGCGGCGGCATTGCCGACCGCAAGGTGGCGGCCTGCGTGGGTTGCCACAGCCCCAATGGCGCCGGCATTCCGGTGCAGTACCCGCGCCTGTCGGGTCAGCATGCGGACTACACCGTCAAGCAACTCCAATCCTTCCGGGATGGTGTTCGCAAGAACAGCCCGCAGATGAAGGACGTCGCTGCTAAGATGAATGATCGCGAAATCAAGGCGGTGGCCGACTATATTGCCGGCCTGCGCTGAAGCCAGGCTGCATGGCACACCAAGGTGTCGTGCATGCAGGGAACTAGCCGCCCAAAAATAAACCCAAACAGGCGGGTCCATCCACACAAGGGATGGCCCCGCCTGTTTTGCTTACGCGCCGTGTTGTGTGCTCCCCATGTTTGAATCCTCTCCCAGCGCCCGCTCCGACCAACGCTCGCATGTCCTGCGGTCGTTCATGGAGTTGTTGGCATCGATGCGCTTTGCCATTGCGCTGCTGACCATTATTTGTATTGCCTCGGTGATCGGCACCGTGCTCAAGCAGCACGAGCCGCTGGTCAACTACGTCAACCAGTTTGGTCCGTTCTGGGCCGAGTTGTTCCTGGCCATCAAGCTCAATGCGGTCTACAGCGCCTGGTGGTTTCTGCTGATTCTGGCTTTTCTGGTGACCAGCACCACACTGTGCCTGATGCGCCATGTGCCCAAGTACCTGGCCGACCTGCGCAACTACAAGGAAAACATCCGCGAGAAAAGCCTGCAGGCTTTTCACCACAAGGCCCAGAACATGCTGACCGAGTCGGCCGATGCGGCGGCCCAGCGCATTGGCGGCATGCTGGCGCGCGGTGGCTGGAAGGTGAAACTGCAGGAGCGCGACACCGCCGATGGCAAGGGTTACATGCTAGCGGCCAAGGCTGGAGCCGCCAACAAGATCGGCTACATCGCGGCGCACAGCGCCATCGTGCTGATCTGCCTGGGCGGTCTGCTGGATGGCGACATGGTGGTGCGCGCCCAGATGTGGTTTGGCGGCAAGACGCCTTACACCGGTGCAGGCCGCATTTCCGATGTGCCCGCCCAGCACCGCCTGTCGCTGAACAATCCCACGTTCCGCGGCAATCTGATGGTGGCCGAAGGCACACAGGCCGGCACTGCCATCCTGAGCCAGTCCGATGGCGTGCTGCTGCAGGAGCTGCCGTTTGCGGTGGAGCTCAAGAAATTCATCGTGGAGTACTACTCCACCGGCATGCCCAAGCTGTTTGCCAGCGAGGTGGTCATCCACGACCGGGAAACGGGCGAACAGCTGGAAAAGCGCATCGAGGTGAACCACCCGGCCAGCTACAAGGGCATCGAGATCTACCAGTCCAGCTTTGACGATGGCGGCTCCAGCGTGAAGCTGCGCAGCGTGCCGTTTGTGGCCGGCTCCAAGCCTTTCGGCGTGGAAGGCATCATCGGCAGCAGCACCCAGCTGGAGCAGGTGGGCGCGGCCAAGCAGATGGCGCTGGAGTTCACCGAGCTGCGCACCATCAACGTGGAGAATTTTGCCGCCCGCAAGAAGGCCGGCGACGCCGCCGTGGATGTGCGCAAGGTGGATTTGCGCAGCTCCATCGAGTCGCGCCTGGGCGCAGGTCACAAGACGGCCACCGAAAAGGAACTGCGCAACGTGGGCCCCAGCATCGGCTACAAGCTGCGCGATGCTTCGGGCCAGGCCCGTGAATACCAGAACTACATGCTGCCCGTGGACATGGGCGAAGGCGTGCCGGTGTTCCTGCTGGGCGTGCGGGAAACGCCGGCCGAGCCGTTCCGCTTTCTGCGGGTGCCGGCCGATGACCAGGGCAGCATGGACGGCTTCATGCGCCTGCGCGCCGCCCTGCAAGACCCTGCGATGCTGAAGGAGGCGGTGCAGCGCTATGCCCGCCAGGCGGTGGCATCGGACCGCGCGGACCTGCGCGATGCGCTGGCCCAGTCGGCCCTGCGTGCGGTGACCCTGTTTGCCGGTACGCCCGCAGCGGACGGCAAGCCCAATGGCGGCCTGCAGGCCATCTCGCAGTTCATGGAAGCCAGCGTGCCGGAATCCGAGCGCGACCGCGCCAGCGAGGTGCTGATCCGTATCCTGAACGGCGTGTTGTTTGACCTGGCGCAGCTGTCGCGCGAAAAAGCCGGCCTCAAGCCGCTGGAGCCGGGCGAGCAGACGCTGTCCTTCATGACGCAGGCGGTGTTCTCGCTCAGCGATGCACAGTTCTACCCGGCGCCCATGGCCTTCATGCTGGAAGACTTCAAGCAGGTGCAGGCCAGCGTGTTCCAGGTGGCACGGGCCCCCGGAAAGAACATCGTCTACCTGGGCTGCTTCTTCCTGATTCTGGGCGTTTTTGCCATGCTCTACGTGCGTGACCGCCGCCTTTGGGTGTGGGTGGCGCCGGCAGGTCAGGGCAGCCAGGCCACGATGGCCCTGTCGACGAACCGCAAGACCATGGACACCGACCGCGAGTTCGCCCAACTGGCTGAGAAATTAATAGCAGCACCCGCTGCCACTGCAAACGCTACGGAGCGATCAGTATGAATACCGCAACCCCCACGACCACGACCATCTCCTTGAACGAAGGCTTTCTGGCCAAGCGCAACTGGATGGACTGGGTTTTTGCCGTGCTGGCCTTGGCTGGCGGGCTGTTTGCCTTCCAGCGCTATGGCGCGTTCATGGATGTCTATGAAAAGGCGATCCTGATCGGCACCATTCCCTGTGCCGTCTGGCTGGGCTGGTTCTGGCGTCCGCTGCAGAAGCTGATGGTGGTGGTGGCCGCGCTGGCATTGCTGGGGATCTGGCTCTACCAGGGCGCCGACGGGGTGGCGCACATCGACCGTGCGGATGCCGTGTTCGGCCTCAAGTACTTCCTCTCCAGCCAGTCCGCGATCCTGTGGATGTGCGTGCTGTGCTTCATCGCCACGGTGTTTTACTGGATCGGCCTGTTTGCCAAGGGCGAGCGCGACACCATGGGCATGCTGGGCTCGCGCATTGCCTGGGTGGCCGTGACCATGGCCCTGGTGGGTACCATGGTGCGCTGGTACGAAAGCTATCTGCTGGGCCCCGACATCGGCCACATCCCGGTGAGCAATCTGTACGAAGTGTTCGTGATGTTCATCTGGATGACCACGGTGTTCTACCTGTACTACGAACAGCAGTACAACACCCGCGCCCTGGGCGGCTTTGTGATGCTGGTGGTCAGTGCTGCCGTGGGCTTTCTGCTGTGGTACACCGTGGTGCGCGAGGCGCATGAAATCCAGCCGCTGGTGCCGGCCCTCAAGAGCTGGTGGATGAAGCTGCACGTGCCGGCCAATTTCATCGGCTACGGCACGTTCGCGCTGGCCGCCATGGTCTCGTTCGCCTACCTGATCAAGCAGCAGGCCGAGGAGACCAAGTGGTACAAGCTGGCGCCGCTGTGGCTGCTGGGTGTGGCCCTGTGCTTCGAGCCGCTGGCCTTCCGCCAGAGCCAGGCCACGGGCAGCAGCTACTGGCTGGTCTATTTCGGCATCTCGGCACTGATCGTGGGCGCCATCCTGGCGGCCCGCAAGCCCATTGCCGCACGCCTGCCGGCCTTCGAGATCCTGGACGATGTGATGTACAAGTCCATCGCCGTGGGCTTTGCCTTCTTCACCATCGCCACGGTGCTGGGCGCGCTGTGGGCGGCCGAGGCCTGGGGCGGCTACTGGAGCTGGGACCCCAAGGAGACCTGGGCGCTGATCGTGTGGCTGAACTACGCAGCTTGGCTGCACATGCGCCTGATGAAGGGCCTGCGCGGCACGGTGTCGGCCTGGTGGGCCCTGGTGGGTCTGGCCGTCACCACCTTTGCCTTCCTGGGGGTGAACATGTTCCTGAGCGGCTTGCACAGCTACGGCGAGCTGTAAATCACGGGCCGTGGTGGCCCACTGCAGAAAAAATGCGGAGTGCCTGGTGCGCGGACGCGGCGGATTTCAGACCGGAGACGGCCTGAAGAACCCACGGTCAGCGAACCAGGCACTCCGTTTTGCATGGGGCGCACGGCAGCGCGCTGCCGCCGCCGGTGGGCTGCAAGGGGCTTCAGGGAACTGGCGTGCGGGTGCATGATCTCACCCTGACGCTGTACCTCTGCACAGTTTTCGGAGCGCGACCATGAACACCTCCCGCACACGCACGGCTTTCCCTGTTTCTCCCGCTTTCCCTGCGCCTGCGGCCAGCGAGATCACTGCGCCGGCTGTCTATGCTCAGCGCCGTGCCTGGCTGCAGTGGGCCGCCAGTGGCGCGGCTGGCGCCGCCCTGGCCGGCTGGGCCGGGCGCGATGCCCTGGCGGCAGCCAGCCCGGGCGGTGGCAAGCTGACGGCCTTGCCGGGCGCCACATCGTCGGTGGCAGGCGCGGCAACCATGGACAAGATCACGTCCTACCGGGACGCCAGCAGCTACAACAACTTCTATGAATTCGGGACCGGCAAGGACGACCCGGCCCGCTATGCCGATGCGTTGCCTGTCCGTCCGTGGAGCGTGCAGGTGGAAGGGCTGGTGCACAAGCCGGGCACCTGGGCGCTGGAGGACCTGCTCAAGCTCAGCCCCATGGAGGAGCGCATCTACCGCCTGCGCTGCGTGGAAGGCTGGAGCATGGTCATCCCCTGGGTGGGTTACTCGCTGGCGGCGCTGATCCGCAAGGTGGAGCCGCTGGGCAGTGCCAGGTATGTGCAGTTCGTCACGCTGGCCGATGCCGAGCACATGCGCGGCCTGCGCTCGCGCGTGCTGGACTGGCCTTACACCGAAGGCCTGCGTCTGGACGAGGCGCTGCACCCGCTGACGCTGCTGGCCTTTGGCATGTACGGTGAAGTGCTGCCCAAGCAGAACGGCGCGCCGGTGCGGCTGGTGGTACCGTGGAAGTACGGCTTCAAAAGCGCCAAGAGCATCGTCAAGATCCGCTTTGTGGAGGCCATGCCCGCCACGGCCTGGAACAAGGCCGCGCGCAACGAATACGGTTTCTACTCCAATGTGAACCCCGAGGTGCCGCATCCGCGCTGGAGCCAGGCCACCGAACGGCGCATCGGGGACGGCGGCTTGCTGGCACCCAAGCGCAAGACCCTGCTGTTCAACGGCTATGGCGACCAGGTGGCCGGCCTGTACGCCGGCATGGACCTGAAAAGCAATTTCTGATGGCACGCACTGCAGTGTCCGGGGGCGAGTCGGGCTGGCACGCTGCGCTGCAGCGGGCGCTGCTGTCGCGCGCGACCAAGCCGGTGGTGTGGGGGCTGTGGCTGCTGCCACTGGCCTGGCTGGTATGGGGCGTGCTGGCCGACAGTCTGGGTGCCAACCCGGCGGAGGCCCTGATCCGCGGCACCGGCGACTGGGCCTTGCGCGCGCTGTGGCTGGCCCTGGCGGTGACGCCGCTGCGGCAGTGGCTGCGTCTGAATGCCCTGGCGCGCCTGCGCCGTCTGCTGGGGCTGTTCGCCTTTTTCTACGCGGTGCTGCACCTGGCGTGCTACGCCTGGCTGGACCAGGGCTGGGTGTGGGGCGATATCGTGGCGGATGTGCTGGAGCGCCCCTTCATTCTGGTGGGCATGCTCACCTTCGTGCTGTTGCTGGTGCTGGCGCTGACATCACCGCGTGTGGTGCTGCGCTGGATGGGGGGCGTGCGCTGGCAGCGTGTGCACCGCATCGTGTATGGCGCGGGGCTGCTGGCCTTGCTGCATTTCTACTGGATGAGGACCGGCAAGAACGACACGGCGGAAGTGGCGGTGTATGGCGGCTTGCTGGCGGTGCTGCTGGGTTGGCGGATGTGGGCGCGGCGCAAGCCGGCAGCCCGATAGCCGGGCGGGCGCTCAGGGCGTGGTCTGGTCGCTGCGGGCCAGCGAAGGCGCTGGCGCAGGGGTCGGGGGCATGGTGCGGCGGGTCGTCAGATCGATGCGGTCGCGCGGCAACTGGTAGGCGCAGGCATCCATCAGGTCGATGCCGCAGGCCAGGCCGTCCAGCCACGCATAGAAGTCCGCAATCGCCTGGGCGCCCTGGATGGGCGCGCCATGCTGCGGCACCAGCATGTCCACGTCCAGCTGGCGGGCCATGGCGGTCCACAGGCGCAGGATCTTGTTGGACACCATGTAGCGGCGGTGAAAGGCTTCCATGTGGGGCAGATGCGGGGCCAGTTCGCGCACGGGCTGGCTGGCCTGTGTGCCCGAGACCATGGAGGCGCCCAGATCCCCGGTGAACAGGACGCGGCTGACCGGGTCGTAGAAGTGGAAATTGCCCTCTGCATGCAGAAAATGCGCTGGCACCAGCCACAGCGTGCTGCGGCCCAGCGGCAGGCGGGCGCCTTCGTCCGGCACGGCAATGATGCGGTCCTGGGTCTGCCCCACCTTGGTGAAATGCGGGGCAAAGCGTTCCCAGATGCGCGAGATGACCAGCATGGCACGGGTGCTGGTCAGCCACTGATCCAGCGAGGCGATGATGTCCGGATCGGCATGCGAGGCCAGCAGGTACGACAGCCGCGGCGGCGGGAAGTGGGGCGCCATGCTGGCAAACAGCCCGTGAAACGCCAGGTTGCCACCCGGGTCGATGAGGGCGCCCACACCATGGTCGATCACCAGGAACTGGTTGGACTGCACGGCCTGGCCGTCTTCTTCCACCAGGTCGGTGAACATCAGGCAGACATGCTGGGGATCGCGGTAAAGCTCGACAGCCATGGGGAAACTCCGGTCAGGAACAGGGGAGGGCAATGTATGCCGCCCCCCTGGCGTGCCGGTTGATGTGCCTCAAAAGCGAACCCGTACCACCAATTCTGGGGATGCCATGGGGCTGGCACCTCCATCAGCGCCTGGATGTCGTTGGGAATGGCTTCTGGCGACATTGCCGGGAGGCGTTGGCGCTCTCCCAGCCGCCGGGCATCATTGGCCGGCAGGTTTGCCGGGGGTGTCTGCCATCGGATTCAGGGTTTCGGGCAGGGTGGCACGCTGCGCGGCGGCCGGATCGGTCGGCAGATACAGCGGGCCACGCTGGCCGCAGCCCCACAGGGCTGCCGTACTGGCGGCAAGGACAAAAGTCCTGATTAGAATTTGGGAAGCTCTCAACATGTGCGAATTGTAATGACCGACCTTGAATTCTTGGACCGTGCGGAACAGCTGTTGCTGGCGGTCGAGCAGTCTGCAGACCGCATCAACGACACCTCCGATGCCGATGTCGACGCCCAGCGCGTAGGCGGGATGGTGACATTGGTGTTCCCCAACCGCAGCCAGATCATCATCAATCTGCAAAAGCCACTGCACGAAGTGTGGTTGGCGGCCAAGGCCGGCGGCTTCCATTTTCGCCTGGATGGGGAGCAGTGGCAGGACACCAAGGGGGCGGGTGAGTTCTTTGAACGTTTGAGCACCTACGCCTCCGAGCAGTCGGGGCTGGCGCTGTCATTCACCGCCCAGGGCTGACCGAGGCCCACTCGGGGCCCCGGTGCAAGGCCTGGGTCTGGTGCCCAGCGTCCGTGGGACATAAAAAAACCGCATGCGTGGTGCATGCGGTTTTTTTGTGCCTGGGGCCCGATCAGTTGCGGAACAGGTCCAGGATGCGGCTGCGTTCCTCGGGCGGCGGCGCGGTGGTGGCGCCTTCCGCTGCAGCATCGTCCATGCCCAGGCTGCTGACGCCGGCGTTGCGCGCGTATTCCTCGTAGAACCATTCACCGCCGACATTGACCACGCCAGGCGGCACGGGCATTTCGGCCACGGGAACGCCCTTGAGCGCGTGCTGCATGAAGTTGATCCACACTGGCAGGCTCAGGCCGCCGCCGGTTTCGCGGGAGCCCAGGTTGCGCGGGGTGTCATAGCCGATCCAGGTGACGGCTGCCAGCGTGGGCTGGTAGCCGGCGAACCAGGCATCCATCGCATCGTTGGTGGTGCCGGTCTTGCCATACAGGTCCGGGCGCTTGAGGGTGGCTTGGGCCTTGGCCGCCGTGCCCACGCGGGCCACATCCTGCAGCAGGCTGCTCATGATGAAGGCGTTGCGCGGCTCGATGGCCTGGGGCAGTTGCTCCAGCGGAGGCGCCGTGTATTCCGACAGCACGCGGCCCTTGTAGTCGGTGATCTTGGCGATCAGCCAGGGATTGACGCGGTGTCCGCCGTTGGCAAACACGGCGTAGGCGGCCGCCAGCTGCATCGGCGTCACCGAGCCGGCGCCCAGGGCCATGGTCAGGTAGGCCGGATGCTTGGCGGCATCAAACCCGAAGCGGGTGATCCACTCCTGGCCCTGCTTGGGGCCGACGGCCTGCAGCAGACGGATGGAGATCATGTTCTTGGACTTGTTCAGGCCCGTGCGCATGGTCATGGGCCCGTCGTAGCGGCTGTCGTAGTTCTTGGGCTCCCAGGGCTGACCACCGGTGACACCCGCGCTGAAGAACAGCGGGGCATCGTTGATCATGGTGGCGGGCGTGAAGCCTTTTTCCAGCGCGGCCGAGTAGATGAACGGCTTGAAGCTGGAGCCCGGCTGGCGCCAGGCCTGGGTGACGTGGTTGAACTTGTTCTTGTCGAAGTCAAAACCACCCACCAGGGCGCGGATGGCGCCGGTCTGCGGGGTCAGCGCCACAAACGCGCCTTCCACCTCGGGCAGCTGTGTGGCTTCCCAGCCGCCCTTGGTCTTGGCCACGCGGATCACGGCGCCAGGGCGCAGCTTGATATTGGGCGGCGCCTTGTCACTCAGTCCGGATTGCACGGGTTTGAGGCCATCGCCCGTGATCTGGAGCTTCTCGCCATCCGGGCGCTGGGCCACGATCTTGCGGGCCGAGGCTTCCAGCACCACGGCGGCCAGCAGGTCGCCGTTGTCCGGGTGCGAGGCCAGCGCGTCGTCGATCACATCTTCCTGGGCCTGTGCATCGGCCGGCAGGGCGACGAACTTCTCCGGACCTCGGTAGCGCTGGCGGCGCTCATAGTCCATCAGACCCTGGCGCAGCGCGTTGTACGCGGCTTCCTGTTCACCGGCATTGAGTGTGGTGTAGACGTTCAGGCCGCGCGTGTAGGCGTCATTGCCATACTGGGCAAACACCAGCTGGCGCACCATTTCAGCCACATATTCGGCGTGCACGCGGGTGTTGGCGGCACTCGAATTCTTCAGCTGCAGCGGCTCGGCGCGGGCCTGCTCGGCCTGCTGCGCCGTGATGAAGCCGTTGTCCTGCATGCGGTCGATGATGTACTGCTGGCGGATATGGGCGCGCTTGGGGTTGCTGATCGGGTTGTAGGCCGATGGTGCCTTGGGCAGGCCTGCCAGCATGGCCGCTTCGGCCACGGTGATGTCCTTCAGCGGCTTGCCGAAATAGGCTTCGCTGGCGGCGGCAAAACCGTAGGCGCGGTTGCCCAGGTAGATCTGGTTCATGTAGATCTCCAGGATCTGTTCCTTGGAGAGCAGGTGTTCCAGCTTGAAGGTCAGCAGGATTTCGTAGATCTTGCGGGTGTAGGTCTTCTCGGAAGAGAGGTACACATTGCGCGCCACCTGCATGGTGATGGTGGACGCACCCTGGCTCTTGACCCGGCCGAGGTTGGCCAGGGCCGCACGCAGCATGCCCTTGTAGTCCACGCCACCGTGCTCGAAGAAGCGGGTGTCTTCAATGGCCAGCACGGCGTCGACCATCACCTTGGGGATGTCGGCGATGGGCGTGAGTGTGCGCCGCTCTTCGCCAAATTCACCCAGCAAGGCACCCTCGGTCGAGTAGACCCGCAGGGGCAGCTTGGGCCGGTAGTCGGCCAGTTCGGAAACGTCTGGCAGGTTGGGATAGGCCATGGCCAGAGCCACGGCAACAGTCAGCAGAATGGCCACGAAGCCCGCTGCCATCACGCCCAAGAGCCACAGCAGCGACTTGGGAAGCCAGTGCATTTTTCGTGGGGACTTGGGGGAGGCGTTGGAGGTGGTCTTCTCGTTGTTCGGAGAGGAAGTAGGCATGTCGCTGCACGCAGAAGTGGGTAGGCATTATAGGAAGCGTGCTTTAAGCCAGGCTGAAACAGGTTGTGGCAGTTGCCCGACCTTGGGAACGACACCGCGTCAGGCCGCGTGTGCATGGTGCCGCGCAGCTTGACGGAAAATGGCGTCTGGCGCTGAGGTGGTGCTTGAACGCTAGGAAGCTAGGAAGAGATGGAATCCAACAGCAAGATCGTGGCATTGGTCGGCCTGCCCGGCTCGGGAAAATCAACCGTGGGACGGCATCTGTCCAAGCGCTGGGGGATTCCCTTCATCGACTCCGACCATGAAATCGAAGCGCGCACGGGCGGCCCGGTGCGCGACTTCTTTGCGGCCCACGGCGAGGCGGCATTCCGCGATCTGGAGCAGGCGGTGATTGCGCAGCTGTGTGCCGACAATGGCCAGGCCCGGATTCTGGCCACTGGCGGTGGCGCGGTGCTGCGCGAGGCCAACCGCCAGGTGCTGCACCAGCACTGCCATGTGTTCTATCTGAAGGCCTCGCCCGAAGAGCTGTACCAGCGCCTGCGCAACGACAAGACCCGGCCCCTGCTGCAGGTGGACGACCCGGCCCAGCGGCTGCGCGAGCTGTTCGAGGCGCGGGATGCCCTGTATGCCGAGATTGCGCACTACGTGATCGATTCGGCCCGCTTGTCTTCCCACCAGCTGCTGCACCGCGTGGCCATGCAGGCCGAGATGGCGGGCATTGTCCCGGCCCGCGCGCAGCCCTGAATGGGCGCCAACGGGCGCCACACGTAAAAAAGCGCTGCGGCCAGTGGACGCAGCGCCGGGTGGAAGAATGTGCCCGTCCGGTGGCGGGTCAGGCTGCCGGGGCCAGGGCGTGCAGCAGCTTGGCGTGGATGCCGCCAAAGCCGCCATTGCTCATGCAGACGATATGGTCGCCCGGCTGCGCGGCTTCCACGATCATGTTCACCAGGGTGGGCAGGTCGTTGCTGCTGCGGGCCGCTTCGCCCAGGGGGGCCAGGGCGCCGGAGACATCCCAGTCCAGTCCGGCGGTATGGCAGAACACCAGATCGGCCTCTTTCAGCGCCCAGGGCAGCTGGGATTTCATGGTGCCCAGCTTCATGGTGTTGCTGCGCGGCTCGAACACGGCCAGGATGCGCGGGCTCTGGCCCAGGCGTTTGCGCAGGCCTTCCAGCGTGGTGCGGATGGCCGTGGGGTGGTGGGCAAAGTCGTCGTAGACGGCAATGCCCTGCACCGTGCCGCGCAGTTCCATGCGGCGCTTGACGTTGTGAAAGCTCCCCAGGGCTTCGGCCGCCACCTGGGGCGACACGCCCACATGTTCGGCGGCGGCAATGGCCGCCAGCGCATTGAGCTGGTTGTGTACGCCAGTCAGCTGCCATTCCACGCGGGCCACCGAGCGGCCGCGTTGCAACACCTCAAAGGCGTGGGCCGGGCCTTCGGCGCTGAATTCCGATACGGCGCTGCCGAAATGCGTCACCTCGCTCCAGCAGCCCTGGTTCAGCACCCGTGTCAGCGATTCTTCCAGGCCGTTGCTCACAATGCGTCCCGTGGCCGGCACGGTGCGCACCAGGTGGTGGAACTGGCGCTCGATCGCGCCCAGATCGTCAAAGATGTCGGCGTGGTCGAATTCCAGGTTGTTCAGCACGGCCGTGCGCGGGCGGTAGTGCACAAACTTGCTGCGCTTGTCGAAGAAGGCGGTGTCGTATTCATCCGCCTCGATCACGAACAGCGGGCGCTCCTGGCCGGCGGCCAACTGGCCCAGGCGGGCGCTGACGCCAAAGTCCAGCGGCACGCCGCCGACCAGAAAGCCGGGCGTGAGGCCGGCGCATTCCAGGATCCAGGCCAGCATCGACGTGGTGGTGGTCTTGCCGTGTGTGCCGGCCACGGCCAGCACATGGCGGCCTTGCAGCACATGCTCGGACAGCCATTGCGGGCCGCTGGTATAGGGCAGGCCGGCATCCAGGATGGCTTCCATCAGCGGGAATTTGGGCGAACCGTCGGCCAGGCGTGCGCGGCTGACGACGTTGCCCACGACGAACACATCGGGCTTCAGCGCCAGTTGCTCCACGCCGTAGCCTTCAATCAGCTCGATGCCCAGGGCACGCAACTGGTCGCTCATCGGCGGGTACACGCCCGCGTCGCAACCGGTCACTTTATGGCCCGCCTCGCGTGCCAATGCAGCCACCCCGCCCATGAAGGTGCCGCAAATCCCCAGGATGTGAATATGCATGTGCCCAATTCTACGGGGCCGGCCATGCCGCGGCGGCGGTCACCGCGCATGGAATGCAAGCGGTTGCTACCAATTTTGCAGTGGCAGACATTTTTGGCAAGTCGCCCCATGCGGGCATGCTGCGGGGCGCAGCGGGGTACACCAACAGCGCCGACAGGGTCGAGGCCGGCAAGGACGCATGCGCAGGCGGGGGCGCATGCGACGTGCTCCTGGCCGCTGGTGCAGGGGTATCCCGGACTGGGCCACAATGGGTCCATGTCTGTACCGTCCATTGCCGATGAAATCGCCCAGACCGCTGCCCGCCTGGTGGTGGAAGAGGGGCTGGAGTGGGGCCCTGCCAAGCGCCGTGCCGTGCGCCAGCTGGGCTTGCCGCAGCGCACCCCCTTGCCGGACAACGACCGGGTTGAAGCCGCGGTGCGGGAATATATCGAGCTGTTCTGCGCCGATACCCAGCCCCAGGAGCTGCGCGCGCTGCGCGAGCTGGCCGTGGTGTGGATGGAGCGGATGGCGCAGTTTCGCCCCTATCTGGCCGGAGCGGTATGGCGCGGCACGGCCACCCGGCTGTCGGACATCTATATCCAGATGTTCTGCGATGACCCCAAGTCGGCCGAAATCGCGCTCATCGACCACAATGTGCAGTACGACGTGACCCAGGTCACGGGCTTCCATGGCGAGACCGTGGATGCCCTGAGCATCAGCAGCTTCTGCAAGCCCCTGAATGAAGCCGTCGGGGTGCACCTGATGGTCTACGACTTCGACGATCTGCGCGGCGCGCTCAAGCCCGATGGACAGGGCCGTACCGCGCGGGGCGAGGTGACCGCGCTGCGTGCGCTGCTGGATGCGGAGGCCGCCGCATGAGCCCCGCACCCCATACCCCGCAAGAGACCGTGCAGACCGGGCGCCGCCGCTGGCTGGTGGCCGGCGTGGCGGGCGGCGCTGCCGTGGCCGGCGCTGGCTGGGCCTGGTGGCGCAGCAGTGCAGCGCCTTCGCCCAATGCCGCGGCGGAGCAGGCCTTCTGGGCCTTGCAGTTGCAAACGCCAGAGGGCGCACCGCTGGCGCTGCAGCAGTTTGCCGGCAAGCCTTTGCTGGTGAATTTCTGGGCCACCTGGTGTCCGCCCTGTGTGCGGGAGCTGCCGCTGCTGTCCCGCTTTGCGCAGGAGCAGCCGCAGGTGCAGTTGCTGGGTCTGGCCGTGGACCAGGCGGCGCCGGTGCAGAAATTCCTGGCGCGCCAGCCGCTGGCATTTCCGGTGGCCATGGCCGGGGCGGGCGGCAGCACGCTGACGCGGACCCTGGGCAATGTCACAGGGGGGCTACCTTTCTCTATCTTGTTCGATACAAGAGGAAATGTGAAGCAACGTAAAATAGGTGAGTTGAGCAGCGTCGATCTGCAGCAGTGGGCCCAGTCCCTATAGCTGATTTGGCGCAAGCGAGTGCAGAAATGCGAAGCTTTACCATGTTGGCGTTCGCTAAAAATGCAGTCCAATGTGCGGAGAAGGGCGAAATTAGGGTAAATTCGCGCCCTACTTAGTTTTAGCCGTTGGAGCTTCCATGGATCTGCGAAAACTCAAAACCCTGATTGATCTGGTGTCCGAATCGAATGTGTCGGAGCTGGAAATCACCGAAGCCGAAGGCAAAGTCCGTATCGTCAAGGGCGGTGGCGCCGTGGTGCAGCAGTTTGTGGCTGCACCGGTGCAAGCCGCTCCCGCCGCTGCGGCACCTGCTGCTGCCGCACCCGCTGCCGCCGCTGCGGTCGCTGAATTGCCCGCACCTGTGGTGGGCCATCAAGTGAAGTCCCCCATGGTGGGCACGTTCTACCGTTCTGCCAGCCCAGGCGCCAAGGCGTTTGTCGACGTGGGTGCCCAGGTCAAGGAAGGCGACACGCTGTGCATCATTGAGGCCATGAAGATCCTCAACGAGATCGAAGCCGACAAGTCCGGCACCGTGACCCGCATCCTGGCCGACAACGGCCAAGCCGTGGAATACGGACAACCGCTGTTCGTGATCGAGTGATCTGCCAGGGCCCACAGGGTCAGCGGACTGTGCCGCTGCCCTGCGGATTCCACGGTTCGCCCTGACAGGGCGAGGAACAACGAGGACCTCCATGTTTAAGAAAATTTTGGTTGCCAACCGGGGTGAAATTGCCCTGCGCATCCAGCGTGCTTGCCGCGAAATGGGCATCAAGGCCGTGATGGTCTACTCGGAAGCCGACCGCGAAGCCAAGTACGTCAAGCTGGCCGACGAAGCCGTGTGCATTGGCCCGGGCCCGTCGCCTCTGAGCTACCTCAATATGCCGGCCATCATCTCGGCTGCCGAGGTGACCGATGCCGAAGCCATCCACCCCGGTTATGGCTTCCTGAGCGAGAACGCCGACTTTGCCGAACGTGTCGAGCAAAGCGGTTTCGCCTTCATCGGCCCCACGGCCGATTCCATCCGCATCATGGGTGACAAGGTTTCGGCCAAGCAAGCCATGATCAAGGCGGGCGTGCCCTGCGTGCCCGGATCGGACGGCGAACTGCCCGAAGACCCGGCCCAGATCCGCCGCATCGCCAAGGCCATCGGCTACCCGGTGATCATCAAGGCCGCTGGTGGCGGTGGTGGCCGCGGCATGCGCGTGGTGCACACCGAAGCCGCCCTGGTCAATGCCGTGCAGATGACCAAGGCCGAAGCCGGTGCTGCCTTCGGCAATCCTGCGGTTTACATGGAGAAGTACCTCCAGAATCCACGCCACATCGAAATCCAGGTGCTGTGCGACCAGCACAAGAACGCGGTGTACCTGGGCGAGCGCGACTGCTCCATGCAGCGCCGCCACCAGAAGGTGATCGAGGAGGCTCCGGCCCCCGGTATCCCCCGCCGCCTGATCGAGAAGATCGGCGAGCGCTGCGTGGCTGCCTGCAAGAAGATCGGCTACCGCGGTGCGGGCACGTTCGAGTTCCTGTACGAGAACGGCGAGTTCTACTTCATTGAAATGAACACCCGCGTCCAGGTGGAGCACCCGGTGACCGAATCTATCACCGGCGTGGACATCGTGCGCACCCAGATCATGGTGGCGGCCGGCGACAAGCTGCCCTTCACCCAGCGCCAGATCAACACGCAGATGCGCGGTCACGCCATCGAGTGCCGCATCAACGCCGAAGATCCGTACAACTTCATGCCTTCGCCCGGCCGTGTCACCATGTGGCACATGCCTGGCGGTCCTGGCGTGCGTGTGGACTCGCACGTGTACAACAACTACTTCGTGCCGCCCAACTACGACTCCATGATCGGCAAGCTGATCGTGTACGGTGACACCCGCGAGCAGGCCCTGGCCCGCATGCGCACGGCGCTGTCGGAAGTGGTGGTCGAAGGCATCAAGACCAATGTGCCCCTGCACCAGGACCTGATGGTGGACGCCAAGTTCATGGAAGGCGGCACCAACATCCATTACCTGGAGCAATGGCTGGAACACCGCAAAAAGCGCTGATCCACCACGGTAGATGACCAGCATGCTGGCCCTTGGCAACGGGGGCCAGCATTTCGTTTTTCAGCCCAAGGAGTTGCCTTATGCATGAGCTGAGCCTGATGTGCCCGGAAGACCGGGTGGAAGATGTGAGCGACGCGCTCGATGCGCTGGATGCCCTGAGCGTGTCCGTGGAGGACATGGACGCCCAGACCGAAGCGGAACAGGCGCTGTTCGGCGAGCCTGGCATGCCACCCCCCAAGGATGGCTGGAACCGCAGCCGCATCGTGGCCTTGTTCCCCGATGAAGCCGCCGCCCGGCAGGCGCAGGACCTGCTGGTGCTGCAGGATTTCTTTGGCGGCTGCCAGGTCCTGGGCATCCAGGAAGTGGAAGCCCAGGACTGGGTGCGGCTGACGCAGTCGCAGTTCCAGCCAGTGGACATCACCCCTGAGTTCTGGATCGTGCCCACCTGGCACGAGATGCCCGAAGCCGCCAAGTTCAGCATCCGCCTGGATCCGGGCCTGGCCTTCGGTACCGGCACCCACCCCACCACCCGCATGTGCCTGCGCTGGATTGCCACGCAGCCGGCAGGCAGCCTGGGCCGTACGCTGGACTATGGCTGCGGCTCTGGCATTCTGGCCATCGGTGCGGCCAAGTTCGGCGCGCCAGCGATTGATGCGGTGGACATCGATCCCGATGCCGTGGTCTCCTGCGAGCTCAATGCCCAGGCCAATGCGGTGCAGCTGAACGCCGGCCTGCCCGACAAGGCCCAGGGCCAGTACCAGACGGTGTTGGCCAACATCCTGGCGACGCCGCTGCGGATGCTGGCGCCGCTGCTGTGCAACCATGTGCAGGCCGGTGGCCATCTGGTGCTGGCCGGTATCCTGGAGCGCCAGGCGGATGAGCTGAAGCAGGCCTATGCACCCTATGTGCAGCTGGATGTGAGCGACAGCGAAGACGGCTGGATTCTGATGACGGCTCGCAAGGCCTGAGCCGCACGCACAGCTTCTTTTGGGCTGTGACTGTCTGCCCCCCGCGGGTTGCGGGTGTGGCGGGCGGGCGGCCTGCTTCTACAATCGGTGCGCCATGAGCCAGATCACCACCTGTCCTTCCTGCAGCACGCGTTTTCGCGTGGTGGCAGACCAGTTGCGCATTTCCGATGGCTGGGTGCGCTGCGGTCAGTGCCAGGAGGTGTTCGACGCGCGCGACCACCTGGATGCGGTGGTTGCCGTGGAGCCTGCGGCGGCGCCGGAGCCCGTGCCGGCAGCCCCTGCCGTCCCGGACGCTGTGGCGCACACCGGTGTGGCCGGTGCGTCTGCCGTGCCAGCCGTGCAAGCCATGCCTGTGGCACCCGTTGCCGAGGAGGTGGTGACCGAGCCTGAGGGCGAGGAGCCATCGCTTCCAGCGCCCGACATGCCGGTGCCTGCGCCGGTCGTGCCACCCGCTCCGGGTTATGAGCTGCCGGCGCCGCAATGGTCGGACGATCCCGAGCTGCCGGAACCTCCGGCAGCGCATGAAGAGCCAGAGCCTGAGGTGGCGCAGCCGCTGCGTCCATCGCATGCAGCGGTGGAGCCGGACCATTTTTCAGATCCCGAGCCGGCGCTGCAGCCGCCATCGGTCGCGCCTGCAGCGCCGGCGTCGGGGCGCACAGACCCAGTATGGAATGCCAGCGCGGCGGCACCGGCTGAGGTGGCAAGGCAGGAGCCCTCGGCATCCGCGGAGGCCTTGACTGACGCGTGGGCCGCTGCCGACCGCTATGGCCTGCAAGGTGCAGCACCGGCACAGGACGGGCGCTCGGATGCCGAGCCCGAGGGGCCGAATTCTGTGCAGGAAGCGGCGGATAGGGTGGACGCATCCACACCGGTGCTGCCGGCAGAGGCGGCGGAGGCGGCCGAGGTGGTGACCCATGCTGCGGAGCCCGCGGATGCCGGAGCTGCAATGCCGCCGGTGGATGCCATTGAATCTGCGGCACAGAAGCTGGCCCAGTCCGAAGCCGCAATCGCCTCCGCGGCAGCACCGGCATTTCCGTTTGCCGAACCGGTGGACGATGACGATCCGCTGGTGCTGGACTCTTCACTGGAGCCGGGTTTTGTGCGCGATGCACGGCGCAAGGCCTGGTGGCAAAAGCCCGTGGTGCGGGTCGCCATGGGCGCGAGCGTCGTGGTGCTGCCGGTGGCGCTGGTCCTGCAAGTGGCCTTGCATGAGCGCAACGCACTGGCGGCCTGGCAACCCAGCCTGCGGCCGGCACTGGAGTTCATGTGCACGGCCCTGCAGTGCAAGCTGGGGCCGCGCCAGCAGATTGGCGCCATGGTGGTGTCGGGCTCCACGTTTGCCAAGGGCGAGCGCGAGCGTGCCTACCAGCTGAGTCTGAGCATACAGAACCGCGCCGGCACGCCCGTGGGCATGCCGGCCGTGGAGTTGACGCTGACCGATGCCCAGGACCAAGCCATCGCCCGCAAGGTGATCCAGGCCAAGGAGCTGGGCGCACCGCCAGAACTCAAGGCCGGTGCCGAGTGGAGCGGCACGGTGCCGGTGACCACCGAAGGTTTGAACCTGCAGGTGTCCGGCTACCGCGTGCTGCTGTTTTACCCCTGATTTTTTTCTTTCAAGGATTTCCCATGCCTGCATTGATTTGCGGATCCCTGGCCTTTGACAACATCATGACCTTCGAAGGTCGCTTTGCAGACCAGATCATGCCGGAGCAGCTGCACATCCTGAATGTGTCTTTCCTGGTGCCTTCGCTGCGCCGTGACTTCGGTGGCTGCGCCGGCAACATCGCCTATGCGCTGCAGCAGCTGGGTGGTCAGCCCTTGCCCATGGCCATGGTCGGCAGCGATGGCGCGGACTACCTGGCACGCATGCAGGCGCAGGGCATCGACACCCGCCATGTGGGCCAGGTGCAGGATACGCACACGGCCCAGTGCATGATCATGACCGACCGTGACAACAACCAGATCGCGGCCTTCCACCCCGGTGCCATGTCGCTGGCCCATCAGAACGTGATCACCGCGGAATGCGGTGCCCGGATCGCCATCATCTCGCCCGACGGCCGTGATGCCATGCTGCAGCATGCGGCACAGCTGGCCCAGGCTGGCATTCCTTTTGTGTTTGATCCCGGCCAGGGCCTGCCCATGTTCAACGGGCAAGAGCTGCTGCAGTTCATCGACCAGGCGTCCTGGGTCACCGTCAACGACTACGAAGGCAAGATGCTGTGCGACCGCACCGGGCTGTCGCTGGAGGCCCTGTCGCAAAAGGTGCGCGGCCTGGTGGTGACCTTGGGGGCGGAAGGCTGTGAAGTGTGGGAACAGGGCGTGCGCACCCTGGTGCCTGCGGTCACCCCCGCTGCCGTGGTGGACCCCACAGGATGTGGCGATGCCTGGCGCGCTGCCTTGCTGTACGGTCTGGAGCAAGGCTGGTCGCTGGCGCAATGTGCCGAGCTGGGCAACCAGGTGGGCGCAGTCAAGGTGGCACACCGTGGCCCGCAAAACTACACCCTGGAGCAGCTGCGTGACAGCCTGCTGGCGGCCTGATGCCCCAGCGCTGACCCCATGAAAAAAGCCCGCATCTGCGGGCTTTTTTCATGGGCGATGGCCGCAACGGCCAATGCTTCAGGGCTTGCCGCCGGTAGGGAAGGGCCAGGCAGCCTGGGGTGCCAGCGCTGTCTGTGCCACAGGCGCAGCAGCCACGGCAGGCGCAGCAGCAGCCTTCTTGGCAGGAGCGGCCTTCTTGGCAGGGGCAGCCTTCTTGGCAGCAGCAGGTGCAGCGGCCTTCTTGGCAGCAGCAGGCGCAGCGGCCTTCTTGGCAGCAGGCGCAGCAGCCTTCTTGGCAGCAGGTGCAGCGGCCTTCTTGGCAGGAGCAGCCTTCTTGGCGGCAGCAGGCGCGGCAGCCTTCTTGGCAGCAGGTGCAGCGGCCTTCTTGGCGGCAGCAGGCGCAGCAGCCTTCTTGGGTGCAGCGGCCTTGGCGGTGGTGGCCTTCTTGGCGGCGGCCTTGGGAGCTGCAGCCTTGGGAGCGGCGGCCTTCTTGGCAGCAGGAGCAGCAGCCTTCTTGGGCGCAGCAGCCTTAGGAGCGGCGGCCTTCTTGGCGGCGGCCTTGGGAGCTGCAGCCTTGGGAGCGGCGGCCTTCTTGGCAGCAGGAGCAGCAGCCTTCTTGGGCGCAGCAGCCTTGGCGGTGGTGGCCTTCTTGGCGGCGGCCTTGGGAGCAGCGGCCTTCTTGGCAGCAGCAGGAGCAGCAGCCTTCTTCGGCGCAGCAGCCTTGGGAGCGGTAGCCTTCTTGGCAGCAGGTGCAGCGGCCTTCTTGGGAGCTGCGGCCTTAGGTGCAGCAGCCTTGGGAGCGGCAGCCTTCTTGGCAGCAGGTGCAGCAGCCTTCTTGGGAGCAGCAGCCTTGGCGGTGGTGGCCTTCTTGGCAGCGGCCTTGGGGGCTGCGGCCTTGGCGGCGGTCTTCTTCACTTCTGCCTTGACGGCAGTTTTCTTGGTGCTTTCGCTGCCGGTGGTGGCAGCCTTTTTCGCTGCGGTTTTCTTTGCAGTTGCCATCATCTTCTCCTTCGTTGGTTTATACAAAGCGCTGTTTGCGATTGGAACGCAGGGCGTGATCCTGTGCGCCGTGGAGGGATTCAACGCAACACGCATAAAAGCGCCCCATGCCACCAAATTCGCAAAAGCAGTTGATGGCATGGGGCGCATTATGAATTTTCTTGTAGCACTTGAGGAGGTATTAATCCCAAGAAAGTGCACCTCCGGACTGATATTCGATGACTCGTGTCTCAAAGAAGTTACGTTCCTTCTTCAAATCGATCATTTCACTCATCCAGGGGAACGGATTTTCTTCACCCGGGAACAGCTCTTCCAAACCGATTTGTGTGGCGCGGCGATTGGCGATGTAGCGCAGATAGCCCTTGAACATCGATGCATTCATGCCCAGCACACCGCGTGGCATGGTGTCTTCGGCATATTGGTATTCGAGCTCGACGGCCTTGCGGAACAGCTCGTTGATCTCTTCCTTGAATGCAGGGGTCCACAGGTGCGGGTTCTCCAGCTTCAACTGGTTGATCAGGTCGATGCCGAAATTGCAGTGCATGGATTCATCGCGCAGGATGTACTGGTACTGCTCGGCAGCGCCCACCATCTTGTTCTGGCGGCCCAGCGCCAGGATCTGCGTGAAGCCCACGTAGAAGAACAGACCTTCCATCAGGCAGGCAAACACGATCAGGCTCTTGAGCAGGGTCTGGTCGGTTTCCGGTGTGCCGGTGTGGAAGTTCGGGTCCATGATCGCTTCGATGAAGGGGATCAGAAACTCGTCCTTGTTGCGGATGGACTCGACCTCGTTGTACGCATTGAAGATCTCGCCTTCGTCCAGACCCAGCGACTCCACGATGTACTGGTAGGCGTGGGTGTGGATGGCTTCCTCGAAGGCCTGGCGCAGCAGGAACTGGCGGCACTCCGGTGCGGTGATGTGGCGGTAGGTGCCCAGCACAATGTTGTTGGCCGCCAACGAATCGGCGGTCACAAAGAAGCCCAGATTGCGTTTGACGATGCGGCGCTCGTCTTCGGTCAGGCCATTGGGGCTCTTCCACAGCGCGATGTCGCGCGTCATGTTCACTTCCTGCGGCATCCAGTGGTTGGCGCAGGTGGCCAGGTACTTTTCCCAGGCCCACTTGTACTTGAAGGGCACCAGCTGGTTGACGTCGGTCTTGGCGTTGATGATGCGCTTGTCGGCCGCGTTCACACGCTTGTGGGTGTTGGTGGATGCGCCGCTTTCCGCGCTGCTGGCGGAAGGGGCAAGGGTGTCGTCGTCAAAACTCAGCATGGTGTATTCCTTGGAGGGAGCAGCTGGGTGCGTTCATTGCCATCCAGCTTTTTCGATTCATCGATGTCACAAGTGCGGCGGCAGGCGGCACATGGGCGCGTTGTATTTCGCCGTCGCCGGGGGCATGCAGCCCCCGAGGGCCTCGCCCGCTCTGGCGTCTGGCGTCTGGCGCCAAAGCGGGGGTGCACCGAACGCTGGGCGCCCTGTGCACCGGGAGGCATCTGCCGTTACTGGCAGGCCTCGCAGCCGGGGTCGTCGATCGCGCAGAACTTGATGTCCGTGGCCGGTGCCTGCTGGGCGCGGGCGGCGGCTGCGGCTTTTTCCAGCGCGCTCATGGAGGCCATGGCGGCGGGAGCGTTGGCCGACACGGCATTCAGCACACGGCTTTGGACCGTGGACTTCTCCACGTGGGTGGCGCTGATGGTGCGCAGGTAGTAGGTGGTCTTCAGACCACGCTGCCAGGCCAGCAGGTAGGTGTCGTGCAGCTTCTTGCCGGATGCACCCGCCATGTAGATGTTCAGGCTCTGGGCCTGGTCGATCCACTTCTGGCGGCGGCTGGCAGCCTCCACCAGCCAATGCGGTTCCACTTCGAAGGCGGTGGCGTACAGCTGCTTGAGGTCGTGCGGCACGCGCTCGATGGGGCGCAGCGAACCGTCAAAGTGCTTCAGGTCCATGACCATCACTTCGTCCCACAGGCCCAGCTTCTTCAGGTCACGCACCAGGAACTGGTTGATGACGGTGAATTCGCCGGACAGGTTGGACTTGACCGACAGGTTGCCGAACGAGGGCTCGATGGAGGCGTCCACCCCCACGATGTTGGAGATGGTGGCCGTGGGTGCAATGGCCACGCAGTTGGAGTTGCGCATGCCGTCGGCCTGGATCTTGGCGCGCAGCGCTTCCCAGTCCAGACGCACGGTGCGGTCCACGTCCACATAACCGCCGCGTTCCTTTTCCAGCAGGTTCAGCGAATCCAGTGGCAGGATGCCCTGCGACCACAGCGAGCCCTGGTAGCTGGAGTAGGTGCCACGCTCCTTGGCCAGCTCGGTCGATGCCCAGTAGGCGTAGTAGCAGACCGCTTCCATGGCGGCGTCGGCAAACTCCACGGCAGCCTGGCTGGCGTAGGGGGTGCGCATTTCATACAGCGCATCCTGGAAGGCCATGATGCCCATGCCCACCGGGCGGTGGCGCATGTTGGAGTCGCGGGCCTTGTCCACGGCGTAGTAGTTGATGTCGATCACGTTGTCCAGCATGCGCATGGCCGTGGTGATGGTCTTGCGCAGCTTGGCGTGGTCGATGGCGCCGTTGGTGATGTGGCGTGCCAGATTCACGGAGCCCAGGTTGCAGACGGCGGTTTCGCTGTCGCTGGTGTTCAGCGTGATTTCCGTGCACAGGTTGGAGGAGTGCACCACGCCCACATGCTGTTGGGGCGAGCGGATGTTGCAAGGGTCCTTGAACGTGATCCAGGGGTGGCCGGTCTCGAACAGCATGGACAGCATCTTGCGCCACACATCCACGGCGGGCACGCGCTTGAACAGCGTGATCTCGCCGGTCTGGGTCTTGGCCTCGTAGGCGGTGTAGGCCTTCTCGAAAGCCTGGCCGAACAGGTCGTGCAGCTCGGGCACGTCGGAAGGCGAGAACAGGGTCCAGTCGCCCTTTTCCACTACGCGCTTCATGAACAGGTCGGGAATCCAGTTCGCCGTGTTCATGTCGTGGGTGCGGCGGCGGTCATCGCCGGTGTTCTTGCGCAGTTCCAGGAATTCTTCGATGTCCAGGTGCCAGGTTTCCAGGTAGGCGCAGACAGCGCCCTTGCGCTTGCCGCCCTGGTTTACCGCCACCGCCGTGTCGTTGACCACCTTCAGGAAAGGCACCACGCCTTGCGATTCGCCGTTCGTGCCCTTGATGCGGGCGCCCAGGGCGCGCACATTGGTCCAGTCGTTGCCCAGGCCGCCGGCAAACTTGGACAGCAGCGCGTTTTCCTTGATGGCGTCGTAGATGCCCCCCAGGTCGTCGGACACAGTGGTCAGGTAGCAGCTCGACAGCTGCGAACGCAGCGTGCCGCTGTTGAACAGCGTGGGCGTGGAAGACATGAAGTCGAACGAGCTCAGCAGTTCGTAGAACTCGATGGCGCGCGCATCGCGGTCGGATTCCTGCAGCGCCAGGCCCATGGCCACACGCATGAAGAAGCTCTGCGGCAGCTCGATGCGCGTCTTGCGCACGTGCAGGAAGTAGCGGTCGTACAGCGTTTGCAGACCCAGGTAGTCGAATTGCTGGTCGCGCTCGGCCTTCAGTGCCTTGCCCAGGCGGGGCAGGTCGAACTTCAGCAGCTCGGGGTTGAGCAGCTCGTTGTCCACGCCCTTCTGGATGAAGCCGGGGAAGTAGTCGGCATAGGCTGCGTCCATGTCGGCCGGCTGCACATCGCGGCCCATGACTTCGCGCACGATGGTGTGCAGCAGCAGGCGGGCGGTGACATAGGTGTAGTCGGGATCGGTCTCGATCAGGGTGCGGGCGGCCAGGATGGCAGCCTTGTAGACCTCGGCCAGTGGCACGCCGTCGTAGAGATTGCGCAGCGTCTCGCTCAGGATGGGCGCGGCGGAGATATCAGGGTTCAGGTTGCGGCAGGCAGCTTCAAACAGGGCCTGCAGGCGTTCCTGGTCCAGCGGCTGGCGCTGGCCGTTGTCGGTCACGTGCAGCGTGGGCTTGGGGGCTGCAGCGGCTGCGGCTTCTTCCTCGGCCTTCTTCTTGGCGGCGGCGCGTTCCTGGTTGCGGGCTTCGCGGTACAGCACATAGGCGCGGGCCACATCCTGGTGACCGCCACGCATCAGACCCAGTTCCACATGGTCCTGGATGTCTTCAATGTGGAAGGTGCCGCCGCCCGGACGCGAACGCACCAGGGCGCGGATCACGGCGTGGGTCAGGCTGTCGACGGTTTCGCGCACGCTGGCGGACGCAGCGCCCTGGGCGCCGCGCACGGCCAGGAAGGCCTTGGTGGCGGCGGTGGCGATTTTCTGCGGAGCAAAAGGCACGACATCGCCACTGCGGCGGATCACCTGGTAGGTCTCCAGCGCTACCTGGGTGGTCGTGGGCTGGTCGGCAGACAGGGTATTCGGTGCGTCTTGCATGGGTTCCTCTTGATTGGGATGGCGGGGCCGACGGCTGTGGGGCCCTGCGTCTGAATGCGGTAGTTGCAACAAGATGTTGCACACTAGATGTAGTGTTCGATCGATTGCCGAGCACTAGGGGTAGTGTACTGCGCAGGCCGGTGCTGCCAAGCCGGAAGCGGGAAAAAATCTGTGGCGCCAGGGGCTTGACACGCTGGCAGCGCCCGCCCGCTGGTACTTTGCCGGGGAAAGTCCGCAAGCCATGCGGGGTGGCAGGCCATGGCGCCGGGCAATGGCGCACCGGCATTGTGTGCACCGGTGGTCCGGGGGCGTGTCTGCCGCCCGGGCGTCGCGTTTTGGCTGCAGCCTGTGGTCAATGGGGATTGACGCAGCGCATGGGGGCGAAAGTCTGCCTACCCATGCCGTCACGGTGCGCTGTGGCATGGGTGTGGGTACGCACCAGGCAGAAGGAGAAGGCGCCGTGGCGGGCTGTGCGCGGCATGGGCACAGCGCAATGACCTTGCTGGCGGCGTGGAACGCACGCAGGAGGGCTAGGCCGGCGGAAACTGCCAATCCGGGTGGCGGGCCTGCAAGGGGTGCTGCAGGCGCGGCCAGTCAAAACCGGGGCCGGGGTCCTGCTTGCGGCCGGGGGCAATGTGCTCGTGGCCGGCGATGTGCTGCAGCGGGTAATGCTGGCCAATGGCTTCGCTCAGCTGCAGCAGGCTGGTGTACTGGGCGTCTTCAAAGCCCAGGCCTTCCAGGCCTTCGAGCTCGATGCCGATGGAGTCGTCATTGCAGTTGCCGCGCCCGCGCCAGCTGGACTGGCCGGCATGCCAGGCGCGCGCGTCGGCACTGACAAACTGCCAGATCCGGCCTGTGCGCTCGATGAAGAAATGCGAGGACACCTCCAGCCCACGAATGCCCTGGAAGTAGGGGTGGGCGTCCCAGTCCAGTTGGTTGGTGAACAGCTGCTGCACACAGCCGGTGCCAAACTGGCCTGGTGGCAGGCTGATGGAATGCACCACCAGCAGATCGACCTGCGCCTGGGCAGGGCGGGGGCCGAAATTGGGCGAAGGCAGGTGGCGCACGCCGGACAGCCAGCCGTCACGCCACACAGGCGGGTCAAAGTCCATGGGAAGGAGGGTCTGTCGCTTCGGGCGCCAGGGGAGTCTGCAAACGGTTCACACGATAGCGCATTTGCTGCTGCCGCAGACCCGGGCGGGATGCCGCTGCCAGGCAGTGGCGGAGAGCCCCGTTCCGGTCGCCAGACGCAGGTCCTGGTGTTCGCCGGCTCAGGGGCGGGGGCCGAGCTTGCGGTGCGCCTCGCAGCAGTAGGACTGCTGCTGTGCATCGCTCAGGGCATCGCGCTGCGGCAGGTGCAGGCCGCAGTGGGCGCAGGCCACCATGGGCTGGGGCGGCGCGAGCGTGGGCTGGGACGGTGGCGCCGGGGGGCGCAGCGACTGGCGCTGCTTCTTCCAATACAGATAGAACACCGCCACCACGGCGATCACCAGCAGGTATTTCATTGCAAGCGCCCCAGCACCACTTCCAGGACGAAGCGCGAACCCACATAGCCCAGCAGCAGCAGCAGCGCGCCGGCATAGATCATGCGCACCGCATGGTTGCCGCGCCAGCCAAAGCGGCGGCGGCCCACCAGCAGCACGGCAAACACCAGCCAGCTCAGCAGGGAAAAGATTTCCTTGTGGCCCCAGCGCCAGGCGTGGCCGTAGAGTTGTTCGCCAAACAGCCAGCCGGCCAGCAGCGTGGCCGTCAGCAGGATGAAGCCGGCCGTCACAAAGCGGAAGGTCAGCCGCTCCAGCAGCAGCAGCGGCATGCCGCTGTCGGATTCGGCGCCGGTGCGCATGCGCTGCTCGGCCTGGCTCATCAGTGCGCCGTGCACCACGGCGGCGGCAAACAGCCCATAGCAGGCAATGCCCAGCGCCAGGTGCAGCGGCAACCAGGCCGAGGCCTGGACATGCAGCGGGTGGCCCGGAAACACCAGGGCCAGGGCCACCGTGACGGCGCCCAGTGCGGCCAGCACCCAGCGGGCCCGCATCTGGGGAAAGAGCTGCTGCTCTACGGCGTACACCGTCAGCATCAGCCAGGCCGTGATGGACAGCGCCGGTGCAAAGCCAAAATGGGGCGGGCTGTTCAGCAGGGTGAAGACCAGCGCCAGGCCGTGCAGCACCCAGGCGCAACGCAGGGCCAGCCGGGCCTTGGCAGGCGTGAGGTGGCGTATGCCCAGCGCGGGCACGGCATAGGCCAGGATGGCGGCCATGGACATGCCCCAGCCAGGCAAGGAAGAAGGGGTCGGAACCATATCTGGATGATAGCCGTCGGCGTAGCTGCTGCGCCGCTGTGCGGGCGCAAGTCAGCATCAGAAATGCGGCCAAGTGCCGCAGAAAACCACAGTTTGCCCGCCGGGCGGGGCCGGGCGCCGGCGCCCATGGGCTTCCGGGCAGGCGCCATGCCGCCCCGGGCGGCTGCGGCGTTCCCCTGTGCGCGGCAGCGCAGAGGTGGGGCATGTAAAATTGGTGTTCACGCCCGGGGGCGCACGCGCGTCCACGTCCTTTGCCACTGGTTGGACCTGCGGCAACCGATATTTCCCCGGCCCTGCTGCGCAGGCAACTTGCCTGCCTTGGCAGCAGCACGACCCACTCTTCCCCGGAACAGACAGCTATGGCATCCGCACTCACCGACAAACTCTCGCGACTCGTCAAGGAGATGCGGGGCCAGGCCCGCATCACCGAATCCAATGTGCAGGACATGCTGCGCGAAGTGCGCATGGCCCTGCTGGAAGCCGACGTGGCCCTGCCCGTGGTGCGCGACTTCATCGCCCGGGTCAAGGAAAAGGCGCTGGGCCAGGAGGTGCTGGGCAGTCTGAAGCCCGGTCAGGCCCTGGTGGGCATCGTGAATGCCGAACTCTCCGCCACCATGGGCGCGGGTGTGGCCGACATCAACCTGAATGCCCAGCCGCCGGCCATCATCCTGATGGCCGGCCTGCAAGGTGCCGGTAAAACCACCACCACCGCCAAGCTGGCCAAGCACCTGATCGAAAAGCGCAAGAAGAAGGTGCTGACGGTCTCGGGTGACGTGTACCGCCCTGCGGCCATCGAACAGCTCAAGACCGTCACCGCCCAGGCCGGTGCCGAATGGTTCCCCTCCACGCCCGACCAGAAGCCGCACGACATTGCCGTGGCTGCGCTGGACTACGCCAAGAAGCATTTCTTCGACGTGCTGCTGGTGGACACGGCCGGTCGCCTGGCCATCGACGAGCTGTTGATGGCCGAAATCAAGGACCTGCATGCCACCTTGAAGCCGGTCGAAACCCTGTTCGTGGTCGATGCCATGCAGGGCCAGGATGCGATCAACACCGCCAAGGCCTTCAAGGAAGCGCTGCCGCTGACCGGTATCGTGCTGACCAAGCTGGATGGTGACTCGCGCGGTGGTGCTGCCCTGTCGGTGCGCCAGATCACCGGTGCGCCCATCAAGTTTGCCGGTGTGTCCGAAAAGATCGACGGCCTGGAAGTGTTCGATGCCGACCGCCACGCCCAGCGCGTGCTGGGCATGGGGGACATCGTGGCCCTGGTGGAGCAGGTCACCAAGGGTGTGGATATGGAGGCCGCGCAGAAGCTGGCCGAAAAGGTCAAGAGTGGCGACGGGTTTGACCTGGATGACTTTCTGGCCCAGATCCAGCAGATGAAGCAGATGGGCGGTCTGTCCACGCTGATGGACAAGCTGCCTTCCGAGCTGACCGCCAAGGCCGGCGCCGTGGACATGGACAAGGCCGAGCGCGAAATCAAGCGCAAGGAAGGCATCATCTGCTCCATGACCGCCAAGGAGCGCAAGAAACCCGAAATCATCAAGGCCACCCGCAAGAAGCGCATTGCCGACGGCGCAGGCGTGCAGGTGCAGGAAGTCAACCGCCTGCTCAAGGAGTTCGAGCAGATGCAGACCATGATGAAGAAGATGAAGGGCGGCGGCTTGATGAAGATGATGAAGAAGATGGGTGGCATGAAAGCCATGAAGGGCATGATGGGTGGCGGTGGCATGCCCAAGCTGCCGTTCTGAGCCTTCTTGGCTGCCTGCGCTGTCTGCATGGCAGCGCGGTGTGTGTACCAGGCGCCTGCAACAGGCGCCTTTTTCATGCCCGCTTGGTGGGGGCCGGCGGTCTGTGCCGCCGTGCTGCGGCGGATGACCAGACCGCGTTCTGGCGGCTGGGCTGGCGATCGAGCCACAGGGCGCTGGGGCGTGCGGTGGACCTGGATGTGACGTTATCTGCCGCCTTGGCGGTGCCAGCGCTTGTGCCGGATACGAGCAGCGGGCGCTGCAAGGGACGCTGTGGGAGCTGCTGTGCGCCCGTCGCCTTTATTTCAGGCGCCCATAAAAAAACCGCCCGGTCTTGCGACGGGGCGGTATGAATCGGAAAGCGTTGAGTTTTCCAAAGGGGAACGGGTGAATCAGTGGAGCATCAGCGCACCTGCGCTCTTGCTCTTGCCGGCACGGGCCGGCGGGTTGCACAGGCCACATTCGTAGTGGCGTGCGTTTTCATAGGGTTCGGTCACAAACATGCCGGAGCACTTGGAGCACTTGGTGCGGGTCAGCATATTGGCGTCCACGAACTTCACCAGGCGCCAGGCGCGGGTGAAGGACAGCATCAGATCCAGGCCGGCGGCTTCGATCTGTTCGCTGTAGAGGCGGTAGGCCTTGGTCAGTTGCTCCACTGCATCCAGCTCCACACCCTTGGACAGGTATTCGTAGATGTTCAGGAACAGCGAGCTGTGGATGTTTTCTTGCCAGGTCAGGAACCAGTCGGTGGAAAACGGCAGCTGGCCTTTGGACGGCGACTTGCCTGCGATTTCCTTGTAGAGGCGGATCAGGCGCTCATACGACAGCGTGGTTTCGGACTCGAGCACCTGCATGCGGGCGCCCATGCCGATCAGCATGGCAGCGCGTTCGATCTGCTTGGACTCGTTCAGCACGCTCTTGGTGGTGGTGGCCATGGTGGTTTCTCCGTGTGTGGTTGCGTGGGGCAATCAGCGTGTGCCTTACAGCACTTCGGAGACGCGGCTGGCCATCAGGATGTTGGCGTGCAGCGTGTTGGTGGCTTCGTTGCCGATCTTGTTGCTGCTGTGGTTGGTCAGCAGGCTCCAGACCAGTTCGTCGTCCACACGGAAGCTGCACAGCAAGGTGTTGCGGGAGGCGAGCTTCAGAACTTGTGCGGCGGAGAGGGCACCCAGGATGTCGCAGGCGTCTTCATTGAGGCCCAGACGGAACACGGCTTCTGCCTTGTCTTGGCGGATCAGGGTTTGCGCCAGCATCAGGTAGGTGAGGTTGGCTTCACGGATCTCGGCGAGCAGTTGGTCGTTGTTCATTGGGTGTTCCTTTCCTTTGGAGTCCAGTCAAAAGTGATTGGTCTTTCAGATCGCTGCGGTCTTGCGCTGTTGTCGATCTGATGGAATGGATTGTGAAGAACCCAATGGGGGAACTGAAGTCAGGGTGCGTCGGTGCGCGGAGTCTGGTTCCCTCACCTTGCGTGTAGGAATTTATCTGACATGGCGGCCATCTTCATGGCATTGACAGGGACAGACTGTACCGGCTCGTAGCGCACATCGATACGTGGATAAATGTTACAAAAGGACGTCAATCCAGCGGATGCGCTCTTTATGTAGCTTTGCGAAATCCACCAAATGGCGTCCCGTTGCATGCATGGGTTGGTATTGCAAGTTGTTGAAAATGAAAGTATTTATTGTTTTTCTGGGCAGCGCTACGGTGTGTGTCGGGAGCCGGTGGTCATGGCCAGCACCATCCGCCGAGATAAGCCGGTCACCCGACTTGTAACGTCTTGTGGTCCAGCCAGTAACCGCCGGCATGCAGGCCGGTGCCGTACACCGGATCGGCAGCAGCTGCCGTGTAAGCCAGGGGTGTAGTCCATTGCTGACAAACGGCAGCCGGTGTAGACAGCGGTTTCGAACGTGCTGTAGCGGTGCTGGGCCGCTTGCTGGGTGCTGGCGTGTGGAGGGTTGCTGTGTATGGCTACTGTGTATCGCTGGGGCGGGCAGGCCGCACACGCAAGAAAAAACCCGCAGGGCTTGCGCACTGCGGGTTTCGGGTGTCCTGGTGGTCGTAGTGGGACTTGAACCTACGACATCAGCATTATGAATGCTGCGCTCTAACCAACTGAGCTATACGACCGACAGGGCGCGATTCTAGGGGGAAAAAAGGTGGCCCCGCACGAAAGTGGGCAATTTTTTGTGTCCGGTCGCTGCGCAGCAGCCCGGTCTGCATGGCCATGCCGGGACGCAGGAGCGGCAAAGTAGCGCACAGCAAGCGTGCAGGCAAAGAAAAACCCGCAAGGCTTGCGCATTGCGGGCTTCAGGGATTCTGGTGGTCGTAGTGGGACTTGAACCTACGACATCAGCATTATGAATGCTGCGCTCTAACCAACTGAGCTATACGACCGACAGACAGAAATTATATACCAGCTTTTATTGGTTGGTAAAGTTCGCCGGGCGCTTGTTCAGGAAAGCGTCCATGCCTTCCTTCTGGTCCTGGGTGGCAAACAGGGAATGGAACAGGCGGCGCTCGAACATCAGGCCGTCGGAGAGCTGGCCTTCATAGGCGCGGTTCACGGCTTCCTTGGCGGCCATCACCGTGATCTGCGAGAAGCCGCTGATGGTGATGGCCGCGGCCAGCGTTTCTTCCATCAGCTTGTCCAGCGGCACCACGCGGCTGACCAGACCGCTGCGCTCGGCCTCAGCGGCGTCCATCATGCGGGCGGTCAGGCACATGTCCATGGCCTTGCTCTTGCTGATGGCGCGGGGCAGGCGCTGCGTACCACCGGCGCCAGGGATCACGCCCAGCTTGATTTCGGGCTGGCCGAACTTGGCGTTGTCGGCGGCGATGATGAAGTCGCACATCATCGCCAGCTCGCAGCCACCGCCCAGGGCAAAGCCGCTGACGGCGGCGATCACGGGCTTGCGGATGCTGCGGATGGTTTCCCAGTTGCGGGTGATGAAGTCACCGCGGTAGGCATCGGCAAAGCTGTACTTGGCCATGGCGCTGATGTCGGCGCCTGCCGCAAAGGCTTTCTCGCTGCCGGTGATGACCATGCAGCCGATCTTTTCGTCCGCCTCGAAGGCCTTCAGCGCCTCGCCCAGCTCGTTCATCAGCTGGTCGTTCAGGGCGTTGAGCTGCTTGGGGCGGTTCAGGGTGATGACGCCGACTTTGTCCGCTTCGACGCGGACTTCGATGGTTTCGTAGGCCAAGGGGCTATCTCCGTAGGTATGTTTATAGGACGGGTGGATGGAGAAACTATACCCAAGCCGCCCGTCCGTACAGTCACCTACGGCCAGACCCTGAAATGGCGGCGCCAGCGCGCCGCCGCCGCCGCTTCACTGTGCCGCCAGCCATTTGGCGGCCACGGCGGCATCCTGCATGCCCAGCTTGATGTTGGCGGGCGTTTCTGTATCGGGCGCTGCCGGCGATTTGCCCGAGCGCTTGAGCGCCGGCCGGGCGGCCGCCTCGGCCGCAGCCGGCAGTTGCAGCGACAGGCGCAGCAGCTGGTGGTCGCGGGCGACCAGGGCCGTCACCACCTCGCCCGGGCGGGTGTAGAGCGGCAGGTCCTGCAGCTTGCTCAGGCGCCAGCCGTCGCCGCCTGCGCGCTCCACGCCCAGCCATTCGTCGCCGGCCATCAGGCCCGCCTGCTCGGCCAGGCCGCCGCGCAGCACGGTCTTGATCAGCACGCTGCGCTTGTCCTGCACGCGCAGGCCCAGTTGCTGGGCCAGGGCCGGGCGGTCGGCCTGCAGCAGCACGCCGTGGGCGGCCAGCAGTTCGGCCAGCGGCAGCTCGCCGGTGCCGTGCACCCACTGGGCGATTTCGGTTTCCCAGCTGCGGCCCGTCAGCTCCTGCAGCACGGCCAGCACATCGGCCTCGGCCATCGGGCCGCCGTGGCAGCGGGTCCACAGGCCGCGCATCACCTGGTCCAGCGTGACCGGGCCTTCGCGGCGCAGTGCCAGGTCCAGGCACAGGGCCACCAGCGAGCCCTTGGTGTAGTAGCTGACGGTGGCGTTGGCGGTGTTCTCGTCCTGGCGGTAGTACTTGACCCAGGCGTCCCAGCTGGACTGCGCCACGCTCTGCACCTGGCGACCGGGCGTCTGCTGTACCTGGTTGATGGTCTTGGTCAGCAGGGCCAGGTACTGGGCGTTGTCGATCAGGCCGGCACGGCGCAGCAGCAGGTCGTCGTAGTAGCTGGTGAAACCTTCGAAGAACCACAGCAGCTGGGTGTAGTTCTCGGCGTTGTAGTCGTAGCGGGCAAATTCGGCCGGGCGCAGGCGCTTGACGTTCCAGGTGTGGAAGTACTCGTGGCTGATCAGGCCCAGCAGCGTGGTGTAGCCCTCGGGTTGCTTGCCGCCTTCGCCCAGGGCGCTGGCGCTGCGCGGCAGGTCGCGCCGGCCGCAGATCAGCGCGGTGGAATTGCGGTGTTCCAGCCCGCCGTAGTTGTCGTCCGTGGCGTTGAGCATGAACACGTAGCTGCGGTGCGGCGGCTTCTTGCCCTTGCCATGCCAGAAACGGATTTCCTCTTCGCAGATGGTCTGGGTGTCGCGCAGCAGCTTATCGCCGTCAAAGCTGGCCGGGGCGCCGGCCACCACAAAGCGGTGGGGCACGCCACAGGCGGTGAAGCGGCCCTGCCAGAAGGCGCCCAGTTCCACCGGGCAGTCCACCAGCTCGTCATAGTCGGCCGCCAGATAGTGGCCAAAGCCCTGGCTGTCCACCGCGTGGGGCGTCAGGCCCGTGGCCAGCTGCCAGTCGGCCGGGGTGGCGGCAGAGCGGGCGATTTCCAATGCATGCGGGGTGCGTTCCTGGCCATGCACGCGCAGCAGCAGGCTGGTGCCGTTGAAAAAGCCGCGCCGGCTGTCCAGCCAGGCGGTGCGCACCGAGGTGTCATAGGCGCAGACCTGCCAGTGCAGCTCCACCGGCTGGCCGGCCTTGCAGTCGAGCTGCCAGCGGTGCTTGTCCAGCTGCTGCACGGAAATGGCCTTGCGGCCCTGGGTCGCCTTCAGCCCTTGCAGGTTCTTGGCGAATTCGCGCACCAGGTAGCTGCCCGGAATCCACACCGGCAGCGACAGCTGCTGGCCGGCCTGGGGCGCGGCAATGCGCAGGCGCACGGCAAACAGGTGGGCGTGCAGGTCCAGGGCTTCCACCCGGTACTGCAGCGGGGCATGGGGCGGCTCCAGGGCATCGGTGGACAGGGCGTGCATTGCCGCTGCCGACAGCTTGGGGGCTGATGGGGCGGTGTTTTGGGGGATGGATGTGGACATGGCGGCGTCGGCGAGAGAGGGCGGCGTGCCTGGCGGCCACGCCGCAAAAAAGAACAGGGCCTGCACGGCGGCAGGCCCCGGGGGCTTAGCGTTTGGCGGCGGCGAGGTGTTTTTCCACCTCGGAAGCCGGAATGGCACCGGGCACGCGGCTGTTGTCTTCAAAGATCAGCGTGGGGGTGCCGGTGATCTTGTGTTTCTTGCCCAGGGCCAGGTTGCGCTGCAGTGCCGTCACATCGCAGCTGGCGGCGGCCGGGGCCTTGTCGCGCAGCATCATGTCGTGCCAGGCGGTGACCTTGTCCTTGGAGCACCAGATGTTGCGCGACTTCTCGGCCGAGTCCGGGCTCAGGATGGGGTAGAGGAACATGTAGATGGTGACGTTGTCCACCTTCTGCATGTCGCGCTCGAAACGCTTGCAGTAGCCGCAGTTCGGATCTTCGAACACGGCCAGCTTGCGCTCGCCCTTGCCCCGCACGACGGTGAAGGCGTCCTGCAGCGGCAGGTCCTTGAACTGCACCTCGGTCAGCTTGGTGATGCGGTCTTCGGTCAGGTTGCGGCGTGCCTTGGTGTCGATCAGCTCGCCCTGGATCAGGTAGTTGCCCTTGGCATCGGTGTAGAACAGGTCGGTACCGATGCGCACCTCGTACAGGCCCTGCATGGGCGTGGGGCGGATCTCGTCGATCTTGTCCAGCTGCGGAATGCGCTCGGCCAGGGTCTTTTTCAGATTGGCGTCCTGGGCGTGGGCGCCCAGGCCCAGGGTGAGGGCGGCGGCGACAAGCAGGGCAGAGGGAATCAGCTTCATGAATACAACCGTGCAATAAGAGGCAAAAACAAAGGGTTGGGGTGGCCTGGGCGGCAAAGGTTCCCCGGTCAGCGCCGGGAGGCACCCTCCAGGGTCACAGGCCCATGGCCTGGCGGGCCATCCAGTCCTTGAGCGGGCCGCTGCGCTCGAACGCCTGCATGCCCCAGTTGCGCAGCGCCTGCAGCGGCGCTTCGGGCCGGCTGAACAGCTGCTGCAGCCCGTCCATGGCCAGTCCCATCGGGGCCAGGCCGGCCTTGCGTTCGCGCTCGTAGCGGCGCAGCAGCTTGCTGTCGCCGGTGCTGCGCCAGGCGTCGCGCTCCTGCAGGATGCGCGCCAGGGCCTGCACATCGGCCAGGCCCAGGTTCAGACCCTGGCCGGCCAGCGGATGCACATTGTGGGCGGCGTCGCCGGCCAGCACCCAGCTGGCGCCCGGGTTGCCGGGCTGCACACCGCTCCAGCGGCGGGCCACGGCCTGCTGCAGCGGCCAGGTCAGGCGCGGGCCTTGCAGTTCCAGCGTGCCCAGGGCGTGCTGGCTCAGCTCCTGCAGCCGGGTGGTGAAATCGGTGGGCGCCGCGTCTTTCCATTGCTGGGCGGCTTCGGGAGCGGTGGACCAGACCACGGCCACGGTGTGGCCGTCGGCCCCGTCCAGCGGCAGCAAGGCCAGGATGCCGTCGGCGCTGAACCACTGGCGGGCCACCTGGCCGTGGGGTTTTTCGCAGACCAGGCGCGTGGCCAGGGCGTGCTGGGGATAGGGGGTGACGTCAAACTCCACGCCGAATTCGCTGCGCGTGCTGCTGGCACGGCCTTCGCAGATGGCGGTCAGCGGGGCGTCTACCGGGCGCTCGACCACTTCGACCAGCGGCTGGTAGCGCACGGCTTCGACCAGGCGGTTTTCCAGCGCCGGCACATCGACGATCCAGCCCAGGGCATCGACCGACTGGGCTCCGGCATCGAAATGCACGCTGCCGCCTTCATCGCCGAACACTTCCATGTGGCGCAGTGCGGTGGCGTGGACGGGGTCGGGCCAGACCCGCAGCGAGGCCAGCAGCTGCCTGGAACTGGTGTTGAGCGCATAGGCACGCACATCGCGCGCTGCGTCAGGGGCTGGCGGGGTGGCAACCAGGGCGACACGCAGCCGCTCGCGCGCCAGCAACAGGGCCAGGGTGCGGCCCACAATGCCGGCCCCACGGATACATACGTCAAAGGATTGCGCCATGGCCTGCATTGTAGGAGGGCGGCGCTGGCCCCCGCTGGCGTGCTGCCATGTTCCAATCACCCGCGGGACCGGGCAGACCGGGGTCAGATCAGAAGGAGACGAAAAAATGGCAGCAGCATCATGGGATGCGGTGGAGACTTCGGCCGATGTGCAGGGCCGCATTGCCCAGCTGTGGGTGTACCCGGTCAAATCCTGCGCCGGGGTGCAAGTGCCCGCGGTGCGGCTGGACGCCACCGGGCTGGCCCAGGACCGGGAATGGATGGTGGTCGATCCGGAGGGCGTGTTTCTGACCCAGCGCAGCCACCCGCGCATGGTGCTGATCCAGCCCGAGCTGCTGGATGGCGGCGAAGTGCTGGCGCTGCAGGCCCCCGGCCAGGTGCGCCATGTGGTGCAGCCGCCGGCCGAGGCCGCCCTGCAGCAGGTGGAGGTGTGGGACGACCGCGTGGCCGGCCACGACCAGGGCGATGCGGTGGCAGGGTGGCTGAGTGCCTTCCTGGGCACGGACTGCCGTCTGGTGCGCTTTGACCGCAGCCGCCAGCGCCCGTGCAGCCGCAAATGGACGGGCGATGTGGCCGCCAGTACCTTTTTTGCCGATGGCTACCCGCTGCTGGTGACCACCACCGCGGCCGGCACCGAGCTGGCCGAGCGCGTGCAGTCTGCCGGTGGTCCGCATGTGGACCTGCTGCGCTTTCGCGCCAACCTGGTGCTGGACGGGCTGGAGGCCCATGAGGAAGACCATCTGGCCCAGCTGCACATCCGCACCGCGGGCGGCGTGGTCACGCTGCGCCCGGTCAAGCCCTGCACGCGCTGCCCGATTCCGGACATCGACCCCGCCACCGCCGCAAGCAGCCTGGACGTGAGCACCGCGCTGGCGGCCTACCGTGCCGATGCGCGCATGGACGGCGCCATCACCTTCGGCATGAATGCCATCGTGCTGCAGGGGGCCGGCCTGGTGCTGGAAGCCGGCCAGCCCATGGTGGGCGAGCTGGCGTTCGACTAGGACGGGCGCTTCACGCGGCCGTGCGGCCGATCTCCGGCCAGCGGTGGTGCAGATAGATCCACGACAGCAGGCCGATGGCCATCAGCGCGGCCGAACCCAGGGCCAGGGCCGCGGTGGAATGCATGACCAGCGGAGCCAGCACGCCGGCCACTAGGCCGTTGGCGGTCGATCCCACCACGGCCTGCAGCGAGGACGCCAGTCCCCGGCGCAGCGGGTACAGGTCCAGCACCAGCAGCGTGACCACCGGCACCATCAGCGACCAGCCAAACGCGTAGATGCCCACCGGCAGCAGCGCCCAGCCGACATGGGCCGGCAGCAGCAGATTGGCCACCACATTGGCGATGGAGACCACGGTCATGATCAGCAGGCCATGGCGGATCTGTCGCTTGGGCGCAATGCGTCCGGCGAGCCGACCGCTGACCCAGGCGCCGCCCATGATGCCGGCAATGGTCAGCAGGAACAGCCAGAAGAACTGCGTGGGGCCCAGGCCCAGGTGGTCGCCCAGAAATGCCGGGGCCGACAGCACGTAGAGGAAAAAGCCGTTGAACGGCACGCCACTGGCCAGGGCCAGCAGCAGAAATCGCGGATCGGTGCACAGCTCGCCATAGCCGCGCATCAGGTGGCGCACGTCAAAGGGCTGGCGCTGGCTGGCATGCAGCGATTCGGGCAGTTGCCGCCAGTTGACGGCCAGCAGCACCACGCCGATGCCTGTCAGCAGCCAGAAGATGCTGGCCCAGCCCAGGTGCACGAACAGCCAGCCGCCCATGATGGGGGCGATGGCCGGGGCCACGCCGAAGAAGATGGTGATCTGGCTCATCACCCGCTGGGCCTCGGTGGGCGGGAAGATGTCGCGCACGATGGCGCGCGAGACCACCACCCCGGCGCCGGTGGACAGGCCTTGCAGCGCGCGAAAGAACACCAGCTGGCCGATGTCCTGCGACAGCGCGCAGCCGGCCGACGCCAGGGTGAACACCGCCAGACCGCCCAGGATCACCGGGCGGCGGCCAAAGCTGTCGGCCAGGGCCCCGTGGAACAGGTTCATGAAGGCAAAGCCGAACAGATAGGCCGACAGCGTTTGCTGCATCTGCAGCGGCGTGGCGTCCAGTGCCCGCGCAATGCCCGAGAACGCGGGCAGGTAGGTGTCGATGGCGAAGGGGCCGAGCATGCCCAGCACGGCCAGCAGCACGGCAAGGGTCCAGCGCGGACCACGCCACAGGGTATCGGCATGGGGGTGCATGGGATGTGTCACAGGGGAGAACAGTCCCGCAGTGTGCCAGCAATGGCCGCCGCTGGCAGCCGGGGCGGCGACAGCCCCGCTGCCGGGCGGCATGCCGCAGGCCACGGCACGGTGCACCCGGCGGCAGTGCCGTTCAGGGCTGGTACGGCACCCAGGTGGTGGAGTCCTTGGAGCGCATCCAGTAGCGCTGATCCGGCATGCGCAGCATGGTCACGGTTTCGTTGTCGGTCACGAAATCGGTGCCGGCCATGGCCTGGCTGCGCGCTTCCAATGAAGGGGACCCCGCCTGGAAAGGCGAATTCTGGAACATGCCGTTGAGCAGGGTGAACAGGTCCACATAGCTCACCGGCTTGTCCACGCGCACCTGGGGTTCGGGCGGCGTGGGCGTGTTGAGCAGGTACACCAGGGTGGGCACCAGCGTGATGCGTGGCGTGGGGATCTCGCGCATGCCGGGAATCTGCATGCTGTCGCCGCGCAGGTTGGCGCCGTGTTCGGGCAGCATGATCAGCACCGTGGGGCGACCGCTGGCCTTGAGCTCCTGGGTGAAGCGGGCAAAGTCGTCCAGCAGTTGCTGCAGCCGGGGTTTGTAGGTGGCGATGCTGTTGCTGGCGCTGGCATCCGGAGCGTGCACACCGTCATGCAGCGTGATGGAGTTGTAGTACAGCGCCACCGGGGCCTGGCTGTCCAGGGCCTTGCGTTTTTCCAGCCACTGGTGGAGGGTGCCGTAGTCGCTGAAGATGGTGCTGTTGTCAAAGCTGCGGTAGGCCGCAGGGGCGCCCTGGTTGGACTGCAGCTTGCCCCCCAGACCGCCGCGCTCTTCCAGCTCCTTGGCGAAGTTGTCGTAGACGCCGTCGTGGTTCAGCAGGCCATGGGCCTGGTAGCCCACGCCTTCCAGGGCCGGGAACACATAGCAGCTGCGGTCCAGACCCTGGTACAGCCCCTCGTGCGTGGCCTGGCCGCACATGCCGTGCAGCAGGCGCAGCGATGCCGGGCCGCTGTAGCTGGAGGCGCTGTTGAACTGGCTGAACACCATCTGCGCCTGGGTCATGAAGGGGTGCTCGGCCAGTCCCACATGGGTCATGTCGTCCCAGGCCAGCGAGCAGACATGCAGCACCACCACATCGAATGCGCTGTCGGGATGCTGCAGCACCACCTTGCGCTGCTGCTCCCGGTCGAAAAAGGCGGTCAGCATGCTGTCGGGGGTCAGCGTGGTGTTGCCGGCGGGGCCGCCCGTGCCCATGGGCGCCGATGCGGCGGCGGCTGCCATGCCGTTGCGCGGCTGCTGGGTGGTTTGCCAGGCGGCTTGCAGGCCCACTCCCAGGATGCCCAGGATGGCAAATGTGGCAAAGCGGATGCGTGCGGACAGCAGGACATACACCGCCAGGGCGGCGGCCAGTCCCAGCAGCAGCTGCCAGCTCACCAGCCGGCCGATCAGCTCCAGCGTGTAGCGGGTGCTGAAGCCGGCCAGCAGGTGGGCCTGTGAAAAGGCCCGCTCCAGGCTGGGCAGGCCGCTTTCGGCGTACAGCAGCAGCACGGCGCAGACGATGCCGGCCAGGGTGCGCAGCCGCAGCCAGTGCGGCTTGCGCACGGGCCAGAAGACCCAGATGGCCAGCAACAGATTGGGCAGCCACTGCATGTGCAGGTGGCCGGTGAAATGCAGGGCCGTCTTGGCCAGGAAGTAAAACGCCCAGAAGCTCATGGCAATACCTGCGCTGTACGCGCCTGCGGCGCGCCAGCGAAACACCCGCCGCAGCCCAGGCTGCCGGCAACCGGGTGGCGGTTGGAAGGGAGAGAGGGGGACAGCACGCGGTTCTTCATGGCGCATGCACCTGTGCCGCCTGGTAGCTGGCGTAGTTCAGCGGCGTGTGCGCAGGCGCAGGCAACGGGGTGGGGACTGGAGTGGGTGCCTTCCACAGGCCGCGCAACTGGCCAAGCAGGTACGCCAGCAGCACGCGGTAACCCTTGCCGCTCATCTGCAGCATGTCGTGCAGCGTGTGGGCACTGTTGTTGGCTTCATAGGTGTTGCTCCAGCCTTTCCAGGCTTCGGCGCGGGCGAAGGTGCATTGCACCAGCGCGATCTGCTGCTGGTGCGTCATGTCCCCAAACTGCAGGCCCATGATGCCCTCGCTGTTGTGCGAGGTGACCTGGGCCGGGAAGGTGTGCTCCTGTCCCTCAGACCACAGGCCCACGTCGATGTGCATGCCGGCGCTGATGGCCTGGCCCGGTGCCAGCCGCAGTCCCAGTCCGCTGAGCGAGAAGTCATGGCACTGCGCGGGCAGGGTGTGGCCGGAGGGCAGGTACAGCACGGTCTGCAGCTCGGTGGCCACACGGTGCATGCGCCGCACCTGGCGGGTTTCGCCAGCCACCCCCATGGCCGCGCCCAGCATGAAGACGCTGTAGAGCGTCCACACCAGGTTCAGCAGCAGGGCCACGGTATCGCGCTGCTCGGAGAAGAACAGGTGCCACAGCCCGAACAGCAGGGCGGACAGGTTGAGCAGCACCAGCAGCACATAGGGGCGCGAGATATGGCTGTCGAAATAGGCCTCTTCCACCAGGCCTCCCTTGGCGGTGACGTTGAACTTGCCCAGCTTGGGCGCGATCAGCGCCACCGTGGTGGGCAGGGTGATGTACCAGGCCAGCACGGTCTCGTAGACCTCGGCCCAGAAGGTGTGGCGGTACGGGCCCTGGATGTGGGCGTTGGCGATGGTGGCCTGCACGATGTAGGGAATCAGGTAGAGCAGCAGCAGCATCGACGAGGTGGAGATGATGTGCAGCCCGAAGAACAGGTAGGCCATGGGAGCGGTCAGGAAGACCAGCCGCGGCAGCCCGAAGAAGAAGTGCAGCATGGCATTGCCGTAGCAGATGCGCTGCCAGAGATCCAGGCCCTTGCCCAGGAAAGGGTTGTCTACCCGGAAGATCTGGGCCATGCCGCGTGCCCAGCGGATGCGCTGGCCGATGTGGGCGGACAGGCTTTCGGTGGCCAGACCGGCGGCCTGGATGTCGCGGATATAGGCGGTGCGGTAGCCACGCCGGTGCAGCTTGAGGGCGGTGTGGGCGTCTTCGGTGACGGTTTCCACGGCAATCCCTCCCACCTCCATCAGCGGGCCGCGCCGCAGCACGGCGCAGGAGCCGCAGAAGAAGGTGGCGTTCCAGAAGTCGTTGCCATCCTGGATCAGCCCGTAGAACAGGGCCCCTTCGTTGGGGACGCGGCGGAAGGTGCCGAGGTTGCGTTCGAACGGGTCGGGTGAGAAGAAATGGTGCGGCGTCTGCAGCATGGCGCACTGCGGGTCGCGCTGGAACCAGCCCACGGCGGTGCGCAGGAAGCTGTTCACCGGGATGTGGTCGCAGTCGAAGATGGCCACCAGATCCCCGTGCGTCATGGCGAGCGCGTGGTTGAGGTTGCCGGCCTTGGCGTGCAGGTTGTCCGGGCGGGTGATGTAGTCCACGCCGAACTCTTCGGCAAAGGTGCGTACCTCCTCGCGCTTGCCGTCGTCCAGGATGTAGACACGCAGCTTGTCGGCCGGCCAGTCCAGGGCCAGCGCGGCCAGCACGGTGGGCCGCACCACTTCCAGCGGTTCGTTGTAGGTGGGGATGAAGACATCCACCGTGGGCCAGGCATCCGGTTCGCCCACCAGCGGGGCAGGCCGGCGGTGCAAGGGCCAGGCGGTCTGGATGAAGCCCAGCACGACGACCAGCCAGGTGTAGGCCTCGGCCGCCAGCAGGCCGTAGCCCAGCATGGCTTCCAGCCAGGTATCGAAGGTCAGGGTGTGGCTCAGCCGCCACCAGGCATAGCGGCCCATGGCGACCAGGCTGATGGTGGCCAGGGCCAGTGCGGCAAATCGCCCCTGGATCTGGCGCAGCACGATGGACAGCATCCATGCCAGGACCAGAAAGATGAACTGGCCGTAGCCATTCATGGGGGTGGTGATGACCAGCAGGATGATGGCGCCCCCCAGGGCCAGCACGAGCTGGGGCATGCCTTTGCGCTGCAGCACCGGGGCGACCAGCTGTTCGGCCTGCGGGCCCAGCTGCCACCGGTTTACACGCCGGCCCAGGGCGCCCAGCAGCCGCAGCATCTGGTTCATGGGCCAGGCCAGGAGGTGCCAGACCGTGGCCAGGGTCCGGTGCAGCAGCCAGCCGACGGCATGCAGCACCCAACTGATGGCGCGCATGGCCGGTGTCAGGGTGCCCGGGGCCGGGCCGGGGCGGACCACCAGGCGCAGCAACCATTGCCAGAGGCTGGCGTTGCGCGGGACATCCAGGTGCCGCGCCAGCCATTGCAGAGGGTCGGGCACTTCACCTGCCGTGACCGGTTGCCAGGGCGTGGCGGCGGAGCGGTAGACAAACAGGCGCCACACCCAGGACCCCAGCTGGGCGGGCTGGTCGACGCGCAGCTGGTTGGCCAGCCACGCCAGGGTGTGCTGTCCCCGGCTCATGCGGGCGCCCCCGGTGGTGGGGCCGTCAGCCACAGGTGCAGGCTGTGTGCCACCCCCTGCAGGTCATGGGAGGACAGGGCGTGGGGTGCATGCAGCTGCACCGGGCTGCCTTCGGCCCAGCTTTCCGGCACGGCTTCGTCTTCATGGACCACGTCGTCCAGCAGATGCGCCTTCCAGTGGGCGTGCAGCAAGGCAATGCCGCGCTGGTGGCTGAGGCGCCGGGCGTCGATGCGGCTGGTCAGGATGCGGAACCGGTCGGGCCCGGCCGCCGCGGGCAGGCCCGCATGCAATGGCGCCAGCGCATGCACGCTGTCCAGCGCCGGCGTGGTGCAGCACAGCACCGCATCGGCGATGGCCAGCGCCTGCCAGGCCAGTGCAGAGGTGGGCAGGCCCACGTCGGCAATGACCAGGGTGTCCGCCGGCAGTGCCAGGCCCTGCAGCTGGGTGTGCAGCCACTGGGGCTGGTCCAGCCACTGCTGTGACAGCTGCAGCTGCTGTGCCATGTTGCTGGGGCCATAGGGCAGGAACAGCAGGCCGTTGGCTGCGGCGACGGCGCAATCCCCCCACCACCGGCCTTGCGCGGCAGGCGCCGCCCAGCCGCTTTGCACCGGGTAGGGCAGTCCCAGGTGCACCCCCAGCTGGTTGCGTGGATGCAGCTCCAGCGCCAGGCAGGCGTGGCCCATGGTCTGCAGCATCAGTGCCACATGGGCCGCGACCGTGGTGCAGCCCGCGCCGCCGGCAGCGGCCGTCAGTGCAATCAGTCGCATGCAGGCCCTTTCTCGGAAGCGGCGGGTGCCGGGCTGGGGGCAGGCGTGGGCGCATAGGGCTGCAGGTAGCGCAGGCGCTGGTGCCTGAGCTTGAGCCGGGCGCGCGCCGGCCGGCGCAGGGGAATGTACCGGGCCAGCAAGACCGCCAAAACGATCCCCAAGGCCATCCACAGCAGGAAAACCCAGAAGCTCATGGTGCACGCTCCTCCGAAGTCGGCTGTCTGCCGAGTGGGTGGGGCTGCCAGATCAGGGCGGGCGCGGGCGCCGGCTCCGGAGACGCAGCGACCGCTGGCAGCGGCGGGACGGTGACCAGGGGGACGAGGGCAGCCCGTGCCGGAGGGAGCGCGCCCAAAGCGGCAGGCATCGCACGCGCCGCGCCGAGCATCTGGCTGTAATCCGGCAAGGGGTGCTGTTCATTCTCTTCCATCAGCAGCCGCAGCTGCTGGGCAATGCCGGGCAGCTGGCTGTGGGTGGTCTGGCTGCTGAAGAGGTTGGTGGTGGGGGTGGAGAACAGCCGCTCGATGGTGGGGTTCAGGTCCACCTCCCGGCAGGTGTAGAGAAACAGCCACAGGCTGTGCGCGTCGGCGGTCAGCAGATCCCCGGAGCGGGTGCCGCAATAGGCCTTGAGGGCCATGCTGTGCGAGACATGCGGCAGCAGATGCAGCTGCACCATGGCATGGTTCAGATCCTGGCGCTGTGCGCGCTCGAGCATGTCGCGCACCAGCTCGATGAAGCGCGCGGGTGGCTGGTAACCCTGTTCGGGCACGGGCAGGAAATCGGCCAGGATGGCTTTCCAGTCCGCCGGCAGGTCGCGCATATAGACCTGGTCGCGCATTTTCTGCACATGGCGCACCACGCGGGCCATGCGCATCTCGGCGTAGAACACCTCGTTGGCACCCAGCTGCAACAAGGCCCGCTCGTGGTGGGAGCGCAGCTTGGCACTGGTTTCCCGCACGGCAATTTTCAGGGTGGGCGGGTGCGTGCTGCGCAGGCGGTGGACCAGGGTCGCCAGGGCTTCAAACTGCTCGGGCGTGCCGGCATCCAGCAGCACCGAGGCGCCGATCGCGGACTGCACGGCGCTTTCCGCCGCCTGCCAGTTGTCCACGGCATTCCAGTGCTGCGGGAGCGCGCGCAGCTCGTTCAGACAGGCTTGCGTGGCATAGACCACCTCGGCATCCGGTGCCTGTGCCAGGCGTGCGGCCGAGCCGCGCACGATGCTGCCATTGGCACGCAGCAGGCCGTCGGGCCCAGGCTCCAGCCCATAGCGGGTGTTGAACAGCGCGCCCTGCGGGCTGTCCCAGCGCTCCAGCGCCAGGCCGGGTTCGGTGGCATGCACTTCCAGGTGCGCGGCATACAGAAAGCTGCGGGCCAGGGCGCTGATGATGGAGCGGATGTGGGGCTGACCCACTTCCACGGTGAAGCACCAGACCGATGCCCGGTGGCGCTGGCGGGCCCAATGCACCCATTGCCCGCTCATGCGTTCCAGGTAGACCAGGCGGGTGCGCTGCAGCAAGCCTGCCGCATTGGTGCACAGCAGGGCATGGTGTGGCCGCAGTCCGGCGGTGTGCAGCTCGGACAGCAGCTCGGCCAGCCGGCGTTGGGCGATGTGGGCCTGTGCCTCCAGCGGCAGTATCCAGGGCTGGATGCGCCCCTGGTGCAAGGCCTCCTGCAGATCGGCAGGGGCCAGCAACCGGTCCATGGCCTGGGGCGTGTCGGCTACCACAAACACGCCGCGCGCACTGGCCAGCAGGGAGCGCAGCAGCTGCTGCTGCCAGCGGTGGAAATGGGCATCGTCCGGGCCGGTGATGGCCGTGTTCATCCGGGTGGGCAGGGCGGCGACGCGCTCGGGCAGACCCTCCACGGCCAGTGTGGCGGGCGGGCGCTTGGGCGCCGGCGCACGCGGGCCGCCGGGCAGGCGCCGCCAGGTCAGCAGACGGCCGATGCGCGCCGACAGGGTGTTACTGGAAGAAGGGGCGGATGCAGGCATGGCTCAGAACTGTGAATACGGTGTCACCGGCCGCGGGTAGTTGACCAGGGGCGTGCGCACGGGGTCGAAGTAGTAACGTGCATACAGCATCACATTGGTGGGCGCGTAGTAATCCGATCGGTCCAGCGACAGGTGTCCGCCCAGGGCCAGATTGGGCGTGACCTGCCGCTCCAGCGTGGCGGCGAATGACCAGCCGGTACCGGAGCCACCGGCGCTGCGGTAGCCCAGATCGGAGGCCAGGGCCTGCCATGCGGGCGGAATCTGGACCGGGCGCGGGTACAGGGGCGAGGTGCTGGATGCCGTCTGCGACAGGCTGACCGAGGCCTTGACGCGCCAGGTCCAGGCGCCTTCACGGCCGGTCCATTCCACCGGGAATGCCAGGGACAGGCTGCGTTTGGGGCTGTAGTAGCCGCCATGGCCCCAGGAGTATTCGGACAGGTCGCGGGTGTGGGCCGTGGCGGTCAGGGTGGCGCCGGCGTACACGCGCTGGAACGGGGTGCGCCAGACATCGGTGCCCGCCGTGGTGCGGACCTGCATGCGCTGGTTGCTGGCCACGTTCTTGCCGGTATACAGGCCCCAGCTGGCCTGTGCCGACAGGTCCCAGCCGGTGTCCGTTTCGCCCGCAATCCGGGCACTGGCGGTGTTGAGCACCACGCCGCCCCAGGTCTGGCCGGTCACCGGATCGCGCGCGCCGGCATAGGACAGCAGGCTGCCCATGACCGGACGGCGCTCCAGGCGCAGGGTCCAGCTGGTGTCGGTGGCGGTGGGCAGGCTCCAGCGCAGTCCCCCCACCACATTCGTCACCGGCATGCCGATGCCCGTCAGGCCCAGGTCCCAGCCGAAATCATCGCCGTCATGCCCGGTACCGATGTTGTAGCCGCGCGCGGACTGGGTGCGCCAGCCACTCTGGGCATAGCGCTGCAGAAAGTCGCCGCCCTGCTGGCTGTCCTGGGCACGCACGGCCGAGGCCCCCAGCTGGCCGAAACGGGCCACGTCGGGCAGGTCGTCGATGTCGCCGCTGTTGAAGAAGGCAGGGTCGAAATTGGCCAGGCGACCGGCGTTCAGGCTCACCCGGTCCACATGCACGAACTGGGGCCCTTCGTAGCCCCGGGGGATCCAGGCCACATTGGCCCATTCCCAGCCGTTGAGGGTGGAGATGCCATCGGTGCCGGATTTGTGCAGCCGTGTCAGCCCGCTTTCCACCCAGGCCTGTCTGCGGGATTCGATCTGCTGGCGCTGCGTCTCCACATTCAGGCGTTCTGCGGCCGAGGCGGATGCCATGCCGTCCAGTGCCTGGCCGAACAGCTGGGAGGCTTGGGCGTAATGGCGCTGTGCCCGCTGCAGGCGGGCACCATGCAGCAGCAGCTCGGTGCGGTCGGCCTGCGGGTCGCGGGCCACGGTGTCCAGCACGGCCTGGGCTTCGTCCATGCGGCCCATGCGCTGCCACAGCCGTACCAGCGCCAGCTTGCGCCAGGCGGCCTGCTGGGGGGCCATGGCCTGTGCGGCTTCGGCATGGGGCAAGGCCTGGTGACGGTCGCCGGCCAGGACCCAGGCATTGCCCGTGTCCACCTGCAGATCGAAGTTCTGCGGATCGGCCGCCACCGCCTGCTGCAGCAGCGGCAGGGCGGCGGCGCTGTCCAGGGCGGCCATGTGCAGGCGTGCACGGGCGGCAGCGGTGTGCGCCGGGGTGATGCCCGGGCCTTCGCGCAGCGGCACGTCGCGCGCCAGAGCCCTGGCGGCGGTGATCCGGCCCTGGCCGTGCAGGTCGGCAATGCGGCGCTCTTCCAGGCCGGACTGCAGGTCCAGCAGGCTGGCATTGTCTTCGGGGGCCCAATCGCTGCGGTCCAGCAGACCGGGCAGGATGGCGGTCAGGCGGGTGTCGGCACGGGCGCGGTCCAGTGCCTGGGCGTAGGCCAGGTCCAGCGCCGGCGTGGCGGGCAGGTGGGTGCGCTGGCGCTCCCACAGGGCCACGGCCTGTTCGGGCTGGCCAATGTCGAACCAGGCATTGGCCACCTGGCGTATGGCATCGGGGTCCTGGTCGATCAGGTTCTCCGCCTGGGCCAGCAGTGCCTGGCGCTGCCCGGCATCGGTGTGGGCCAGGGCCTGGGCGATCAGCACCTGCCGCCGGGCTTCCTGCAGCAACAGGGTCTGCGAAGGTGAACGCTGCGCCGGCGCAATGGCCTGCATGTCTTCCAGTGCGGCACCCGGTTGGTCCTGAGCCAGCCAGATCAGGGCGCGGGCCTGGCGCATGTCGGGATCCGTGGGGGCGAGGGCCACGCCATCGGCCATCACATCGTTGGCCAGGGCGGGTTGTTTCTGCTGCAGATAGGTGCGTGCCAGCCGGTGGCGCAGCCAGGCGTTGTCGGGTGCCAGTGGCAAGGCCGTCTCCAGCAGCTCCATGGCCTGCACGGGCTGGTTCTGGGCCAGGGCGGCTTCGGCCTGTGCCTGCAGCAGATCGGCGCGCAGGCCGGCCGCCTCGGCCGCCGTGGCCGGGGGGAGCTGGGCCAGCAATTGCTCGGCATCACGGCTGCGGTTTTGCTCCAGGTACATGCCTACCAGGGCGCGTACCGCAGGCATATGGTCGGGGTGGGCTTGCCGCAGCGCCAGCCAGGCCTGTTCGGCCTGTTGGGGCTGGCCGCGGGCTTGCAGGGTGTTGGCCTGGAGGCCCAGGGCCTCGGGGTTGGTGGGCTGAAGCGCCAGGGCCTGCTCGGCCATCTGCGCGGCGGTGGCGGTGTCACCGGCATCCAATGCCTCATTGCCGCGGGCCAGCAGCGCCCAGAAGCGGGCGGTGTCGCGCAGCCCGCGCCACTTGGCCACGGGTTCGACGGCCAGGGCCTGGGCAAAGAATTCGGCGGCCTCGGCATGCTGGCTTTGCCGCATGGCGACGATGCCCAGCCCGCCCAGTGCTTCGGCATTGCGCGGCGACAGTTGCAAGGCGCGGCGGTACGCGGCGTCGGCTGCCGGCAAATCCTTGCGGTCCAGCGCGCGGTCGGCCGTGCGAAGTGCCAGCTGGGTGGGGGAAGGCGGCGGCGCGGGCGGTGCGGCATTGGCTTCTGCCCTGACTGCACCACCTGGGCTGGCAGGGGCAACCGTGCCACCGGTGCTGCCGCCAAGGGCGGCGTGGGCCTTGGCCAGGTGTTGCTGCATGGCGGTGTCCTGCGGGTAGCGCTGCAGATAGGCCTGGGCTGCGGGGGGGGTGGCGTTCCAGGGCAGTTTGTCGATGGCCCAGCTCCACAGACTGCGAACGGCCTGTTCGTCGGTGCCGGGCTGGTCCGCCAAGCGGGCCATTTCATTGAGCAGGGCCGGCGTGGTCGAGCCGTGCCGCAGCTGGCGTTGCAGGGCCAGGATGCGGTAGCGCACATCGCCGGTCTGGGTGTATTGCTGCTGCAGTGCGCGGTCCAGTGCGGTGTCGTCTTCCGGTGCGACGCTGCTGACGATCTGGTAGTACTCCAGCGCCATCGAGCCCGAGGCAGGAGGGCCGTCCGGGAACAGCGAGCGCGCCAGCGTGGCGGCCTCCTGCAGGCGGCCGGCCTGGGCCATCAGCCGCATGGTGGCCAGCTTCTGGCTGTCCGGCCCCATCAGGCGTGAAAGCAGGCTCAACTCCTTGGTGGCCGGGTGCTGAGGGAATTGCCGGCGCAGCAGCTCCAGCTGGGCCCGGGCTTCGGCGGCCTTGCCTTCGCGCAGCGCAATATCGCCGAAGGTGGCGTGGCCCCAGGCCGAATCGGGGTGCACCAGCAGCAGCTTTTCGATGTGCTGGCGGGCCAGGTCGGTGCGGTGCTTGCTGATCCACAACTGCGCGCTGCGGATGATCTCCGCTTCGGCCGTCAGATCGCCGGCGGAACGGGTCTGCGCGGGGGCGGCGGGGATGGCAGCGCAGGCCCAGACGCCGATCGCTGCAGCCCAGTACCAGGGGGAGGTGGGACGGCGTTGCATGGCGCCCCTAAGCCTTGTACCAAGGCAGTTGCAACTGTCCCTGGGGGGTGAAGGCATAGTCCTTGCGCATCCAGCCCTGGCCGAACAGTGCCAGGCATTGTTCGTAATAGGCCGTGGGCCGCAGCGGCTGTGCCTGCAACCGCTGGCGCTGGGCATCGAGGGCGCGGCTGGCGCCCTGGGCCTGCAGAAAGGGCAGCATGGCGGCACTGAAGCCGGACGGGCCGGGGCCGCTGATTACCAGCGTGCGCGGGTGGATGTATTCGGGCGGGGCCTGGTCACGCTCGACGATGGCTGCCATCGGTGCCAGGGTCCGCAGCAACTGTGCGCGCCCCGGTGCCTGCGGATGCAGCATGCCGGCCCACAGGTAGGTGCGGATGGCGTTGTAGCCGCCACGGCCCTGGGCCTCTGTGTCGGTCTCGTCGGTCAGAAAGCCCAGCTGGCTGTCGTACAGCGTCCAGTCCGGCGAGATGCCTGCCGGGGCGCTGCGCACCAGCAGGTCCAGCGAGGCATCGGCCAGTTGCTGCCAGCCTGGTTCCTGCATCTCCAGGGCCAGTGCCTGCAGGACCTGCAGCGGCAGGTAGCTGGGGTTGAGCCGCCAGCGTTGGCCCGGCTGCTGCACAAACCCTTGCGCTCCCGGCAGCAGGCTGGGGCCCAGCCCGGGCAGTTGGGCCACTTCCTTTTGCCAGATCAGCGCTGCCAGCGTGCGGCCCTGGGCGGTGTAGGGTCGGTAGCGCCACAGGCGCCCGGCCTGCAGCAGGGTGTAGGCAATCCACAGGTCGGCATCGGATGCGGAATTGCTGTCGATCACGCCCCAGGCACCGTCGTCCTGCCGACCCCACAGCCAGGCCGGCAGATGCTGGCCCAGATCGCCCTGGCTGAGGTTGTCGCGGGTCCAGTGCAGCAGGGTGTCGAAGCGGCGGCGGTCGTTGGCCACCAGGGCAAAGAACAGCGCATAGCTCTGGCCTTCGGAATAGGTGCGTGACAGCTTGCCGTCGTCCGAGACCACCCGTCCATCGGCCTGCATGAACTGCTGCGCAAAGCGCGGCCAGCTGGCCTCCACGGCCGTGGAGCTGGCGGCCTGGCTCCCGGGCACGGCGGACAGTGCGGCACTGGCTCCCACCCATTGCAGCCAGTGCCGGCGGTGCAACAGGCTGTGGGAGGGCTTATGCATCCGCTTGTTCCAGCCGGCGGCGGGCCAGCAGGCGCAGGCTGGCGTAGACCATGAAGGTGAACAGCAGGCCGGTCACGATGCCCAGTACGGCCAGCAGCACCGGATGCGCGTGCAGCCGGTACCACAGCGCGGTCCACCACGGCAGCTGGCCCACGTAGTACACGTCCTGCACCCGGAAGCTTTCTGCCGCGTTGCCACGCAGCAGGGTCAGGTCGCCGCGCATGCGCTGCAGCGTGTCCACTGCGCTCAAGCCGTCGCGCACCAGCTCCAGGGCCTCGGGCTGGTTGGCCATCAAGGCCACCACGCTGCGGCCGCTTTGCAACGGAGATTCAAACCCGGCAACGGCTGCCAGCGGGCCGGAGCCCTGCAATGTTGCCTCTCCGCCGTGCTGGGGGCGCCAGGTGTTGGTGTCCAGGCGCATCAGGTCGGCAATGGTGTCCAGCACGCGCTCGGTCGGGCGCAGCGACTGCGCGCCGGCTTCCACCAAGGCGGGCAGGGCCTTGTGCCAGTGGTCGAGCAAGGGGTTGGCGACGCCATCGGCGACCAGCAGCAGATCGCGGTCCCCGGCTTTGTCGGCCTGGCTGTAAGGCAGCAGCGTGAAGCGGGTGCCAGGGTAGCCGGTGGCGGCCGACGGCCGTCAGGTAGGTGGAAATGGCTTCCGGCGTGGGCTGGTCCGGGATCAGCACCGCCGTTTCCTGCAGGTCGGCGAACTTGCTGAACGGGAAGCCCCCGCGCGCAAAAGCCTGCAAGTCAGGCATGGCGATGTAGTGGTGCAGCTTCGAGACGTTCAGCGTGGAGTCGGGGTCGATGGCCGCACGCATTTCCTGCTGGGTGATGGAGGTGCAGCGACCCATGTCCGGTGCGGGGATTTGCACACCGACGTGGAAGCTGTTCTGGTTGCGCAGCAGCTCGGCAGGCAGCTGGAAGTGGCGCTGCACCAGGGCATCACCGGACCATCCGCTCACCTGGCTGAGGATGGCCGAAGGGGAAGTCTTGCTGGTGGCCCGCTCCAGCGGCCAGGAGTGCACAAACTGTTCGTTGAACAGCACGCTCACCATGCCGTGTTGCGAGACCTGGTTGGGGGTGTAGCGGTAGCGCAGGTCCACCGGGATGGTGCTGCCATTCCAGGTGAACAGATCGGGCGGCAGCTGCAGGCTGAGGTTCACCGCATCGTTGAGCGCATAGCCGCGCAGCTGCAGCTGCCCGGGATCGCGGGCCAGCTCGGCAATGCGCACCGGGCGGTCGGTGGCGATCCAGTTCGGGGCATCGTAGGGCTTGCGCAGGGCGGGCAGCTCCAGCGTCTTGACCGTCACGGTATCGCCGCTGAAGGCGGCGCGGCCGACGGCCAGCGCCTGCGCGGCGGTTTCCAGCTGGGCGCTGTCCTTGCCCAGCACCAGCAGCAGCTTGGCCGAAGGCACGCCGGGGTGGTCCACCAGCTGCAGCGTGGGCACGTTGACCGCTGGCAGATGGCGCAATGCGGGTGGGCGCTGGGCATTGGTGGCGAACACGATGCCGTGGCCGGCCGGCAACTGGTCGATCTGTGCCGTGAACGAGGTGCCCCGGTAGCCGGCCTGCTTGCCCAGCCAGGCCGCGACAATGCCTGCCGCCTTGAGGGTGGTGGCATCTGCGCCAGCGGCATAGACAAACTGGGTCTGCAGCTTGCGGTTGTCGCGTTGGTCAAAGAAGGGCAGGGGCAGGTGGGCCAGATCGTTGGGCAACTGCAGCTGGCGAAGCTGCAGCGTCAGGCGGCTTTCGTCGCTGAGATTGGCCCACAGGCTGGAGTGCGAGGGCAGCTCGCATTCCATGGTGTAGTGGCCGATGAACTGCAGGCGCAGCTTGTTGTAGTCCGCAAAAAAGCGCGGATCGATGGGGATGCGGATGTGCTGCGGCTTGCCCAGGTTTTCCTTGGGCAGGACCAGGGTCTGGACCAGTTCGTCGTTGAGGTAGACCTTGAGGTGGGACAGGTCGGCCAGCAGTGCGGGAGAGAAGGTGTAGTCCAGGCGCAGGTCGGCGCTTTCCACCACTTCGTCGCCCCGCAGGCTGAAGTCCAGCGTGGTTTGTCCTTCGGTGCCGCGCAGGTTGATGCCGCCGGTGGCGCCCATGCGGGCAAAGCTCAGATCAATCTGGCGGCCGGGCAGCTCGGACAGCGTGGTGCCGGGGCTGCTGACCACGGTGGGGCGTTCCTGGGCCCACAGTGCGGGCTGTGAGGGCAGCATGCCGGCTGCCAGCAGGGCAAGCGTCAGCATGTGGCGCTGGGAAAACGGGGAAGTCCAAGGCAGGTTTTTTTTCTTGCAGCGCAACATCGTCATTCCGAAAAAGGGCGAGATGGGACGCGTTCGAGCTTAGCCCGCATGCTGAAAAAAGCACCAGTATTTACATCGTGTGACGTGGATGATTGTTTCTATCTGTGCAAAAGTAGCGATAGAAGAATGAAAAAAGCCTGCCTTGGGAGCCAAGGCAGGCTTTGGAGATGGTGGGCCCTGAGTGATTCGAACACTCGACCAACGGATTAAGAGTCCGCTGCTCTACCAGCTGAGCTAAGAGCCCTTTCGGTGTGAACCGAAAGTCGCCAATCTGAAAAACAATTTCAGACCGACTGAAAAAAGTGGTGGGCCCTGAGTGATTCGAACACTCGACCAACGGATTAAGAGTCCGCTGCTCTACCAGCTGAGCTAAGAGCCCTTTCGGTGTGAACCGAAAGTCGCCAATCTGAAAAACAATTTCAGACCGACTGAAAAAAGTGGTGGGCCCTGAGTGATTCGAACACTCGACCAACGGATTAAGAGTCCGCTGCTCTACCAGCTGAGCTAAGAGCCCACTTTTCTCGGATTGCGTTGCAACCTGAGCCCTCTATTATGCTCCACTTTTTTTGAGTGCGCAGCCAGGCGGTGCAAAAAAACGCAAAAACTTCACTGCAGCGCGTTGCGGCTGGCCAGTTCCACGAACAGGCCGCTGTGGTCCAGCCCACCCAGGCCGTGCTCCACGCCGTCGGCGTAGAGCTTGGCAAAGAGTTCGGTGATCGGAGCATCGAAGCCGATCTCGCCCGCCGTGGCCAGGGCGTTGCGCAGGTCCTTGAGCTGCACGCTCATCTTGCCGTGTGGGGCAAAGTCGCGTTCCACCATGCGCTGGCCGTGCAGTTGCAGGATGCGGCTGTCGGCGAATCCGCCGGAGATGGCTTCGCGCACCTTGGCCATGTCGGCGCCGCCCTTGGCGCACAGCAGCAGGGCCTCGGCCACCGCGCCGATGGTGATGCCCACAATCATCTGGTTGGCCAGTTTGGTGAGCTGGCCGGTGCCGTGCGGGCCGACATGGGTGGCGCGGCCCAGGGCGGCGAACACGGGCAGGGCGGCCGCAAAGTCTTCGGCCCGGCCGCCGGCCATGATGGCCAGGGTGCCGTTGTCGGCGCCCACGGTGCCGCCGGAGACCGGGGCATCCAGGTGGCGCAGGCCGCGCTCGGCCAGGCGCGAGGCATGGTCGCGTGCCTCGCGCGGCTGGATGGAGGCCATGTCGATGAACAGGCTGCCCTCGTGCATGCCGTGCACGGCGCCTGCGCCGCCCATGCCGAACAGCACCTCGCCCACCACCGTGCCGTTTTCCAGCAGGCTGATCACGATGTCGCTGTGCGCCGCTGCGGAGCGGGGCGTATCGTGCACCGTGGCGCCAAAGGCCTGCAGTGCCTCGGCCTTGGCACGGGTGCGGTTCCAGACCTGCACCTGGTGGCCGGCCTCACACAGGCGGCGGGCCATGGGCGCGCCCATCAAGCCGGTGCCCAGTACGGCAATGCGCAAAGGTGGGGGAATGGGGGTGGTCAAGGCTGTGTCTCCCGAGCTGTCCGCTGTTGTGTGTGGTGTATGCGGATCATGCCGATGTGTAGCGGCCCGGAGCTTGCAGATGGCTTGCACCCGCATGCTGTTGGCGGCAAAACAGCTTTGCTTTTTAAGCTATCAAAAAAGAAGCTGCCTGTGCTCGTCGGAGTAGGAACACACGCTGTTTGTGGCGTGAATTCCAACGCTTTCGGGCGCAGGCAGCTTCGGCGGTTCAATTGTAAGAGTTTGCAGCCGGCGCCGGGCCGGCTGCGCCTGCCTGCGTCCGGGAGCGCGCAGCAGGATGGCGGGGCTTACATCATTACATCAGCAGGTGTTCGCCGGCGTTGTCGCCGCCCAGGATCACGTAGTTGACCTTGCGGATGTCCATCAGCTTGGTGCCGCCGGCATAGCTGATGGAGGACTGCACGTCCTGTTCCATCTCGATCAGCGTGCTGCGCAGCGGGCCTTTGATGGGCTCCAGAATGCGCTTGCCTTCGACGTGCTTGTACTCGCCCTTGTTGAAGTCGCTGGCCGAACCGTAGTATTCCTTGAACAGCTCGCCGTCCACCTCCACGGTCTTGCCGGGCGATTCTTCGTGGCCGGCAAACAGCGAACCGATCATCACCATGGTGGCGCCAAAGCGGATGCTCTTGGCGATGTCGCCATGGCTGCGGATGCCGCCGTCGGCAATGATGGGCTTGGTGGCCACGCGGGCACACCACTTCAGCGCCGACAGCTGCCAGCCGCCCGTGCCAAAGCCGGTCTTGAGCTTGGTGATGCACACCTTGCCCGGGCCCACGCCCACCTTGGTGGCGTCGGCGCCCCAGGCCTCCAGGTCGATCACGGCTTCGGGCGTAGCCACGTTGCCGGCAATCACAAAGGCCGCAGGGATCTTGGCCTTCAGGTACTGGATCATGTTCTTCACGCTGTCGGCATGGCCGTGGGCGATGTCAATGGTGATGTACTCGGGGCAGATGTCATCGGCCACGAAGCGGTCGACCACGTCGTAGTCGGCCTGCTTGACACCCAGCGAGATCGATGCGTACAGGCCCTGCGACTGCATGGCCTTGGTGAATGCCACGTTGTCGATGTCAAAGCGGTGCATCACGTAAAAGTAGCCGTGCTGCGCCAAAAACTTGCAGATCTTCTCGTCCAACACCGTTTTCATGTTGGCGGGCACCACCGGCAGGCGGAAGGTGCGGCCACCCAGCTCCACGCTGGCGTCGCATTCGGAGCGGCTTTCCACGCGGCACTTGCGCGGCAGCAGCAGGATGTTGTCGTAGTCGAAGATTTCCATGAGATTCCAAGCTCCTAAAGAGGTCGCAGCGAACGATTTCGCATTGCGATGGGGCGCTTGGCTTGGAGACCGGCTTTGCGGGTGCATCCCGCACGGGGGCACCAGACCTGCAGTTGCACAGGCACAAAAAACCGGACCACAAGTAACTTGGGCCCGGTGATTGATTCTATACGGCCTGCTCCGGCGCGGCAGCCGGCCGCACTGCAATGGTGGGTATATGCAAAACCATATACCGTTCTGCGGGCCATGCCGTCCCCTGTGCGGGGCCCCGCATCCCCGGGCAGCGGCGCAGGGCAGGGCGCGCTTTCTACAATGGCGGCATGTTTCCGCTCGATCTGCTCGACGGTGCCGAAGAATCTTCCGCACCCGCTCACCGCCCATCCTCTTTGCTGGACAACCTCAACGACGAGCAGCTCGCTGCCGTCACGCTGCCGGCCGGCCATGCGCTGATCCTGGCGGGCGCCGGCTCCGGCAAGACGCGGGTGCTGACCACGCGCATTGCCTGGCTGCTGCAAAGCGGCCAGGTCACGCCCGGCGGCATTCTGGCGGTCACCTTCACCAACAAGGCGGCCAAGGAAATGGTGGCCCGCCTGTCGGCCATGTTGCCCTACAACGTGCGCGGCATGTGGATCGGCACCTTCCACGGCCTGTGCAACCGCCTGCTGCGCGCCCACCATGTGGCGGCCGGTCTGCCCGCCACCTTCCAGATTCTGGACACGCAGGACCAGCTCTCGGCCATCAAGCGCCTGTGCAAGCAGTACCAGGTGGACGAGGAGCGCTTTCCGCCCAAGCAGCTGGGCTGGTTCATTGCCGGCTGCAAGGAAGAAGGCATGCGCCCCAAGGATGTGGTGGCGTCCGACCCCGACACCAAGAAGAAAGTGGAGCTCTACCAGCTGTACGAGGACCAGTGTCTGCGTGAAGGCGTGGTCGATTTCGGCGAGCTGATGCTGCGCAGCTTCGAGCTGCTGCGCGACGATGCGGCGCTGCGCCAGCACTACCAGCGGCGTTTTCGCTTCATTCTGGTGGACGAGTTCCAGGACACCAACAAGCTGCAGTACGCCTGGCTCAAGCAGCTGGCTGGCGAGATGGTGGGCGGTCGCCTGCAATCGAGCTCCAGCGTGCTGGCCGTGGGCGATGACGACCAGAGCATCTACGCCTTCCGCGGTGCGCGCGTGGGCAATATGACCGATTTTGTGCGCGAGTTCGACGTGCAGCACCAGATCAAGCTGGAGCAGAACTACCGTTCGTTCAGCAACATCCTGGATTGCGCCAATGCGCTGATCAGCCACAACAGCCAGCGCCTGGGCAAGAACCTGCGCACCAACCAGGGTGCGGGCGAACCGGTGCGGGTGTATGAGGCCCCCACCGACCTGGATGAAGCCAGCTGGATGGTGGAGGAAATCCGCAATCTGGTGCGGCAGGACGGCGTGCCGCGCCAGGAGATTGCCGTGCTCTACCGCAGCAATGCGCAAAGCCGGGTGATCGAGTCCAAGCTGTTCAATGCCGGCGTGCCCTACCGGGTGTACGGCGGCCTGCGCTTCTTCGAGCGTGCCGAAATCAAGCACGCACTGGCCTATCTGCGCCTGCTGGAGAACCCGCACGATGACACCAGCTTCATGCGGGTGGTGAACTTCCCGGCCCGCGGCATTGGCGCGCGTTCGGTCGAAACGCTGCAGGAAACGGCGCGCGCGGCGGGTTGTTCGCTCAGCGACGCGGTCACCGCCGTGGGCGGTGCGGCCGGCACCAAGCTGCAGGGCTTTGTGGCCAAGATCGACGTGCTGCGCGAAGAAACCCAGGGCAAGAGCCTGCGCCAGACCATCGAGCGTATGCTGGAAGCCAGCGGCCTGATCGACTTCTACCTGAACGAGAAGGAAGGCCAGGACCGCATCGAGAACTTGAAGGAACTGGTGAATGCGGCTGAGAGCTTTGTGACCCAGGAAGGTTTCGGCAAGGATGCGATTGCCCTGCCCATCGACGAGCACAGCCGCGCCGACACCGCGCTGACGCAAAGCCCGGCCAGCCAGGGTCTGAACCCCGGGTTGCCCATGCTGGACGTGCCGCTGGGCGGCACCAACGCCGAAACCGGCGAAACCCTGTCGCCGCTGGCCGCATTTCTGGTGCACGCGGCACTGGAGGCCGGGGACAACCAGGCCCAGGCCGGCCAGGAGGCCGTGCAGCTGATGACGGTACACGCCAGCAAGGGGCTGGAATTCGATGTGGTCTTCATCGGCGGGCTGGAAGAAGGCCTGTTCCCGCACGAGAACGCCGCCAGCGACAAGGGCGGGCTGGAGGAAGAGCGCCGCCTGATGTATGTGGCCATCACCCGCGCCCGCAAGCGCCTGTACCTGAGCCATTCGCAAAGCCGCATGCTGCACGGTCAGACGCGCTTCAACCTGCCCAGCCGCTTTCTGGATGAGCTGCCCGAAACCAACCTCAAATGGCTGACCGCCAAGCAGCCAGGCTTTGGCACGTTCACGCCCAAGTTCGGCGGCGGTTCTGCCTATGGCAATGGGTTCCGTGCTGCGTCGGGTACCCGGTTGTCCGAGGTGTTTGCCAATCCCGTCGTGCCGCCGCAAAAGACGGTGCCGGGCCATGGCATCACCAAGGGCATCACCGTGTTCCACGCCAAGTTCGGCGAAGGCAAGGTGTTGGCCGTGGAAGGCACGGGTGACGATGCCCGTGCCCAGATCAATTTCCCGCGCCACGGCACCAAGTGGCTGGCGCTGGCGATTGCCAAGCTGACCATCGTGGAGTGAGGGTCCTGCGCCGCTGAACTGCCGAGGCCGCCCGGGAGGGCGGCTGTGCGGTCTGGCCCAGTAGGCCCCAACGGGCCGCGCTTGCGCCACTGTCTGACAGCCGCACCCGCCGGGTATCGGGTGTGATGAACCTCCTGGTTTGGCCGCAGAGAGGTTTTGCATGCACACCCCACCGGACCCCACCCCTCCCCCCTCCGCCGCACCGCAGGTGCCGCGCAGCGACACCGCGCTGCAATTGCTGGAGCGCGCGCAGTGGCGCGACAGCGTGGCACTGACCAGCCAGCCTTCGCTGCGCATTGCCACCGTGGCGGGCATGCAGGCGGCCCTGTCCGTGCTGCTGGCGGTGCTGCTGGTGCATGTCTCCCCCTGGCCGCACCTGGTGGGCTTTGCCGCGCTGGGTGCCTTGTCGGCGCTGTTCGGCCGTTTTGCACCGCTGCGGTTGCGCATGCGTATCGTCACGCTCTGTGCCGGGCTGATGGCGCTGGGCGTGCTGATCCCCTCGCTGGCCACGCTGGCCGGGGCCGGTCCGACCACGATGCTGGGGGTGATGGCGCTGGTGACCGGGGCCGCCACCCTGGTCGTCAGCCACTGGGTGCTGGGCGGGCCGGGGGCCGTGATCATCGTCTTTGCCACCGGTGCAGCGCTGGTGCCTGCGCCCGATGGATTGACGGTGGCGGCCCGCACCCTGGCCGCGCTGGCGGGCGGTGCCGTGGCATGTGCGACCTGCCGGGCCACCGACTGGCTGCGCAAGGATGCACTGCCCCACCTGGCGCTACCGCCGCCGGTGGCCCCCCCGCTGCGGCTGGAGCTGCTGGTGGCGCTGCGCATCACCGTGGCCGCCGGGCTGTCCGCCTGGGTGGCCTATCTGGCGGGCATGCCGCATCCGGCGTGGGCGGCCATTGGCGCCGTGGCGGTGATGCAGGGCGCACACCTGCACATCACCATGAACCGGGCGTTGCAGCGCATGGCGGGCACGGTGGTGGGGGCGGTGGTGGCGTGGCTGATCCTGGCGCAGAATCCCGGCTTTGGCACGGTGCTGGCCTGCATCGTGCTGTTCCAGTTTGTCACCGAGATCGTCATCGGCTTCAACTATGCGCTGGGCCAGATCGCGGTCACGCCGTCGGCGCTGCTGATGACCCACCTGGCGGCACCCGCCGCCGCGGTGGCCGGCATGCCGGTGGAGCGGGTGATGGACACCATCCTGGGGGCGGCGCTGGGCATCGGGTTTGCGGTTCTCTTCTCCACCCTGGACGACCGCCGTCAGCTGGCGCAGCTGCGGGCACGGGAATCGGGCACGCGGCACTGAAACCGGTGCCGAAACCGTTGCCGTGTGGTCCAGGCATGCCGCATGCAAAAAGGGACGCCGTAGCGTCCCTTTGTCCTTTGCGGGGGAGGCCACTGCCTGGGGCCGTGGCGCGGCATCACGGCGTGGGGCCGGTGTCGTGCGGGGTGTAGGTGACGCCGCCGTCCTCTTCCAGCTCGTCGTGGCCGTCCGGTGCCGAGAAACAGTCGCGGAAGGTGAACACCACCGAACTGAAGAACATGGCGGCCAGCATCATGGCCGCGCCGATCATCAGGCCGGAGGCGATATCGCCCACCAGGGCCGACAGCAGGGCAGTCACCAGCGCCAACACCAGACCGGTGGCAATGAACACGCCCATCCACGACAGAAAGAACACGGCAAACGCGGTCAGATTGCGCCAGCAGGCGATGAAGCTGAAGAACAGCGCCTTGGCGGGAGGGATGTTGTGCCAGTGCACCAAGCCGGGCGCATGCCAGAACAGCAGCGACAGCGGCAGGTACAGCAGCAGGGAGAACCACATGGCGGCCTGGAAATCGGCCTCCTGGGCCAGCTCGGGCGTCATGGGGGTGGTGCCCAGGTACACCTGGGCGAACTGGCCGCCGTCGATCAGGGCGGACACGCCCATCACCAGCAGAAAGCCCACGGCATAGAAGGCACCCAGCAGTGCCATGGCGTGCATGCGCTGGCGGCCGGTGCGGAAGGCAACCAGCAGCAGCGCCGGCGTGGGCATGCGGCCCTGCAGGGTCTCGGCGGCGCCCACCATCATCACCAGCGAAGCCGTGGGCAGCAGCGCCAGCGCCAGCGCCGGCCCGACCAGCGGGAACAGGGAGATCAGCGACATGGCGGCCATGCACAGGAAAAACAGGGCCGACAGCGCCATCGGGTGGCGCCAGAAAGTCTGTATGCCCTGGCGGACCCATTGGGCACCGGTGCGGGCGGGAACGATATTGAGTTTCATGACCGGGAAGTGAAAGGGCCGGACGGGCGCGGGCAGGAGGCCGACACAGCGGCAACCCGCGGCGCGCGGGAGGGGACCTGAACACAGGACTGTACCCCAGCCGCCCAAAGCCCCCGGCGGGACGTGCCGGATGGCGGGCGGCGGTGTCAGGCCAGGGCGGTCGGGCGCTCGATGGCGGTCAGCGGATGGGCCACGCGCTGGCGCAGCACGCGCTCGAAGTGGGTGGGGTCGTGGGGCTGCAGCAGCGCGGCCTCGCGCGGCAGATAGAAGTCCCACAGGCGCGAGACCCAGAAGCGCAGCGCACCGGCGCGCAGCATGGGGTTGAGCAGCTCGCGTTCTGCCGCTTCGAGCGGGCGCACGGCCTGGTAGGCGTCCAGCATGGCCTGGGCCCGGGCCGCGTCATGGGCGCCGCTGGCGTGGTCGATGCACCAGTCGTTCAGGCACACGGCCAAGTCGAACAGCCAGGTGTCCACGCCGGCAAAGTAAAAGTCGAAAAAGCCGGTCAGCTCCTCGCCGTCGAACATCACGTTGTCGCGGAACAGGTCGGCGTGGATGGGGCCGCGTGGCAGGGCCGCGTGGCTGGGGCTGGCGGCCACATGGTTCTGGAATGCCAGTTCGCTGCGCAGCAGGTCGGCGGCATCCTGCTCCAGATAGGGCAGCACCACGGGCACGGTCTCGTTCCACCAGGGCAGGCTGCGCAGATTGGGTTGCTCGCGGGCGTAGTCGCGGCCGGCCAGGTGCATGCGGGCCAGCATGTCGCCCACGGCGGCGCAGTGCACGGCCTGGGGCTGCAGCTGGCTCGTGCCGCGCAGCTTCTGCACCACGGCGGCAGGCTTGCCGCAGACCTTGTGCAGGATGTCGCCGCTCTTGGCGTCGGCCTGGGGGGCCGGCACGGGGATGCCGGCCAGCGCCAGGTGCTTCATCAGATACAGGTAGAACGGCAGTTGCTCGAAGGTCAGGCGCTCAAACAAAGTAAGCACCCACTCTCCTTTATCGGTTGTCAGAAAGTAGTTGGTGTTCTCGATGCCGCCCTGAATGCCGCGCAGTTCGGTCAGGTTGCCCAGAGGGACACGGCGCAGCAGGTCGCGCGCCTCTTTGTCGGAGACTTCGGTAAAAACGGCCATCGCTCAGGACGCTCAAAAAAACAGGGAGGTGAAAACGAACAACGCCGACACGCACTCCGAAGAGGCCGGTGCCGGCGCAGAGGCAATGGGCCGCAAGGCCCGGGCGCTCAGAACTTGAGGTTCCAGACACGGCGGCCATTGGTGCCGTCGTTGCCGTTCTGGTTCACGCCGTCGCGTGCGGCATTGCCGGGCTTGACCTCATAGGACGGCATATTGCCGACCTTGGGCTGCACATTGATGCTTTGCGTCTGACCGCCCACGCGCAACTCGTCCACCCGGCTGCCGGCATCTTCTTCGCGAATGCGCTCGATGCGCTGGTTCTGGCGCGACGGAGCGGCGCTGTTGTCCTGCTGGGGCTGGCCCGCAGGCGCAGGGGCCGCAGCGGGTGCGGCCTCGCTGGAAGGCTGTGCCCACGCCACAGCGGAGGCCAGAACGGCGATGGAAAAGAGGATAGGTGCGCGCATAGGGAGATTGTAGTGGCGCGTGCACAATCTTGGGTATGAGCAATTCCAAGACATTGGTGCTGGTGGACGGTTCCAGCTACCTCTACCGCGCCTACCATGCCATGCCCGACCTGCGGGCCGTTCCCGGCGACCCGGCCAGCCCGGCCACGGGTGCCATCCGCGGCATGGTCAACATGATGCAGGCGCTGCGCAAGGATGTGCAGGCCGACTACGCCGTCTGTGTGTTCGACACCAGCGGTCCCACCTTCCGCGACGCCATGTACGACCAGTACAAGGCCACGCGCTCGCCCATGCCCGACGATTTGCGCAGCCAGATCGAACCCATCCACGAGGTGGTGCAACTGCTGGGCTGGAAGGTGGTGGCCGTGCCCGGCGTGGAGGCGGATGACGTGATTGCCACCCTGGCGCAGACAGCGGCGGCCCAGGGCATCAACGTGATCGTCTCCAGCGGCGACAAGGACCTGAGCCAGCTGGTGAACGAGCATGTGACCATCATCGACACCATGAACGGCAAAAAGCGCGACATCGCCGGCGTGACGGCCGAGTTCGGCGTGCCGCCCGCCCAGATGATCGACTACCAGGCCCTGGTGGGCGACACCGTGGACAACGTGCCCGGCGTGACCAAGGTGGGCCCCAAGACTGCGGCCAAGTGGCTGGAAGAGTATGGCTCGCTGGACAATCTGATCGCCAATGCGGCGGCGATCAAGGGCGTGGCCGGCCAGAACCTGCGCGATGCCATCGCCAGCGGCCAGTTGGCGCTGAGCCGCCAACTGGTGACCATGAAGACCGATTGCGACCTTTCCGGGCATGTGGCCGGCCTGCCGCAGCTGGACAGCATCACCCTGGGCGAGCCCGATAACGCCGGTCTGGCGCCTTTCTACGAAAAATACGGTTTCAAGGGTCTGGTGCGCGCGCTGGGTGCGGTGGCGGCGGAAGCCACAGCTACCAAGAAGTCCGCTCCCGCATCCCCGCAAGGCGGTCTGTTCGATGCGGATGACGCCGCCACCACCGAAATCGCGGTCGAAGCCCAGCAGCGCGATGTGGTCTATACCACCATCCTGACCGAGGACGCGCTGGACCACTGGCTGGCCAAGCTCCAGGCGGCCGAGTTGGCGGCACTGGACACCGAGACCGATTCACTGGATGAAATGGTCGCCCAGATTGTGGGTATCAGCTTCAGCGTGGCCGTGGGCGAAGCGGCCTACATTCCGCTGCGCCACGAAGGCATGGATGTGCCCGAGCAGCTCGATATGGCGCTGGTGCTGGCCAAGCTCAAGCCCTGGCTGGAAGATGCCTCGAAGAAGAAGCTGGGTCAGCATGTCAAATACGACCAGCATGTGTTTGCCAACCATGGCATCACCGTGCGCGGCTACGCGCACGACACCATGCTGCAGTCCTATGTGCTGGAGGCCGACCGTCCCCACAACCTGACCAGCCTGGCACTGCGCCATGTGAACCGCACCGGCATCAGCTACGAAGACCTGTGCGGCAAGGGCAAGAACCAGATCCCGTTTGCCCAGGTGAGTGTGGACAAGGCGGCGGCGTACAGCTGCGAAGATTCCGACCAGACGCTGGATGTGCATGGCGTGCTGTGGCCGCGCATCCAGGCCCATGCCGGCCTGCTGCACATCTATGAATTGGAAATACAGACCAGCGAGGCGCTGTTCCGCATCGAGCGCAATGGCGTGCGCATCGACGCTGGCGAGCTGGCGCGGCAGAGCAACGATCTGGGGGCGCGCATCCTCAAGCTGGAGGAAGATGCGTACGAGATCGCAGGCCAGCCTTTCAACCTGTCATCGCCCAAGCAACTGGGCGAGATCTTCTTCGACAAGCTGGGCATGCCGGTGGTCAAGAAGACCGCCACCGGTGCGCGCAGCACCGATGAGGAAGTGCTGGAAAAGCTGGCCGAGGACTACCCGCTGCCTGCCAAGCTGCTGGAGCACCGCAGCCTGTCCAAGCTCAAGGGCACCTACACCGACAAGCTTGCCCAGATGGCCTTGCCCAGCGATGGCCGGGTGCACACGCACTACGCCCAGGCGGTGGCGGTGACGGGGCGCCTGTCCAGCAATGACCCGAATCTGCAGAACATTCCGGTGCGCACACCGGAAGGCCGCAGGGTGCGCGAAGCCTTTGTCGCGCCCGAGGGCAAGCTGATTGCCAGTGCCGACTATTCGCAGATCGAGTTGCGCATCATGGCCCACCTCTCCGGGGATGAAGCCCTGCTCAATGCCTTCCGGGACGGTCTGGACGTGCACCGTGCCACGGCGGCCGAGGTGTTTGGCGTCAGCGTCGATGCCGTCAGCAGCGAGCAGCGCCGCTACGCCAAGGTCATCAATTTCGGCCTGATCTACGGCATGAGCAGCTTTGGCCTGGCCAAGAACCTGGGCATCGAGACCAAGGCCGCCGCGGCCTACATCGACAAATACTTCCAGCGCTACCCCGGCGTGAAGCGCTACATGGACCAGACCGTAGAGCTGGCCCATGCCCAGGGCTATGTGGAGACTGTGTTCGGACGCCGCCTGGTGCTGCCCGAGATCAATGGCGGCAACGGCCCGCGCAAGAAAGCGGCCGAGCGCGCTGCCATCAACGCGCCCATGCAGGGCACGGCGGCGGACCTGATCAAAAAGGCCATGGTGGCTGTGCAAGCCAAGTTGGATGCCGAAAAGCCCGAGGTCAAGGTCATCATGCAGGTGCACGATGAACTGGTGTTCGAGCTGCCCGCGTCGGAAAAAGACTGGGTCCGGGCGGAAATCCCGGTACTGATGGCGGGGGTGGCCGACCTGGCCGTGCCGCTGCTGGCCGAGATCGGTTTTGGGCCGAACTGGGAAAAGGCGCACTGAGCACTTTCCGATCAAAGGCGCCACCCGCCGTCCGTCCCCCACTGCATGCGCACAGAGGGAAAAGGCCTGCTGGCATTCGTGCGCAGGAGGGTGTACGGGTTTGGAGGGTGGGCACTTGCTTGTAAGACAAGTGCTTGTAGAGCTTGTGGGACAAGGACCAATGGCTATGGCGCTCTGCGTCCCCTTGCAGGATCATCTGCTATCAGATTATTCAGCAGGGACTCTATGCCATGCAGTACCCAAGCTCTACAACGTATATGTTCCGTCACGCCCGCCGACCAGGCCGTCGGGGCTTGCGCAACCGGCTGCTAGCCGGGCTTTTCGCGGCGCTTGCCAGCCAGGCGGGCATGGCGGAATCGTCGCCGCTGTTGCTGGTGCAACCCATGGAGCACACCCCAGTGGGCAATGTGGTGGCGCAGCACTTTGTGCGCTGGATGCCGCATTACCTGGGTGAAAAAGCCACGCTGCACCGTCCCAGCAATGCCGGAGGGATGGATGCGATTGTCTGGGCGGCCCGTTCGGGCCCACCCGAGCGCACCCTGGTGCTGATGTCGCAGCTGTGGCTGGGGCGGCTGGAAGCGCTGCCGGCGGCCCGTGTCTGGGTGCCGCTGCAGATCGTGCTGCAGGGTTCCTGGTGCCTGATGGCGCCCGAAGCGCGCCACCTTCCGGACTTCGCCGCCTTGCAGGCCTGGCTGCGCACCATGGGCCGGCCGGTGCGCCTGGGCCTTCCCTTCAATTTCGGTTTCCCCGAGCTGTGGATGCAGGCCATGAGCCGCAAGACTGGTCTGACCTGGCAGGCCAGCACCTATGGCACGGCACGCCAGACGGTCCAGGCACTGGCCGCGGGCAAGGTGGATCTGGTGCTGGACCGCTGTGGCGACAGCTCCCAGTACCTGGGCAACCCGCAGGAGCGGGAGCGTAGCGGTTATGCGGGGGTACAGGTACTGGCGCAGGTGGGCGCGCCGACACCGCTGGCGGCCGCCACGTTTGCCCAATGGCAACTGCCGCCCCTGCCGCTGGGCTGGATGGCCTGGTTTGCCTCGGAGTCCATGCCGGAGGAGCGCAGAGAGGCGGTGGGTAAGGCGCTGTATGCCATTTTGCTGCGCCCCGATACCCAGGCACTGATTGCCGCGCAGCAGCAGCAGCCGGTGCGCATGAGCCCGAGCGAGTCCCAGAATTTTGTGCGCCGCGCCCAGGTGCAGAGTGAATCCCTGCGGAACTGGCTGGAACGCTCGGCCGATCCGTTGCGGGAGCTGAACAGCCGGATCCCCTGACATCCTGAGGGTGCGGAGCACAGGCTGGCCGGATCTGGCCTGTCGCCTGCGTGGCCTTCCGGCGGCCCGGTCCTGCTGGCGCGCCGGGCCGGGGGCTTACCATGGAGGCTTGCGGGCCGGGGTGGTGCGGGTATCCATGCCGCCCCTTTGCATGGTCCCATGGCACTGCATGCCGCCGCGGCGTGCGCAATGAGCGATTTGTCCGATGTCTCCTGATTCCTCTGCCTGCGCTGCGCCGCAGCGCGGTCTGACCCCTGCCGTGCGCATGGGCCTGTCGATTTCCGTGGCCACCGGGCTGTACGGCATTTCCTTTGGTGCGTTGGCCGTCGCGTCCGGGCTGCATGTCTGGCAGGCCATGGCGCTGAGCGCGCTGATGTTCACCGGGGGCTCGCAGTTCGCATTCATTGGCGTGATCGCCGGTGGCGGCACCGGGGCTGCCGCCCTGGGGGCCGCCAGTCTGCTGGGTCTGCGCAATGCCGTCTACGGCATGCAGATGAACCGCCTGCTGGGCTTGCAGGGTTGGCGCCGCTGGCTGGGGGCGCAGATGACCATTGACGAATCCGCCGCCACGGCGATTGCCCAGCTGGACGCAGCCGAGCAGCGCCGGGGCTTCTGGACGGCCGGCCTGGGCGTGTACCTGCTGTGGAGCGGCTTCACCCTGCTGGGGGCCTGGCTGGGCGATGCCCTGGGCGACCCGCGCCAGTGGGGTCTGGATGGTGCGGCCGTGGCTGCCTTCCTGGGCCTGCTGTGGCCCAGGCTGCAGCAGCGTGAACCGGTGGCGCTGGCCGTGCTGTGCGGTGTGGTCACGGCCTTGGCCGTACCGCTGTTGCCGCCGGGCCTGCCGATTCTGCTGGCAGCCGTGGTGGGCGCCATCTGGGGCTGGTGGCGCAGCCGTGCCGCCACGGCGGATGCCGACTGTGTGCAGGAGGCCGCATGAGCGCCGGGACGATCGATATCGGCCTGTGGGGCTGGATTCTGGGGGCCTGTGCCGTGGCCTTTGCCACCAAGCTGGCCGGTTACGCCGTGCCTGCGCGCTGGTTGCAGAACCCCCGGATGACACAGGTCGCGGCCTGCATGACGGTGGCGCTGCTGGCGGCGCTGACGGTGATGAACACCTTCGCCGCAGGTACGGCCCTGGTGCTGGATGCGCGGCTGGCAGCGCTGGCGGTGGCTGCCGTCGCACTGTGGCTGCGTGCGCCTTTTCTGCTGGTGGTGGTGCTGGGTGCGTTGGCGGCCGCCCTGCTACGCTGGCTGGCCTAGCCGCGGATCGCCGCCGCCGGTTGGCGGCGGCGTGACCGCCTGCATCTGGCGCTAGACTGCGTTTCTCGTTGTTCCCCCTTGATCGACTGTTCACCAGGAGCCTGCCCATGGATTTTCGCGATGCACACAACGATGTCGGCGCCTTGCTGCCCGGCAAGTCCACCGAACACGGCGCCAGCCGCCGCACCGCCTTGCAGGCCGTGCTGGGCCTGGGCTACGCTGCAGCTGCGGCGCCCATCATGGCGCAGACGGCCATCACCACGCCGGGCGATGGGCTGGAGGAGGGCTGGGTGACCATTCCTTCGCAGGGCTTTGACCTGCCGGCCTACCAGGCCAGACCCAAAGGCAAGAAGCACCCGCCTGTGGTGCTGGTGGTGCAGGAAATCTTCGGCGTGCACGCCTATATCCAGGATGTGTGCCGCCGCCTGGCCAAGGCCGGCTATCTGGCGATCGCGCCCGAGTTCTATGCCCGCCAGGGCAAAGCCAGTGACTACACCGAGATCAGCAAGCTGCAGGCCGAGCTGGTCAGCAAGGTGCCCGATGCCCAGGTGCTGGGCGATCTGGATGCTACGCTGGCCTGGGCGGCCAAGGCCGGCGGCAACACGCAGAAAGCGGCCATCACCGGCTTTTGCTGGGGCGGACGCATCACCTGGCTGTACGCGGCCAGCGGCAAGGTCAAGGCCGGCGTGGCCTGGTACGGCCGGCTGGAAGGCCAGGCTTCGGCCATGACGCCCACCCACCCGCTGGCCCTGGCCGGTCAGCTGAAGGCGCCGGTGCTGGGTCTGTACGGCGGGCAGGACACCGGAATTCCCGTGGCCAGCGTGGCCAAGATGCAGGAGGCCCTGGCCCAGGGCAGTGCGGCAGCCAAAAAGTCGGAATTTGTGCTGTTCCCGGATGCCCCGCATGCCTTCCATGCGGACTACCGCGCCAGCTACCGCGAGGCCGCCGCCCGGGATGGCTGGCAGCGTCTGCTGCAGTGGCTGCACAGCCACGGGGTGTAAGCAAGCACACCGGCGGGCGGCGCCCGCCTGCCGCTCGCCGTGGCAGTCCTGTCGCCTGGCCGTGGGGGATGTAGGGGTCACCGCTGCGGCAAAACCCCCGGCCAGGGGGTGGTGCGGCCACCGCTTTCGGCGCGAAAAAGTCAGTAGGTGTAAGCTTTTGGCCCTTGTCGCACAGCCATCGGTGTCTGTGGGTGCGTGGTACGGCGCATTCCAGCAGGCACCCCGTAGCGCGCATGCCAACCTATAAAAATACCCGCCATTTCGGGTGCTCCAACCCGTTCACAAAGCGCAAAAAGCTATGACCTTGGTCGCAATTCTTCTGGCCACATTGGCCGCCGGCATTGGCAGTGTCTGGGTGGCCGACCTGCTGTTGAGGGCCGGTCTGGGCCGCGGCAATGCCCAGCAGGGCATGCTCAGCCTGGCTGCCGGTGCCCTGCTGGCTACGGCCTTCATGCACCTGCTGCCCGAAGCTTTCGAAAGCGAAGCCGGGGCCAAAGACCTGTTTCTGACCCTGCTGGTGGGTGTGGTGTTCTTCTTTCTGCTGACCAAGGCCGAGTTGTGGCACCACGGCCATGAGCACCACCATGCGCCGCTGGCGCAGGGGGAGGACCATGCCCATCACGACCACGCGCACCACGGCCATGCCCACCCGTCGGCCCATGGTCACGCGCGCAGCCACCGCAGTGGCGGAGGCTGGTCGCTGCTGACCGGTGACAGCGTGCACTGCTTTGGCGACGGCATCCTGATTGCCTCGGCGTTCCTGGCTGATATGCGGCTGGGTGTGATTGCCGCGGTGTCGGTGCTGGCCCACGAGGTGCCGCACCACATGGGCGATCTGGTGGTGATGCGTCTGAACAGCAACCGCAATGCCGCCGTGCTCAAGGTGTCGCTGGCCGGTGCCGTGACGGCCTTTGGCGGTCTGGTGGGCTACTTTCTGGTGGGGCAGCTGGAAGCCTGGCTGCCGTTCTTCCTGACCATCGCGTCCAGCAGCTTTGTCTATGTGGCGCTGTCGGACCTGATTCCGCAGCTGCAAAAACAGCTGTCCGCCCGGGAAACGCTGGCCCAGGTGGTCTGGCTGGCGGTGGGCATCGTGCTGGTCACGGTGGTCAGCCACCTGGCCCACGGCGGACACTGAGCACCCGGCAGGCAAGCAGGTCCATCTGCACGGGGCACGCCATAAAAAAACGCTGGCCACCTTGCGGTGCCAGCGTTGGCTGATGCAGATGCGCCAGCGGGCGCGGATCAGGCCATTTCCGGCTGCACCTGGATGTGCGGCTGGTTCATGATGGCCCGCACGGCAGACAGCTGGCGGCGCGAGACCATCAGCAACTCGGGCACGGCATGCATGCGCAGCGCCCAGCCTTCGCCATCGTCTTCGGTGTAGTGCTTTTCCAGGCTGCGCATCTGTTCACGGGTGACCAGTGCGTTGCGGTGGATGCGCACGAACTGCAGCGGATAGCGGCCTTCCAGCTCGGTCAGCGAGTTGTCCAGGATGTAGCTGCGGGTGGCCGTGCGCACGGTGACGTACTTCTGCTCGGCCTTCAGATAGATCACCTGGTGCAGCGGCACACGTTCGGTGCGGCCGCGGTCACGGATCAGTAGGGCGGCGGCGCTGCCCATGGACATGGTGGCCGGTGCCTTCTGCTCCAGCGTATACAGGCGGCGCACCTTGGCCACGGCCTGCTGCAGGCGGTCCGGGCGCACCGGCTTGGTCAGGTAGTCCACGGCTTCCACTTCGAACGCATTGGCGGCGTACATGGCGTGGGCCGAGATGAACACCACCGCCGGCGGCCGGGGCAGGGAGCGGAGCGTCTGTGCAAAGCGCAGACCGTCCTGGCCGGGCATCTGCACGTCCAGGAAGATCATGTCGACGGGATGGTGGTCCTTGGTGCGGTGCAACACATCCAGCGCCTGGGCGGCGGTGGCAGCTTCCGATACCAGGAACGGTGCAGAGGGATCCTCGCAATCACTCAACAGAACGCGCAGGCGGTTACGGGCCAAGAGTTCATCATCAACGATCAGTACGTGCATAGCTCCTTCTCCCTTATCTCAATATGGCGGATACATCAGGTACTGGCAGCGTGACGACAGACGGACTCTTCACTTCAGGCATGGAAATTCGCCTGAATGTCATGCCGTAGTACCAAAACGCGTTTGCACATTCGCGTGGGGCGTGCCTTGACCCTACGCAACCTCCCTCCGTTTAACAGGGGTGAAACAAAGTGTATTGGTAACTTGCAAGATGCACCCGTGACTGAAGAGTTTTGTTGTGACTGTCACGTTTCTGCTTCATTTACGGGCCGTTCCCGACACTTTGCGGCGTTTTCTGCCCGCAAAGCCAGTGAAAACCCTGATGCGGGTCGCGGGGTCAGACTCCGTGGGCCGGGGCGCAGCAGGTGCCCATGGCATCGGTGCTCTGGCTGTCCCCACGGCAGTCGGACCACCTCCGCGGCAGAGGCGCCAGACGCCAGCGCGGAGCCGGTGTCGCGGTGCAACGTGGGGTCACCGCAGGCCGCAGAAACCGGGGGAGCCGCCGGGCTCGATAAAATTTGCGTATCTTGCACACGCGGCACCCGGATTTCCGGGTGTCCTGAACTTCCGGAAAATCTGTCCTCGCCTATGTCCTCCAACACCACCGCGCAGCCCTCCCACAACCAACTCGACACCAAGGCGCAGGCGTGGTCTGCCCTGTTTTCCGAGCCCATGAGCGACCTGGTCAAGCGCTATACCTCCAGCGTTTTCTTTGACAAGCGCATGTGGAAGGCCGACATCACCGGCAGCCTGGCGCACGCGGAAATGCTGGCTGCGCAGGGTGTCATCGGTCAGGACGACTACGCTGCCATCCAGAAGGGCATGGCCCAGATCAAGTCGGAGATCGAAGCCGGTCAGTTCGACTGGAAGCTGGACCTGGAAGACGTGCACCTGAACATCGAAGCGCGCCTGACGGCCCTGGTGGGTGATGCCGGCAAGCGCCTGCACACCGGCCGCAGCCGCAACGACCAGGTGGCCACCGATGTGCGCCTGTGGCTGCGCGACGAGATCGATCTGATCGAAGGCCTGCTCAAGGAGCTGCAGCTGTCGCTGGTGGAAGTGGCCGAGCAGAACGTGGAAGTAATCCTGCCCGGCTTCACCCACCTGCAGGTGGCCCAGCCGGTGAGCTTTGGTCACCACATGCTGGCCTATGTGGAAATGTTCAAGCGCGACGCCGAACGCATGCTGGACGTGCGCAAGCGCGTGAACGTGCTGCCCCTGGGCTCGGCCGCGCTGGCCGGCACCACCTACCCGCTGGACCGAGAGCGCGTGGCCCGCACGCTGGGCATGGAAGGCGTGTCGCAGAATTCGCTGGACGGCGTGAGCGACCGCGACTTCGCCATCGAGTTCACGGCCGCCGCCAGCCTGTGCATGGTGCACGTGAGCCGTCTGTCCGAAGAACTGATCATCTGGATGAGCCAGAACTTCGGTTTCATCAAGATTGCCGACCGCTTCACCACCGGCTCGTCGATCATGCCCCAGAAGAAGAACCCCGACGTGCCCGAGCTGGCACGCGGCAAGACCGGCCGTGTGGTCGGTCACCTGATGGGCCTGATCACCCTGATGAAGGGCCAGCCCCTGGCCTACAACAAGGACAATCAGGAAGACAAGGAGCCGCTGTTCGACACCGTTGATACGCTGAAGGACACGCTGCGCATCTTTGCTGAAATGATTGGCGGCCAGGTCAACCCCGCCTCCGGCAAGAAGGAAGGCGGCATCACCGTGAATGCCGAGAACATGCGTGCTGCCGCCCTGAAGGGCTATGCCACTGCCACCGACCTGGCCGATTACCTGGTCAAGAAGGGCCTGCCTTTCCGCGATGCCCACGAAACCGTGGCCCATGCGGTGAAGCTGGCTTCCATGAAGGGGGTGGACCTGACCGAGCTGCCCTTGATCGAACTCCAGGCCTTCAACCCGCACATCGAAGCCGATGTGTTCGAGGCGCTGAGCCTGGAAGGCTCGCTCAACGCCCGCAACACGCTGGGCGGCACGGCACCTGCCCAGGTGCGTGCACAGCTGGTCAAGCACCGCGCACGCCTGGCCTGAGAGGCCGGGGCGCTAGGCGCAGGGAGGCAGGTCGGCAAGACCCCTGTCTGCGCACATTAAAAAGGGACGCCTTGGGCGTCCCTTTTTTTATGTGATCGGCGCAGGGGCAGAAGGATGGTTTCGCGATTAATGATGCGTGGCATCGCAAAACAGTGTCTCTCTGGATTTTTTTTCGGGCATCCGACCGATACGCTCGCAGATGGCCGTGTATGGCTTCTTCTTTTTTCTGCCTTCGGAGCAAGTTGTGACCCTCTCTTCCCGCCGCCGATTCCTGGTCCACTCCGCTGCACAGGCCGCGGTTCTGGCTGCAGCCAGCGGGTCCGGCGGGGTCTGGGCCAAGGGCGGCCGGCCACTGCGCATCCTGGTGGGTTTTCCGCCGGGCGGCGGCAGCGACGTGATTGCGCGCCTGCTGCAGGAGCCGCTGTCGGAGCTGCTGGCGGTGCCCGTGATCGTGGACAACCGCCCCGGCGCGGGCGGGCAGATTGCCGCCCAGCAGCTCAAGGCGGCCCAGCCCGATGGCACGACGGTGTTTCTGACGCACGACCACACCATCTCCATCCTGCCGCAGGTGGTGCGCCAGCCGGGCTTTGATCCGGCACAGGACTTTGTGCCGGTCGGCGGTTTTGCCTCGTTTGTGAACTGCCTGGCCGTGTCCGGCCAGCACCCGGCACACAGCCTGGCCGAGTATGTGGACTGGGTGCGCAATGCTGCCCAGGGGCGCAGTGCGGTGGGGATTCCGGCGCCGGCATCGACCCCGGAGTTTCTGGTGCAACTGCTGGCCAGGCACTACCAGCTGGATCTGGTGGCGGCGCCCTACAAGGGCAGCGCACCGATGATCGGCGATCTGCTGGGCCGGCAGATCGAAGCCGGCATTGGCTCGGTGCAGGATTTTGTCGAGTACCACAAGAGCGGCAAGCTGCGCGTGCTGGCCGTGCTGGGGGCACACCGGCAAAAGGCGTTTCCCCAGGTGCCCACCTTGGGCGAGCTGGGTCTGGCGGGCTTCGAGGACATGCCCTACTACGGTTTCTATGCACCCAAGGGCACGTCCGCAGCGTTTACACAACGTTTTGCCCAGGCGCTGGCCCAGGTGGTAGCGCGTCCGCAGATCCGCAGCCAGCTCGAACAGCTGGGGCTGACGGTGGAGCCCATGAACCCGCAGCAGCTGCAGCGCCGTGAGCAGGCCTATACCGCCGCCTGGAAGGCCATCATCCGCAAGAGCGGCTTTCAGCCGCAGTAAGCGCCAGCTCGTGGTGCCTGTGGCGCACCGATGCCGGGTGGCCGCCGTGGGCCATTCCCTGGACGGAAAGCAGGACACGCCAGCGCGCTGCCTGCCGGATGGCGCCTGCCATGTGCGTTTTGTCCGATTTGTTTCAGCTTGAAACGGCTGCTGCACGCCCTGGGGGAAGTTGCAGCCCTTTGGTACCCTCGTTGCTTCGCAAGAGGAGACCGCATGAAGCGCATGCACAAATGGGCTGCCACAGCCGCCTTGTTGGGGGCCGGGCAGACATGGGCATTGGACATACAGAACGTCACCCCCCAAGGGCAGGTGGCAGAGATTCGCCAACTGGTGGTGCGGCTGGATGCCGATGCCGTGGCACTGGGCTCGGCCGAGGGGCCGGCACCGGTGGACTTCAGCTGCGCACCCGAGCAGCTGCCCGGCGGCAGCGGTCGCTGGAACAATGCCCGTGAGTGGGTCTGGCAGTGGAACAGCCCGCTGCCCCCCGGCACCCGTTGCACGGTGACACCGAAAAAAGCCTTCAAGGCGGTGTCCGGCGCCACGCTGACCAGCACCAAGCGCTACCAGTTCGAAACGGCAGGGCCTTTTGTGCGCCACATCTGGCCGCGTGGCTGGGTGGCCATCGATGAAGAACAGTTCTTCCTGCTGCAGCTCAGCGGCCCGGCCACCCAGCAAAGCCTGCAGGAGCATGTCTATTGCCAGGCCGAAGGCGTGGGCGAACGCATTCCGGTGCGCTGGATCGGCGGCAAGGAGCGCGACGCGGTGCTCAAGACCCAGGTCTGGGACCAGGAGCTGCTGAAAAAATCTCCGGACCAGTTCGCCGTGCTGGCCTGCAACCGGCGCCTGACGGCCGGCACCGCCGTGCAACTGGTGTATGGCAAGGGCGTCGCCGGCCCGCAAGGCGTGGCCAACCGGGAGGAAAAACGTTTTGACTTCACGGTGCGCGAGGCCTTTGCGGCCGAAATGCGCTGCGAGCGCGAAAACGCACAGGCCGGCTGCCTGCCGATCCGCCCAGTCTACCTGCAGTTCAGCGCTCCCGTGCCGCGCAGCAAGGCGCAGGAGATCCGCCTGGTGGGCGGTGGCGACAACCTCAAGCCCGTGCTGGACGAGGGCAGCGGCGACGTGCGTGAGCTGCGCTTTGAAGGGGGTCTCAAGCCCCTGACCGGCTATCAGCTGGAACTGCCCAAGGACCTGAAGGACGATGCTGGCCGGCCGCTGCGCAACGCGGCCATGTTCCCGCTGGCGATCAAGACCGGCGACACCCCGCCGCTGGCCAAGTTCGCCGCGGCGCCGTTCGGCATTGTCGAGCGCTTTGCCGAAGGTCCGGACGGGCCGGCGCTGCTGCCGGTGACCCTGCGCAAGGTGGAGGCCAGCGCCAATTCCCAGGTCAGCACCCTGCAGCTGCAAAGCGATGCCGACATCATCCGCTGGCTCGACAAGGTGCAGAACTACCACGAGAACAGCGTGTCCCGTACCGAGGCCCGCAAGGACGTGAAGACCCTGCCGCCGGTGATCGACCTGGACAACCAGAACTATGTGGCCACGCGCCAGCTGTCGCTGCTGCAGGGGCGGGACGGCGTGCAGCAGATGCAGCTGCCTGCCGGCAGCAAGGACGACCCGCGCCCGTTCGAGGTGGTGGGCATTCCGCTACAGCCGGGTTTCCATGTGGTGGAAATCGCTTCGCCCCGCCTGGGCGCGGCCTTGCTGGATGAGCGCTATGGTGCGCAGCGCAAGATGTATGTGCGCACCGCCGCACTGGTCACCAACCTGGCGGTGCACTTCAAGCTGGGGCACGAAGGCTCCATGGTCTGGGTGACCTCGCTGGACAAGGGCAAGCCGGTGGCCGGGGCCCAGGTGCAGGTGTCGGATTGCGCAGGCAAGCCGGTGACCCAGGGGGAAACCGATGCCCAGGGCGTGCTGCGCCTGCCGGAACTGGCCGGTGAAGCGCCGCGCTGCCGCACGGGTCGCAACAGTGGCTCCTATTTTGTGAGCGCCCGCGCCACGCAGGCCGGCGTGGCCGATATGGCTTTCACCTGGAGCGACTGGCAAAAGGGGATCGAGCCCTGGCGCTTCAATGTGCCCGTGGCCTGGTCTGGCGAAAGCCAGCTTGTGGCCCACACGGTGATGGACCGCATGCTGGTGCGCGCCGGTGAAACCGTGTCCATGAAGCATTTCCTGCGCCAGCAGACGCTGACCGGCCTGGGCCTGCCGCAGCAGTGGCCGCAGGAAGCCATCATCACCCACATTGGCAGCGGCCAGCAGTTCCAGCAGGCGCTGCAGTGGCGCACCACGGCGACCGGGGGCAAGAGTGCGGAAGCCAGCTTTGCCGTGCCGCGCGCCGCCAAGCTGGGCCAGTACGACGTGGAACTGCGCCTGCCGGGGGGCCGCAGCCTGCAGTCCGGCAGCTTCCGCGTGGAAGCCTTCCGCCTGCCGGTGCTGCAAGGCCAGGTGGCCCCGGTGGACAAGGGGCCACTGGTGCGCCCGGGCAAGCTGGCGGTGGCCGTGCGCCTGGATTATGTGAACGGCGGCGCCGCAGCCAACCTGCCGGTGCAGGTGACGGCCATGGTGCGTTCGCGTTCGACCAGCTTCAAGGGCTGGGACGATTACAGCTTTGGTCCGCCGCAGTCGCAGCGCAGCGAGCAGGGCGAAGGGCTGGACGATGAGGCGCCGCGCGAGAGCAACCGCATCGTGCTGGATCGTGCCGCCCTGAAGCTGGACGCCAAGGGCCAGGGTCAGGTGGTGATCGACGCACTGCCGCCGTCCGAGCAGCCGCAGGACCTGGTGCTGGAAGCCACCTATGCCGACCCCAGCGGAGAAATCCAGACCCTGCGCAGCACCCACCCGCTGTGGCCTTCGGCCGTGGCGGTGGGCGTGCGCGCCGAAGGCTGGGCCGCAGCCGGCCAGCAGGTGCGGTTCCAGGCGCTGGCGCTGGGGCTGGACGGCCAGCCCAAGGCGGGCGTGGCACTGTCGGTCAAGGCCATGCTGCACACCACCACTTCGGCGCGCAAGCGCATGGTGGGAGGTTTCTACACCTACGACAACCAGGAAAGCAGCAAGGACCTGGGCGAGGTCTGCAGCGGCACCAGCGACAGCCGCGGCCTGCTGCTGTGCAACACCAAGCTGGAGCAATCCGGCCAGGTGGAGCTGATTGCCACCGCCAAGGACGACAAGGGCCATCCCGTGCAGGCCGCCACCAGTGTGTGGATCACGCGCCAGGGCGAGCTGTGGTTTGGTGGCCAGGACCACGACCGCATGGACCTGCTGCCGGAAAAACGCAGCTACGAGCCGGGTGAAACCGCCCGCCTGCAGGTGCGCATGCCATTCCGCCATGCCACGGCCCTGGTGACGGTGGAGCGCGAAGGCATTCTGGACGCCCGCGTGGTGGAACTGCGCGGCGACAACCCGACGGTGGATGTGCCAGTGCAAAAGGAATGGGGCCCGAACGTGTATGTCAGCGTGATGGCGCTGCGCGGCCGCTTGGTGGAGGTGCCGTGGTACAGCTTCTTCACCTGGGGTTACAAGTCGCCCCGCGCCTGGTGGCAGGCCTTCTGGCATGACGGCAAGCAGTACGCGGCGCCCACGGCACTGGTGGACCTGTCCAAGCCGGCATACCGGCTGGGCATGGCCGAGCTGCAGGTGGGCCAGAAGGGGCAGACGCTGCAGGTGACGGTGACGCCGGAAAAATCCAGCTACCGCATCCGCGACACGGCCCGCGTGACCATCGAAGTCCGCCAGCCCGATGGCAAGCCGGCCGCCGGTGCCGAGGTGGCACTGGCCGCGGTGGACCAGGCGCTGCTGGAGCTGATGCCCAACACCAGCTGGCAGCTGCGCGATGCGCTGTGGCAACGCCGCAGCTGGGGCGTGCAGACAGCGACGGCGCAGATGGAAATCATCGGCCGGCGCCACTATGGCCGCAAGGCCGTGCCGGCCGGCGGCGGCGGTGGGCGTGCACCCACCCGCGAGCTGCTGGACACGCTGCTGCTGTGGAACCCGCGCGTGGTGCTGGACGCCAACGGCAAGGCCACGGTGAATGTGCCGCTCAACGATGCGCTCACGGCTTTCCGCATTGCCGCCGTGGCCGATGACGGCGTGCAGTGGTTCGGTACGGGCGAAGCCTCCATCCGCACCACGCAGGATCTCCAGATCGTCAGCGGTCTGCCGCCGCTGGTGCGCGAAGGCGACCAGTTCCGTGCCCAGCTCACGCTGCGCAACACCACCAAGGCGGCGATGCAGGTGGAACTGTCGCCGCGCGCCACCTGGCTGGATCTCAAGCCCCAGACGGTGGAGATTCCGGCCGGCGCCTCGCGCGAAGTGGCCTGGGACGTGACCGTGCCGGCCGCACTGGGCCAGACCCGTACCCAGCAGCTGATGTGGGAGGTGGCGGCCAAGGACAAGACCAGCGGCGCCAGCGATACGCTCAAGATCAGCCAGCGCGTGGAAGCTGCCGTGCCGCTGGCGGTGCAGCAATCGGTGCTGCAGCAGTTGGACGGCCCGTGGAGCCAGCAGGTCAGCCTGCCGGCCAATGCCGTGCCGGGCCGCGGCGGCATGCGCCTGGACTTCAGTGCGCAGCTGGCGGGCGGACCGGATGGCCTGCCCGGCGTGCGCGCCTGGTGGGAACGCTACCCGTATAGCTGCCTGGAGCAGACCAGCAGCCGTGCCATCGGCCTGAAGAATGCCGATCTGTGGCGCAGCACCATGGACAGCCTGCCCACCTACCTGGACGGTGACGGACTGGCCCTGTACTTCCCGGTGCAGGACGGTCAGCGCGCCCAGGGCAGTGACACCTTGACGGCCCACCTGCTGGCCGTGGCCAGCGTGGCGGCCGAGCTGGACCCGGCGTTCGCCATTCCACCGGCGCAGCGGGCGCAGATGGAGTCCGGCCTGATCGCCTTTGTGGAAGGCCGTCTGCAACGCAAGTTCTGGAGCCCGCGCCAGGATCTGCAGGAGCGCAAGCTGGCCGCCATCGCCGCGCTGGCGCGCGGCGGCAAGGCCCAGGCGCGCATGTTGGGCAGCATCGACATCACCCCCGTGCAGTGGCCCACGCACACGCTGATCGACTGGATCACGGTGCTGCAGAAACTGCCGGATGTGCCCCAGCGTGAGGAGCGCCTGGCCGAGGCGCAGCAGCAGCTGCGCAACCGCCTGAGCTACCACGGCAGCCAGCTGGCCTTCAGCACCGAGGACCAGGACCGCTGGTGGTGGCTGATGCAGGACACGGACAGCAATGCGGCCCGTCTGCTGCTGGCCACCATGGGCGATGCCAGCTGGGCTTCGGAAGTGCCGCGCATGGTGGCCGGTCTGCTGGCACGCCAGAAGGGCGGCGCCTGGTCCACCACCACGGCCAACGTCTGGGGCGGGCTGGCGCTGCGCCAGTTCTCGCGCAAGTTCGAGAACACGCCCGTGGCCGGCACCACCACCACGGTGCTGGGCGCGCAGTCGGTGAATGTCGACTGGAAGGATGTGAAGCCCCTGCCCAAGGCGGAAGCCGGCGCGCAGGACGGCGCAGCGCTGGAGTCCCTGACGGCCGCACTGGCCGGTGCGGTGCAGCAAGACCCGCAGACGCCGCAGCGCATCTACATGCCCTGGGGCGAGCGCCGTTCGGGCGAGCTGCGCATCACCCACCACGGTGCAGGCAAGCCCTGGGTCACGCTGCAGTCGCTGGCCGCGGTACCGCGCAAGGAGGCCTTCAATGCCGGCTATGCGGTGCGCAAGACCATCACCCCGGTGCAGCAGGCCGAAGGCGTTGCCGCTGGCAAGTACCAGCGCGGCGATGTGCTGCGGGTGCGGCTGGAGGTGGAGGCCGGCGCCGACATGACCTGGGTGGCGCTGAGCGACCCCATCCCCGGCGGGGCCACGATCCTGGGCAGCGGCCTGGGCCGTGACTCCGAAGTGGCGGTGCGGGACCAGAAGGCGCCGGAAGGGGCCTGGCCGGCGTACGAGGAACGGGCGCACAACGCCTTCCGTGCCTACTACGCCTACCTGCCCAAGGGCAAGTCGGTGGTGGAGTACACCATGCGCCTGAACAACGCAGGCACCTTCGCCCTGCCGCCCACCCGGGCCGAGGCGCTGTATGCCCCGGAGGTGTTTGGCGAAGCGCCGAACGCCAGCATGCAGGTGCTTCAGGGCAAGCCCTGAGCACGCAGTCTGCGCAGCAGGTGTCAGCAGATGCCCGCTGCGTGGACAATCAACCGGCCGGCGCCGCACTGCGATTTTTCGGGTGCGGCGCTTTTTTATCGGGCCACCTGGCTGGCGTGGCCTGCCTGCACTTCTGGAGGAGACTTTCCATGCACTACCTGCTGACCTACGAATACACCGCTGACTACCTGGAGCGCCGTGGCACCTACCGCAATGCGCACATTGCCAAGGCCTGGCAGGCACAGGAGCGGGGCGAGCTGCTGCTGGCCGGTGCCGCCGGCGATCCGCCGGACAGCGCGGTGTTTGTCTTCGACTGCGACAGCGCGGCCCCCATCGAGGCCTTTGTGCAGGGCGATCCCTACTACGTGAACGGCCTGGTGGCCCGCCATGTGATCAAGCCCTGGACCACGGTGGTGGGCAAGGACGCCAAGACGCCCATCCGTCCGGACTGAGCCTGCATGCCGCGGCCGTGACGGGCGGCCGCAGCAACAGGATACGCCGGCGCATATGCCGAGGCGCTTTGCCTTCCTAGGCATACCCCTGTGCCGTGCCCGGGGAGGCCGCCCAATGGCGCAGGCGGTGTCGGGGTGTCATGACGCTGTCATGCCAGCCATCGACAACAGGGGGTTTATCCCGTCATGACGTTGACACAAGTCGTTTCTAGACTGGGTGCATGTCAACCATTCAACTGGAAGCCATCGCCAAATCGTGGGGAGACACCACGGCGCTGCGGGCGATGGATCTGCAGATTCCTGCGGGATCGTTCTGTGTGCTGCTCGGCCCTTCGGGCTGCGGCAAATCCACCACCTTGCGCATCATTGCGGGCCTGGAGTCCGCCACCTCCGGGCGGGTGAAGATTGGCGGCAAGGACGTGACCGATCTGCCGCCAGCCGCCCGCGGCATCGCCATGGTGTTCCAGAACTATGCGCTGTTTCCGCACCTGAGCGTGGCGGAGAACATCGGCTTCGGCCTGTCGGTGCGCAAGGTGCCCAAGGCCGAGGCCGACCAGCGTTTGAAAGAGGCGGCCGACCTGCTGGGCCTGACGCAGCTGCTGGACCGCAAGCCGGGTCAGCTCTCGGGCGGCCAGCAGCAGCGCGTGGCGCTGGGCCGCGCTCTGGTGGCCCAGGCCCATGTGTGTCTGATGGACGAACCGCTGTCCAACCTGGACGCCCAGCTGCGCCAGGAAATGCGCGCGGAGCTGCGTGAGCTGCAGCAGCGCCTGGGCCTGACGGTGGTGTACGTGACGCACGACCAGGCCGAAGCCATGAGCATGGCCGACCAGGTGGTGCTGCTGCACCAGGGCAAGGTCGAGCAGTGCGCGGCACCGCGCACCCTGTATGCACAGCCTGCGACCACATTTGCGGCGCGCTTCATCGGCACGCCGGCGATGAACCTGCTCCAGCTGCAGGATGGCGCCATCGCCGGCAGCGAGGTGCGTCTGCCGGCCCCGGCGGGCGCCGCCTGGCTGGGCCTGCGGCCCGAGGCGGTGCACTGGGCCGATGCCGCCGGAGTACCGGCCGGCGTGACCGGCCAGGAATACCTGGGGGCCGATGTGGTGCTGCGCTGCGCGATTGGCAGCGAACAGATCATGGTGCGTGCCCCCGGCCACCAGCAGGCTGCGGTGGGCGCTGCCGCACACCTGGCCTGGCAGCCCCAGGACATGCATTTCTTTGACGCCCAGGGCCAGCGCATCGCCTGCGGCTGACGTCGGTTTCCGCTCTCCCTTTCTTTCGTTTGAATCGCGCTTTGGCGCACCAGGAGTTTCCATGCAACGCAGCACCTTCTTGAAATCCATTCTGGCCACTACGGCCGCCATGCTGGGCCTGAGCGCACCCACCGCCCAGGCCGCCGAGCCGCTGGAAGTGCCGTTCTACTACCCTGTGGCCGTGGGCGGCCCCATCACCAAGGTGATCGACGGGTACGCCGCCGACTTCAACAAGGCCCACCCGCAGTACAAGGTCACGCCCATCTACGCGGGCACCTACCAGGAGACCATTGTCAAGGCGCTGACGGCCAACAAGTCGGGCAAGGCTCCGGCCACGTCGGTGCTGCTGTCCACCGACATGTTCACGCTGATCGATGAAGATGCCATCGCCCCCATCGATGACTTTGTGAAGACCGATGCCGACAAGGCCTGGCTCAAGGGCTTCTACCCCGCCTTCATGGCCAACAGCCAGACCGGAGGCAAGACCTGGGGGGTGCCGTTCCAGCGCTCCACCGTGGTGATGTACTACAACAAGGAAGCGTTCAAGGAGGCCGGCCTCGATCCGAGCAAGGCCCCCGCAACCTGGAAGGAACTGAGCGAGGCGGCCAAGAAGCTGACCAAGAAAGACGCCAACGGCAATGTCACGCAGTACGGCATCCAGATTCCGTCGACCGGCTTTGCCTACTGGATGCTGCAGACGCTGACCACGCCCAATGGCGTGCTGCTGGCCAATGAAGCCGGCACCAAGGTCACGTTCGACCACCCCAAGGTGATCGAGGCGCTGGACTTCTGGGTCAACCTGACCAAGGACGGCGTGCACCCCAAGGGCGTGGTGGAGTGGGGCACCACCCCCAAGGACTTCATGGAAAAGAAGGCCGCCATCATCGTCACCACCACTGGCAATCTGACCAATCTGAAGGCCAATGCCAAGTTCGACTTTGGCGTGGGCCAGATCGCGGGCAATGTGCGCAAGGGCTCGCCCACCGGTGGCGGCAACTTCTACATCTTCAAGAAGGCGCCCAAGGAACAGCAGCAGGCGGCGTTCGAGTTCGCCAAGTGGGTGACCCAGCCCGAGCGTGCGGCCCAGTGGAGCATGGACAGCGGCTATGTGGCTGTCTCGGCGGCCGCGTACGACACCCCCACGCTGAAGAAATACGGCCAGGATTTCCCCCAGGCCCTGGTGGCACGTGACCAGCTGCCGGTGTCGGTGGCGGAGTTCTCCACCCACGACAACCAGCGTGTGACCAAGGTGCTCAACGATGCGGTGCAGGCGGCGCTGAACGGCACCAAGACCTCGGCACAGGCCATGAAGGATGCGCAGAAGGAAGCCGATCGCATTCTGCGTTCGTACAAGTAAGCGGCGTCACCGCCAGGCCTGACTAGGCCTGGGATGTCTTGGCCCGGATGGTCGGCCGCACTGCGGCAGCCCGTCCGGGCGCCATGTCTTCGGACAGGCACTGCCACCCGGCGTGGTGGTGATGCGGGATTGCAAACAGAGAAATTTCGGGAATGAGTGCTTCTTCTTCCATCGCCGGGTCCGGTCAGCGCAGCATCCATGCCTGGTTGCTGCTGCTGCCTGCGCTGGTATTGCTGGTGACGTTCACCCACTGGCCGGCTGTGGCCACCTTGATCGACAGCTTCTATTCCACCCCCAAGGGCGTGCGCGCGGCGGTGTGGGTGGGGCTGGAAAACTACGAGACCATGGTGGATGACCCGGTGTTCTGGCAGGCCGTGCGCAACAACTTGTGGTTTGCGGCGGCCACCATTCCGGCATCGATCGGCCTGGCGCTGCTGATGGCGGTGTGGGTCAACGAACGCATTGCGGGCCGCACCTTCATCCGCATGGCCTATTTCACGCCCACGGTGCTGCCCATGATTGCTGTGGCCAATATCTGGCTGTTCTTCTACACGCCGCAGTACGGCCTGCTGGAGCAGGTGACGGGCGCCCTGGGGCTGCCGTCGCACAACTGGCTGGGCAGTCCCTCGACCGCACTGGGCGCCATCACCCTGGTGGCCGTGTGGAAGGAAGCCGGCTTCTTCATGATCTTCTATCTGGCGGCGCTGCAGACGCTGAATCCCAGCCTCAAGGAAGCGGCGGCCATCGAAGGTGCCTCGCGCTGGTATTTCTTCCGCCGCGTGCAGTGGCCGCTGCTGATGCCCACCACCTTGTTCGTGCTGGTCAACGCCGTCATCAACGCCTTCCGCCTGGTGGACCATGTGTTCATCCTCACCCGCGGTGGGCCGGACAACGCCACCACCTTGCTGCTGTACCACCTGTACGAGGTGGGCTTCAAATTCTGGGACACGGCCTATGCGGCCGCCATCACGGTGGTGCTGGTCGTGGTGCTGGCCGGCGTGGCGCTGTTCCAGTTCTTTGTGCTGGACAAGAAGGTGCACTACAAATGAACCGCACCCACGCCCCTGCGGTGATCTACCGCCACACCTGGTTCGACACGCTGGCCGCCTGGCTGCTGGCCCTGTGCTGGATCCTGCCGCTGGCCTATGCGGTGTGGACGGCTTTCCACCCCAGCGAATACGCCACCCGCTTCGATCTGACGGCGCCGTGGACGCTGCAGAACTTCCGCCACGCCTGGGAGGCTGCACCATTTGCACGCTATTTTCTGAACACCACGCTGCTGGTCACCAGCATCCTGCTTGCGCAGCTGGTGCTGTCCACCCTGGCGGCGTTCGCCTTTGCGCGCTATGAATTCCGGGGCAAGAACATTGCGTTTGCGCTGGTGCTGGTGCAGCTGATGATCATGCCGGACATCCTGCTGGTAGAAAACTACCAGACCATGGCCAGGCTGGGCCTGGTCGATACGCTGCTGGCCATCGGCCTGCCGTACTTCGCATCGGCCTTTGCCATCTTCCTGCTGCGCCAGACCTTCATGGGCATTCCCAAGGAGCTGGACGAGGCGGCACGCGTGGAAGGTGCCAGCACCCTGCAGATTCTGTGGCGTGTCTATGTGCCCCTGGCCAAGCCGGTCTACACCGCCTTTGCGCTGGTGTCGGTCAGCTTCCACTGGAACAATTTCCTGTGGCCGCTGATCATCACCAACAGCGTGGAATCGCGCCCGCTGACGGTGGGTCTGCAGGTGTTCTCCAGCGTGGAGCAGGGCGTGGACTGGTCCACCATCACCGCCGCGACCCTGATGACTTCGGCACCGCTGCTGGTGGGCTTCATCCTGTTCCAGCGCCAGTTTGTGCAGAGCTTCATGCGCGCCGGCATCAAGTGAGGCGACGGTTGCTGCGCGCACAATCGGACCATGTCTGAGAACGCTGTATCCGGCCTGGTCTTGCGCCAGGCCACGCCCGCGGATCTGCCCCGGTTGATCGCCATCGAAAACGCCTGCTTCACGCCGCAGGAGGCGGCCACCGCCGCCGCCTTTGCGCAGCGCCTGCAATGCATCCCCGACAGTTTCTGGGTGGCCGCACTGGATGGCCGGGTGGTGGGTCTGGTCAACGGCCCGGTGGTGAACGAGCGCTATATCCGCGATGGTCTGTTTCGTGAGCTGGGGGCCAACCCGGCCACCGGCGGGCACCAGACGGTGCTGGGGCTGGCGGTGGATCCGGCCTGCCGCCGACTGGGCCTGGGCCGCAGGCTGCTGGCACAGCTGGAAGCCGTGGCCCGCGCCGCACAGCGCGAAACCGTCACGCTCACCTGCCTGCAGGACCGGGTGCCGTACTACGAAGCGCTAGGCTATGCCAACGAAGGTCCGTCCGCATCGGCCCATGCGGGCGCGCAATGGTTCAACATGGTCAAGCCGCTGGCTTGAGAAAGTCTTGCAATGCAGATCCTGACGTGGAATGTGCAATGGTGCTGCGGGCTGGACGGCGTGGTCAGTCCGCAGCGGATCGTGCAGCACGCGCTGTCGATGGGAGCCGACCACGGCGCTCTGGACGTGCTGTGCCTGCAGGAGGTGGCGGTGGGCCACGATGGCTTGCAGGGTGCGCCGGGCGACCAGCTGGCGCAGCTGCGTGCGCTGCTGCCGGGGTGGCAGCTGTGCTTTGCCGCCACCACCGAGGGCTTTGATGCCCAGGGTCGGTACCGGGCCTTTGGCAATCTGGTGGCCACGCGCCTGCCGGTGGCCGAAGTGGCGCAGCACCGCCTGCCATGGCGGGCCGAAGCCGGCGTGGTCAGCATGCCGCGCGGCTGCCTGGTGGTGACGGTGCACGACCCTGCGCTGGGCCTGGTGCGGGTGATGACCACGCACCTGGAATACCACAGCGCCCACCAGCGCTGCGACCAGGTGCAGGCACTGCGCCGCCTGCATGCCGAGGCCCTGGCACAGTGTGCGGCGCTGCCCGGCACGGCCGGGGCGGCCACGCCTTACGCCACGCCGGTGCATACGCCGCATGCCGTGCTGTGCGGCGACTTCAATCTGGAGCCGCACGAGGCGGAATATGCCCAACTGGTGGCGGCGGCGGCCCCGGGGGAAGCCGCTTTCCACGACAGCTGGTCGCTGCTGCACCCGGGCGACCAGCAGCCTGACACGTTTCGCCTGTTCGACCGGACCTGGGGGCCGGAGCCGGGGGCTTGCGATTTTGTGCTGGTCAGCGACAGCCTGCGTGAGGCCGTGCGCGGCTGGCGCACGGACAGTGTCACCCGGTTTTCGGACCACCAGCCGGTGTGCACCACGCTGGGCTGAACACCATGCCACCGGGCGCGTGAGAAGGCACACCGGGCTGCCAGCCTACCGGGCAGGGGACAGAGGGCCAGTCCGGTTGAAAATTTCTGTGCAGCGTGGGCTTCTGCGTCAGCAGGGCCACTGGCCCAGGCGGTAGGCACTGTCCCAGAACATCCATTCCAGTCGCGCCGCATCGGTGTAGGCCTGGTGCATGGCTTCCAGCGTGCGGGCATCGGCCTGGGCGGCCAGCTGGTCGATGGTGGCACGCACACGGGCCACCAGGGAGTGGAATTCGTCACCGGCGTAGGTATCGACCCAGCTCTGGTAGGGATTGTTCGGCCGTGCTTCGGCCAGGATGGCGCGGCCCACTTCGGCATAGATCCAGAAGCAGGGCAGCAGTGCGGCCAGCGCCACCGGGTAGCTGCGGCTCCAGCCCATGGACTGCAGGTAGTGCACATAGTGGTGGCAGACCGGGGACAGCGGTGTGGCCTCGAACTGCGCGGCGCTGACCGCGTATTCGCGCATGAAGCCGTCATGCAGCGCGCGTTCCACGACCACGGCCTCTTCGGCCGCCTTGGCGAACTGCACCACGCCGTCGGCATCATCGGCCTTGGCGGCAGCCACGGCCAGGCTGCGGCCAAAGGCCACCAGGTAGTGCGCATCCTGGATCATGTAATGCTGAAAGCGCTCGCGGCTCAAGGTGCCGGCGGCCAGTTCGCGGTTGAAGGGCAGGGCCAGCGTGGCGTTGAACAAGGGCAGATTGCGCTGCCAGGCAGCATCGGTGAAGCAGGGTGTGCTCATGTGGTGGTTTCTCCGGTAGCCAGGCGCACCGCCGCAGGGGGCGCGCGAAAGCGCCGATCATCGCCCATGGTGCAGGCAAACACCGGGATAGGCCGGCATGGCCGGCGGGCTTTGTGCCGCGCCGCGGGGTGTGGTGCAGGCGGTCCGCGGGGAACGAAGCGGCTGCGCTGCCGCCGCTCTGCTACAACCACGGCTGGATTCTTTGTGGATGTGGTCTGTGTCAGCTGTTGTGCGTGCTTCTTTGTCGTTGTCCTTTCTGCCCCGGCGTCTGCTTGCGCGAACGGCCTGGCTGTGCCTGGCCGGCAGCCTGGCCGGCCACGCCTGGGCCCTGCCCAGCTACACCGAGGTGCGCGCGGACTTTCGCCCGTCGGAGACCTGGATCCTCTCGCGCGACGGAGAGCCGCTGCAGCGCCTGCGCACCGACAGCGCGGCCCGGCGCGGAAACTGGACGCCGCTGGCCGACATCTCTCCCGCACTGCGCATGGCCCTGGTGCTGAGTGAAGACCAGCGTTTCTATGCCCACAGCGGTGTGGACTGGGCTGCTGTCACGGCCGCTGCTTGGGGCAATCTGTGGAACAGCCGCACGCGCGGGGCCAGCACCATCACCATGCAGCTTGCCGGTCTGCTGGACGAGGACTGGCGCCAAAGCGGCGGCGGTCGCAGCGTGACCCAGAAGCTGGGCCAGGCCGTGGCCGCGCAGCGGCTGGAACGCAGCTGGCGCAAGGACCAGATTCTGGAGGCCTACCTGAATCTGGTGCCGTTTCGCGGCGAGATCGTGGGCATCGATGCGTTGTCGCGCAGCCTGTTCGGCAAGGCCCCGCACGGGCTGGACATGCAGGAAGCAGCCATTGCCGCTGCCCTGGTGCGCGCGCCCAATGCCAGCGCCCAGCGCGTGGCCCAGCGTGCCTGCGGGGTATGGGGCGACATGCTGCAGGCACAGTCGTCCGCCAGCCGTCCACGCCAGAAAAACAGCCAGAACCCAAGTCCGGATCAGGGCGAGCACCCCGTCGAGGCGGTCCGCTGTGAGGTGCTGGAATGGCAGGTTAGCCAGATCCTGCAGCAGCGGCGCTGGCCGGCCAGCGAAGGCGAGGCGCCCCACTTTGCACGCCAGTGGCTGCAGCGGGTGCCGGACAGCCGCAAGGCGGCTGCGGTGCGCACCAGCCTGCGCGCCGATGTGCAGCGGGTGGCGCTGCAAAGCCTCAAGCAGCATCTGCTGGAGCTGTCCGGCCGCAATGTGGAAGACGGCGCCGTGGTGGTGCTGGACAACGCCAGCGGCGAGGTGCTGGCCTGGGTGGGATCTTCCGGCAGCCTGAGCCAGGCCCAGGAAGTGGATGGCGTGCTGGCGCGGCGCCAGCCCGGCTCCACGCTCAAGCCGTTTCTCTATGCCCAGGCGATTGCGGAAAAGCGCCTGACGGCAGCTTCGTTGATCGAGGATTCCGCCGCGCAGATCCGCACGGCCAACGGCCTGTACATCCCGCAGAACTACGACCGCAGCTTCAAGGGCTGGGTCTCGGCGCGCACGGCGCTGGGGGCGTCGCTGAACGTGCCGGCGGTGCGCACGCTGGTGATGGTCACGCCGGATGCGTTTTTCGAACAGCTGCAGGCCCTGGGCCTGCGCCTGCCGGAAAGCGGTGGCTACTACGGCTACAGCCTGGCCTTGGGCAGCAGCGAAGTCACCTTGCTGGACCTGACCAATGCCTACCGTGCGCTGGCCAACCAGGGGCTCTACACCCCGGTGGCCTGGGGCAGTGCCGCACGGCCGGCAGCGCTGCGCGCCGTGGATGCCAGTGCCGCCTTTGTTGTGGGCGACATGCTGGCCGACCGCAATGCGCGGGCCATGACCTTCGGCCTGGACAGCGTGCTGGCCACGCGTTTCTGGACCGCTGTGAAGACCGGTACCAGCAAGGACATGCGCGACAACTGGGTGGTGGGCTGGTCGGCGCGCTACACCGTGGGCGTGTGGGTGGGCAATGCCAGCGGCGCGTCCATGCACAGTGTCAGCGGTGCCAGCGGGGCGGCGCCGGTCTGGGCCGAGGTGATGGGGCATCTGCATGACCGCCAGCCCAGCCGCCCGCCGCAGCCGCCCGTGGGGGTGGCGCAGCAGGCCGTGCGCTACGGGGCCGACCCGGTGACGGGCGTGCCGCCCGAGAGCGCACGCCAGGAGTGGTTCCTGCCCGGCACGGCCCAGGCGGAATTCCAGATGGGCAGCGCAGGCAGCCAGGTGGCGGCAGGGGCCGGGCGCATTCTGCAGCCGGTGGATGGCAGCGTGCTGGCGCTGGACCCGGACATTCCGCCCAGCCGCCAGCGTGTGCAGCTGCGCGCCCGGGCGGGTGAGGCACGCGAGACGGCGCAATGGCGCTGGCGCGTGGCGGGCGAGACCGTGCCTGCCAACCGGCGCGCGCTGGGCCAGGGCGCGCAGGCGCAGTGGTTCCCCTGGCCGGGGCGCCACCGCATCGAGCTGGTGGCGGCGGATGGACGGGTGCTGGACAGCGTGCAGATCGAGGTGCGCGGCGCCGGCGTGCGCTAGCCAGGCTACCGTTCGTCCGGCGTTCAGGGTCAAAGAATGTGAACGGCGCCGCTTTGTGGCGCAGTGGCGACGCGGCGGCGCAGGGCCGACAGGAGAATGGGTAAGCCCCTTTCTGTCCCTCTTTCTTCCTCCTGACCATGGGTGCCCCCTTCTTGCCGTGCCGTCTGCGTGCCGCGCGCCCGCTGCTGGCGGGGGCGCTGCTGGCTTGCACCGGCGTGGCCGCAGGGGCGCAGGAGGGCAATACCCGGGGCATGACTGTGCCGGCGGCCTCGGTGTCCGCTGCGGTGGCGCAAACGGTCTGGGGGGTGCTGGGCTATACGCGCTGGCCCGGTGATCCATCCCCTGTGCAGCTGTGCCTGGTGGGGGAAACCGCCCACGCCCAGGTGCTGCTGGCTGGCACGGAACTGCCGGGCGGGCGCAGGCTGCAGACCCGGCGCATCAGCCCGGACGATGCACAGCCCCTGAACGCCTGCCATGCGGTGTATGCCGGCCCTCTGCGCCCCGGCCAGTGGCAGCGGCTGATGGCGGCCTGGCCTGCAGGCCAGCCGCTGCTCACGATCAGCGAGGTGGCGGCCGACTGCGCCACGGGCGGCATGTTCTGTCTGGACATCACGCCGCAGGGCGTCAGCTTCGAGCTGAGCCTGGATTCCATGGCCCGCAGTGGCGTGCGCGTGAATCCCCGGGTGCTGGGGCTGGCCCGCCGCAAGGAGGGCAGCTGATGCATTTGCGTCAGGCCCTGCGCCGCACCCACACCCGCATTGCCCTGACGGCCGTGGCCGTGGCCAGCGTGCTGCTGCTGGCGGCCGGGCTGACGGCACTGCGCGCCAACACCCAGGATAACCTGGAGCTGATGGCCCGCTCGCTGGTCTACAACGTGGAGCCGGCCCTGGTGTTCGGCGACAAGCTGGATGCCGCGGAATCGCTGGCCCGGATGGTGCGCGACGAAGGCGTGGCCGAAGCCACGGTCTGGGACGCGCGGGGCAATGTCTTTGCCCAGTGGATGGCGCCCAACTGGCTGCCCTGCAACTGCGGTCACCAGCTGGCACGCGTGCTGGGGCTGAAAGTGGCAGCGCAGGAGGTGCGGGCCAATGGGGTGGTGATTGGCCGGGTCGAGCTCAGCAGCAACGGCCAGCGCATGCTGGCATTTCTGCTGTGGGGCGGCCTGGCGCTGATGGTGTGCATGGCGGCCAGCGTGGTGGTGGGGCATATCGTGTCGCGCCGTATCCACCGCAGCATCGTCAAGCCGCTGCAGGAGCTGGGGCGGGTGGCACGTGCCGTGCACCGCGAGCGTGCCATGGGCCAGCGCGTACCGCTGGCGGACATTGACGAGCTGCGGGAACTGGGGGAGCACTTCAACGCCTTGTTGGACGAGCTGGAGGCCCGCCAGCTGCACCTGCAGCAGGAAAACCTGGTGCTGGAGCACAAGGCCTACCACGATGGGCTGACGGGCGTGTTCAACCGCGTGTACTTCGAGCTGCGGCTGATGGTGGCATTGCGCCAGGCCGCGCAGACCCATGGGCGGCTGGCATTGCTGTTTCTGGACCTGAACCACTTCAAGGCGGTGAACGACAACCATGGCCATGCCATGGGAGACCTGCTGCTGAAGGCGGTGGCCCAGCGCACACAGAGGCAGGTGCGGGATGCCGATCTGGTGGCCCGGCTGGGAGGCGATGAATTCGTGGTGCTGCTGCTGGAGCCGCATTCGCGGGAGGCGGTGCAGCAGGTGGCACGCAAGATACAGGAGGCGGTGCAGGCCCCGCTGGCGGCGGACGGGGGCGTGGTGCTCCAGCCCTCGGTCAGCATCGGGATGGCGCTGTTCCCGGAAGACGGGCAGACCATGGAGACGCTGATGGCCGCCGCCGACGGCGCCATGTATGCCGCCAAACAGCACTTCCGCGCCGGTGCGTAGCCGCGTGGAACGCAATAGGAAATGGAGGAAGGGAGTATGGGACGTTTGTTATGGAAGTGGAGTGCCGCCTGCTGGCTGGCGATAGGTCTGGCGGCGTGCCAGAGCCCGGTGCAGCTGCCGGCCGCGCCGGGGCTGTCGCCCGAGCAGGTGCAGGTGCTGCGCTCCCACGGATTCGAGGACCAGGGAGGCAGCTGGGCCCTGATGATGCCGAGCAAGCTGTTGTTTGCGGTGGACACCGACCAGCTTGGCAGCCAGCAGGCCGATTACGTGAACCAGCTGGCCCAGGATCTCAAGCGCGTCGGTATCCAGAGCGTGCGGGTGGAAGGGCATACCGACGATACCGGTCCGGTGCTGTACAACCAGCAACTGTCGGAGCGCCGTGCACAGCGGGTGGCGGAGCAGCTGGTGCGTGCCGGCATGGACCCTTTGCAGATCAGCACCCGGGGTTGGGGCAACAGCAAGCCCCTGCCCATGGCCCAAGGGCAGGATGCGCGGCGGGAGAACCGGCGCGTGGCCATCATCATCCCGGCCCCTGTGGGGCCGTGAGCGAATAGCTGCACGGGTGGTCGACGGGGCGGCCTGCACCCGGACGCAGGCCCTGAGGGCCGCGTGGGCGGCAGGACGGTGGCGCGGGCGGCCTCAGCGCTCCTGCACCAGCAGGTTGCCGGTGATCTCGGCCACGTTCTTCACGCTGGTCAGGGTCATGGCCACGCGCATTTCCTTTTCCAGCAGCTGGAGCAGATGGCTCACGCCGGCACCGCCCTGTGCGGCCAGGGCATAGATGAACGCCCGTCCGATCATGGTGCAGTCGGCGCCCAGCGCCAGCATGCGCACGATGTCCAGGCCGTTGCGCACCCCGGAGTCGGCCAGGATCTTGATCTGGCCCTTGACCGCATCGGCAATCGCAGGAAGGGCGCGGGCCGACGAGAGCACGCCATCGAGCTGGCGGCCGCCGTGGTTGGAGACGACGATGCCATCGGCTCCAAAGCGCACGGCATCCTTGGCGTCCTCGGGGTCGAGGATGCCCTTGATGACCATGGGGCCCTTCCAGAAGTCGCGGATCCACTCCAGGTCGCTCCAGGAGATCGAGGGGTCAAAGTTCGCCCCCAGATAGCCCATGTAGTCTTCCAGGCTGACGTTCTTGCCCAGATAGGTCGAGATATTGCCCAGCGTGTGGGGCCGACCTTGCAGGCCCACGTCCAGCGCCCAGTGCGGGTGGGTGGCAGCCTGCAGGTAGCGGCGCATGGCGGCGTTGGGGCCGCTCATGCCGGAGTGCGCATCGCGGTAGCGTGCGCCGGGCACGGGCATGTCCACGGTGAACACCAGGGTCGACACGCCGGCTGCCTGCGCGCGCTCCAGCGCATTCTTCATGAAACCCCGGTCCTTGAGCACATAGAGCTGGAACCACATGGGGCGCTGGATCTTGGGCGCCACTTCCTCGATGGGGCAGACCGACACGGTGGACATGGTGAAGGGAATGCCCTTCTGGTCGGCCGCCTGGGCGGCCTGCACCTCGCCACGGCGGGCGAACATGCCCAGCAGGCCCACCGGCGCCAGCACCACCGGCAGCGAGAGCTTTTCGCCGAACAGCTCGATGCTGGTGTCCAACTGGCTCATGTCCTTGAGCACGCGCTGGCGCAGGGCCACATCGGTCAGGTCGCTGACATTGCGTGCCAGCGTCTTTTCCGCGTAGGCGCCACCATCGATGTAGTGAAACAGAAACGGTGGCAGGCGCTTCTGCGCGGCTGCGCGGTAGTCGGTGGTGGACGAAATGATCATGTGAAAGGCTTGTGTTGTGTGGATGAAAAGCGTCCCAGCCGCTGTTGGCGGGCCTCCTCGGCGTCGGCCTCGGCCAGCTTGGCGTGGACAAAGGCCAGATGCTCGCCGATGACCGCTCTGGCCTGTTCGGGCTCGCCCTGGACGATGGCCTGCATCAGATCCTGGTGCTGCTGGGTCAGCCGCTCCAGGACCTTGGGGTCCTTGTGCACAAACATCTCGCGGCGGTTCTGGGCCACGGTGTTGAGCACCATGTCAAACAGGCTGCGCATCACCTGCACCACCACGACGTTGTGGGAGGCTTCGGCAATCGCCAGGTGAAATTGGGTGTCGGCCCGGGCGGCGTTGTCGCCATCCTGGCGTTGCTGGTGGTGCAGCATGGCGTCAAAGCAGCGGCGGATGTTGTCGCGGTCCTGGTCGGTGGCGCGCTGGGCCGCCAGCCAGGCGGTGCTGACCTCGATGATCTGGCGCGCTTCCAGCACGTCGTAGCGGTACTGCGGGTCGTCACGCAGCAGCGGTGCCAGCGGGGAGATGGCCCGGTCACTCCACAGCGCAGCGGGGCCGCGCACAAACGTGCCAGAACCCATGCGGCTTTCCAGCATGCCGCGGCTGGAGAGCTGCTGTATGGCCTCCCGCAATGCGACGCGCGAGACCCCCAGCTCGGCGGCCAGTTGCCGTTCGGCAGGCAGACGCTGGCCGGGCTGCAGCTGTCGCTGCTGCACCAGGGCACAGAGTTGTTCGGCTACGTGGTCTGAGAGTCGCATACAGAGGGCACCGAGGGACAGAGGGTCCATCGGTGTGGTGTCAAATTGGTCTTACCGGAAATCATGGACTGACGGGATTCGGATTGTAGAAATCGGATATTGGCCGGTATCACATGGTTTACCCTGGTAATTTTGAAATAATTGGTGTGACCAATTTGCGGAATGCAAGCGCACCCGGTACGAGGCGTGCAGGCATGTCGTGCGGGGCAGCGGTGCCGCAGCGGCGGAGTCGACCGATTTTTCTGGGGACAATGCGCCCATGACCCAGCTTGCCCACATCACCTGTATCGAGGACCTGCGCGTGATCGCCGAACGCCGCGTGCCGCGCATGTTCTATGACTATGCCGACTCCGGCTCGTACACCCAAGGCACCTACCGCGACAACGAGGCCGCTTTCCAGAAGATCAAGCTGCGCCAGCGCGTGGCCGTCAACATGGAAGGCCGCAGCACGCGCAGCACCATGGTGGGCCAGGAGGTGGCCATGCCGGTGGCGATTGCGCCCACCGGCCTGACCGGCATGCAGCATGCCGATGGGGAAATCCTGGCCGCCCGGGCGGCCAAGGCCTTTGGCATTCCTTTCACCCTGTCGACGATGAGCATCTGCTCGCTGGAAGACGTGGCCGAGCACACCGGCCGCCACCCGTTCTGGTTCCAGCTGTACATGATGCGCGACCGCGGCTTCATGGAGCGCCTGATTGAACGCGCCAAGGCGGCCAACTGTTCGGCGCTGCAGGTGACGCTCGATCTGCAGATCCTGGGCCAGCGCCACAAGGACATCAAGAACGGTCTGTCCACGCCCCCCAAGCCCACGCTGCGCAACCTGATCAACCTGGCCACCAAGCCGCGCTGGTGCATGGGCATGCTGGGCACCCGGCGGCGTTTCATGGGCAACATCGTCGGCCATGTCCAGGGCGTGGCCGACATGGGCTCGCTGGCATCGTGGACGGCCGACCAGTTCGACCCGACGCTGAACTGGAAGGATGTCGAATGGATCAGGCAGCGCTGGGGCGGCAAGCTGATCCTGAAGGGCATCATGGACGCGGAAGACGCACGGCTGGCGGCCGAGACCGGTGCCGATGCGCTGATTGTCAGCAACCACGGCGGCCGCCAGCTGGACGGTGCGCCCGCCACCATCGATGCGCTGCCGTCCATCGTGCAGGCGGCAGGCCGGGACATCGAGGTGTGGCTGGACAGCGGCATCCGCAGCGGTCAGGACGTGCTCAAGGCCCGTGCGCTGGGTGCGCAGGGCACGCTGATCGGGCGCAGCTTCCTCTATGGCCTGGGTGCCTACGGTCAGGACGGCGTGACGCGTGCGCTGCAGATCATCCAGAAGGAGCTGGACACCACCATGGCCTTCTGCGGCCACACCGACATCAACCGGGTCGGCCAGGACATCCTGCTGCCGGGCACCTACCCGCTGCCGTTTCCGCAGGTCTGATACCGCGGGCATGCTGCGGGCGCGCGGGAGTAGCAGGTTTTATGAAAATCATGGAGTTTTGCAGGCAAATGCGGGCGATTTCGCATGGAGTTGCATTCCGATGTGCGGAGGTGTCCTACATCCTCAGCCTGGTGCATCTTCCTAGACTGGGCCTTTTGCTGCCGCAGTGGTGGCTGGTGCCGCCCATTCAAAGGAGTGCGACATGCTGGATACCTTGATTCGTGAAGTCAGTGCGCGGCTGGGCCTGGGCGACCAGGCCCGCCCCCTGATCCAGATGCTGGTGGCCTACATCGCCAACCCGGCGACCGGCGGGCTGTCGGGCTTTCTGGACAAGTTCCGCTCTGCCGGCATGGACGGCCTGGTGCAGAGCTGGCTGGGATCGGCCACCACGCCGCAGGTGCCCAGTGCCTCGCAGCTGGACACGGTGCTGGGGGCAGGGGACGGCCTGCTGAACAAGCTGGCCACGCGCCTGGGCCTGCCCTACGACAAGGTGAGCACGGCCGTGGCGGCCTTGCTGCCCATGCTGGTCTCGCGCATGACCCCGGGCGGCACGGTGCCGAATGTGCTGCCCACGGAATTCAATGACATTGCCCGTGAAGGCCAGTCGCTGTTTGGCATGGGCCAGGCGGCGGCTGCCCGGGTGGGCGCTGCGGCCACGGCCGCCACGGCAAGCGCTGCGGCGCCGGTGGCTGCCGCCAGTGGCGGCGTCGGCAAATGGCTGCCATGGCTGATTGCGGCCCTGGTGGTGATCTTGGGCATCAGCTACTGCGCCAAGGGCAAGCCGCCCGCCGAAGCGCCCGCGCCCGCTGCCGTGCCCGCGCCGGCGGCACCAGCGCCCGTACCAGCGCCCGCGCCGGCCGCCACCCCGCCGGCGACCGACAGCTTCACCGCACCGGAAGGGGCCGGGGTGCTGGAAGGGATGCTGCAGGACATGCCGATGCTGCGCGTGTTCTTTGACAGCGGCAAGACCGAGGTGGCTCCGGAATTTGCCGACAAGGCCAAGGCCCTGGTGGCTTATCTGCAGGGGAATCCGGACGCCAAGGCGGTGATTTCCGGCTTCAACGATCCTACGGGCGACCCGGCCAAGAACGCCGAACTCTCGAAGCACCGGGCTGAAGCCGTGCAGACCGCTCTGGTGGCTGCCGGCGTGCCCATCGAGCGCACCGCGCTGGAAAAACCGGCCGACACCACGGACACGGGGGCCAGCAATGCGGCCTCACGCCGTGTAGATGTGGTGCTGCGCAAATAGATAGGTTGTGCCGTACCTGTGACGGCGGCGGCCCAGCCCGCGCGTGGCGCGGCACACCCTGGTGTGGAGGGCGCGCCACGCGGCAGACCTTGCCAGCCTGGGCGCCTATCATGGGGCCATGATTGACCATACCGGTATCCATGTGCAGGACCTGGCGCTCAGCCAGGCGTTCTACAAGGCGGCGCTGGCGCCGCTGGGCTATGGCGTGCGGCTGTCCCTGCCGGACGCCGTGGGTTTTGGTGCCGTGCCGCCGGCGCCGGGGGATGACCCGGGCGGTGATTTCTGGATCACCCGGGCCACGCCCATGGCACCGCGCAGCCACATCGCTTTCCGGGCACACAGCCGTGCACAGGTGGAGGCCTTCCACCGTGCGGCGTTGCAGGCTGGCGGTACCGACAATGGGCCGCCCGGCCTGCGTCCGCACTACCACGCGCACTACTACGCAGCGTTTGTGCATGACCCCGATGGCTACAACATCGAGGCCGTCTTTCACGGCGCCTGAGGTGGTGGGCGAACAGCAGGGCAGGTGGTAGACCGCCTGGGCGGCATGCAGGGCGGCTGCCCGCTGCGCCGGCATCCATGGCGCACATGCCCGTCGCCGTGCGCGATTGCATCGCTGCCCGGAGGGAGGGGCGTCGCCAATCGTGCCGCCGGGCGCCTGCCGGGCTGGGTATGCTGGTGACCCGTGGCCTGAGAGGGTGTTGTTGCCCTCCCGGCCAGGGCGTTGCCGCCGTGCCGCAGTGTTTGCGGGCACCGGCCCTGCGCCTGGGCGGCGGTGCATGGTGGCACCGGGCGCCGTTTGCCTTGACCCTGCTTCATGTCCCTCTCCTTGCACGATCTCACCTGGTTGTGGGTGCCCATCACCCTGTTCGCCGCTGCGGCGCAAACCGTTCGCAATACCGCCCAGCGCTCGCTGACGCAGGAGCTGGGCACGCTGTCTGCCACCCTGGTGCGTTTCATGTACGGCCTGCCGTTTGCGGGCCTGTGGCTGGCGCTGCTGTATCTGGTGCCGGCGCAGGCGCCGGCGGTGCCCGATTTGAGTCCGGCCTACCTGGGCTGGATTGCGCTGGGGGCCTTGTTTCAGGTGGGCGCCACCGTGGCGCTGCTGCTGGCCATGAAGGAGCGCAACTTCGCGGTGGCGGTGACCCTGTCCAAGACCGAGGTGTTGCAGGTGGCCCTGTTCTCCACTGTGTTCCTGCACGAGCTGCCCACGCCGCTGGCGCTGCTGGCCATGGCCGTGGCCACGGCGGGCGTGCTGATTCTGTCGCTGCCGCCGCGCGGACAGCTGCTGTCGCTGCAGGCCTGGATGAGCAAGTCCGCGCTTTACGGTCTGGTGTGCGGTGCCTGCTTTGCGATCGCCACCGTGGCCTTCCGGGGCGGCGCACTGGCGCTGGCGGCGGAATCGCCCTGGCTGTCCGGTGCCTGGGGGGTGTTGATTGCGCAGACCTTGCAGACCTTGGGCATGGGGGCATGGATCCAGTGGCGCAGCGAACAGGGCCTGGCACCTATCTTTCGCGCCTGGCGCATTTCCCTGGTGGCCGGCAGCATGGGGGCCGCGGCCTCGCTGGCCTGGTTCACTGCCTATGCCATGCAGGGCGCGGGGCCGGTGCGTACGCTGGGCATGGTCGAGGTAGTGTTCAGCTACCTGGTGTCACGCCGCTTGCTGAGCGAAGCGCTGAACCGCAACGAAAAAATCGGCATGGGGCTGATGCTGGTGGGGCTGGTGCTGATCTGCCTGCAAGGGGTGTAAAGCACAGAGGGGCAGCGGCGGCGCTGCAGGCGCCACAATGGGGGCTGTGAACGCGCCAGCCCCCGATCAAGCCCCCGCGCCAGCACCCGCCGTGCTGCCGCGCCGCATTGCCCACCTGGACATGGACGCGTTCTTTGCGTCGGTGGAACTGCTGCGCTACCCGCAGCTGCAGGGCTTGCCGGTGGTGATCGGCGGCAGCCGCCACACACCCGAGGACGAAGCTGCACTGATCGCCCGCTGGGGCGGCCTGGAGCAGATCCCGCTGGAGGCCTTTCCCCGCCTGGCAGGCTATGTGGGGCGGGGCGTCATCACCACCGCCACCTATCCGGCACGGCAGTTTGGTGTGGGGTCGGCCATGGGCATGATGAAGGCCGCCCGCCTGTGCCCGCAGGCCATTCTGCTGCCCATCGATTTTGTGCGTTACCGCACCTACTCGCGCCGCTTCAAGGAGGTGATCCTGTCCCTGGCACCGGTGATGGAGGACCGGGGCGTGGACGAGGTCTACATCGACTTCACGGCGGTGCCCGGCGGGCAGGAGGAGGGCGGCCGTGCGCTGGCGGCGCGCATCCAGCAGGCCATCCATGCCAAAACCGGGCTGACCTGCTCGGTGGGCGTGGCACCCAACAAGCTGCTGGCCAAGATGGCCAGCGAATTCCAGAAGCCGCGCGGTATCTCCATCGTGCAGCCGCAGGATCTGGAGCAGCTGATCTGGCCGCTGGCCTGCCGCAAGATCAATGGCATCGGTCCCAAGGCAGACGCCAGGCTGCAGGCGCTGGGCATCACCACCATCGGTGATCTGGCGGCCTGCTCGCTCCCTTTTCTGGTCCAGCACTTTGGCAAATCTTATGGGGCCTGGCTGCATGCCGCCGCCCATGGCCAGGATGAGCGGCCGGTGGTCACCGAGAGCGAACCCGTCAGCATGAGCCGGGAAACCACCTTCGAGCGGGACCTGCATGCCGTGCAGGACAAAGCGGAGCTGGGCGCCATCTTCACCCGGCTGTGCGAGCGGGTCGCCGAGGACCTGGTGCGCAAGGGGTACGCCGGAAGGACCATCGGCATCAAGCTGCGCTATGCCGACTTCCGCAGCGTGACGCGCGACATGAGCCTGGACCACTTCACCCAGGATGCCGTGGCCATCCGCCGGGCGGCAGGCCAGTGCCTGAAGCGGGTGCCCTTGCAGCAGCGCATCCGTTTGCTGGGCGTGCGCGTGGGGGCGCTGGTGGCCTGGGAAAACGGGGCTCCCCGGGATGCCGGCGAAGTGCCTGTGGCGAGCCATCGGTCCCGCCCGTCGGATCCCTTTACCGCGCCCCTGTTCTGATGTGCAGAAGGGCGTTGCCACACGCCTAGCGGTGAATGCAGAAAAGCGCGCCGGTAGTAGCCTCCATGCCATCCAGTACCGGAGTGAGAGGGACCATGCGCACCAATTTGCCAATCACGGAAAAAGAGTACGACTTCTCCAGTGATGAACTGCTGATGTCTACCACGGACAACAAAGGCCAGATCACCCACTGCAACACCGCCTTCCTGCGCGTGAGCGGTTTCACCATGGACGAGCTGATGGGCCAGCCCCACAACATGGTGCGCCATCCGCACATGCCGCCCGAAGCGTTCAAGGACATGTGGAGCACGATCGGCAATGGCCGCAACTGGAGCGGTCTGGTCAAGAACCGGCGCAAGAATGGCGATTTCTACTGGGTGCGCGCCCATGTCACGCCCATCGTGGTGAATGGCAAGCCGCGGGGCTATATGTCGGTGCGCACCAAGCCGTCGCGCGAGGAGGTGCATGCGGCGCAGGCGCTGTACGCCAGGATCCAGGCCGAGCGCGAAGCCGGTATCAAAACCTTTGTGCTGCACGCCGGTCAGGTGCGTCCCACGGGCTGGCGCGACTATGTGGGCAGGCTGCAGCGTGCCTCCTTCACCCAGCGCCTGGCGGCCATGCTGCTGCTCACGCTGGTGGCGGCCATGCTGCCGGGCTTCATGGGCTGGACGGCTCCGTGGCAGCAGGGACTGCAGCTGGCGGTGGTGGCCGTGCTGTCGGCGGCCATGCTGTTTCGCTTTCACCGGCGGCTCACGGCCGCCGTGCAGGAAGCCAATGACCTGGCGCGCGATATTGCAGGCTGCAACCTGGCCAACGATCTGCCGCCGCTCAGCGGTCGCCACCCCATGGCCCTGCTGATGGAGCGGCTGCACCAGATCCACATCAATCTGCGGGCCGTGGTGGGGGATGCGCGGCATGAGATCCATGGCTTCGGGGACCTTGCCAACTCCGTTGCCCAGGGGGCCAGCCAGCTGTCTGCGCGCACCGAGCAGCAGGCCTGCAGCCTGGAGGAAACGGCCGCGGCCATGGAACAGCTGTCCAGCACGGTGCGCCAGTCTGCCGAGACGGCCGAGCAGGTGATGAAGGTCAGCGAACAGAGCGCATCCTTGGCGCGGCAAGGTGGTGAGGCAGTGTCCAAGGTGGGGGAAGTGGTGCAGCGCATCGAGCATTCCTCGCACAAGATGGGGCAGATCATCACCACCATCGAGGGCATTGCGTTCCAGACCAATATCCTGGCGCTGAATGCGGCGGTGGAGGCGGCGCGTGCCGGGGAGCAGGGGCGCGGCTTTGCGGTGGTGGCTTCCGAAGTGCGCGCGCTGGCGCAGCGCAGTGCGGAAGCGGCAGGGGAGATCCGCGGGCTGATCGGGGAGTCCAAGTCGCAGATTGCGCTGGGTGCGGAACAGATGCTGCAGGCCAGCCAGACCATCGGTGAGGTGGTCACGTCGGTGGCCCATGTCAACGGCCTGATGGGCCAGATCGGTGGTGCCACACGAGAGCAGTCCACGGGCATCTCCCAGGTGAACGATGCGGTCACCGACCTCGATCGTTCCACGCAGGACAATGCCCGCATGGTGGACGAGTCGGCCAAATCCGCGCGTGAAATGAGCGAGAACGCGGCCGTGCTGGGCCGCACGCTGGATGTGTTCCGTCTGCCTGGGGCGTCGTCGCCACAGCAGCATGCAGCGGCACCGGTGGCGCCTGCGAGCATGCCGGGCGCGGTGCCTGGAGTGGGCATGCCTGCACGCTTGCGCGTACCGGCCATGCATTGAATTGCAGGGTGTTCAACTGCTTGTGCACGGGATGCAGAAACATATTCCTTGTGCGATGATCCCGTGTGAATAAAAAACCGCTGCAGCTCTGGGAGGAGCTGCAGCGGTTTTGTCATGCGCCGTCAGGCGCGGACATGCCGGAGGAACCCACTGCCCATGCGCACCAATCTACCCGTTACCCAGAACAACTACGACTACCCCGGGGATGAGCTGCTGGTCTCCATCACCAACACCAAGGGGGAGATCACCCACTGCAATTCAGCATTCGTGCGAGTGAGCGGGTACACCTATGAAGAGCTGCTGGGCCAGCCGCACAACCTGATCCGCCATCCCGACATGCCTGCGGCAGCGTTCCAGGATCTGTGGCGCACGATTGCCCATGGCTATCCGTGGACCGCCCTGGTCAAGAACCGGCGCAAGAACGGGGACCATTACTGGGTGCGGGCCAATGTCACGCCCATCATGGAGGCGGGCAAGCCCCGAGGCTATCTGTCGGTCCGTACCAAACCAGCAGCGGCCGAAGTGGCCGCGGCCGAGGCGCTCTATGCGCAGATGCGCAGCGATGCGGCACAAGGACAGGAGAGCTTCCGTCTGCGCGGCGGCCAGTTGCGGCACAAGGGCCTGCGCGGCCTGTGGGAGCGGTCCAGGGATGTGGGTGCCGTGGTGCGCATGGTCAGCATGTTGCTGCTGCTCACCGTGGTGGTCATGCTGCCTGACATGCTGGGGTGGCAGGGTGTCAGCGCCTGGGCCAGCCGCGTAGGCGCCATGGTGCTGGGCGGAGCCTGGATCTGCCAGCATTTCTACGACCGCTGCGTGCGTGGCCTGGAGCAGGCCAGTCGCTTTGCCGCAGACATTGCCAGCTGCAACCTGACCACGACCTACGAGAACGGCTTCCCCGGTGACATGGGGGCATTGATGCAGCGCCTGCAGCAGATCCAGATCAATCTGCGGGCGGTGGTGGGCGATGTGCGCGCGGAGGTGAAAGGCTTTGCGAACACGGCACAGGAAATCGCGCACGGCAGCCTGGATCTGGCCGCCCGTACGGAATCGCAGTCCAGCAATCTGCAGGAGACGGCAGCCTCGATGGAGGAGATCGCTGGCACCGTGGCCCAGACGGCGGACATGGCCCAGTCCATGGAGCGCGAAAGCAATGCCAGCAAGGGCGTGGCACGCCGCAGCGGCAGCGCCATTCTGGAAGTGGGCACGGCCATGGAGCATATCCGCGGCTCGTCCACGCGCATGAGCGAGATCATCGGTGTCATCGAGAGCATTGCCTTCCAGACCAATCTGCTGGCCTTGAATGCGGCGGTGGAAGCGGCGCGGGCGGGCGAGCAGGGCCGTGGCTTTGCCGTGGTGGCGGGCGAGGTGCGGGCGCTGGCCCAGCGCAGTGCGGAAGCGGCCAAGGAAATCAGCGTGCTGATCCACCGCACGGTCGATGGCATCAACGATGGCAACGCCCGCATGGGTGCGGCCGGCCAGACCATCAATGGCATGGTGGAGGCGGTCGAACGGGTCAGCGACATGGTCCACCAGATCAGTATCGCCACGCGGGAGCAGTCCATGGGCATCGCACAGGTGAATGAGGCGGTCGCCCAACTCGATTCCGTGACGCAGCAGAACGCCGCCTTGGTGGAGGAATCCAGCAGCGCCGCGCATTCCCTGCGGCACAGCGCCACCACGCTGGAGCGCTCGGTGGATGTGTTCACCATGCGCTGACACCTGCGGTACCCGCGCATGCGGTGCGCGGTATCCGGAGGGATGTTGCGAAATGGCAGCCTTTTGGCTGCCTTTTTTCTGTCTCATCTGCGCGCGCCGCCGGTGTTTTGTCAGCGGTCTTAGGTAGCATGGGGGGATGAATCTCCTGCTGAGCTCACTGGCCGTCGTGGCCTTTGTGGTGCTGGTGTTGCTGCTGTTGGCGCTGTTGGTGCTGATGGTGTATCGGCGCCGGCGTTCGAACGTCTCCAGAAATGCGGTGGGCCAGCAGGCGCACGGTATAGGAGGGCATGCGGGCGCGGACGGCAAGGATGTGCAATTCCGCATGCAGGGAGAGCGCGGCGCGGGCGGGCCCGTGTATGGCGATGTGCTGTGTGGCGATGGGGTGTACCTGCCCAAAGTCTGGGAGTCGGACTACCACACCTCGTTTGACGGCCGCTGGATCCGCACCGGTGCCTATGGCGGCGGCACTCCGTGCCTGATCGACCGCAAGTCGCTGCGCAGCTGGAATCTCACCACCGCCGAAGTCTCGGCGCTGGATAGCGTGCACTGGCGCCTGCCGCGCTGGAGCGAGGTCAGCGCCAACCGGCAGCGCCAGATGGAGGACGGGCAGCAGGTGTTCACGGATGCGGCCTTCGATGAATGGCTGAAGGACAACGTGGAGGGCGCGGCACAGGCCCTGGTGGCGGTGCGCGATCTGTGGGTGCCTGCAGACCAGGTCCCGTCGGAAGACGGACAGCAGGCACCGGCCCTGACCCAGCCGGACGAAACGCCGGTGAAGCTGTCCATGCAGCGCCACTGGCCGGCATCGTTGCGCACCCAGCGCCGGCCGCTGGAGCCGGTGCTGCGTCCGCGCTGGAAGCTGTTGTTCGGTGAAACGCCCCAGCCCTGGGCGGTGGATGAGCACACCGAGCTGGTGTGGCGCGAGGACGGGCAGGCGTTCGCCTTCTACGGCACGTCGGCTGCGGAAAGCGAACAGATGCCGGACACGGCGCTGATTGTCTGGAGTGCGCAGCATGGCTGGCTGCACTGGGATGCCCCGGCGCCAGCGGATCGCAAGTCCTGGCGCATCGGGATTTCCGTGGCGGGCGATGCCTCGGTGACCAAGTCCGTGGTGCCTGTGCTGCGCTGGGATGGCGACACCCTGCTGCAGCGCATGGAAGTCGACACCCCCGAACTGGAGCGTCTGCACGACGGCCAGCAGATCCACAATGCCATGGACGGGGTCGACGGCTGTGTCACGCACAGCCGTGACGGCCGTGTGCGGCTGCAGAAGATTCCGCGCACCATGTTCCTGTGGCGCAGGCATCTGGCCAAGCCCGAGCTGTGGCAGGCCTACAGCGCCCCGGTGGCAGGCAAGCCGCTGTGCTGGACCCTGGTCAAGGAAGCGGCCGATGAAACCGGCGCCACCCCCGCCTACCAGCTGGAGTGGGGCGAAAGCCGCCTGTCCGGTCTGTGGGAGCTGGAACATGTGGTGGTCCAGGGCCGCTGGGCCGTGCTGCTGCAGCATGGTGCGTCGCCGCTGCGGGGCGAGAAAAATACCGTACAGATCTGGGATGGTGCCCAGCTGCAGACCCTGAGCCTGCCGTGGCCCGTGGCGCGGCTGCGCCCGGTGCCGTCGTCGAGCGGAAACACCGCACCACGGGTGCAACTGCTGGCCATTGCGGCCTGCGCGGCCAGCAATGGCTCGGACCCCAGCACCGGTCTGTGGCGCTGGCACCTGCAGCCGCCCACCGCCAACTTCCTGGGCCGTGCCGGCTGGGAGGCTTGCTATGCGGTGCGCGATGCCGCGCCGGACGCGCTGGGCCACTGGCATGTGCAGCCCGGCTGGCGTGAGGTGGAACAGATCCAGCACCCGTGTGCCGACGGCGACTATGTGTGGCGCCAGCAGAAGGCGGGTGAGGTGATGTGGTGGTTTGGCGGCCTGCACAAGGAAGCCAACAACCAATGGAGTCCCGATCTGCCCCGCGGTGAAGGTGTGGCGGTGACGCGCCATGGTGCCGTGCTGTGCGGCACCGGCCCCAGCGCCTGCCCGCACCCAGGCGGTGAAGGCTGGGTGGTGCTGGAGCTGGTGGCGCGCAGCGAGCACGAACCCCACCACTGGAAGCTGCACTGGTTGCAGCCGGCCATGCACGAAGTGCACACCCTGGCATTGCGTGCTTACCTGCCCATGCTGCAAAGCTGGGATGGTGTGGGCCTGCACTGGTACGAAGGCGAGCCCACGGTGGATGGGGCTGCCGCCGACACGGGTGCGGCGCCCAAGGCCAAGGGGCCGGAGCTGCAGACGGTGAGCTGGTCGCAGTGGATAGATGCCAAGGTCGAGGTGCTCTACGAAGGCCCTGAAGGCCTGTGGATGCGCAAGGAAGACATGCGTTACGCCGAGAACATCCTGGCGCGCGATGACTGGCCCTGGAAACGCATCAAGACGGCCGCTGCGGCCCAGATCTAGCGCTCCAATCACTCCATCTGACGCCGCTGCGCCCGCGTGGCGCAGCCGGCATGCAAAAAACCCATCTCCTGCCTGGCAGGAGATGGGTTTTGTCGTTGTGGTGGCCCGGGTTTACTGGCGTGCCGTGCGCAGGGCAACCGGCATGGCACTGGGGTGGCTGGTGCGGAAGGGATTGATGTCCAGGCCGCCGCGGCGTGTGTAGCGCGCATAGACGCTGAGCTTGACCGGCTGGCACTGGCGCCAGATGTCGGTGAACATGCGTTCCACGCACTGCTCGTGGAACTCGTTGTGGTTGCGAAAGCTCACGATGTACTGCAGCAGCCGTTCCTGGTCGATGGCCGGGCCGGTGTAGGCAATCTGCACGCTGCCCCAGTCCGGCTGACCGGTGACCAGGCAGTTGCTCTTGAGCAGGTGGCTGACCAGGGTTTCGCTGATGGGAGGGGTCTCGGTATCGGCGCGCAGCAGTTCGGGGCGGGGCTGGTAGTCGGTGCATTCCACATCCAGGCGGTCCAGCTCCAGGCCTTGCAGTTCCTGGACTTTCTGCGTGGCAAAGGCTTCGGGCAGCACTAGGCGCACGCCCACGGTGGCGCTGTGCTCGGCGCCGCGCCAGACGGCTTCGCTGACATCGGCACGCAGGCGGGCCAGCACCTCATCGGCACTGGCAAAACGGCTGTTGTTGAAGCTGTTCAGGTACAGCTTGAACGACTTGCTCTCGATGATGTGGGGCGTTTCGCAGGGGATGGTGAAGTGCACCAGCGCCACCTGGGGCTTGCCGCGCAGGTTCAGCCAGGACAGCTCATAGCCCGTCCACAGGTCGGCGCCAAAGAAGGGCAACTGGCTGCCGATGCCGATTTCCGTGCGCTTGGTGGCGCGGGGTAGGGGAAAGAGCAGGCTGGCGTCGTACTGGTCGGCGTAGGCCGAGGGCTTGCCCAATTGGGATTGTTCGGGAGTGCTCATAAAAAATAGCTGTCCATGCGCCCCGGGATCGGCGCCGGAGCGGAAATTTCACAGTCTGGTGGCGATGGGGTCAGTGGAACTCGCGTTCGCGCAGCCACTTGGTGGCGATCCATTTCTCGCCACGCAGCACCGGATCGCCGCCGTGCAGCGTCAGTGTATGGGCTTGGGGCTGGGCATAGCTGAAGAACACCGCATTGCCCTTGCGCGGCTGGATGCGCAGCCGGGCTTCGGGGAAGGAGGTGCCGCCGCCTTCCTCGGGATCGTTCAGGTAGATCACGATCGTGCCCACGCGCTGGCCGCCCCGGCGCACGATGGTGGCTGTGCCGGGCTCGGCCGGGTCGAAGTAGTCGTGGTGGGGCTTGTACTCCGCCCCGGGGCCGTAGTGCAGCACCTGCAGGCCCTCGCCGTTCTCCAGCGGCCACTGCAGCAACCTGGCCAGGCGCGCTTCCAGCCGGGCCACTTCGGGGGTCTGGCCGCGCACGAAGAACATGCCCTGGCTGGTGCGGTCGGCATTGATCTCTTCGCTGCCGGTACGGGTCTCCACGGTGCGCGAGCGTGCCATCTGCGGGCGTGCCGCCGCCACGATGGCATCGCACTCGTCCGCGCTGAGCAGGTTGCCAAACAGCACGATGCGGGGGTGCTCCAGTGCCATCAGCACATGCACGGCACGGTCGCCCACATCGATGTCTGTGGGGCTGCGGCGCAGGTCTGGCTCCGGAATCGGCGGGGCAGCCTGGGGCGCGGGGGCATTGCGCCAGCGCACCACCTGCGCAAAGGCCTGGCGGGCCACCGCATCGGACCAGCCGGTGTCGCGCAGCGACTGCAGCAGCGTGGCCTCCTTTTGACCGGCCTGCAGCTGCTGGTCCAGCCAGCGCAGCAGATCGGGCGTGGAGCCGGGCACCATGGCGCTCAGGCTTTCCAGGGTGGTGGGGGCTGCACGCTCGGGCATAGGGGCTCTCCGTGGTCAGGTTCCAGAAGGGGCGGTACGGCGGAAGACCCAGCGGTCGGGCTGCGAGACTTCCGGTGCATAAGCATAGCCTTCGGCGTCGAACTGTTGAAGCTGGGCCGGACGGGTGAGGCGGTGTTCGATCGCATAGCGTGCCATCAGCCCGCGTGCGCGCTTGGCATGGAAGCTGATGATCTTGTACTTGCCGCCCTTGAAGTCTTCGAACACGCATTCGATGACGCGGGCCTTCAGGTGCGCCAGGTCCACCGCCTTGAAATATTCCTGCGATGCCAGGTTGACGACCACGGGAGCCTTGGCGTCCTTCTGGCGCGCGTTCAGATGCTCGGCGATGCGTGTTCCCCAGTACTGGTAGAGGTTGCGGCCCTGGTCGGTGGCCAGGCGGGTCCCCATTTCCAGGCGGTAGGGCTGCATCCAGTCCAGCGGGCGCAGCACGCCATACAGGCCGCTGAGGATGCACAGGTGCTCCTGTGCCCACTGCAGATCCTGGGTGGACAGGGTCTGGGCCTGCAGGCCTTCGTACACATCGCCATTGAAGGCCAGCACGGCCTGGCGGGCATTGCTGGCGGTGAATTCCGGGCTCCAGGCGGCGTAGCGCGCCACATTCAGTGCCGCCAGCTTGTCGCTGATGGACATCAGGCTGGCCACGTCCTGTGGTGCCAGCTCCCGCAGCACATCGATCAGCGCCTGGGACTGGGGGAGGAACTGCGGCAGCGTGTGCGGCAACCGGTCAGGCAGGGGGGTGTCGTAATCCAGCGACTTGGCGGGCGAGAGCAAAAACAGCATGGCAAACAAAACGGAGGCTGGAGTGCAAACAGGGGCCACATGGGCCCCTGTTGTCTTGCGGTGCGATCAGGCAGCGGTGGCGCTGTCTTCGCGTTCAAACGGCAGCGTCATGGCCGCCAGGTCTTTGCGGGTCTCGACCAGGATCAGCGGACCCTCGTCGAGCACCACCACCGGCGGCCGCTCGCGCGGAACGTGCACGGGCTTGGGCTCGGCCGCGATGGCCGCCTGCACGGCAGCGATCTTGTCGGCATCGGAGTTGATCCACTGCAGACCCGAGGCTGCTGCAATCTGCTGCAGCGTATCCAGCGGCAGCTGGTACTGGCCGATGCGGGGCATGCGGCTGGCCGGTTCGGCCGCCACCACAGGCGCTGCCACCGGTGCCGGAGCCGCCACGGGTGCGGCTGCGACCACGGGTGCGGCTGCGACCACGGGCGCGGCGGCCGGTGTGGTCGGTGCAGCAGCGGTCTCGACCGGTGCGGCAGCTTCGGCCACGTTCTCCACCGCATCGACGGCCGCAGCAGCAGGTGCAGCAGCGCGTTCGAAGTAGCTGCGGCGGGCCGGAGCGGAGTCGTCAGCGGCGGCATCCACGGGGGCGGCGGATTCGACCTGCGGGGCTTCCGCGGTCAGAGGCTGGGCTGCCACTGCGGCTTCGGCCTCTTCGCTCACTTCGCCTTCGGCGGCTGCATCGCGGCCACGGCCACGGCGGTCGCGGCCATAGCGGTCACGCGAGCGGCGTTGGCGTGGTGCGCCGTCCTCGCCCACCGCGGCGGCCGAGGGCTCGCCATCTTGCGGTACGGCGGTGGCAGCGTTGTCCAGCACGTCGGCGGCAGAGGCTTCAGGGGCCACAGCCGGGGCGCGTTCGCGGCGGCCTTCGCCGCGTTCTGCGCGCTCGCCACGCTGGCGGCCTTCGCCACGCTCACCACGTTCGCGGCGGGGGCCGCGTTCGCTGCGTGCGGGCTCGGCACCGGCTTCCAGGCTCACGCCTTCGACCAGGTTCTGCGCAGCACCTTCCTGGGCCGACAGGCGTTGCTCGGCATCGCGGCGTTCGCCACGTTCTGCACGCTCACCGCGTTCGCGGCGCGGTGCGCGCTCGGTGCGCTCTCCGTCCTGCGGGCGGTTGGCACGGGCTTCGCCGTTGCGTTCGTTGCGGCGGCCGTTGCCATTGCCGTTGCGCTCGCCACGGCCTTCACCGGCTTCGCTGCGTTCACCGCGTTCGCCACGGTTGCCACCGCGTTCGTTGCGGCGGCCACGGCCTTCGCCGGTGCGACCGTCGCGGCGGGGCTCACGCTGGCCTTCGGGCTTGGCGGCCGGGGCGGCTTCCGTGGCCGGTTGGGCTGCCGGAGCGCCAAAACCGAACAGGCTCTTGAGCCAGGAGAAGAAGCCTTGCTCGCGCACTTCGGGCTTGGCCGCTGGCGCTGCCGCGGCAGCAGCCGGGCGCTGGCCTGCTGCTGCGGTGCGGCTGGCAGCGGGGGCGCGGGGTTCGGCCACCGGTGCCGGCACATCGGGCAGCACGCCCTTGATGATGGGGGTCTGCTTGTTGGTGGGCTCTTGCGAGCGGCGGGTGACCTTGGTCTGGTCTTCCACCACATCGGCCAGCTTGTAGCTGGAGTCCAGGTCTTCCAGGCGCGCGTCGTCGTGCTTCAGGCGGTCCAGCTTGTAGTGCGGCGTCTCCAGCGTCTTGTTGGGGACGAGCATCACCGACACGCGTTGCTTGAGCTCGATCTTGGTGATTTCGGTGCGCTTTTCGTTCAGCAGGAAGGAGGCCACTTCCACAGGCACCTGGCAGTGCACGGCGGCCGTGTTGTCCTTCATGGACTCTTCCTGGATGATGCGCAGAATCTGCAGCGCCGAGCTTTCGGTGTCGCGGATATGGCCGGAACCGCTGCAGCGCGGGCAGTTGATGTGGGCACCTTCGCTCAGGGCGGGCTTCAGGCGCTGGCGGCTCATTTCCATCAGGCCGAACTTGCTGATGGTGCCGAACTGGACGCGGGCACGGTCCTGGCGCAGGGCGTCGCGCAGGCGGTTTTCCACTTCGCGGCGGTTCTTCGACTCTTCCATGTCGATGAAGTCGATCACGATCAGACCGCCCAGGTCGCGCAGTCGCATCTGGCGGGCCACTTCGTCGGCGGCTTCCAGGTTGGTGCGGGTCGCGGTTTCTTCGATGTCGCCGCCCTTGATGGCGCGGGCCGAGTTCACGTCCACCGACACCAGTGCTTCGGTGTGGTCGATGACGATGGCGCCACCGGAAGGCAGCTGCACGGTGCGCGAGTAGGCCGATTCGATCTGGTGCTCGATCTGGAAGCGGCTGAACAGCGGCGCGTCGTCGCGGTAGCGCTTCACGCGGGCGGCATGTTCCGGCATCACGTGGGCCATGAACTGCTGGGCTTGCTCGTAAATGTCATCGGTGTCGATCAGGATGTCGCCGATGTCATTGTTGAAATAGTCACGGATGGCGCGGATCACCAGGCTGGATTCCTGGTAGATCAGGAAAGCGCCCTTGCCCGACTTGGCGGCGCCGTCGACAGCGCTCCACAGCTTGAGCAGGTAGTTCAGGTCCCACTGCAGCTCGGGCGCGGTGCGGCCGATGCCGGCGGTGCGCGCAATGATCGACATACCCTTGGGGTACTCGAGCTGGTCCATGGCTTCCTTGAGCTCGGCCCGGTCATCGCCCTCGATGCGGCGCGACACGCCACCGCCACGGGGGTTGTTGGGCATCAGCACCACATAGCGGCCGGCCAGCGAGATGAAGGTGGTCAGGGCGGCGCCCTTGTTGCCGCGCTCTTCCTTTTCGACCTGGACGATCAGTTCCTGGCCTTCACGGATCACATCGTTGATGCGGGCCTGGCTGGGCGATACGCCTTCGGCAAAGTACTGCTTGGAGATTTCCTTGAAGGGCAGGAAGCCGTGGCGGTCTTCACCGTAGTCCACGAAGCAGGCTTCCAGGGAGGGTTCGACGCGGGTGACAACGGCCTTGTAGATATTGCCCTTGCGCTGTTCGCGGCCTTCGATCTCGATCTCGTAGTCGAGCAGTTTCTGGCCGTCCACAATGGCCAGGCGGCGTTCTTCAGGCTGCGTCGCGTTAATCAGCATCCGTTTCATGATGCGTTTCCTTTTCGTGAGGGGCGGGCAGTGGCAGCGATACGCTGCTTCACCGCGACGCCCCTGATTTTTTGCAATCAAAGACAGGCTCTGCTGGAGCCGTGATACCTGACTGACGCGCCGAAACGAAAAGGAAGGGAATCGCCTGAGGCCTGGTTGCAACTGTGCCGAATCAGGTCAGCAAAGGTGGCAAGGGCAGGGGGCAGGGAGCGAGACGCGCATACAGCAGCGGCCGCTGTGTGCGGTCCGAGCCAGAGGCGACAAAAGACGGTGGGCGGCTTTTCACGGGGGCAGCAACGCTCCGCACCGGCACGTGCCGTTGCGTGATGCTCACCAGCCAGGAAAGAAAAGCCCACATGCTCGCTATACGTTTAATCGGCGGGTGGTGTGCAGAGCACCGTGCTCCAAACAGCACCACCAGCGTGAAGATTCCGTTCAGTGTTTCAATGCGTCAACCAGCCAGGTGGTGCGCCACTCCGTCAGGCCTGTCAGCCTGGAAATCATGGGCGCGACACCTGTGGCATCGACCTTCCTGCACGGGGGAAATGGCTGGCTGGACTAAACTCCATCAAAATCAACCACTTATAAATAAGTCGCGCAGGTGAAACACATTATAGAGGGCAAACCGGCCACCGACCGTTCCCCACAGCAAGTACAGGCGGCCGTGCGACTGATCGAGGTCGACGAGGAATCGGCAGGCCAGCGTCTGGACAACTTCCTGATGCGTCACCTCAAAGGCGTGCCCAAGACCCATGTCTACCGCATCATTCGCAGCGGCGAGGTCCGCATCAACAAGGGCCGTTGTGCGGCCGATACACGGGTGCAGACGGGGGATGTGGTGCGGCTGCCACCGGTGCGCGTGTCCGACAAGGTGCAGGAAAAGGCCGAGCGCCCGGCACCGGCACGGGAATTTCCCATCCTGCTGGAAGACGAGCACCTGATCGCCATCGACAAGCCGGCCGGCGTGGCCGTGCACGGCGGCTCGGGCGTCAGTTTTGGCGTGATCGAGCAATTGCGCCAGGCCCGGCCGGAGGCCAAGTTTTTGGAGTTGGTGCACCGCTTGGATCGCGAAACCTCGGGCATCTTGCTGGTGGCCAAGAAGCGCTCGGCGCTGACCAAGCTGCAAGACCAGTTCCGGGAACGCGAAACCGGCAAGACCTACCTGGCCCTGGTGGCGGGCAGCTGGCCGGGCAACAAGAAGGTGATTGACACCCCGCTGCGCAAATACCTGTTGCCGGATGGCGAGCGCCGCGTGCGCACCACCACGGTCGACGATCCGGATGCCATGCGGGCGCTGACTCTGGTCAAGGTGCGCAGCCAGCTCGAGGCACGCAGCCTGCAGGGCCTGCCGGCCATGAGCTTGCTGGAAGTGACCATCAAGACCGGTCGTACCCACCAGATCCGGGTGCACCTGGCCTCGCAAGGCCACGGCATCGTGGGGGATGAGAAATACGGGGACTTCGATCTGAATCGCCGTCTGCCCAAGCAGGGGCTCAAACGCATGTTCCTGCATGCCTGGCGGCTGCAGTTCAACCACCCGGCCACCGACGAGCGCATCGAGTTGCGGGCAGAATTGCCCGAAGAGCTGGCCGAGTTTGTGGCCTGAAAGCACGCATGAGCACTGTGGATTCTTCTGTGCGGCCCCGCCGCTTTGATCTGATTGCCTTCGACTGGGATGGCACCTTGTTCGACTCCACCGCCGCCATCACCCGCAGCATCCAGGCTGCGGTGCGCGATGTGGGGGGGACGGTGCCGTCGGACGCCCAGGCGTCCTATGTGATCGGGATGGCGCTGATGCCAGCGCTGGCCCATGCGGCGCCCGATGTGCCGCAGGACAAATACCCGGAGCTGGCCAACCGCTACCGCTACCACTATCTGCAGCAACAGGAGCAGGTGACGTTGTTCGATGGTGTGCTGCCCCTGCTGCAGGCGCTGCGGGAGCGCCACCACTGGCTGGCCGTGGCCACGGGAAAGAGCCGCAGGGGGCTGAACGAGGCCCTGGCCACGGTGGATCTGAAAGGTGTGTTCGATGGCTCGCGCACGGCCGATGAAACGGCCGGCAAGCCCCACCCCCTGATGCTGCAGGAACTGATGGCCGAATTCGGGGTGGCGCCGGACCGGCTGCTGATGATTGGCGATACCACGCACGACCTGGAAATGGCCCGCAACGCCGGCTGTGCCAGCCTGGCGGTGGCCTATGGTGCCCACGGCAGCGAAGGCTTTGCGCCCCTGGGGCCCTTGCATGTCGCGCAGACGGTAGCGGATCTGCACGCCTGGCTGCTGGCCCACGCCTGATGCCAGCTTTGTCCCTATAGTGGCGGCATGACCCTGCCGCCCGACACTGCCATTGCCCTGTGCGCCAGCACCGATCTGCAGGAGCGGGGGCGCGGGGTGTCGTTTGATGTGGTTTTTTCGGGACAGACCTGCCGAGGTTTTGCGATTCGTTACAACGGCGTGGTCTATGGCTATCTGAACCGCTGTGCCCACATCCCCATGGAAATGGACCATGAGGCCGACCGCTTTCTCGACGACAGTGGCGAATGGCTGCTGTGCTCCACCCATGGCGCGGTGTATGAACCCCATACCGGGCTGTGCGCGGGTGGGCCCTGCCGCGGCGGCCGTCTGGTGCCGATCGCACTGAGCGAGAGCGACGGGGTGGTGCACTGGCATACTGCCCACAACCTGCAACCTATCGAGTTTTGAGATGAGTTCACCGCAGACGCCCGGTACACCGGGTTCCGACCCTTCTTCCGCACTGCCCGGCCAAGACCTGTGGGCGCGCGCTGCCGTCCCCGAGATGCCGACCGCATCCGCTGCGGCAGCCCAGGCCCAGCCACCGGGCTGGGAGCGCGATCTGCTGGAAAAGCTGGCCTTTGCCTCGCTCAACGAGCAGCGCAGCGCCCGCCGCTGGCGCCTGTTCTGGCGCTTTTCCTGGCTGATTCTGGGGCTGGCACTGCTGTGGGCGCTGCTGTCCAAGGAGGTGTCGACGGCCGCCGTGTCCGGTCCGCACACCGCCGTGGTGGATATCAAGGGTGAAATCGCCTCGGGGGCCGACGCCAGTGCCGAATTCGTCATCGCCGCCATGCGCAGCGCGCTGGAGGACCAGGGTGCCCAGGCTCTGGTGCTGCTGATCAACTCGCCGGGCGGCAGTCCGGTGCAGGCCGGCATGATCACCGACGAGATCGTGCGCCTCAAGGCCATCCACCAGAAGCCGATTTACGCGGTGGTCGAGGAAAGCTGCGCTTCGGCGGCCTACTACATCGCCTCGGCGACGGATGAGATTTTTGTCGACAAGGCCAGCATCGTCGGCAGCATCGGCGTGCTGATGGACGGCTTCGGTTTCACCGAAGTGATGCAGAAGGTCGGTGTGGAGCGCCGCCTGCTGACGGCAGGCGAGAACAAGGGCTTCCTCGACCCCTTCAGCCCGCTGACCGAGAAGCAGCGCGGGTTTGCGGAAACCATGCTGGGCCAGATCCACCAGCAGTTCATCGACGTGGTCAAGCGCGGGCGCGGTGACCGCCTGAAGGTGACCGATGAAACCTTCAGCGGCCTGTTCTGGACCGGCCAGCAAGCCATTGACCTGGGACTGGCCGACAAGCTGGGCAGCCTGGACTATGTGGCGCGCGAGATCGTCAAGGCCGAAGAGGTGATCGACTACACGCGCCGCGACAACATTGCCGAACGTCTGGCCAAGCGCTTTGGCGCCGCCATTGGTGGTGGTGCGGTGAGTGCGGTGCGCGGCATGGCGCCGGCCATCCGCTGACAGCCCAAGCCCGCTTCAATCCCCTTTCAATACAGAAGCGCCTTCAGCGCCGTCTGCCAAGGTTTCCAGGCATCGTGCCTGGAAATTCCTGTGCAGCGGGCGGAAGGCGCTTGGTGTTTCTGGGGGCGGCTGCGCCGCCTGTTGTTTATTGGCCCAGGGCAAACACCACCGGGGTGTGCTTGTCGGGCACGCGGTCCAGCTTTTTCCAGTCGCGCACGGTTTTGGACTGCACGCTGGCGTTCTCCAGCGTCAGGCCGCTGGCCACCACCAGACGGGTGGCGGGCTGCAGGCTCTGCAGCAAGGCCTGCCACAGGGCGGGGTTGCGGTAGGGGGTTTCGATGAACAGCTGGGCCTGGTTCAGGCGCTGGCTCAGGCCCTCCAGTTCCTTGATGCGCTGGGCACGCGGTGCGGCATCCTGGGGCAGGTAGCCCACAAAGGCAAAGTTCTGGCCGTTCAGGCCGCTGGCGGCCAGGCTCAAGAGCAGCGACACCGGGCCGATCAGCGGCACCACGGTGATGCCCAGGTCGTGGGCGGCGCGCACGATGGAGCTGCCGGGGTCGGCCACGGCTGGCATGCCGGCTTCACTGACCAGGCCCATGTCGTGGCCGGCCAGCGCCGGTGCCAGCAGGGCTTTGGCGTCAAACTGGGCACTGCCTTTGCCGCCGTGGTCGCCTTTTTTATGGGCTTCCCGCGGGAGTTCCTGGATCGCCTGGGACTGCAGCGGGGCCGCCAGGGGGAACAGGGCGTCCACCCGCTTCAGGTAGGCGCGGCAGCTTTTGGCGTTTTCGCTCACCCAGTGGGTCAGGCGGGCGGCCGTGCGCAGCGTCAGCTCGGGCAGCACGTCGGTCAGCGGGCTCTGGCTGTCGCAGCCAAAATCCAGGGGGGCGGGCACCAGATACAGGCGCCCCGGGGTGGTGGCGGCGCTCATGGCAGCACCAGCCCGGCAGCACGCAGCATGCGGCAGGTGCGGATCAGCGGCAGGCCGATCAGCGCGGTGGGGTCATCGCTGTCAATCGCGTCCAGCAGGCTGATGCCCAGGCCTTCGCTCTTGGCGCTGCCGGCGCAGTCATACGGTTTTTCGGCCAGCAGATAGCGTTCGATCTCGGCATCCGTCAGATCGCGAAAGCGCACGCCCACCTCGGCGATATCGCTGTGCACCATGCCGGTGGCCTGGCAGACCACGGCCAGGGCGGTGTAAAAGCGCACGGTCTGGCCGCGCATCTGGCGCAGCTGGGCCACGGCGCGTTCGTGCGTCAGCGGTTTGCCCAAGGGCTGGCCGTTCAGGTCGGCCACCTGGTCGGAGCCGATGACGACGGCCTCGGGGTGCTGCTGAGCCACAGCATGGGCCTTGGCCAGTGCCAGGCGCAGCGACAGGTCGCGCGAGGCTTCGCCGGGGCGGGGCGTCTCGTCCACATCGGGCGAGGCGGTGGTGAAAGGGTATTGCAGGCGCTCCAGCAGCTCGCGGCGGTAACGCGAGGTGGAGCCCAGGATCAGCGAGCGGGCCACAGGGGCGGAAGAAGCGGTGGATTCAGGCATGCAAGGATTCTCTTACACTGCCGCCATGAGCAAGGATTTCTCTCCGGATCACCTTGATGTGAAGGCGTTTGCCCAGGCAGGCGCCACACTGACAGGCAGCGATCCGCTGTCACGATATACACGACTGGCCCAGGACGCCGAAGGCCCGGTGGACGGGTTGCAGGTGGATTGGCGCGCCGAAGGCGAGTTGCGCGCCGAATCCGGCGGTGCCAGCCATCTGTGGCTGCACCTGACGGTCGAGGCCGGCCTGCCGCTGACCTGCCAGCGCTGCCTGCAGCTGGACCGCATGCCGCTGCAGGTGGACCGTTCCTTCCGCTTTGTGGCGGACGAGGCCACGGCCGAAGCCCTGGACGACGAAGCCGAGGAAGATCTGCTGGCGCTGAGCCGCGACTTCGATCTGCGTGCGTTGATCGAGGACGAGCTGCTGATGGCGCTGCCTCTGGTGCCGCGCCACGAGGTCTGCCCGCAGGAGCTGCCCATGCAGTCCAGCGACGCCGACTTCGAGCAGGCCAGCGAGGAAAAGCCCAACCCGTTTGCGGTGTTGCAAGGCTTGCGCAAGAATGGCGCCCCGGACTGACTGGAGGTTTTCTCCATTCAGAAGCCTGCGCTGCTGCAGCGATCTTCGATCGGCAGCGTGGCCTGCCCAAGACACTGGTTATTCATTGCATAACGCTGTTGATAACGTTTGCGCTATACTCTAGGGCTTCGCGCGAAACCCCCTCGTGTCTTTAATGGGCTGATCGCGTATTTTTAGGGCATGCGTCTGTACGCAGGCCATGTCACCAACCCTTTTCAGACTCAGGAGCCATCATGGCTGTTCAGCAAAACAAAAAGTCTCCTTCCAAGCGCGGCATGCACCGTTCGCACAACGCACTGAATGTGCCAGGTATCGCAGTGGAAGCCACCACCGGTGAAACCCACCTGCGCCACCACATCAGCCCCAACGGCGTGTACCGCGGCCGTCAGGTGCTGAAGAACAAGTCCGAAGCCTAAACTAGCGTCTCGGACCCCCGCAAGGCCCGTCGCTACTTCTGGTAGCACGGGCTTTTGCGTTTTTTGAACACGCCCTGGCGTGTGACGGTTTCGGTCTGCCGCTCAGGCCTGCGCACCTTTCCTTCATGATCACTTTGGCAGTTGACTGCATGGGTGGCGATCACGGCCCCCGTGTCACGCTGGCCGCATGCCGCCAGTTTCTGGATTCCCACTCCGATGCCCAGCTGTTGCTGGTGGGGCGTGCGGAGAGTCTGCAGTCGTTTGCGCACCCCCGTGCCACGGTGGTGGGTGCCAGCGAAGTGGTGGGCATGGACGACCCGGTGGAGGTGGCGCTGCGCAAGAAGAAGGATTCTTCGATGCGCGTGGCCATCCAGCAGGTCAAGGATGGCATCGCCCAGGCGGCCGTGTCGGCCGGCAACACCGGTGCGCTGATGGCCGTGTCGCGCTACCTGCTCAAGACCCTGGAAGGCATCGACCGCCCGGCCATCGCCACCCAGATGCCCAATGAAAAAGGCGGCGCCACCACGGTGCTGGACCTGGGTGCCAATGTGGACTGCACGCCCGAGCACCTGCTGCAGTTTGCCGTCATGGGCACCGCCCTGGTGAGTGCATTGAATGAAAGCGCTTCCGGTGGCGAGCCGTCGGTGGGCTTGCTCAATATTGGTGAAGAAGCCATCAAGGGCAATGAAACCATCAAGCGCGCCGGAGAATTGCTGCGTGCGGCCGGCGAGGCCAAGGCCCTGAATTTCTACGGCAACGTAGAAGGTAACGACATTTACAAAGGGCCGGTGGACATCGTGGTGTGTGACGGCTTCGTGGGAAATGTGGCCCTGAAGGCCAGCGAAGGCGTGGCCAGCATGATCGTGGGTGGCTTGAAGTCTGAATTCAAGCGCAACATCTTCACGAAATTTGCTGCCATCATGGCCTATCCCGTGCTATCTGCGCTGATGAAGCGTATGGATCACCGTCGATACAATGGGGCGGCCCTGTTGGGCTTGCGGGGCCTGGTGTTCAAAAGCCATGGCTCGGCCGATGCGATCGCTTTTGAGCACGCGCTCAATCGTGCGTATGATGCGGCCCGCAACAACCTGCTTGACCGTGTCCGGGCCCGGATTGCGACTGCGGCCCCTTTGCTGGTGCCTGCCGTTGCTGCGCCAGCCGCTGGAACCACGGGCAGCCCTGAGTGAGCCTCCGCATGACACGTTACGCACGCATTACCGGCACCGGCAGCTACCTGCCTCCCCGCCGCCTGACCAACAACGACTTGGCGGCGGAGCTGGCCCAGCGCGGTATTGAAACCTCGGACGAATGGATCGTCGAGCGCACGGGCATCCATGCCCGCCACTTTGCCGCTCCCGATGTGGGCAGCAGCGATCTGGCGCTGGAAGCCAGCCGCAATGCGCTGGAAGCCGCAGGCATCACGGCGCAGGACCTGGATCTGATCATCGTCGCCACGTCCACCCCGGACATGGTGTTCCCCTCGACGGCGGCCATCCTGCAGCACAAGCTGGGCATCACCAATGGCTGCCCCGCGTTCGACGTACAGGCGGTGTGCAGCGGCTTTGTCTATGCATTGACCGTAGCCGACGCCATGATCCGCTCGGGCTCTGCCCGGCGCGTGCTGGTGGTGGGCGCGGAAGTGTTCAGCCGCATCCTGAATTTCAACGACCGCACCACCTGCGTGCTGTTTGGCGACGGCGCCGGCGCCGTGGTGGTGGAAGCCTCCGAAGAGCCCGGCATCCTGGCCAGCGATCTGCACGCCGACGGCAGCCATGTGGGCATTTTGTGCGTGCCCGGCCATGTGTCGGGTGGCGAGGTCCTGGGTTCGCCCATGCTGACCATGGACGGCCAGGCCGTCTTCAAGCTGGCCGTGGGCGTGCTGGAAAAAGCCGCCCGTGCCACGCTGGACAAGGCCGGCATGACGGACGCCGACATCGACTGGCTGATCCCGCACCAGGCCAATATCCGCATCATGCAAAGCACGGCCCGCAAGCTGAAGCTGCCCATGGAGAAGGTGGTGGTCACGGTGGGTGAGCACGGCAACACCTCGGCGGCGTCGATTCCGCTGGCCCTGGACCATGCCGTGCGCAACGGTCAGGTGCAAAAAGGCCAGAACGTCCTGCTCGAAGGCGTGGGCGGCGGTTTCACCTGGGGTGCAGTACTCCTGAAAATGTAGTGTTCGGTGCGCTCCATGAGCGCACCAGAGCCTGTTTTACCCCTTTTGAGTGACCAACACATGACGCAATTTGCATTCGTCTTTCCCGGCCAGGGCTCGCAGTCCGTGGGCATGCTGGACGCCTGGGGCGACCACCCGGTGGTGGCCCAGACGCTGAAGGAAGCCTCTGACGCCATGGGTGAAGACGTGGGCGCCCTGATCCACAGCGGCCCCAAGGAAGCGCTGGCCCTGACGACCAACACCCAGCCCGTGATGCTGGTGGCCGCCGTGGCCGCCTGGCGCGTGTGGCGTGCCGAAGGCGGCGCGCTGCCTGCCGCCGTAGCCGGCCATTCCCTGGGCGAGTATTCTGCCTTGGTGGCGTCCGGCGTGCTGACGCTGGGCCAGGCTGCTCCGCTCGTGCGCCTGCGCGCCGCGGCCATGCAGGAAGCCGTGCCCGTGGGCGTGGGCGCCATGGCCGCCGTGCTGGGTCTGGAGGCTGACAAGGTCAAGGCCGTCTGCGCCGAAGTGACAGCCCAGCTCGGCGGTGCCGAGGTGGTGGAGGCGGTGAACTTCAACGATCCCGGTCAGACCGTGATCGCCGGCTCCAAGGCTGCCGTGGAAGCCGCCAGCGTGGCCGTCAAGGCCGCAGGTGCCAAGCGCGCACTGCCGCTGCCGGTGTCGGCACCGTTCCACTCCAGCCTGATGAAGCCTGCTGCCGAAAAGCTGAAGCTGGCATTGGCTGCGCTGGAACTGCAGGCCCCCCAGATCCCCGTGATCAACAACATCGACGTGACCGTGCAAACGGACGCCGATGCCATTCGCGACGCCCTGTACCGCCAGGCTTTCGGCCCGGTGCGCTGGGTGGAATGCGTGCAGGCCATCAAGGCCCGCGGCATCACCACCCTGGTGGAGTGCGGCCCCGGCAAGGTGCTGGCCGGCATGACCAAGCGCATTGATGCGGAATTGACGGGCGTTGCCCTGTATGACCCTGCCACACTGGCAGAAGTGAAGGAATTGCTCGCATGACAGAGACGACCACCCCCGGCCAAGTGGCCCTGGTGACCGGTGCCACCCGCGGCATTGGCGCTGCCATTGCCCAGGAACTGGCCGCCCGCGGCTACACCGTGATCGGAACCGCCACCTCGGACGACGGCGCTGCCCGCATCAGCGCGGCCCTGGCCCCTCTGGGCGGCCGTGGCGTGAAGCTGGATGTGAACGATGCTGCTGGCGTGGACGCGCTGGTGGACGACATCGCCAAGAACCAGGGCGGCCTGCACGTGCTGGTCAACAATGCCGGCATCACCCGCGACACCCTGGCCATGCGCATGAAGGATGACGATTGGGACGCCGTGGTCGACACCAATCTGAAGGCCGTATTCCGACTCAGCCGCGCGGCTATTCGCCCGATGATGAAGCAGCGTTTCGGCCGCATCATCAGCATCACCAGTGTGGTGGGCGGCATGGGCAATGCCGGTCAGGCCAACTATGCTGCAGCCAAGGCTGGCGTGGCTGGCATGACGCGCGCTCTGGCACGTGAACTGGGCAGCCGCGGTATCACCGTGAACTGCGTGGCCCCCGGCTTCATTGCAACAGATATGACTGCAGTGCTCCCAGAAGAGCAGCAAAAGGCCTTGTCCGCACAGATCCCTCTGGGCAAGCTGGGCCAGCCTTCCGACATTGCAAACGCAGTGGCCTATCTGGCCTCTGCCGGTGCCGGCTATGTGACAGGCCACGAATTGGCTGTCAATGGCGGCATGTACATGTAAATAACGAAAGTTATGCCGTTTCCTCGCGACGGCAAGCCGGATGAAGGGAGATTCCCTGAACCGGCTAGAATCGCGGGTTCATTCACAACCCCCTGAGGGAAACCATGAGCGATATCGAAGCACGTGTCAAAAAAATCATTGCTGAACAACTCGGCGTTGAAGAGTCCCAAGTGACCAGCGAAAAGGCCTTCGTGGCTGATCTGGGCGCTGACTCCCTGGACACGGTCGAACTGGTGATGGCCCTGGAAGATGAATTCGGCATCGAAATCCCCGATGAAGACGCTGAAAAGATCACGACGGTGCAAAACGCCATCGACTACGCCAACACCCACCAAAAGGGCTAAGCCCTTTTGAGCGCACCGAGCGATAAGAATAAGGTTTGAACGCATGAGCCGTCGTCGCGTTGTCGTGACCGGCCTGGGTTGCATCAGTCCCGTGGGTAACACGGTTGCTGAGGCCTGGGCCAATCTTTTGGCCGGCAAGTCCGGCATTGGCCACATCACCAAGTTTGATGCCACGAATTTTTCGTGCCGCATCGCAGGTGAGGTCAAGGGATTCAACGTGGAGGATTACATGAGCGCCAAGGATGCGCGCTCCATGGACACCTTCATTCACTATGGCATCGCGGCTGCGGAACAGGCTGTGAAGGATGCGGGTCTGCCTACGGGCGAGGCCTTGTCCGACGACCTTGCGACCCGCATCGGTTGCGTGCTCGGGTCCGGTATCGGGGGCTTGCCCCTGATCGAGAACACTCAGATTGAGCTCTCGAACCGGGGTCCCCGACGCATCACCCCATTTTTCGTGCCCGCTTCCATCATCAACATGGTGGCTGGACACGTTTCCATGCGCTTTGGCTTCAAGGGTCCGAACCTGTCCGTGGTGACAGCGTGCACGACCGGCCTGCACTGCATCGGCGAAGCCGGGCGCATGATCGAGTACGGCGACGCCGACATCGTGGTGGCCGGTGGTACCGAAGCCACGGTGTCCCCGCTGGGCGTGGGCGGCTTTGCTGCCATGCGTGCCCTGTCGACCCGCAATGACGATCCCACTGCAGCTTCTCGTCCCTGGGACAAGGACCGCGACGGCTTCGTGCTGGGTGAGGGCGCTGGCGTGCTGGTGCTGGAAGAGTATGAACACGCCAAGGCCCGTGGCGCCAAGATCTACGCAGAGCTGAGCGGCTACGGCATGAGTGCCGATGCTGGCCACATGACGGCTCCCAATATGGACGGCCCGCGCCGCGCCATGTTGAACGCCATGCGCAATGCCGGTGTGAATCCGGACCAGATCAACTATCTGAACGCCCACGGCACCTCGACCCCTCTGGGCGACCAGAACGAAAGCAATGCCATCAAGGCAGCGCTGGGCGATGCCGCGTTCAAGACCGTGGTCAGCTCCACCAAGTCCATGACCGGCCACTTGCTGGGCGGTGCGGGCGGTGTGGAAAGCGTGTTCACCGTGATGGCGCTGCACGATCAGAAGATCCCGCCGACCATCAACCTAGACAACCAGGATCCCGGCTGCGATCTGGACTACTGCGCCAATGTGGCACGCGATGCCAAGATCGATGTGGCCCTGAAGAACAACTTCGGCTTTGGTGGTACCAACGGCTCGCTGATCTTCAAACGCATCTGACCGTATTGACAGTCCCTGGCGTCCGGGAGCTCCGCTCCTGAAACGCCCATCACCCGCAGGCCGATCAAACGGCTCTGCGGGTTTTGTTTTTGTGGTGCTGCCGTGGCATGGTCGACACCATGCCTTCTGCACACCATCTGCCGCCTGCCGTGCGCTACCCCGTGGAGCGCCACCGGCTGCCTGGCTACCTCGGAGGCCTGCTGTGGCTGCTGGCGGCCGCCGTGCTGCTGGCCTGGTGGCGGTCCAGCGCGCCCCAGCCCGCCGCCGTGCTGGGGGCGGCGGCCCTGCTGTGGCTGGCCGCCGGCGGGGCCCAGTTGCACGCCTGGCGTGCCGCGCCACACGGAATGCTGCAATGGGATGGTGGTGCCTGGTGGTGGCAGGCCCAGGGGGAAGCGGAGCCCCAGCCGCTGGAGGTCCTGGAGCTGCGCATCGATCTGCAAACCGCCGTGCTGCTGGCCTGGCGCGGTACGGGCGGCCGCTGGCAGCATGCCTGGCTGCTACAGCGCAGCGTACCCTGGCGTTGGGGGGATTGGCGGCGTGCGGTATATTCGGCGGCCACCGTGTTCCGCCAGACGGAGTCTGCGGTCTGACCTTTCCCCCGCTGCATGAGCCCCCACGTCGCACCTCCTCCCGCACCTTCTGACACCGATCTGCAACTGGTGGAGCGCACGGTAGCGGGCGACCAGCGGGCCTATGAGCTGCTGGTGCTCAAGTACCAGCGCCGCATCGAGCGCCTGATTGCGCGCATGGTGCGCGACACCGATCTGGTCCAGGACATCGCCCAGGAAACCTTTCTGCGCGCCTACCGGGCCCTGCACCAGTTCCGGGGCGAGGCACAGTTCTACACCTGGCTGTACCGGATTGCGGTGAACACGGCCAAGAAGGCGCTGCTGGACATGAAGCGCAATCCGGTGGTCACCGAGAGCGCGTTACAAACCTCCGATGACGAGGATGAAACTTCTCGGCCCGGAAACGAACCAATCAACGAGGAGACTCCCGAGACGGTGCTGGCGGCGCAGGAAATTGCAGCTGCCGTGAACGCCGCGATGGATGCTTTGCCCGAGGATTTGCGCCAGGCGGTCACGCTGCGCGAGATCGAGGGGCTGAGCTACGAAGAAATTGCCACTGTCATGGGTTGTCCCATCGGAACCGTGCGTTCGCGCATCTTCCGAGCCCGCGAGGCCATCTCCGCACGCGTCAAGCCGCTGCTGGAGCGCCAATCGGGCAAGCGGTGGTGAGGGTGGTGTTGAACACATGGCAGGCGCGAGCCCAAGTGAGCAGGTAACCCCATGACGGACGATCTGAAAAACAAGGAATTGCTGTCGGCGCTGGTCGACGGCGAGCTGTATGGCGATGAACTGAGCCAGGCAGTGGCGTGGGCCGAAGAAGGCGAAGGCCATGCCAGCTGGCAGCTCTACCATCTGGTGGGCGATGTGCTGCGCTCGCCTGAGCTGGCCCACCACAGCCACCACGATCTGCTGAGCGGTCTACGTGCCCAGCTGGCCCAGGAGCCACCGCTGTCGCTGCAACCCGCCGCGCTGGAGCAGCTGGCACCGGCCCAGCTGCCCATGACCTCGGCCGTGCAGAGCCTGGTGCGTGATCCCGTGGCCAATGCCTCGGTGTTCCGCTGGAAGGTGGCCGCCGGCTTTGCCTCCGTGGCAGCCGTGGCCGCCATGGGCTGGAATCTGGTGGTGGTGCCGGCCGGCACCGGCAGCCAGCTGGCCCAGGCGCCGGCCGCCAGCCAGGCCAGCGTGCAGCTGGCACAGGGCACGCCCGGAGCCCCGATGATGTCTGTCCCTCAGACCGATGGCTCGGTGATTGCCGTGGCCACCGGCAATGGCTCGGAAGTGATTCTGCGCGACCCGCGTCTGGACGAGCTGCTGGCCGCGCACCGCCAGTTCGGCAGCAAGGCATCGCTGCAGATGCCGGCCGATTTCCTGCGCAATGCCAGCTTCGCCAGCACACCGGTGCCGGCGGCCAACCGCCATTGATCTGCCGGGGCAGATGGGTGTTGCTTGTGTTTTGATAGCTTCCTGCGCTGATGCAGAGGGCTTTTCAAACTGGAAATCCGATACAGAACATGAAATGAGCGCCCAAGGCGCTCATTTTTTTGTGCATGCGGCCCACAGCGTCCACGGCGCTTCGGTGCATGATGCTGGGGAACCAATCGCACGGATGCCTTTCCAAACAGGCAGTCTGATAGCGAGATAGAGCGCCTTGGAAAGGATGAAGATGCCCGCATTGCAACGCAAAACCCTGCAAGCCTTGAGTGTGGCGGCCTTGATCGCGGCCGCCGCAGCCGGTGGTGCCGTTTGGAATCTGCCACTGGCCCAGGCACAGGCCGCAGCCCCCAGTCCGGCCACGTCGGCGCCCGCAGCGTCGGCAGCCGCAGCCCCCGCGGCTGCGCCGCTGGTCAGCGGTCTGCCGGATTTCACCGCGCTGGTCGACCATGTCGGCCCCTCGGTGGTCAACATCCGCACCACCGAAAAAGTGGCCGCCCGCGGCAATGGCGGCGGATCGGCACTGGGCATGGACGAGGACATGCTGGAGTTCTTCCGCCGTTTCGGCCTGCCGGTGCCCAATATTCCCAAGCAGCCACAGCGCCCCGGCCCGGGCGGCAGCGACGGGGATGGCGAATCCCAACCCAGCGGCGTGGGCTCGGGCTTCATCCTGACCGGCGACGGCTATGTGATGACCAATGCCCACGTGGTCGAAGATGCGGACGAAGTCATCGTCACGCTGACCGACAAGCGCGAGTTCAAGGCCAAGATCGTGGGCAGCGACAAGCGCACCGATGTGGCCGTGGTCAAGATCGACGCCAAGGGCCTGCCCGCCGTGAAGATCGGCGACGTGAGCCGCCTGAAGGTGGGCGAGTGGGTGATGGCCATTGGCTCGCCCTTCGGCCTGGAAAACTCGGTGACGGCCGGCATTGTGTCGGCCAAGCAGCGCGATACCGGTGACTACCTGCCGTTCATCCAGACGGACGTGGCCATCAACCCCGGCAATTCCGGCGGGCCGCTGCTGAACCTGCGCGGCGAGGTGGTGGGCATCAACAGCCAGATCTATTCGCGCTCCGGCGGCTTCATGGGCATCAGCTTTGCGATTCCGATTGACGAAGCCGTGCGCGTGAGCGACCAGTTGCGCTCCACCGGCAAGGTCACGCGCGGCCGCATCGGTGTGCAGATCGGCTCGGTGACCAAGGAGGTGGCGGAATCCATTGGCCTGGGCAAGCCGCGTGGCGCCCTGGTCTCGGCGGTGGAAGCCGGTTCGCCCGCCGCCAAGGCCGGCGTGGAGGCCGGGGACGTGATTATCAAGTACAACGGCACGGACATCGACAAGGTCTCCGACCTGCCGCGCCTGGTGGGCAACACCAAGCCGGGCGTTAAGGGCACGGTCACCGTGTTCCGCCGGGGCAGCAGCAAGGACTTGTCCATCACGATTGCCGAGGTGGAGCCCGACGAGGCCGTGGCCGCACGCAAGAAGGCCGAAAGCAGCAGCGCCGCGACGGCCAGCGCCAAGTCGCTGGGCCTGGTGGTGGCCGATCTGACGGCCGCGCAGAAGAAGGAGCTCAACGTCAAGGGCGGCGTGCGCATTGTCAGCGTGGCCGATGCCGCGGCCCGCGCCGGTCTGCGTGAAGGTGATGTGGTGCTGTCCGTCGCCAATACCGAGGTGGCCGACGCCAAGGGCTTCGAGGCGGCGCTGAGCAAGGCCGACAAGAACAAGCCCGTCAACATGCTGGTGCGCCGCGGTGAGTGGGCCCAGTACGTGCTGGTGCGACCGGCCCGCTGAGGTGGGTGCCTGGGGGGCGGCTGCCATGCCGCCCCAAGGGGACTGGGAATGCCCGTGAGCGCAAGGTGGTCGCTTGGGTAGAATCCCTAGTCCGGCGCACAGGTGCCGTCGCGAGCGGGTGCTTGCTGCGGTGCTAGGAGCTGACGGGCATTGCCGGCAGCGAATTTCCGCTGAACCGCAATTGTGGATAAGCTGTGGTTAGTTTTGCTGCATCGCTGGCGCTGAGTCGCCAGACAGCAAAAACGGTGCTTTTGCAGAGGGCTTTTGCCTACAATCAGCAGCCCAACCATCGCAGTTGCCCAAGATTGTTGGTTCAGGGCGCGTCAGAGTCGACGCGCCCTTTTTTCTTGCCTTGTGCGCGCCACATTCATTTAAGTTACCAAGACGCTTTTCGTTGATGAATCACATCCGTAATTTCTCCATCATTGCGCACATCGACCATGGCAAATCCACGCTGGCCGACCGCTTGATCCAGCGTTGTGGCGGCTTGGCCGAGCGCGATATGGAAGCCCAGGTGCTGGACTCGATGGACATCGAGAAAGAACGTGGCATCACCATCAAGGCGCAGACGGCTGCACTGCAGTACAAGGCCAAGGATGGCAAGGTCTACAACCTCAACCTGATCGACACGCCCGGCCACGTGGACTTCTCGTACGAAGTCTCGCGTTCGCTGTCGGCCTGCGAAGGCGGTCTGCTGGTGGTGGATGCCTCGCAGGGCGTGGAAGCCCAGACCGTGGCCAACTGCTACACCGCACTCGACCTGGGGGTCGAGGTGTTTGCCGTGCTCAACAAGATGGATCTGCCCAATGCGGATCCGGACAACGCCAAGGCCGAGATCGAGGACGTGATCGGCATCGACGCGACCGATGCGATTCCCTGCTCGGCCAAGACCGGCATGGGCATCGACGAGATTCTGGAAGCCATTGTGGCCAAGGTGCCGGCGCCCAAGGGCGACCCGGATGCACCGCTGCGCGCCATGATCGTGGACAGCTGGTTCGACCCCTATGTGGGCGTCGTGATGCTGGTGCGCGTGGTCGATGGTCAACTCAAGAAGGGCGAGCGCTTCAAGATGATGGCCACAGGCGCAGCCTATGAAGCCAACAACATCGGCGTGTTCACCCCTGCCAACCAGCCGCGCGATGCACTCAAGGCCGGCGAAGTGGGTTACATCATTGCCGGCATCAAGGAGTTGAAGGCCGCCAAGGTGGGCGATACCGTCACGCTGGAAAAGAAGCTGCCGAACAATCTGGGCCCTGCCGAGAAGGCGCTGCCCGGCTTCAAGGAAGTCAAGCCCCAGGTGTTTGCGGGTCTGTACCCGACCGAAGCCAGCGAATACGACCAGCTGCGCGATGCGCTGGAAAAGCTGCAGCTCAACGATGCGGCACTGCAGTACGAACCCGAAGTTTCGCAAGCGCTGGGCTTTGGCTTCCGCTGCGGCTTCCTGGGCCTGCTGCACATGGAAATCGTGCAGGAACGCCTGGAGCGCGAGTTCGATCAGGACCTGATCACCACCGCGCCCAGCGTGGTGTACGAAGTGGTCAAGGCCGATGGCGAAGTCATCCAGGTGGAAAACCCCTCCAAAATGCCCGATCAGGGCCGCATGGAAGAAATCCGCGAGCCCATCGTGACCGTGCACCTGTACATGCCGCAAGACTATGTCGGCCCGGTGATGACGCTGGCCAACCAGAAGCGCGGCGTGCAGAAGAACATGGCCTACCACGGCCGCCAGGTCATGCTGACCTATGAAATGCCGTTGGGCGAAATCGTGCTGGACTTCTTCGACAAGCTCAAATCGGTCTCGCGCGGCTATGCCTCCATGGACTACGAGTTCCTGGAGTACCGCGCCTCGGACGTGGTGAAGGTCGACATCCTGCTCAACGGCGAAAAAGTCGATGCGCTGTCCATCATCGTGCACCGCTCGCAGGCCACTTTCCGCGGTCGTGCCGTGGTGGCCAAGATGCGTGAAATCATCAGCCGCCAGATGTTCGACGTGGCGATCCAGGCGGCGATCGGCGCCAACATCATCGCCCGTGAAACCGTCAAGGCCATGCGCAAGAACGTGCTGGCCAAGTGCTACGGCGGTGACATCACCCGCAAGCGCAAGCTGCTCGAAAAGCAGAAGGCCGGTAAGAAGCGCATGAAGCAGATCGGCTCGGTGGAAGTGCCGCAGGAGGCTTTCCTGGCCATCCTGCAAGTGGAGGATTGATGCAAGCCATGCAATGGATCACAGCCGCCGTCCTGGCGGCTTTCGTAGGCTATGTGGGCGCCTGGTACACGGGCGCGATCGAAGGCAATTTCGCCCTGCTGATGTTCCTGGCCACCGTGGTGACCGGTGCCTACTGGCTGGCGGAGCGCCTGTATTTCTGGCCGCGCCGCAAGCAGGCGGCTCAGGCCCTGGCCGATGCCGCCACGGCACGCCGTGCCGAGCTGGACCGCATGGGCATTGCCAAGGTCGATCTGGACACCACCGAAGGCCAGCAAAAAGCCCTGGTCCAGCCCTGGTGGCTGGATTGGACGGCCGGTCTGTTCCCGGTGATCGCCGTGGTGTTCATCCTGCGCTCCTTCCTGTTTGAGCCGTTCAAGATCCCTTCCGGTTCGATGATTCCCACGCTGCTGGTGGGGGACCTGATCCTGGTGAACAAGTTCACCTACGGTGTGCGCCTGCCGGTGCTCAACACCAAGGTCATCGATGGCAAGACGCCGGAACGCGGCGATGTGATGGTGTTCCGCTACCCGCCCCAGCCCTCGCTGGACTACATCAAGCGCGTGGTGGGCGTGCCTGGTGACACCGTGGCCTACCTGAACAAGCGCCTGACGATCAATGGCCAGCCAGTGCCTACCAAGGACCTGCCCGATTTCTTCGATGAAGACGCCATGCGCTACTTCAACCAGTACGAGGAAACCCTGGGCCTGTTGCCGCACCGCCTGCTCAATACCCAGGGCGTGCCGGCCTTTGTCCAGGGCGCCAGCAACTACGCGTACCGGGAAAACTGCACCTACAGCGTCGAAGGCGTGACCTGCAAAGTGCCCGAAGGCCACTACTTCGTGATGGGTGACAACCGCGACAACTCGCTGGACTCGCGCTACTGGGGTTTTGTGCCGGATGCGAACATCGTCGGCAAGGCCTTCTTTGTCTGGATGAATTTCGGCAACCTCAAGCGCATCGGTTCCTTCAACTGATCGCCGGCACCGGGGGAGGGCGCCATGCCGCCCCCGGCGCACCACAGCCCGCGCCCGCCAACGCGGGCTTTCCTTCAGAGCGCGGGTGTTTAGGAGGCACCGCCGTCGCGGCTTTCGCGATTGGCGGACAATCGGTCCTCTGTCTTTCTGGACATACCAGACCCTGTGCAAGACGACACCCCCGGGATAGCCCGTGCCGGACGGCATGGGTCCCGGCTTCACCCCGCCCCGCCGCCGATGGCATGACGCCGCGCAAGCGTGCCGCGTGGCAGCCGCCCGGTGCATGAAAAAGCACTGGCCGACGGCCTGTATTCCCGATAGATTTCGCTGGCAGGCGCCGCCTGCCTTGTTCACCGATTTAACGACCAGATTCCTAGGTGCTACCCGGCCTTTTAGCTTTGCAGCAGCGTCTGCAACATAATTTTTCTGAACCCGCCTTGCTGCAACGTGCGCTGACGCACCGCAGCTTCTCGGCGGACAACAACGAACGCCTGGAGTTCCTGGGGGACTCCGTGCTCAGCCTGGCCGTCTCCACACTGCTGTACCAAAGGCTGCAGTCGCTGCCCGAAGGCGATCTCTCCCGCGTGCGTGCCAACCTCGTCAAGGAAGGCACGCTGCACCAGATCGCACTCAAGCTGGAGCTGTCCGGCCTGCTGCGCCTGGGCGAAGGCGAAGCCAAGTCGGGCGGCAAGCAGCGCCCCTCCATCCTGGCCGATGCCGTGGAAGCGCTGATCGGCGCCGTCTATCTGGACGCCGACTACCGCACGGCCGAACGTCTGGTGCACCACCTCTATGAGGGGGTGGACATCAACCCGCACATGCGTGCGGTGCAAAAAGACCCCAAGACCGCACTGCAGGAATGGCTGCAGGGCCGTCGCATGAAGCTGCCGCAGTACAAAGTGGCAGAGATCACCGGGGCCGCGCATTTGCAAACCTTCGAGGTGGCCTGCGAAATCGCAGAACTCCACCTCCATGCCAACGGCACAGGCGCTTCGCGCCGTGCTGCGGAGCAGGCAGCAGCCGCTGCCTTGCTCGATCAACTGAAAGCGAAACATCCATGACCGACGCTGCCAAGAAAAAAACAGCAGGCAAAACCAGCCCCGATCGCGCCAAGAGCCAGATCGACATCAACGATCCCAGCCTGGACTACATCAGTGCCATGCTGTCCGGGGCCAAGCCCGGAGCGGCCGCCACGCCCATCCGCAGCGAAGAGGAAAGCGCCGCTGAGCCCGTGCGCGAAGTGCCGGTGGAAGAGCAGCGCTGTGGCCTGATCGCCATCGTCGGCAAGCCCAACGTGGGCAAGTCCACGCTGATGAACGCGCTGGTGGGGCAGAAGATCTCCATCACCTCGCGCAAGGCACAGACCACGCGCCACCGCATCACAGGCATCCACACCAAGGACGACACCCAGTTCGTCTTTGTGGACACCCCGGGTTTCCAGACCAAGCACTCGACCGCACTGAACAAATCGCTGAACAAGACGGTGATGGGGGCCATCGGTGACGTGGACCTGATTCTGTTCGTGGTCGAGGCCGGCAGCTTCACCCTGGCCGACGCCAAGGTGCTGAGCCTGTTCAAGCCCGGCATCCCCACGCTGCTGATCGCCAACAAGCTGGATGCCGTGGGCCGCCGCCACGAAATCGCTCCCTGGCTGCAAAGCATGCAGGAGCGCCACCCCTTCGCAGAGTTCGTGCCCATGTCGGCCAAGAACAAGAAGGACATCGAGCGCATGTACGGCATCTGCGCCAAGTACCTGCCGCAGCAGCCCTGGTTCTACAGCCAGAACGAGCTGACCGACCGCAGCGAGAAGTTCCTGGCTGCCGAAACCGTGCGTGAAAAGCTGTTTCGCTTCACCGGCGACGAGCTGCCCTATACCTCGACGGTGGTCATCGACAAGTTCGAGGAAGAGCCCAGCAAGACCCACAAGCGCTTTATGCGCGTGGCCGCCACCATCGTGGTGGAGCGCGATGGCCACAAGGCCATGGTGATCGGCCAGGGGGGCGAACGCCTCAAGCGCATCAGCACCGAAGCGCGCCAGGAACTGGAAAAGCAGTTCGACGCCAAGGTGTTCCTGGAAGTCTGGGTCAAGGTGAAGTCCGGCTGGGCTGACGACGAGGCCCGCGTCAAATCCTTCGGTTACGAGTGAGCGCCAGGTGCCGCAAGAGGCCTTCGCTGCGCCGTGCCAAGGGCTTGCGCCCGGCATCGGCCGCTGCGCAGCGCGCTCTGCGACACTGTGAGGCTCTGTGACAGCCTTTCATTCCAAGGCCCTTCGGGGCCTTTTGTTTTCACCGCACCATGGCCACCAAAAGGGTTAGCGAAGAACCTGCCTTCATCCTGCACCAGTACGACTGGAGCGAATCCAGTCTGATCCTGGAATGCTTCACCCGCCACCGTGGGCGGGTGGCGCTGGTGGCCAAGGGGGTCAAACGCCACACCTCCAATTTCCGGCCGGTGCTGCTGGCGCTGCAGCCGCTGCGGCTGAACTGGACGCTGTCGGGCGACGGAGCAGCCGACATCCATGTGCTCAAAGGGGCGGAATGGGCCGGCGGCCATGTGCTGCCCATGGGCGACGGACTGATGACCGGCATGTACCTGAACGAGCTGCTGCTGCGTCTGCTGGCCCGCGAAGACCCGTACGCGCTGCTGTTCGACGCCTATGCCGCAGTCGTGCGCCTGCTGGCCGCAGCCTCGGCGCCGCGCCGCCAGGCCGGGGAGGGGGAGGCTGCCGTGGAGCCCGCACTGCGCGCGTTCGAGCTGCTGCTGCTGCGTGAGCTGGGTCTGCTGCCTGCGCTGGACAGCGAAACCCTGACTCTGCAGCCGCTGCAACCCGAGGCCCGCTATGCCCTGGCCGCCGAATCCGGCCTGCAAGCCACCACCAGCCCGCGTGGCAGCCTCCACGGGGCGCAGTGGCTGGCGCTGAATACCGCGCTGCAACAAAAAGACCCGATGGCGGCCCTGGCACGCTGCTGCGAAGCCGTGGCCGCGCCGCTCAAGCCGCAGCTGCGGGCGCTGTTGCAATACCATTGCGGCAACCCCCCGCTGCGCACCCGCCAGCTGATGTTGGATCTTCAATCGCTATGACCGCTTCTCCCGTTTCGTCCGGTGCCGTGCGCACCGCGCTGTCCGTCAACGTCAACAAGGTCGCGCTGGTGCGCAACACGCGCCACCTCGGCATTCCCAGCGTCACGCGTGCGGCACAGCTGTGCCTCGAGGCCGGTGCCCATGGCATCACCATCCACCCGCGGCCGGACGAGCGGCATATTCGCGGCACGGATGTGTACGAACTGGCCGAGCTGATGCAGGCCTGGCCGCGGGCGGAGTTCAATATCGAAGGCAATCCCACACAGAACCTGATGGACTTCATCCGGCAGGTGCGCCCGCATCAGGCCACCTTCGTGCCGGACAGCGAGGAGCAGTTCACCAGCGACCATGGCTGGACCTTTCCGCAGGATGCCGAGCGCCTGCGTCCGCTGATTGCCGAATGCAAAGCCCTGGGGGTGCGCGTGAGCCTGTTCATGGACCCGGTGCCCGAGCAGATGGCCGCAGCCCAGGCCGTGGGCGCGGACCGCGTGGAGCTGTACACCGAACCCTATGCCGCCTCCTGGGGAACGCCCCAGCATGCCGAGCAGCTGCGCATCTACGCGGCCGCCGCCCAGGCTGCGCTGGATGTGGGCCTGGGCATCAACGCCGGGCACGATCTGAACCGTGACAACCTGCCGGCCTTTGTGGCCCAGGTGCCGGGGGTGGCGGAGGTGTCGATCGGCCATGCACTGATCGCCGATGCGCTGGAGCTGGGCTATGCCGAGACTGTGCGTGGTTACCAGCGTGCCATCGATGCCGGCATGGCGGACCGGGCGTGAAGACGAGGGGCCACGCCGCCGCGCTGGCGGTCTGTGTGGCGGCCTCGGTGGCGAGGCATTGACTGTGCGGAGGGTTCTTTGATGATCTACGGCATTGGTACCGATATCTGTGACATCCGCCGCATCCGCGCCAGCCTGGAGCGGCACGGCGAGCGCTTTGCCCGCAAGGTGCTGAGCGACGCCGAAATCGCGACCTGGAAAAAGCGCAGCGAGCGCTGGCCGGACCGCGGCGTGCGTTACGTGGCCACGCGTTTTTCGGCCAAGGAGGCGTTCAGCAAGGCCATCGGCCTGGGCATGGTCATGCCCATGACCTGGCGCAGCTGCGAGATTGCCAACCTGCCCAGCGGCCAGCCCACGGTGGTGCTGCATGGCGCGCTCAAGGCCTGGTGCGAGGCCCGGGGCCTGCAGGCCCACATCTCCATGTCCGATGAATCGGAATACGCCACCAGCTACTGTGTGGTCGAAAAAAAGCCCTGAATGGATGGCCGCCCGTGCGCAACAGCAGCGCGGGCCGCGATCTGCACCGAAGTCTCTGACACCTTCACCCGTTTCCAAGGTATCTCCATGCGCTTGCACGCTCCTTTGATCATCGACATCGCCGGCACCTCGCTCTCCGACGCGGACCGCGCACGCCTGGCCCACCCGCTGGTGGGTGGCATCATTCTGTTCAAGCGCAACTGGGAAGACCGGGCGGCCCTGGTGCAGCTGTGTGCCGACATCAAGGCCGTGCAGCCGGACCTGCTGATCTGTGTGGACCACGAAGGCGGCCGCGTGCAGCGCTTTCGCACCGATGGTTTCACCCACATCCCTCCCATGCGCGCCCTGGGTGCAATGTGGATGGATGACGGCAAGGGCAGCAAGCACCGCGAAGGCAGCGGCGCCATGCGGGCCCTGAATGCCGCCACCGCGGCCGGCTATGTGCTGGGCAGCGAATTGCGCGCCTGTGGTGTGGATTTCAGCTTCACCCCGGTGCTGGACCTGGACTATGGCGAAAGCTCGGTCATCGGGGACCGCAGCTTCCACCGGGACCCGCGTGTGGTGGCGGCCCTGGCCAGGAGCCTGATGCACGGCCTGCTGCAGGCCGGCATGGGCAACTGCGGCAAACACTTTCCGGGCCACGGCTTTGTGAAGGCGGATTCGCATGTCGATATCCCCGTGGACCCGCGCAGCCTGAAAGCCATTCTGGACGAAGATGCTGCGCCGTACCCGTGGCTTTCCAGCGTGCTGACGGCCGTGATGCCCGCCCACGTGATCTACCCCAAGGTGGACAAGCGTCCGGCGGGCTTCAGCGAAAAATGGCTCAGGGACATTCTGCGCAGCCGCCTGCGCTATGACGGCGCGATCTTCAGCGACGACCTGAGCATGGAGGGTGCCCGGCGCCTGCACGGCAGCAGTGGCCCGCTGATCAGCTACACCGAAGCTGCGCTGTCCGCGCTGCAGGCGGGCTGCGACATGGTGCTGCTGTGCAATCAGAGCCTGGGCTTTGGCGAGCACGTGGACCAGTTGCTCGACGGCATGGATGCGGCGCTGCGCGATGGCCGCTGGGTGCCGGATGTGGATTCCGAATCGCGCCGCGTGTCGCTGCTGCCGGACACCGAGCCCCAGGCCTGGGACGATTTGATGCGCCAGCCCGCCTATCTGCAGGCGCTGGACCAGCTGCCCTGAACACCCGGCCCGACAGGGGCCCTGTATCCGCCGATCCGCTGCAAACCCTGGTTTGCAGCGGATTTTTTTATGCCTTGGATGCCGCCATCGTCCCGGTAGAACGGGACCGCCAGCTGCCATGCCACCCAGGGGCGGCAGGCGTGTTTGCAGGCGTGTGCGGGGTCATGATCGACCTCGTGACCGAGGGAGAAAACGTAAGCACAAGTCTTGGGTCTTATATCTAATGGAAAACCCCAGTATTTTTCTCCAATAAAAAACCACTGCTGGTTTGCAGTTGTGCGTGGCCTCTGAAACAAATGCTTGCCAGCGCTACTAGTATCGGAGCATTAAAACAACATGATCTCGCTCAAAGAAGCGGGAGTTATGTGTGCGCGCGCACCTTCGAAAGTGCATTTGTGTGATGTGGATCTAACTTCTGCATTGCCAAAAAACCACGTTCGATGCAACGAAACACTTCCCACACACTGGCGTGTGGCGCGGTGTTGACACGATGTAGGAATAGAAAAATGTCTAACTTTTCCCCACCCAGCCGCCGATCTTTCCTGATGGCATCCGGTGCCGGTGTGGCACTGACGGGCGTCGCCATGACGTTCCATGCCAACTCCAAGGAAGCCCCCGTACCGCTGGACAAGTACCAGCCCGTGTACTTCAACGCAGAGGAGTGGGCTTTTGTGCTGGCTGCCACCGCACGCCTGATCCCCTCGGAAGGGGACGGCCCAGGTGCCATCGAAGCCCATGTGCCGGTGTTCATCGACCGCCAGCTGAAGGACTACTACGGCAATGCCGACATCTGGTACATGGAAGGCCCGCACGACCCGGCCGCCACGCCCGATCGCGGCTGGCAATCGCCGCTGACGCCGGCGCAGCTGTACCGCCAGGCCATCCCTGCCTTCAACGCAGCGTGCCAGGAACGCTTTGGCAAGGAATTCAAGAGCCTGACGGTCGAGCAGCAGAACGAAGCCCTGACCGCCCTGCAAAAGGGGGAGATCAAGCTGGCTCCCGAGCTGAGCTTCTTCTTCGCCACCCTGCTGGCCAACACCAAGGAAGGCTACTTCGCCGACCCCGTGCACGGCGGCAACCATGGCATGCAGGCCTGGAAGTACATCGGTTTCCCCGGCGCGCGTGCCAGCTACGCGGAATGGGTCGACCAGCACAACAAGAAGTACCCACTGGGACCGGTATCCATCAAGGGCGAAAGGGCTTAAACCATGGCACGCATTGAAAAGAAAAAAGACGTGGTCATCGTTGGCCTGGGCTGGACCGGCTCCATCGCCGGGATGGAACTGGCCGCCGAAGGGCTGGAGATCGTGGCGCTGGAGCGCGGCGGCGACCAGAACACGGTGCCCGAGTTCAAGTACCCCAACCAGATCGATGAACTCACCTACGGTGTGCGCCTGAAAAACATGCAGCACCCCCGTCAGCAGACGGTGACGGTGCGCCGCGACGACAACGAAGTCGCCTTGCCCTACCGCTCGATGGGCTCCTTCCTGCCCGCCAACGGCGTGGGCGGTGCCGGCACGCACTGGAACGGTCTGCTGTGGCGTCCGCAGGCGGAAGAAATCAAGCTGCGCACCTATGTGAAGGAGCGCTGGGGCGAGTCCATCATTCCGGAAGGCATGAACCTGATGGACTACCCCGTCAGCTATGACGAGCTGGAGCCTTTCTTCACCCAGTTTGACGAAGTGGCTGGTGTCTCCGGCAAGGCAGGCAACATCAAGGGCCAGATCCAGGCCGGCGGCAACCCGTTCGAAGGCTGGCGCTCCAAGGACTACCCCATGCCTGCGCTGCCATCGACCTACGATTCCAGCAAGTTCGAAGCCTGCGCCAAGAGCATGGGCCTGCACCCGTTCCCGGCACCGGCCGGCATCGCGTCCACGTCCTATGTGAACCCGTATGGCATGCAGATGGCGCCTTGCAATTTCTGCGGCTTCTGCGAGCGTTTCGGCTGCTACCAGTACTCCAAGTCGTCGCCCCAGACGGCCGTGCTGGACGCCCTCAAGCGCAAGCCCAACTTCGAATACCGCACCCACTCCGAAGTGCTGCGCGTGGAAAGCTCGGCCGACGGCAAGACCGCCACCGGCGTGACATACTTCGACGCGGTCAAGCAGGAAGAAGTGTTCCAGCCTGCGGACCTGGTGATCCTGTCGTCCTACCAGCTGAACAACGTGCACCTGCTGCTGGTGTCCGGCATCGGCAAGCCCTACGACCCCAAGACCAATACCGGTGTGACGGGCAAGAACTACGCCTACCAGATGAATGGTGGCGTGACCCTGTTCTTCAAGGACGAAAGCTTCAACCCCTTCATCGGTCACGGCTCCAACGGCATGTGCATCGATGACTACGGCATCAACCAGAACGACTTCGGCAAGCTGGGTTTCATCGGCGGCGCCTACTGGCGTGTCGGCACCATGAATGGCCAGCCGATCCGCTCCATGCCGCTGCCCAAGGGCACGCCGGGTTGGGGTGCGGGCTGGAAGAAGGGCATTGGCGAGTGGTACGGCCACTCCATGTCGATCGGCACGCACGGTTCGCACATGTCCTACCGCAACAACCACCTGGACCTGGACCCGACCTACAAGGATCCGCATGGCCGTCCGTTGATGCGCATGACCTTCAACTGGCAGGAAAACGACATCAAGATGACCCAGTACCAGAAGGTCAAGGCCGAGGAGGTGGGCAACGCCCTGAAGCCGGATCTGATGCAGTCGGGGTTCAAGAACATCGGTGCCAAGTTCGACGTGCGTCCCTACCAGACCACGCACAACACTGGCGGCCACGTGATGTCCGAGAAGCCCACCGAAGGGGTGGTCAACCGCTACTGCCAGACCTGGGACAAGCACAACGTGTTCGTCTTCGGTGCCGGCAACTTTGTGCAGAACACCCAGTACAACCCCACCGGCATGGTCGGCGGTCTGGCTTACTGGACGCTGCATGCCATCCGTACCATGTACCTGAAGAACCCGCGTCCGTTGGTCTGAGGAGTGTCATCCATGAAAAAAATCCTCAGCATCCTGATTGCACTGATCGTCCTGGGTATCGTCGCTGCGCTGGCCCTGGCCTACGCGCCGTTCAAGCCCACCCCGGCCAACGAAACCCTGGCCGCCGACTGGAAGGCCGAGCCCGGCCGTGGTGAATATGTCATGCGTGCAGGCGACTGCATGGCCTGCCACACCGCCAATGGCGGCGAGTCCATGGCCGGTGGCCGTGGCATCGAAAGCCCGCTGGGCACCATCTGGTCGTCCAACATCACGCCCGACAAGGAAACCGGTATCGGTAACTGGACACTGGACCAGTTCCGCGCCGCCATGGTCGATGGCGTGGGTGGCCACGGTCAGCAGCTGTACCCGGCCATGCCGTACGAGAACTACCGTTTCATGACGGAAAGCGATCTGCGCGCCCTGTACGACTACATCCAGACCGAAGTGAAGCCCGTGAAGAACGAAGTGCAGGCCACCAGCCTGACCTTTCCGTTCAACATGCGCTTTGGCCTGCGTGCCTGGAACTGGCTGGCCCTGTCGGGTGAAGCCAAGTTCAAGCCCATGGCCGGTGACGAGCAGCAGATCCGCGGCCAGTACCTGGTCGAAGGTGCAGGCCACTGCGCCGCCTGCCACAGCCCGCGCACGACCTTCATGGCCCAGGACGGTACCCGCCTGAGCGATGCCAGCTTCCTGACCGGCGGCATGGTGGACGAGTGGACGGCACCTGCACTGCGCGGCAAGGATGCCCGCGTGCAGAAGTGGACGGCCGAAGAGATCGCCGCCTACCTGGCAACGGGCCGCAATGCACACGCGGTGGCCAATGGCGAGATGGCGCTGGTGGTCGAGCACTCGATGCAGTACATGACCGATGCCGACCTGAACGCCATGGCGGTGTTCCTGAAGAGCATGGACGGCCAGCCGGTGGAAGCCGTGCCTGCCAAGGTGGCCGCTGCCGGTCCCCGCAGCATGCCCGCACTGCCTGCTGACGAAGCCGGCAAGGCCACGGCCACGCTGCTGACGTCTGCATCGCCGGACATGCCGGTGGGCGCCCGTCTGTATCTCGACAACTGCGCAGCCTGCCACTTTGTGAGCGGCAAGGGTGCGCCCGAGATCTTCCCCGAGCTGCAAGGCAATGCCATGGTGCTGGGCAAGGACGCCAACCCGTTCGTGTCGGTGATCCTGAACGGTACGTCGGTGCCTTCGACCAGCCGCCGCCCCATGCACCTGGCCATGCAAGGCTATGCCGATCGCCTGACCGACGAAGAAGTGGCCCAGCTGGCCAGCTTTATCCGCAACGGCTGGGGCAACAAGGCTTCCCACGTCAGCGCGAGCGACGTCAGCAAGGTGCGCAAGCACACCCAGGCTGCGGCGGCTCCCGAACGCGCCCAGTAAGCCGCAAGGCGCGCACCCCGGCCCTTCACGGGCCGGGCATGCCTCCCATCGAACCCAGCCGGACAGAGCGTCCGGCTGGGTTTTTTTATGCCGCAAGCGCCTGCCGGCGTGGGATGATTCCGTTTTGCACCGCTGCGTGGTTATGACGCCGCCCGGTGCGGTACAGAACAAGGAGTCTTTTCATGCGCGTTGGTGTGTTGACCGGTGGGGGCGATTGCCCGGGCCTGAATGCAGTGATCCGCGCGGTCACCAAGTCCCTGATCAACCATGGCCAGTGCGAGGTGCTGGGCATTGCCGACGGCTTTGAAGGTCTGATGGGCGAGGTGCCGCGCGTCAAGCCCCTGAGCTGGGATGAGGTCTCGGGCATTCTGCACATCGGCGGTACCATTCTGGGCACCAGCAACAGCGCCAACCCGCTGCGCGACGAAGCCACGCTGGCGCAGGTGGGGCGCAACGTCCAGACGCTGGGCCTGGACGTGGTGGTGGCCATCGGCGGCGACGGAACCATGAGCCTGGCCCACGGTCTGTCGCGCGTGGGCCTGCAGTGCGTGGGAGTGCCCAAGACCATCGACAACGACATTGCCCGCTGCGAGCGCAGCTTTGGCTTTGACACGGCCGTGGCCACGGTGACCGAAAGCCTGCGCCGCATCGAAAGCACTGCCAACAGCCACCACCGCGTGATGATTGTGGAGACCATGGGGCGCCATGCCGGCTGGCTGGCGCTGGAATCCGGCATTGCCGGCGCGGCCGACGTCATCCTGCTGCCCGAGATCGACTACGACCTGCAGAGCATCATCCATGTCTGCCAGGAGCGCGAGCAACGCCAGCGCTACACCATCATCTGCATCGGCGAAGGCGCCAAGGAAAGCGGCCACAGCCTGACGGTGCGCGAACACATTGCCCACAGTCCCGATCCGGTGCGCCTGGGCGGCGTGGGCCATGTGCTGCGCGAACGCCTGCAGCCGCATCTCCAGAGCGAGGTGCGCACCACGGTGCTGGGCCATGTGCAGCGCGGTGGCGATCCCACCCCGTTCGACCGGGTGCTGGCCACCCAGTTCGGCCACCACGCCGCCCAGCTGGTGCTGCAGGGCCAGTTCGGCCGCATGGTCACGCTGGAGCACGGGGCGATTGGCAGCGTAGCGATTTCCGAGGTCGCCAATACCCAGCGCAAGGTGCCGCTGGACCATGGGCTGCTGCGCATGGCCCGGGATATCGGCATCTGCCTGGGCGAGTACTGCTGAGCGTCCGCCCGGTGCGCCGCCGCGCCGGGCTGATGCAGGCTTTTACACCGTGCGCAGCGGGCAGGGCGGCCAAAACGCGCTAAGGTTCGGGGCTGCTGAATTTGCAAGAAACACAAGCCATGGACCGACATGAAGAAGCCGTGATGCAACTGCTCACGGCCAACGGCGAAACCTTTGTGGCCCACCACTACGATGTGGCCGCCGGCTGGCAAAGCCCGGCCTTTGTGGCGCTGCGTCCCACCAAGCGTCAGCTGTATGTGGTGGAGGTCTCGGCCTCCGGATTCCCGCTGGGGCTGGTCAACAAGCTCAATGAACGCGTGGCCAAGTGGTACGCCCCGCTGCTGGAGCAGCTGCAGGGCCTGGGCGTGACCGATGCCGAATGGAGCATCAACACCCTGGTGTTTGTGCGCAGCGACCAGATCGCCTGGCTGCAGGAGCGCGTGCAGGACCTGGCCGGCGTGCATGTGCTGAGCCTGGAGCAGGCCAGCGCCAACTGGAACTGGGGCGATGCCGTGTGGTCCGGGGACTATGACTTTGCCAGTGGCGAAGTGCCCCAGCGTGGCAGCGGCAAGGCCGCACTGACACATTGACGCACTGAACCGCGCACTGACGATACGACCCTCCACCGCCTGGCGTGCCGCTGTTGCAGCGCACCCAGGTCAGCATCCCTATCGAGAGCATGAGCACCATTTCTTCCGGCTTTGCCGAACAACTGCGCCAGTCCAGCATCAGCGACTGGAACGCCTGCGTACAGCACCGTTTTGTCGACGAGATCTTTGCCGGCACGCTGGACGATGCCGTGCTGCGCCGCTACCTGGTGCAGGACTACCAGTTCATCAACCGCTTTGTGGCCTTGCTGGGCGCTGCCATTGCCAGTGCCGACCGGTTTGCGCCGCGTGTCACGCTGTCGCAGTTTGCGGCCATGATCACCAGCGACGAGAACACCTATTTCCTGCGCAGCTTCGACGCGTTGGGTGTGCCCGAGCCCGAGCGTCTGGCGCCGTCGCTCACGCCCCAGACCCAGGCCTTCCAGCAACTGATGCACGAAGCCGCGCAGAGCCTGAACTACGCCAACTGCATCGCCGTGCTGGCCGTGGCCGAAGGCCTGTACCTGGACTGGGCAGACCAGCCCGCCAAGCAGCAGCTGCCGCTGCCCGTGCGCTTCGAGCATGCGGAGTGGATCACCTTGCACGCCAATGACTTCTTCCGCAGCTTCGTGGCCTGGCTGCGCAGCGAGCTGGACCGGGTCGGTCCGGCGCTGAGCGACGCGGCCCGTGCCGAGGCCGCTGGCTACTTCCAGCGTGCCGTGCAGCTGGAGCGGCAATTCTTCGACCATGTCTATGTCTATGCCTAGGCCTGGAGCCGCAGTGTCTGCACCATCGCCGGCGGACATGGGGCGCATGCACAAGCCCTGCGGCCCACTGCAGCAGCCTGCATAGAGAATGGCTGTGCATTTTCCCAGGAGCACTTTCCCATGCAGATGAACGACATCCCCTTTGGCACCACCGACTGGTCGCAGGTGGAACCCACGGCCCATCCGGGCGAACAGGGCACGGCCTGGTGGCGCACCCGCCAGTTTGGGGCGCTGCGCGTGCGCATGGTGGAGTACACGCCGGGTTACCTGGCCGACCACTGGTGCAGCAAGGGCCATATCCTGCTGTGCCTGGAGGGGGAGTTGCACACCGAACTGGACGATGGCCGCCACGTGGTGCTGCGCCCGGGCATGAGCTACCAGGTGGCCGACCAGGCGGAAGCGCACCGTTCTTCGGCACCTTCCGGTGCCAAGCTGTTCATCGTGGACTGAGTGGCAGAGGCTGGCGCCGCACAACCCGTTCGGCCGCCAGGGCCAGCGGCCAGCCACTATGATTCCGCCTGTGCGGCGGAGCCTTCCGCCATGTAAAACGATAGCGGGTTACGCCCGCTGGCTGGACGGAAAACGCTTATGACCACCCTCGGAACCCCTCTCACCCCCCACGCCACCAAAGTCATGCTGCTGGGCAGCGGCGAGCTGGGCAAGGAAGTGCTGATTGCCTTGCAGCACCTGGGCGTGGAGACCATAGCGGTCGACCGCTACGACAACGCCCCCGGCCAGCAGGTGGCCCACCATGCGCGCACCATCACCATGAGCGATCCGGCGCAGCTCAAGGCCTTGATCGAGGCCGAAAAGCCCGATCTGGTGGTGCCCGAGATCGAAGCCATTGCCACCCCCATGCTGGAAGAGCTGGAAGCCGCCGGCGTGGTCACTGTCATTCCCACGGCGCGCGCCACGCGCCTGACCATGGACCGCGAAGGCATACGCCGCCTGGCGGCCGAAACCCTGGGCCTGCCCACCAGCCCCTACCGCTTCTGCGATTCCCAGGACGAGCTGCAGGCCGCCATCGACGGCAGCGACGGTCAGCCCGCGATCGGCTACCCCTGCGTGGTCAAGCCGGTGATGAGCAGCTCCGGCAAGGGCCAGAGCAAGATCGACGGCCCTGCCGACGTGCAGAAAGCCTGGGACTACGCGATGGCCGGTGGCCGCGTGGCCAAGGGCCGCGTGATCGTTGAAGGCTTCATCGACTTCGACTACGAAATCACCCAGCTGACGGTGCGCGCCAAGGGCGCGGATGGCCAGGTCCAGACCCATTTCTGCGACCCAGTCGGCCATATCCAGCAAGCGGGCGACTATGTGGAAAGCTGGCAGCCCCATCCCATGTCCGCCATGGCCCAGGCGAAGTCGCAGCAGATTGCCAAGGCAGTGACCGACAACCTGGGCGGCCTGGGCCTGTTCGGCGTGGAACTGTTCGTCAAGGGCGAGCAGGTGTGGTTCAGCGAAGTCTCGCCGCGCCCGCACGATACGGGGCTGGTCACGCTGGCCACCCAGTGGCAGAGCGAGTTCGAGCTGCATGCCCGTGCCATCCTGGGCTTGCCGGTGGACACCAGCCTGCGCAACCCCGGTGCCAGCGCCGTGATCTACGGCGGCCAGGATGCCCAGGGCCTGGTGTTCGACGGCGTGGACGAAGCGCTGGCGATTCCCGGCACCGATCTGCGCCTGTTTGGCAAGCCTGAAAGCTTTGTGAAGCGCCGCATGGGCGTGGCCCTGGCGCGGGCTGCCGATGTGGAGCAGGCCCGTGTGACAGCCAAGCTGGCTGCCAGCAAGGTCAAGCCGCGCAAGCCCTGAGCGGCCTTGACAGCGGCCGCTTCGGCGCAGGAGAGCAGCGCTGAAGTACCCCACAAAAAAAGCCACGGCAGCGCAAGGCGCCGTGGCTTTTTTGACGCCGGCCGCCCTCAGCGGCGCTGGCTGGCCAGGCGCCGCACGATGGCGACCAGCTGGTCGATTTCCTCGAAGGTGTTGTAGAAGGCCAGCGACGGGCGCACCGCGGTTTCCACACCGAAGCGGCGCAGAATCGGTTGGGCGCAGTGGTGGCCGGTGCGCACGGCAATGCCTTCGGCATTCAGCGCCTTGCCCACCTCGTCGGTCGTATAGCCTTCCAGCGTGAACGACAGCACGCTGGCCTTGCCGGGCACGGTGCCTATCAGGCGCAGCCCGGCAATCGTGGCCAGTTGCTGCATGCCGTAGTCCACCAGCGCATGCTCGTAGCGGCTGATGTTCTCGATGCCGATGCGCTCCACATATTCCAGCGCTGCTCCCAGGCCCACGGCGTCGGCAATGTTGCCGGTGCCCGCCTCGAAGGTATTGGGCAGCGGCTGGAACACCGTCTTCTCGAAGCTCACGTCGGCAATCATGTTGCCGCCGCCCTGCCAGGGCGGCATGGCTTCCAGCACGGCGCGGCGCCCCCAGAGGGCACCGATGCCGGTGGGGGCAAAGATCTTGTGGCCCGAGAAGACAAAGAAGTCCGCCCCGATGTCCTGCACATCGACCGGCGTGTGGGCGATGGACTGGGCACCATCCACCAGCGTGGTGATGCCGCGCGCCCGGGCGCGGGCCACCACTTCCTTGACCGGCACCACGGTGCCCAGCACATTGGACACATGGCCGATGGCGACGATCTTGGTGCGGTCGTTCAGCAGCTTTTCGTATTCGTCGAGGCGGATCTGCCCCTGGTCATCGACCGGAATCACGCGCAGCCTGGCACCCTTGGCCTGCGCCAGTTGCTGCCAGGGCACGATGTTGGCGTGGTGCTCCAGGTGGCTGACGATGATTTCATCACCCGCTCCCACGTTCTGCCCGCCCCAGGCCTTGGCCACCAGGTTGATGGCTTCGGTGGTGCCGCGCACGAAGATGACTTCGTTCACATCGGGCGCGTGGATGAAGCGGCGCACCACTTCACGGGCGTGCTCGTAGGCGTCCGTGGCGCGGGCCGCCAGCGTGTGGGCGGCGCGGTGGATGTTGGAGTTCTCGTGCGCGTAGAAGTGCGCAATGCGCTCGATCACCTGGCGCGGCTTGTGTGTGGTCGCGGCGTTGTCCAGCCAGACCAGCGGCTTGCCGTTGATGCGCTCGGCCAGGATGGGAAAGTCGCGGCGCACCGCCTGCACATCGAAGCCGGGATGGCGGTCGGCCTGTGCCAGCGGCGTGCTGGCAGCCTGCCCGTGGGGATGAGGCTTGGCCGGGGTGACAAAGCCGCTGGGCAGGGCGACCGCATCCACAAAGTAGAACTGCGGGGCGGCGGCATCGGTGCTGCCGGGCAGCGCGGGCGCTGGCGCGGCGGGCGTTGCCAAAAATCCGGAGGGGATGCCGGGAACGAACGGGGTACCCGGTGCCGTGCCCTGGCTGCCCAGTGCGGTCACCGCCTGCTGGCTCAGTGCATCCAGTCCGGGATGGGCGGCGTGCGGCGGCGCAACGCTCGCAGCGTCCACGGGGGCGGGCCGCTGCGTGGAGGCCGCTGCGGCCGCGGCCTGGGGCACGCCATCGGTGGCGCTGGCCAGGCGGGGTTCGTAGGCGGGCAGGGCGGTGAATGCCTGGTCGGGCACGCCGTTGCCGGCGGCCGCATGCGGGCGGGCCGTTGCGGCGCGGTGGCCCAGGGCCAGCACGGTGCCGGGGTTGCTGGGCAGCACATTGGCCCCCGGGATCTGTCCTTGCGGGAAGGGCGTTCCGGGCACATTGGGCGCCAGGCCCGCCGGGCTGGCCAGGGGGGAGCCGCCTGGGGCCCAGGTGGTGGGGGGCTGGGCGCCCTGGGGGGCGGCGCTGCCGGGCAGGCTGCGGAACAAGGCCGTCGCCAGCTGGGCCAGCGCGCCGGTGTCCAGCGGCGCAGCCGGGGTGGAAGGAATCGGGGGCGCCAGCGGGGCGGCTTGTGCGGCGGCCGGGGTGGGCGCTTGCGCGGTGGTGGTGCTCAAAACCGCATCTCCTGTGGTGCGCGATGTCGAAAAGGGGCTGCTTGTGCTTTGGGGATGTGCGCTGCGTGGGGATGGTCAACCACCCCGGCGCAGCGCAGAGGGGGACTTACTTGTAGGTGTCCAGCACCGAGTAGTCGTGGTACTTGTTGATTTCCACGTCGTCCAGCACGGCCACGGCGTCGGGGGTGAGCACGGCCAGCGAGCAGTACAGCGAGATCAGGTAGCTGGCGATGGCGTGGTTGTTGATGCCCATGAAGCGCACCGACAGGCCCGGACTCTGTTCGCCAGGCAGGCCGGGCTGGAACAGGCCCACCACGCCCTGGCGGCGGTCGCCCACGCGCAGCAGCAGGATCTTGCTCTTGCCATCGGCCACCGGCACCTTGTCCGAAGGGATCAGCGGCACGCCGCGCCAGGTGATGAACTGGCTGCCGAACAGGCTGACAGTGGGCGGAGGCGTGCCACGGCGCGTGGCTTCGCGGCCAAAGGCGGCAATGGTCAGCGGGTGGGCCAGGAAGAAGGCGGGCTCCTTCCAGACCTTGGTCAGCAGCTCGTCCAGGTCATCGGGGGTGGGGGCGCCGGTCAGCGGGAAGATGCGCTGCTCGTCGCTCACCTGGGACAGCAGGCCGTAGTCGGGGTTGTTGATCAGCTCGCTTTCCTGGTTTTCCTTGATGGTCTCGATCGTCAGGCGCAGCTGTTCCTTGATCTGGTCGTGCGGGCTGCTGTAGAGGTCGGAGATGCGGGTGTGCACATCCAGCACGGTGGAGACTGCGTTCAGGAAGTACTCGCGCGGCTTGGCGTCGTAGTCCACATAGGTGCGCGGCAGCTGGTTCTCGTGCTGCTTGGCGGTGCAGGTGACCTTGATGTCCTCCGGGTTCTGGACCTGGTTGACGCGGTAGATGCCGGCCTCCACCGGCACCCATTGCAGCAGATGGGTCAGCCAGCGCGGCGTGATCGTGGCCAGCTGCGGTGCGGTCTTGGTGGCATTGGCAAGCTGGCGGGCTGCGTTGTCGCCCAGGGCGGTGGTACCGCCGACGGTTGCTGTCATGGAAAAAGGCTCCTGGTGGAATCGGTGGTGGGAAATGCGGGAAAACAGTCTTCGCCAGTGTTCAATGCCGCCGATCGGGCTTCAACCGGCTATCGCCGCCAAGCGCGTCGCCAGGTGCTGGCGCTGGCTTTCACGCTGCAGGCGTATGCGTTCGGCATGCGCCAGCAGGTCGGCTGTGCCCAGGTGCAGGGCCTGGGCCAGTTTGTGCAACGTGATCAGCGAGGGCGCCACCTGGCCGCGCTCGATCTCGCCCACATAGGAGCGGTTCAGATCGGACTGTGCGGCCAGGTGCTCCTGCGACCAGCCATGCCCTTCGCGCAGCTGGCGCACGGCCAGTCCGAAGTCCTGGACCAAGTGTTGCGCGGGCATGTTCAGGCGGCCATGCGGGCGGTGCGTTCCGGGGCCGGAGCGGACAGCACCGGGGGGGTGGCGGGCGCCACCGCCGCAGCTTCGGACTGCTCCACCGGCTGCTCCGCCGGTTGCTCGGCCTGGCGCAGGCTGGCCTGGCTGACATGGGTGCCGGCGGGCACGTCGTCGGTGATCCAGACGTTGCCGCCGATGACCGCGCCTTTGCCAATGGTCACCCGCCCCAGGATGGTGGCGCCAGCGTAGATCACCACGTCATCCTCCACGATGGGGTGGCGTGCCCAGCCTTTTTGCAGATGGCCCTGGGCATCCTTGGGAAAGCGCTTGGCGCCCAGTGTCACGGCCTGGTAGATGCGCACGTTCTGGCCGATGACGGCGGTTTCGCCAATCACGACACCGGTGCCGTGGTCGATGAAGAAGCCGGGGCCGATCTGTGCGCCGGGGTGGATGTCGATGCCCGTCTGCCCATGGGCCAGCTCGGCCATGATGCGGCCCAGCAGCGGCAGCTCCAGCCGGTAGAAGGCGTGGGCGATGCGGTGGTGGATCAGCGCCAGCACGCCGGGGTAGCTCAGCACCACCTCGTCCACGCTGCGCGCAGCGGGGTCGCCATGGAAGGCCGCCAGCACATCGATGTCCAGCAGCTGGCGCAACAGGGGCAACTGCTGGGCAAAGGCCTGGACTGCGCGCTGGGCCTGGGCCGCCTGGCCGGAGGGATCCGGCACGCTCACTCCCGCGCTGCGGTGGCGGTAGTGCAGCTCGATCTGGGCCTGGGTCTGCAGCAGCTGCAGCGCCGTGTTCAGGGTGTGGCCCACATAGAAATCTTCGCTGGCGTGGCGCAGGTCGGACGGCCCCAGGCGCTGCGGGTAGAGCACGCCTTTGAGGCCTTCCACGGCCTGGGCAATGGCGTCCCGCGACGGGAATTCGCGGTGTCCGGATTCCGTGCGGTTCTGCTGTTCTCGCCAATGGTCGCGGACCTGGCGCAGCTGCGTGACGATGGGGGCAATGTCGAAAGAGCTCATGGTGGCAATCGCAATCCGGTAAAGAGGGGAGGGGTCAGTCCTGGACCCAGGGCAGGCCGTAAAAGCGCCAGCCATTGAAGTGGCCGCGTTGCTGCTGTGTGTCGTGGTCGCCCTCAAAGCCTTCGCTGACATTGAAGACATGGGGCAGGCCGGCCTTGGCTGCTTCCTGGGCGGCCAGGGCGGAGCGTTTGCCGCTGCGACACAACAGCAGCACAGGCAGCGGTTGTGGCTGTTTGGCGTGCAGCGCGGCCAGTTCGCGGGCAAAGCGGGGGTTGCGTGTCAGCGCCGTGCCGCTGGCCCAGGCCACATGGGCACTGCCCGGCACTTGGCCGACAAACTTGCGTTCTTCGGCGCTGCGCACGTCCACCAGCAGGGCCAGGCCTTGCTGCACCAGCTGCCAGGCCTGGAGCGGGGCCACGCTGCCGGCGTAGGCCAGGCCTTGTTCCTGGGCCTGCGCCAGGGCCTGCTGCAGCACGGCAGGCAGCTGCGGGCGCTGGGCGGCGGCGGTGGTGGCGGTGGTCTCGGCGGCGGTAGCGGTGTAAGTCATGGCGTGGTCTTTCGGTGCAATCCATCGCAGGAAGATGGCGATAGACAGCATCTTGCGAGCCGCCGGCGTGACATCCAACGAACAAAAATGGATGTGCTTGTGCGCAAAACGATGAAGCAACACAGCGATGCCGGCCTCCGGTGGCGGCCGACGGGCGGGATGAACGCGGCTGTCATCAAACCGTCGCACGGGGCGCGTAGCCTGTGTGGCAGATGCCACAACCGGCAAAGCAAGAAGGTGTGCGATGAATTGGGACAACCGTGAAGAGCTGGTGCGCCGTATCGAGAGCGACCTGCTGGACAGCCTGGACGAAGAGCTGGAGCTGGAAATCGAAGACCGTACCGGGGTGCTCGGCGCCGTACCGGGCGCGGCAGAAGTTGCACCGGAAAGCCATGCCCAGCGCGTGGCGTATTTCAAGGAGCTGTTCCGGCTGCAGGCCGAGCTGGTCAAGCTGCAGGACTGGGTGGCGTCCACCAAACAGAAGGCCGTCATCCTGTTCGAGGGGCGGGATGCCGCCGGCAAGGGCGGCGTGATCAAGCGCATCACCCAGCGCCTGAATCCGCGCGTGTGTCGCGTGGTGGCGCTGCCGGCCCCGAACGACCGCGAACGCACGCAGTGGTACTTTCAGCGCTATGCCGCCCACCTGCCGGCCGCCGGGGAGATGGTGCTGTTTGACCGCAGCTGGTACAACCGCGCCGGCGTGGAACGGGTGATGGGTTTTTGCTCGGACGAGGAGTACGACGAGTTCTTCCGCTCCGTGCCCGAGTTCGAGCGCATGCTGGCGCGCTCCGGCATCCGCGTGATCAAGTACTGGTTCTCCATCACCGACGAAGAGCAGCACCTGCGCTTTCTGGGGCGCATCCACGACCCGCTCAAGCAGTGGAAGCTCTCGCCCATGGACCTGGAGTCCCGCCGCCGCTGGGAGGACTACACCCGTGCCAAGGAAGTGATGATGGAACACACCCACATCCCCGAAGCCCCGTGGTGGGTGGTGCCGGCCGACAACAAGAAGCAGGCGCGGCTGAACTGCATACGGCATTTGCTGTCGCAGTTCCCCTACAGCGAGGTGCCACGCCCCGAAGTGGAGCTGCCCGCGCGCGTGCGCCATGCGGACTACCTGCGCAGCCCGGTGCCGGAAAGCATGATCGTGCCCCAGCTGTACTGAGCGCTGCCCATACCGCGCCGCAGGCGCCACCAGGCGGTCGGGCTCGGGTCCATGCCGCCTGCGGATCAAAAAAAGCCCTGGTGCAATGCAGCAGGGCTTTTGGGCATCGAGGGCGGGGCTCTTTAAGGGAAGGTCGCGCTCTTGGGGGCGGGCGCGGGCTCCGATGCACCGGGGGCCGGCGGGGCCGGGTGCTGCAGCTTTTCGGGCGGCAGCTCGGTGCCGGCGCGCCAGCGGCGCACCACGCGCTGGAAGATCAGTGCATTCGGAATCTGCAGCAGCGTGCCGGCCACCGGGGCGGTGGCGTCTTCCAGCGTGGTGTAGAGCAGGTTGATGTCCACCACCTTGCCCAGGGCGCCGGGCTTTTCGGCCGTGTCCAGCAGCTCGATGTGATCGCCCACGCGAAACGGCCCCACGGTGAAGATCAGGAAGGCGCAGAACAGGTTGGACAGCACGCTCCACGCTGCAAAAAACGCCACGGCGCCCACGGTCGCAAAGCCGGTGAAGGCCGTCCACAGCACGCTGGCAGAGACCCCCAGGCGCTCCAGCACCAGCAGCAGCGCGCTGATGATGATCAGCCAGCGCACCACGGTGTGGATGGGCATCAGCAGCTCGTGCGGGAACTGGTAGTGGTCGCTGGCGCGCACGATCAGCCGTTTGAGCAGGCGGTGCAGCAGCCAGGCGACCACGATGATCAGCACCATCTGGAGCAGGGGAACCACGACATCCAGCCAGTCCGTCACCCAGGCGGGCAAATGGGTCTGGAGGCTCTTCATGCGTTGCAGCAGGGTCACGGGAACAAAACTTTCTATCCAAAAAAAAACAGGGCACCGCCGTGGTGCCCTGGTCGGTGTGGCGCAGGCCGGGTTCAGACCCGGCGTTGCTCAATGGTATCCATCTGCATCTCGAAACTGAAAAACCGGTCGCGGCCCTGGGCTTTGGCCGCGTACAGCGCTTCGTCGGCGCGCATCACCATGCTCTCGGCGCTGGTGCCTTCGTCGGGAATGCAGGTGGTGATGCCGCCGGACAGCGACAGCACGGCGCCGTTGGGCGAATCCGGATGGGGGATGGCGCGGCTGCGCAGCATGCTGCCCAGCGCACGGGCAAACGTCATGGCGCCGGAGCGCGGCGTGTTGGGCAGAATCATCGCAAACTCCTCCCCACCGTAGCGCGAGGCCACGTCGCGCGGGCGCACGCAGACCTCCTTGAGCAGCCGGCCCACGGCGCGCAGGCAGTCATCGCCCTGCACATGGCCTGCGGCGTCATTGAAGCGCTTGAAATGGTCCAGGTCGCACAGCATCAGTGTCAGCGGTTGCTGCTCGCGGCGGGCGGCATCGATCTCGGAGTGCAGGATGCGGTCGAAGCCGCGGCGGTTGACCAGCCCGGTCAGGGAGTCGACCTCCACCATCTCGTTGAGGCGCTGGTTGGCCAGGTGCAGCTCGGCCGACAGGCTGACCAGGCGGCGGCGCATGTCCAGCAGGCGCCGCATGGCACGCAGCTTGGCGATCAGCACAATGGGCTTGACGGGCTTGATCAGGTAGTCGTCACCACCGGATTCAATGCCGCGCCAGATGTCCAGGTCGTTGTCCAGGCCCGACAGGAAAATGATGGGCGTCCAGTCGCCCACTTCGGCCTCGCGCAGCTGCTGGGCGACCCAGTAGCCGTCGTGCGTGGGCAGGCGGATGTCCAGCAGCACCAGGTCCGGGCGGCGCATCTTGAACATCTGCACGGCAGACGGTGCGTCCACGGCTTCCATCACCTCGGTGACGCCTGCGTGGCGCAGTTCGGTGATCAGGGAATGGCGCACCGAGGCCTGATCGTCCACCACCAGCACGGTGAAGCTGTTGGACAAGGGGGGCGAAGCGTCCGGATGGGGCGCTGCGGCATTCAATGCAGGGGATGCATGCATTCGGCAGTCCTGTCTCTCCAAAAAAGCGGCGCCACCACGCACAAAGGGCCGCGATGTGCGGCCCAGTGTAGTGGTTGGTTACGAAGGCAGCCATCGCGGGCCGCCGAACGTGGTTTTATCCGGCGTTCTGTTCGCGGCGCAGGGCAGGGAACAGAATGATGTCACGAATGCTGGCGCTGTCTGTGAGCAGCATCATGAAACGGTCAATCCCGATGCCGCAGCCGCCGGTGGGGGGCATGCCGTATTCCAGGGCGCGCACAAAGTCGTGGTCGAAGTACATGGCTTCGTCGTCACCGCCGTCCTTGGCATCCACCTGGGCGTTGAAGCGGGCGGCCTGGTCTTCGGCGTCGTTCAGCTCGGAGAAGCCGTTGCCGAATTCACGGCCGGTGATGTAGAGCTCGAAGCGCTCGGTCACCTCGGGGCGGTCGTCGTTGGCACGGGCCAGCGGCGAAATCTCGGTGGGGTGCTCCATGATGAAGGTGGGGTTCCACAGTTTCTCTTCGACCACTTCTTCGAAGTACAGCACCTGCAGGCTGGCCAGGGAGCGGGTGGACAGCTTGTCCTTGTCTTCCTTCATGCCCAGCTTCTTCAGGGCATTGGTCAGCCACTCGCGGTTGCCCACGTTCTCGCCGGCATCGGTGTACTTGACGATGGCTTCCGGGATGGTCAGGCGCTCGAACGGCGCGGCCAGGTCCACCGGCTTGCCGCCGTAGGTCAGCTGCAGCGTGCCCACGGCCTTGGTGGCAGTGTCGCGCACCAGGGCTTCGGTGTAGTCCATGATGTCGCGGTAGTTCCAGTAGGCCGCGTAGAACTCCATCATGGTGAACTCGGGGTTGTGGCGCACCGAGATGCCTTCGTTGCGGAAGTTGCGGTTGATCTCGAACACGCGCTCGAAACCACCGACCACCAGGCGCTTGAGGTAGAGCTCCGGTGCAATGCGCAGGTACATCTCCTGGTCGAGCGCGTTGTGGTGGGTGATGAACGGCTTGGCATTGGCACCACCAGGGATGGGGTGCAGCATGGGGGTTTCGACTTCCAGGAAGCCGTTTTGCACCATGAAGTCGCGCATGCCGGAGACGGCCTTGCTGCGGGCCACAAAACGCTTGCGGGCGTCTTCGTCCATCATCAGGTCGACGTAGCGCTGGCGGTACTTCTGTTCCTGGTCGGCCATGCCGTGGAACTTGTCGGGCATGGGGCGCAGGCTCTTGGTCAGCAGGCGGATGCGGGTGGCCTTGATCGACAGTTCGCCGGTCTTGGTCTTCATCAGCACGCCTTCGGCACCGATGATGTCGCCCAGGTCCCACTTCTTGAAGTCGGCATAGACCTCTTCGCCCACGGCGTCGCGGGTCACATAGATCTGGATGCGGCCGGTGGCGTCCTGGATGGTGGCAAAGCTGGCCTTGCCCATCACGCGCTTGAGCATCATGCGGCCGCCCACGCTGACGGTGGCGGCAGCGGCGTCCAGGGCTTCGGCTTCCTGGCCGGCGTGCGCCGCAATCAGGTCGGCAGCGCGGTCGGCAGGCTTGAAGTCATTGGGGAATGCCACACCACCCTGGGCCTTGACCTGCTCGCGCAGGGCCTTGAGTTTTTCGCGGCGTTCGGCGATGAGCTTGTTTTCGTCCTGGGGAGCGGCAACTTCTGCCGCAGCGGTGTGGGTGGTGTCAGACATGGAGGTGCGCAGCCCGCAGGCCGTTGTTGCAAATACCAAAACCCTGCATTCTAGTTTTTTTGCCTCTGAATGTGGGTAAGTGCGGTAATGGCGCACCGCCAGGGCGGCTGCTGCGAGCTGGCGCGCGGTGGGCCGGGGCAACGACCGCAGTGAGCCCAGGGGGCTGGAAGAGGACGGCCCGCGGACTGCGGGCGCGGGAATGGACAGAGGGGGTGACGGACGGCGCTGCCGCTCAGAAGGCAATGCCAGTGCGCTCCAGCACATCGCCGACCAGTTCCAGCCGCACCAGCGGGCTTTCCAGCTCCAGCAGTTGCTGCTTGAGCGCGAGCGGAATGGGCAGCAGCTCGCACCAGCGGTTGGCGACCCAGCCGCAGTCGTCCAGCTGCAGCTCGGTGGGCAGGTCCACGGACGGGCCCTGCACCCGGTCTTCCTGGGCCAGCTGGCGCTGGTGCAGCTTGTGCAGCACCTGGGACAGGGCCTGGCTGATGCTGCGCAGGTCTTCGGGAACGCCACAGCGCAGGTCCATGGCAATCAGGGAGACGTCGGCCACCCACAGGCCATGGGGCAGCTGGTGGGCACGGTCCAGGCGCATGCGGGCATGGCCCTGGCACAGGATGTGCAGCAGACCGGGCTGTACGCTGTCGAGCTGCTGGATCTGGGCCAAGGTGCCCACCGGGTGGAAGGATTCGGTGGGTTGCATCGGGCGGCGCACCTCTTCGCCACCGGTCAGGGCCACCACGCCAAATGGAGTGCCCGCCTGGTGGCACTTGCGCACCATATCCAGGTACCGCACCTCGAACACCCGCAAAGGCAGCTGACCGCCAGGAAACAGCACGGTGTTCAGCGGAAACAACGGCAGCGAGGTCAAGGTCAGCGGGTTTGGCATGGGCAGCAGCTTTCCATCGCTATCATCATCCCATGCAGCCCCGGAAGCGGGGCTGGTTGTCTCAACTTGTTTCCGCTGTTGCAGCATTCACTGTTTTGCGATTGCCGTCGCACCCCACCACTGGAGCGCTGACCCGTCCATGATCGAGCAAATCCTGTCTTTTCTTCTTGAAGTGGCCGCCGGCCTGATTTCGGGCGCCTGCCTGCTGCGCCTGTACATGCAGGTCCAGCGCGTGCCGTTTTCCAACCCCGTGGGGCAGCTGGTGTTTGCCTTGTCCGACTGGCTGGTGATGCCGCTGCGCAAGGTCATCAAGCCCACGGGCAAGTACGACATGTCCAGCCTGATCGGCGCCATCCTGATCCAGCTGGTGCACTATCTGCTGCTGTGGGGCCTGGCGGGCGCAGCGGGCTCGCTGGTGATGGTGCCGCTGCTGGCGCTGTTCGGCCTGGCGCGCATGGTGCTGACCGGGCTGATCGGCCTGCTGATCGTCTACGCCATCCTGTCCTGGGTGTCGCCGCATTCGCCCATCTATGGCGTGATCGCCCGCCTGTGCCAGCCCGTGCTGCGCCCGTTGCAGCGCATCATCCCGCTGGTGGGCGGGGTGGACCTGTCACCGCTGGCGGCGCTGATCGTGTTGCAGGTGCTGCTGATGGTGCTGGCCCACCTGCAGTTCAGCGTACTGGGCAGCGTGGCGGCAGGCATGGCCATGATGTAGGCGCCGCCGCCTGGGCCAGGCGGAACACGCCCTGGCCTGCGGTGCAGACACAAAAAAAGCGGTCCTCGGACCGCTTTTTTTTATTGCCTGGCGCAGGATAGGCTGGGCTTACTCGGCGCCTTGCACCACGGCATCGGCCGGCAGGCGTTGCAGCATGGCCAGCGAGGTGGCCACGGTCTGGCGCAGTTCGCGGCGGTCGACGATCATGTCCACGGCACCCTTTTCCTTCAGGAACTCGGCACGCTGGAAGCCTTCGGGCAGCTTCACGCGCACCGTGGTTTCGATCACGCGGGGACCGGCAAAGCCGATCAGGGCCTTGGGCTCGGCCATCACGATGTCGCCCACGAAGGCGAAGCCGGCCGACACGCCGCCCATGGTCGGGTCGGTCAGCACGCTGATGTAGGGCAGGCCCTTCTTGGCCAGGCGGGTCAGTGCGGCATTGGTCTTGGCCATCTGCATCAGGGACAGCAGGCCTTCCTGCATGCGTGCGCCACCGGTGGCGGTGAAGCACACAAAAGGCACTTTCTGCTCGATGGCCGTCTCGACACCGCGCACAAAGCGCTCGCCCACCACGGAGCCCATGGAGCCGCCCATGAAGTCGAACTCGAAGCAGGCCACGACCAGCTCGATGCCCTTCACCGCGCCGCCCATGACGATCAGGGCATCGGTCTCACCCGTGTTTTCCAGGGCTTCTTTCAGGCGCTGGGGGTATTTGCGGCTGTCCTGGAACTTCAGCGCGTCAACGGGAATGACTTCCTGACCGATCTCATAGCGGCCTTCGGCGTCCAGAAAGTGGTTCAGGCGTGCACGGGCACCGATGCGGTGGTGGTGACCGCAGGTCGGGCAGACGTTCTGGTTCTTTTCCAGATCGGCCTTGTACAACACGGATTCGCAGCTGGGGCACTTGATCCACAGGCCTTCGGGAATCTGCGTTTGGCGTTCCGAGGGGGTCGTTTGCTGGATTTTGGCAGGCAGGAGTTTTTCGAGCCAGGACATGGTGTCTTCCTTCTTTCAGGCAGGATCACCGCATCCTCCCGGAGGGGATGCGGTGACGGTGCCGCATTATGCGTCCATCGCCTTGCGCACGCCGCGCAGGAAATCAATGGTCAGGGGAATGATTTTTTCGTGTGGCTGGTCTTCGAGCAGCTGAATGATCTTGCTGCCGATGATGACCGCGTCCGAAAACTGGGAAATGGTCTGGGCGGTCTGGGCATCGCGGATGCCAAAGCCGACGCCGACCGGGATGTGCACGTGCTGGCGGATGACGGACAGCATCTGCTGCACGCTGTCGGTGTCCAGCGCGCCGGAGCCGGTCACGCCCTTGAGCGACACGTAATACACATAGCCGCTGGCAATACGTGCCACCTGCTGCATGCGTTCCACGGTGCTGGTGGGGGCCAGCAGGAAGATCTGGTCCATGCCGCGCGCCTGCAGCTTGGCGGCAAATTCCTCGGATTCCTCGGGCGGATAGTCCACCACCAGCACGCCGTCCACGCCGGCGGCTGCCGCATCGTTGATGAAGGCGTCCTGGCCGTGGATCTGGTCGTAGCGCTCCACCGGGTTGGCATAGCCCATCAGCACCACCGGGGTGGTGCTGTCTTTCTGGCGGAATTCGGCCACATAGGCCAGCACCTGGGCCAGGCCCACACCATTGGCAATGGCGCGGTCACCGGCTTTCTGGATCACCGGGCCATCGGCCATGGGGTCCGAAAACGGCACGCCCAGCTCGATGATGTCGGCACCGGCGTCCACCATGCCGTGCATCAGCGACGGGGTGATGGCCGCAAAGGGATAGCCGGCAGTGATGAAGGGGATCAGCGCCTGGCGGCCTTCGGATTTCAGTTTTTCGAATGTGGTGGCGGTGCGGCTCATGCTGCAGGCCCTCCCTTGACAGTGTGGCCGCGCATGCTGGGGCGGTCGTAGTAGTCGCCGCCGGTCAGGTCGGCCACGGTGCCGATGTCCTTGTCACCCCGGCCGGACAGGCTGACCAGAATGGACTGGTCGGCGCGCATGGTCTTGGCCAGCTTCATGGCATAGGCCACGGCATGGCTGGATTCCAGCGCGGGGATGATGCCCTCGGTGCGGCACAGGTAGTGGAAGGCTTCCAGCGCTTCCTGGTCGGTGATGCCCACGTACTGGGCGCGGCCCAGTTCCTGCAGCCAGGCATGCTCGGGGCCGACGCCGGGGTAGTCCAGGCCGGCGCTGATGCTGTGCGTCTCGGTGATCTGGCCGTTTTCGTTCTGCAGGATGAAGGTGCGGTTGCCGTGCAGCACGCCGGAGCTGCCTTTTTGCAGCGAGGCGGAGTGCTTGCCGCTTTCCAGGCCCTCACCGGCCGCCTCGACCCCGATCAGCTTCGTGTTTTCGAAGGGGATGTAGGGGTAGAAGATGCCCATGGCATTGGAGCCGCCGCCCACGCAGGCGACCACGGCGTCCGGTTGCTCGGCCGCAATGTGCTGCTGCTTCAGCAGCTCGGGCATCTGTGTCAGGCATTCGGTGCCGATCACGCTCTGGAAGTCACGCACCATGGCCGGGTAGGGGGCGGGGCCGGCCACCGTGCCGATGATGTAGAAGGTGTTGTCCACATTGGCCACCCAGTCGCGCATGGCCTCGTTCAGCGCATCCTTGAGGGTCTTGGAGCCGGATTCCACGGGCACCACGGTGGCGCCCAGCAGCTTCATGCGGTAGACATTGGGGCTTTGGCGCTTCACGTCCTCGGCACCCATGTAGACCACGCATTCCAGGCCATAGCGGGCGCAGATGGTGGCCGTGGCCACGCCGTGCTGGCCGGCACCGGTTTCGGCAATGATGCGCGGCTTGCCCATGCGCCTGGCCAGCATGGCCTGGCCGATCACATTGTTGATCTTGTGGGCGCCGGTGTGGTTGAGGTCTTCGCGCTTCAGATAGATCTGGGCGCCGCCCATTTCCTGCGACATGCGGGCGGCATGGTAGACCGGCGAGGGACGGCCGACGAAGTGGGCCAGCTCGTAGCGGAACTCGGCCAGGAAGTCCGGGTCGTTCTGGTACTGGGCGTAGGCCTGGCTCAGCTCTTCGAGCGCATGGGTCAGCGTCTCGCTGGCAAAGCTGCCGCCGTAGGGGCCGAAATGGCCGCGTGCATCGGGGTAGGAGTATTCAAACATCGGTGAAAGAGGCAAGTTGGGCGTCGGCGGCGCGCACGGCCGCAACGAAGCGTTGGATTTTTCCGGCGTCCTTGATGCCCTTCAGGGGCTCTCCATCAGGCCCTGTGGCCTCGACGCCGGAACTGACATCAACCGCCAGCGAGAGACCCCGCGGGCGTACTTGCAAGATGCCATCGGTCACGTTTGCAGGCGTGAGTCCACCAGACAAAACGAGGTGAGAGGCGACGTTTGGTGGAAGCAGTGACCAATTGAATGTTTGCCCGCCGCCGCCGTAGCCCTCCACGTGGGCGTCCAGCAAAACGGCCTGGGCCTGGGAATATCGTTGGGCATATTCTACGAGGTCGAGCCCCAGAGTGTCCCCGGTGAGGGGAATGCGCGCTGCACGCAGAAAGGGCCGGCGCCCGGCGTCGGTGGCGGCCAGGCAGTCCGCCGGCGATTCATCCCCATGAAACTGCACGGTGGCGCCCGGTATATGGCTGCATGCAGCTATTACATTGGGAGCGGTCTCGTTGACGAACAGCAGCACCGGCGTGACAAAAGGCGGCAGGCGCCGGGCCAGCTCGGCCGCGCGCGCCACCGTTACCGCCCGGGGGCTGGGGGCGTAGAGCACAAAGCCGATGGCGTCCGCACCGGCTTGCACGGCGGCGTCCACATCGGCTTCACGGGTCAGGCCGCAGATCTTGATGCGGGTGCGGGGGGTAGATACAGACATGGCAAATCCCAGGCGTAGCAGCCGTCAAAAGCGCGCGGCCGCTCAGGGCAGCCAGGCAAACGGGGGCGTGTCGGTCGGCAGGCCCCAGCGTGCATCGTAGATGGGACCGAGAAAATACAGTCCGTCGGGCGAAAACGTGGGCGCTGCCACCTCGCGCGAGCGGGCGTCCAGCACCTGCTGCACCCATTCCACCGGCTTGGTGCCCTGGCCCACATACAGCAGGCAGCCCATGATGTTGCGGATCATGTGGTGCAAGAAGGCATTGCCTTCGAATTCGAAGTGCCAGTAACCGCAGTCCATCTGCCCGTCGCGCATGGGGGCCTGTCCGGCCGGGCGGTAGCGGATGTCGATGCGGTGCAGGGTCTTGACGGGGGTCTTGGCCTGGCAACCGGCCGCACGAAAGGATGAAAAATCGTGCTCGCCCAGCAGCAGTGCGGCCGCGGCCCGCATGCGCTCGGCGTCCAGCGGCTGAAAGATCCAGCCCACCCGGCCGTGGTCCACGCTGGGGCGCACGGGCGACTGCAGCAGCACATAGGCATAGCGGCGGGCCGTGGCGCAGGCGCGGGAATGGAAGCCATCCAGGCCCTCCGGGACCTCGGCGGCCCACTGCACGGCGATGTCCTTGGGCAGAAAGGTGTTGGTGCCACGCACCCAGGAGTTGGGCGCGCGCTGCAGCGCGGTGTCGAAATGCACCACCTGCATCAGTCCGTGCACACCGGCATCGGTGCGGCCCGCGCAGATGGTGGACACCTCCTGAGCAGTGAAGCGGCCCAGGGCCGCTTCGAGGTGGTCCTGCACGGTGTTGCCGGACGGTTGACTTTGCCAGCCGTTGTAGGCCTGGCCGTTGTAGGAGACCCCGAGGGCTATGCGCATGGCCGGCCCTCAGGCCCAGCGCCATGCGCCGGGGAAAAACACAGAAACAGCATCAATCGATTTCGGCAAGCAGGTTTTGGGCACGTTCCTTGAGGTCGCCGGAAGCTTCGGCAATCACTTCCTCGACCAGGGTGCGTGCGCCTTCGCTGTCGCCGATGGCGTGGAATTCGCGGGCCAGGTCCAGCTTGGTGGACAGGGGGTCATCGGCCACCGCAGGGGCTGCGGCAGTGTCCGGTGCCGGGGCATCGCCCAGGTCCAGGTCCAGATCACCCAGGTTCAGCCCCAGGTCGATGTCTGCGGCAGAGACTGCGGCAGGGGTGGGCACGGTGGCGGGTTCGTCGCCCAGCGTGAAGTCCAGCGTCTCCAGCTCCGGTGGTTTCTGGAGCTCGGGTGTTGCGGCAGCAATCGGCTCCACCACCTGCGCAGGGGCGGCCGGTTCTTCCGGCGTGTCCCAGTCGGGTTCCAGCGCCGCCAGGTCCGGCTCGGACAGCTCGGGCTCGGCCACGGGCGCTGCGGCCTCGGTTGCTTCGGCGCTGGAGGTCGCACCGGGCAGGTCCAGGTTCAGATCCAGGTCGGGCGGCAGGTGCTGGCCCAGTGCCGAGCCAGCGGCTTGCGCTGCGGCCGCGGAGACCGCCGCCGCAGGCGCGGCATGGCTCTTGGCCAGCGCGTCGGCAAACGCGCTGGTGCTGGGTGCGGTGGGTGCGGGGGCCTCCTGGTACAAAGGATTGCCGGCGTCCACGGATTGACCCAGTTCCACAATGCGGTCCCAGCTGGGGCCGACGCCATGGGTGAGTGCTTGCACGGCCAGGGCCGTGGCTTCCAGGGCCTTGGCGTTCTGGCGCTTGGCGTGGATTTCGGCCAGCTTCATGTGCACGCCCAGGTGTTCCGGCTGGGTGCGCAGCGCCTCCAGCAGGATTTCCTCGGCCTGCACATCGCGGCCATAGGCCAGGTAGACCTCGGCTTCGGCCACCGGATCGACCGTGTCGTCGCTGTCCAGCTGGCTGGGCACTTCGGCCGGGGCCGTGCTGTCGGCTGCAGCGTCCTGGTGGGTGTCGACCTGCTGGCCGCCGCTGTCGGCAAAGAAGGCATCGGGCGGCACGGGGCTGTCGGAAGCCGTGTCGGCTGCGGCATCCTGTGGGGCACGGCGGCGCTGTGCGATGCGCCAGCCCAGCAGGCCCAGCAGCAGGGCCAGTACGCCACCGGCGGCGGGCAGGACCAGCGGGTTGCCGCCGGTCAGCGCGTCCAGCGCACCGGGGGCAGGAGTGGGCGCTGGTGCCGGAGCCGCTGCAGCGGTGGGCTGGGGCGTTGCCGCAGCGGCAGCCGCTTCTGTAGCAGCGGGCGCCGTGCTGTCGGCAGCCGTACCTTCAGGGGTTGCCGCCGAGGCTTCGGCGGATGGGGTCTCGGTCGCAGCGGGAACTGGCGTGGTGGCGCTGGCGTCGGCTGTCGCAGCGGGGACCACCGGGGCCTCCACGGGCAGCGTCACGCCGGGTGTGGCAGCGGCCGCAGGGGCGGCTGCAGCGCTGGCAGCACCAGCGGGGGCTGCTGGCGCGGAGGCCGACGCCACTTTCTGCAGCTCGGACAGATTGCGTTGCAGCTCGCCCACGCGATCGGCCTGGGCGCTGGCCTGCTTGTCCTTGGCCAGCTTTTCCTCGGCCGCGTGCTGGTTCAGCGCGCCCTTGCTCAGCGTCAGCTTGTCGGCGGCTGCGGCGGCGGCGCTGTTGTCCTGCACCTGGGCCTGCACCTGGCCGGAAGAGGCGCGCTCGGCGGCGGCCACCTTGGCTTTCTGGGCCTTGCCGGCAAGGCGGCGGCGGAATTCGTTGAAGTCACGGCTCTGGGCCGCCACGATCTGGCGGGCTTCCTGGGCCGTGGTGGCGGTTGCCTGGTCCTTGCTGGGCATCTGCACCACGCTGCCGGCACGCAGGCGGTTGACGTTGCCGTTGACGAAGGCATTCGGGTTGGCGCGCAGCATGGCCACCAGCATCTGGTCCAGCGAGACGCCGGCGGGGCGTTGGGCATTGGCCAGTTGCCCGGCGGTGTCACCGGCCCGCACGGTCACGCTGCCGCTGCTGGCAGCAGCCTTGGCGGGGGTGGATGCGGGCGCTGCGGCCACGGGGGCGGCACCATCGCTGCTGACGGTCCGCCCGGTGACAGACGCCGGGGCGGGGGCAGGGCGGCTGGCGCTGATCTGCGGGGCGTTCGTGGGCGCCGGCGTTGGCGTGGCCTGCAGGGTGGGGGCGGGATCCAGCAGCAGGGTGTAGCTGCGCACCAGATGGCCCGCTGCCCAGTTGGCGTCGATCACCAGGTCCATGAAGGGATCGCTCACCGGGCTGCGGCTGCTGAGCTTGAGCTTGGCCGTGCCGTCAGGCTGGCGCACCACTTCCACCTGCACCTGGCGGGCGGAATTGGAGTATTCCATGCCATGGGCCTTGAACACATCCGGGTTGGCGATGCGGGCCTGCAGGGCATCCAGCTCGGCGGCCGTGGCCTGGGGCACGTCAATTTCGGCGCGCAGCGGTTCGCCGAGTGCGGACTGCACCGCGATGCGACCCAGGGTCAGAGCCGAAGCGTCGGTGGGGGTCAGTGCGGCAGAGGCAAAGGCCGCAGCTGCAAGGGCTGAGAGTTTCCAACGATGCATTGTGCGTGTGGTGTGGTTATGCCGCCGGGCGGCAGTCGTTGATCGCAAAGGGCTCCCGTGGATCCATCCAGTTGGGGCCCACCTGGGCAGCAACGTTGCCGGCAGCGGACCGCAAGGGCCAGGCCCAGATTATGACCAAGGCACGGCATCGCCTCACATCGGTGGGTCTTGTCGGCCTCCCCGGTGGGGATGCATCCAGGGTGCGGGCACCGGGGGACATGACACAGACGCTTTGCCATGGCCAGCCGGTACAGTGTGCGGCAGCGCCGCGCGCGGTGCATGCAGGTGCCGCAGACCGTTGTTTCCATGACACATGCCGCCAGGCCTTCCGTCGGTGCGCCCGGTGTAGCAGGTGCTATGAAAAATGGAGCAGCAACAAAAAAGGGGCCTCAGGCCCCTTTGGTGTCCGTGTCCGGTGGGCCTCAGGCCGCCAGCAGGATGCGCAGCATGCGGCGCAGCGGCTCGGCAGCGCCCCACAGCAGCTGGTCGCCGATCACGAAGGCCGACAGGTACTCCGGACCCATGTTCAGCTTGCGCACGCGGCCCACGGCCACTTCCAGGCCGCCGGTGGTGGCGGCAGGAGTCAGTTCCTTGACGGTCAGCGCGCGTTCGTTGGCGACGAATTTCACCCAGGGGTTGCCGGCCTTGATGAGGGCTTCGATCTCCTCCAGGGGCAGGTCCTTCTTCAGCTTCAGGGTCAGCGCCAGGCTGTGGCAGCGCATGGCGCCGATGCGCACGCACAGGCCATCGACCGGGATGGTGGCGTCGGTGCCAAGGATCTTGTTGACTTCGGCCTGGCCCTTCCACTCTTCCTTGGACTGGCCGTTGGGCAGCTGGGCGTCGATCCAGGGGATCAGGCCGCCAGCCAGCGGGGCGCCGAAGAATTCGGTGGGCACGTCTTCGCGGATGGTCGCAGCCACCTTGCGGTCGATGTCCAGAATGGCGGAAGCCGGCGTGGCCAGCTCATCGGCCACTGCAGCGTGCACCACGCCCATGCCCTTGAGCAGTTCGCGCATGTGGTTGGCGCCGCCGCCCGAGGCAGCCTGGTAGGTCATGGACGACACCCATTCCACCAGACCGGCCTTGAACAGACCGCCCAGGCCCATCAGCAGGATGGAGTTGGTGCAGTTGCCGCCGATCCAGTTCTTGCCGCCGGCCGCCAGCTTGCTCTTGATCAGGTCGTCGTTGACGGGGTCCAGCACGATGACGGCGTTGTCTTCCATGCGCAGCGAGGAGGCGGCATCGATCCAGTGGCCGTTCCAGCCGGCAGCGCGGATCTGGGGGAAGACTTCCTTGGTGTAGTCACCGCCCTGGCAGGTGATGATGATGTCGCACTTGGACAGCTCGGCGATGTCGTTGGCATCCTTGAGCTGGGTGTGCACCGTGGCCATCGCAGGGGCCTTGCCGCCGGCATTGGAGGTGGAGAAGAACACTGGCTCGATCAGCGCGAAGTCGCCTTCGGCCTGCATGCGGTCCATCAGCACGGAGCCGACCATGCCGCGCCAGCCGACCAGACCTACCAATTGCTTGCTCATTTGAAATTGCCCTTTCAGTGGTGAAAACAGTGTGTGCAGACTGTCGTCGCCCGGCTCGTCGGGGCCGGATGAAAGGCGCAAGACGAACCGGGCTGGGTCAGCCTGTAATCGTCTTAATGGTGGTGGAGATGTGTGCGCGCGCAGCCACGCCAGCCAGGGCGGCAGAGGCGATGTTCAGCGAGACGGTTAAGCGTTGGGCGCACATAAGAGTTGCCATTCTAGCCAAGGCACAGCCTTTGGCGACGGCGAAAGTGGAGAATTGATTCGTCGAAACGACGAAAACAGCTACTTATTTTTGACGAATTGCAGTTGGTGCGCACTGCCTGCAGTGGCGCAGCCAGCGAAAAGGCCTTTCCATCCACCTGCATGGCCGGGGTGGAAAGAAAAGCCTGGAGGCCCGCAGCGGTGGCTGCGGGCGCATGGGCTGCTATCAGGCTTGCAGTGCGGCGACCACGGCGTCACCCATTTCGCGGGTGGAGACCTTGGTGGTGCCTTCGCTGTAGATATCGGGCGTGCGCAGACCGTCGGCCAGCACCTTCTGCACAGCGGCTTCGATCTTCTGGGCGGCATCTTCCAGGCCCAGGCTGAAGCGCAGCAGCATGGCGGCGCTCAGGATGGTGGCCAGCGGGTTGGCAATGCCCTTGCCGGCGATGTCGGGGGCCGAGCCGTGGCTGGGTTCGTACAGGCCCTGCTTCTTGTCGTTCAGGCTGGCGGAGGGCAGCATGCCGATGGAGCCGGTCAGCATCGAGGCTTCGTCGGACAGGATGTCGCCGAACATATTGCCGGTCACCACCACGTCAAAGCGCTTGGGTTCCTTGACCAGCTGCATGGCGGCGTTGTCCACGTACATATGGTCCAGCGCCACATCGGGGTACTGCTGGCCCACTTCGGTGACCACATCCTTCCAGAACTGGAAGGTTTCCAGCACATTGGCCTTGTCCACGCTGGTGACCTTCTTGCCGCGCTTGCGGGCGGCCTGGAACGCCACATGGGCGATGCGCTCGATCTCGGGCTTGGAGTAGCGCATGGTGTCGAACGCTTCCTCGGCACCGGGGAAGTGGCCGTCGGTGGCCACGCGGCGGCCGCGCGGCTGGCCGAAGTAGATGTCGCCAGTCAGCTCGCGGATGATCAGGATGTCCAGGCCTGCCACCAGCTCGGGCTTCAGGCTCGAGGCGTGGGTCAGTTCCTTGTAGCAGATGGCCGGGCGGAAGTTGGCAAACAGGCCCATGTGCTTGCGCAGGCCCAGAATGGCCTGCTCGGGGCGCAGATGGCGCTCCAGCGTGTCGTACTTCCAGTCGCCCACGGCGCCGAACAGCACGGCGTCGGATTCCATGGCCAGCTTCAGCGTGGCTTCGGGCAGGGGGTGGCCGTGGGCCGCATAGGCCGCGCCACCGACGGGGGCGGATTGCAGCTCCAGATCCAGGTCCAGCGCGTTCAGCACCTTGACGGCTTCGGCAACGATTTCGGGTCCAATGCCGTCACCCGGCAGTACGGCGATCTTATGGGTCATATCTCTTCCTGATGGTGTGGCTGCGCAGGCCGGGGCTCCCTGCGTGCGCGCCTGTTTTTTAATTGTGGTCGACGAAAACGGGCTCAGCCCTGCACCAGACGGTGGGACAGCCAGGGCTTTTGCGCCAGGCGCTCGGCTTCGAACGCCTTGATCTTGTCGGCGTGGCGCAGGGTCAGGCCGATGTCGTCAAAGCCATTGAGCAGGCAGTACCTGCGGAAGGCGATCACGTCGAAGGGGATTTCCTCGCCCTGGGGACGCACGATGACCTGGCGCTCCAGATCAATGGTCAGCTCGTAGCCGGGGAAGGCCGCCACTTCGTTGAACAGCAGATCGATGGTGGCCGCCGGCAGCACGATGGGCAGCAGACCGTTCTTGAAGCAGTTGTTGAAGAAGATGTCGGCAAAGCTGGGAGCCAAGATGGCGCGGAAGCCGTACTGGTCCAGCGCCCAGGGGGCGTGCTCGCGGCTGGAGCCGCAGCCGAAGTTGGCGCGTGCCAGCAGGACGCTGGAGCCCTTGTAGCGCGGCTGGTTCAGCACGAAGTCGGGGTTGGGCTTGCGGGCCGATTCGGGGACGCCGGGCTGGCCGGGCTGGTCCAGGTAGCGCCATTCGTCAAAGGCGTTCACGCCGAAGCCGGTCTTCTTGATCGACTTGAGGAACTGCTTGGGGATGATGGCGTCGGTGTCGACGTTCTCGCGGTCCATGGGGGCCACCAGGCCCTTGTGCACGGTGAATTTTTGCATGGCGGTATCGGTGTGTCGGGGGTCAGCGCGCCGCGCGCTCGATGGCGTTGCCGGCTTTCTGCACGTCCTGGCCAATGCCCTGGACGGTGTTGCAGGCGCCCAGGGTGAAGGCCAGGCCAATCAGGAGGATCGAGATAGAAGGCTTCATGGTGTGGCTAGCAGGGTCGGTGGTATCAGGCGAACTTGCGGATGTCGACGAAGTGGCCGTGGATGGCGGCTGCCGCCGCCATGGCCGGGCTGACCAGGTGGGTGCGGCCCCCGGCGCCCTGGCGGCCTTCGAAGTTGCGGTTGGACGTCGAGGCGCAGCGCTCGCCGGGCTCCAGGCGGTCGGCATTCATCGCCAGGCACATGGAACAGCCGGGTTCACGCCATTCAAAGCCGGCGGCCTTGAAGATCTGGTCCAGGCCTTCGCGTTCGGCCTGTTCCTTGACCAGGCCCGAGCCGGGCACAACCATGGCCAGCTTGATGTTCTTGGCCACTTTTTGGCCCAGCTTCTTCACTACGGCTGCCGCTTCGCGCATGTCTTCGATGCGGCTGTTGGTGCAGGAGCCGATGAACACCTTGTCGACAAAGATGTCGTTCAGCGGCTTGCCGGGTTCCAGGTTCATATAGGTGAGCGCGCGTTCGATGGCACCACGCTTGTTGGCATCCTTTTCCTTGTCGGGATCGGGCACGCGGGCGTCGATGCCCAGCACCATCTCGGGCGAGGTGCCCCAGGTCACCTGCGGCACGATGTCGGGGCCATGCAGTTCCACCACGCGGTCGAACTTGGCATCGGCGTCGGAGTGCAGCGTCTTCCAGTAGGTCACGGCGGCATCCCATTCGGCGCCGGTGGGCGCCAGCGGGCGGCCTTTCACATAGGCAATGGTCTTGTCGTCCACCGCCACCAGACCGGCGCGGGCGCCGCCTTCGATGGCCATGTTGCAGACGGTCATGCGGCCTTCCACGCTCAGGTCGCGGATGGCTTCGCCGGCAAACTCAATGGTGTAGCCCGTGCCGCCGGCGGTGCCGATCTTGCCGATGATGGCCAGCACGATGTCCTTGGCGGTGATGCCGGGAGCGACCTTGCCATTGACCTGCACCAGCATGTTCTTGGCCTTCTTGGCCAGCAGGGTCTGGGTGGCCATCACGTGCTCGACCTCGGAGGTGCCGATGCCATGGGCCAGTGCGCCGAATGCGCCGTGGGTGGAGGTGTGGCTGTCGCCGCAGACCACGGTCATGCCGGGCAGGGTGGCGCCTTGCTCGGGGCCCATCACGTGGACGATGCCCTGGCCCTTGTCCATGAAGGGAAAGAAGGCCGCAGCGCCGAATTCAGCGATGTTGCTGTTCAGGGTGACGATCTGCTCTTTGCTGATCGGGTCTTCAATGCCGTCGTAGCCGCGTTCCCAGCCGGTGGTCGGGGTGTTGTGGTCGGCCGTGGCCACCACCGAGCTGGTGCGCCACAGCGGACGGCCGGCCACGCGCAGACCTTCGAAGGCCTGGGGGCTGGTCACTTCGTGCACCAGGTGGCGATCGATGTAGAGGATGGAGGTGCCGTCTTCTTCGGTATGAATGACGTGCTCGTCAAAAATCTTGTCGTAGAGGGTGCGTCCCATGGTGTTCTCGTGGTCGTTGGGTTTTTTGAAATCGGTGGATTCTAGGGAGTTGCCTGCAAGGCCTGTGGCACTTGCGGGGCGGACCGGCTCAGGTGTTCCACCAGCAGGCGCGCCGTCACCGGCAAGGTGTCGAAGTCGCGGGCGACCAGGCTGAGCATGCGCTGCGCCCAGGCATCGGTCAGCGGCACGGCGCGCAGCTGGCCCACGCCGTGCATCAGCTCGAAGGCGCGGTCCGGAATCAGGCCCACGCCCAGGCCGTTGTCGATCATGCGGCACATGGCATCCAGGCTGGTCACCTGGATGCGCTGGTGCAGCGGTTGGCCCGCGCGGGCAGCGGCGCCGCGCATGGCCAGACTGATGGAGCTGCCGCCATGCAGGCCCACCACGTCCCAGTCCAGCACCTCGTCAAAGGCCACGTTTTCACGTTCGGCCAGCGGGTGGTGGTCGGGGCAGACCAGCACCAGGCGGTCGTTGCGGTAAGGGCGGCTTTGCAATCCGTTGTCGCTGCCGGAGGCCAGCGAGCAGATGCCGATGTCGGCCGTGCCTTCGGCCACGGCGCTGATCACGTCGGGGCTCAGGTGCTCCTGCAGATCGATCTTGATCTGGCTGTGTTCCTTGGCAAAAGCGCCCAGGTCTTCCGGCAGGAACTGCACGATGGCCGAGATGTTGGCGTGCATGCGCACATGGCCGCGCACGCCTTCGGCGTATTCGCTGAGTTCGCCCTGCATGCGCTCCAGCCCGTACAGCACGTTGCGGGCATGGTGCAGCAGGCTTTCGCCGGCAGGGGTGAGGGTGACGCCACGGCTGTGGCGGTAGAGCAGGGCGGTGTCGACCGCAGCTTCCAGGTCGGACAGGCGTTTGCTGACGGCGGAGGCGGCAATGTATTCGCGCTCGGCCGCACGGCCGATGCTGCCCAGTTCGCAGACTGCGACAAACAGCTGCAGCGATGTCAGGTCGATGCGTCGCGCAAAACTGCGCTCGGAATTTCTCATGGTGGGGGAGAGTCGTTTTATCTTCTCGTTTGGAGAAGTGTTGGGGATTTTCCATGGTAAATCACCGCTCAGTCATCGTCAAATGCGATGTCTTGTGTGGCCGGCGGTGCAGGCCGCCTTCGCGGTTGGCGCGGGCTGCGTGGCACGGCGATCCGCCGCCAGCGCCGTGGGGGCGTGGGGGACGGCGGCCTGCGCTGCTTTTTTCAGTGAAATCAAGGCGGTAGGCACAGGGCTGCGTTACATGAGGGCGCGCGCAAGGCCAGGTCGCGCCGCCGTGCCGGGGCGAAAGTGCCCGTAGACGGTACCCACGGCGTGTCTCGGGAGCCCGTCAAAGGGGTGCCGAGGAAATGGAGCGTGTGGCGCGCCTGCCACCTGGGAGGAGAGGCGCTGCAGCCGGTGTCACCGCGTGGAAATCGCTTCAGGGCATAAAAAACGCAGCCCGAAGGCTGCGTTTTCCGTGGTGCGCGCGGTGCGCCGCAATGGCGCAATCAGCTGAAAAAGCTCTTGAGCTTGTCGGTCCAGCTGCTGCCGCTGGGCGAATGGCGCGAGCCGCCTTTCTTGAGCGAGTCTTCCAGCTCGCGCAGCAGCTTGCGCTGGTGCTCGGTCAGCTTGACGGGGGTTTCCACCACGATGTGGCAGTACAGATCGCCGGGGTAGCTGGAGCGCACGCCCTTGATGCCCTTGCCGCGCAGACGGAACTGCTTGCCGGCCTGGGTGCCTTCGGGGATGTCGATCGCGGCCTTGCCCTGCAGCGTGGGCACCTCGATCTCGCCACCCAGGGCCGCGGTGATGAAGCTCACCGGCACCTGGCAGTGCAGATCGTCACCGTCGCGCTCGAAGATGTCGTGCTTCTTGATGCGGATTTCGATGTACAGATCGCCTGCCGGGCCGCCATTGGTGCCGGGCTCGCCATTGCCGACGCTGCGGATGCGCATGCCGTCGTCAATGCCGGCGGGAATCTTGACTTCCAGCGTCTTCTGCTTCTTGAGCTTTCCCTGGCCGTGGCAGCTGGTGCAGGGCTCGGGAATGATCTTGCCCGTGCCGCGGCAGTGCGGGCAGGTCTGCTGCACGCTGAAGAAGCCCTGGCGCATCTGCACCGAGCCCTGGCCACCGCAGGTGGTACAGGTCTTGGGCTGGGTGCCGGGCTTGGCGCCGCTGCCGTGGCAGGTGTCGCAGCTTTCCCAGCTGGGGATGCGGATCTGGGCGTCCTTGCCCTTGGCCGCTTCTTCCAGCGTGATTTCCATGCCGTAGCTCAGGTCGTTGCCACGGTAGACTTGGCGTCCGCCGCGACCCTGGCCGCCACGGCTCTGGCCGAACATGTCGCCAAAGATGTCGCCAAACGCTTCGGCGAAACCGCCAAAGCCTTCCGCACCGCCGCCCATGCCGCGGTTGGGGTCCACGCCGGCGTGGCCGTACTGGTCATAGGCCGCACGCTTCTGGCCGTCGGAAAGCATCTCGTAGGCCTCTTTGACCTCCTTGAACTTTTCTTCGGCTTCTTTGGCCTGGTCTCCCTGGTTGCGGTCAGGGTGGAACTTCATGGCCAGCTTGCGGTAGGCCTTCTTGATTTCATCGTCCGAGGCGGTCTTGGCAACGCCCAGAACCTCGTAATAGTCGCGTTTGGACATGAGTGGTGGGGTCCTTCAGAACAGGAACGCCGCGCAAGCCCTGAAACCAGGGTCCGGCGCGGCGGCAGGCGGGCCGTGCGGCCGCTCTACTGCATCAAATTACTTTTTGACTTCCTTGACTTCGGCGTCAACGATGTCGTCGTCGCTGGCATTGCTGGAAGCCTGTTGTGCGCCGGCAGCCGATTCGGCACCGGTGGCGCCTGCGGCACCGGCCGCTGCGGCTTGGGCAGCCTGGGCGTCAGCGTACATCTTCTCGCCCAGCTTCTGGCTGGCGGTCATCAGGGCGTTGGTCTTGTCGTCGATCGCGGCCTTGTCGTCACCCTTGAGGGCTTCTTCCAGGTCCTTGATGGCGGCTTCGATCTTTTCCTTCTCGCCGGCGTCCAGTGCGTCACCGTGCTCGGTCAGGCTCTTCTTGACGCTGTGGATGGTGGCTTCACCCTGGTTGCGGGCCTGGATGATTTCCAGCTTCTTCTTGTCTTCGGCTGCGTTCAGTTCCGCATCCTTGACCATCTGCTGGATCTCGTCTTCGGACAGACCGGAGTTGGCCTTGATGGTGATCTTGTTTTCCTTGCCGGACGCCTTGTCCTTGGCCGAGACGTTCAAGATGCCGTTGGCGTCAATGTCGAACGCCACTTCGATCTGGGGAACGCCACGGGCTGCGGGCGGGATGCCTTCCAGGTTGAATTCACCCAGCAGCTTGTTGCCCGAAGCCATCTCGCGCTCGCCTTGGTAGACCTTGATGGTCACGGCCGGCTGGTTGTCGTCGGCGGTGGAGAAGGTCTGGGCGAACTTGGTCGGGATGGTGGTGTTCTTGGTGATCATCTTGGTCATGACACCGCCCAGGGTTTCGATACCCAGGGACAGCGGGGTCACGTCCAGCAGCAGCACGTCGGAACGTTCACCGCCCAGCACCTGGCCTTGCACGGCAGCGCCCACGGCCACGGCTTCGTCAGGGTTCACGTCCTTGCGGGGCTCCTTGCCGAAGAATTCCTTGACCTTTTCCTGCACCTTGGGCATGCGGCTCATGCCGCCGACCAGGATGATGTCGTCGATGTCGGACACGGCAATGCCGGCATCCTTGATGGCGGTGCGGCAAGGGGCGATGGTGCGCTCGATCAGCTCTTCCACCAGGCTTTCCAGCTTGGCGCGGGTCAGCTTGATGTTCAGGTGCTTGGGACCCGAAGCGTCCGCAGTGATGTAGGGCAGGTTGATGTCGGTGGCGGCCGAGCTGGACAGCTCGATCTTGGCCTTTTCGGCTGCTTCCTTCAGGCGCTGCAGGGCCAGCACGTCCTTGGACAGGTCCACACCCTGTTCCTTCTTGAACTCGGCAATGATGTAGTCGATGATGCGCTGGTCGAAGTCTTCGCCGCCCAGGAAGGTGTCGCCGTTGGTCGACAGCACTTCGAACTGCTTTTCGCCGTCCACGTCGGCGATTTCGATGATGGACACGTCGAACGTACCGCCACCCAGGTCATACACGGCGATCTTGCGGTCGCCCTTGCCGGTCTTGTCCAGGCCGAAGGCCAGGGCTGCGGCAGTGGGCTCGTTGATGATGCGCTTGACTTCCAGGCCGGCGATGCGGCCGGCGTCCTTGGTGGCCTGGCGTTGTGCGTCGTTGAAGTAGGCCGGCACGGTGATCACGGCTTCGGTCACGGCTTCGCCCAGGTAGTCCTCGGCGGTCTTCTTCATCTTGCGCAGCACTTCTGCGGAGATCTGGGGCGGGGCCAGCTTCTGGTCGCGCACCTGCACCCAGGCGTCGCCGTTGTCGGCCTTGACGATTTCAAAAGGCATCAGGTTGATGTCCTTTTGCACTTCCTTCTCGTCGAACTTGCGGCCGATCAGGCGCTTGGCGGCGTAGATCGTGTTCTTGGGGTTGGTGACGGCCTGGCGCTTGGCCGAAGCACCGACCAGGATTTCGCCGTCTTCTTGGTAGGCGATGATGGACGGCGTGGTGCGGGCACCTTCGCTGTTTTCGATGACCTTGGTGGTGTTGCCTTCCATGATGGCAACGCAGCTGTTGGTCGTGCCCAGGTCAATACCGATGATTTTTCCCATTTTTGAGGCTCCGAATTGGTGAAATATTTGGTGGACTGGTTGGTAGCTAGGGATGTATTCCCGGTCTTCAAGCCAGTAGGGTCTTTTTTTTGCTTACTTGGGGGCGGCCACGGTGACCAGGGCCGGGCGCAGCACGCGGTCGGCAATCAGGTAGCCTTTTTGCAGCACGCCCACAATGGTGTTGGCTTCCTGCTCGGCAGGCACCATGGAGATGGCCTGGTGCTGGTGCGGGTCGAACTTGGCGCCGGCTTCCGGATTGATGGTCACCACCTTGTTGCGCTCCAGCGCGTGGACCAGCTGGCGCAGCGTGGCGTCCGAGCCTTCGCGCAGTTGCTCGGGGGTGGCGTTCTGGATGGCCAGGGCCGCGTCCAGGCTGTCGATCACAGGCAGCAGGCTTTCGGCAAAGCTTTCGATGCCGAACTTGCGGGCCTTGGCGACTTCTTCTTCGGCGCGGCGGCGGGCGTTCTCGGCCTCGGCCTTGGCGCGCAGGAACTGGTCAGCCAGTTCTGCACTCTTGGCTTTCAGCTCGGCCAGCTCCGCCTGCAGACGGTCCATTTCGCCGGCGGCATGGGCGGCCAGCGCGGCCTCCATTTCCTCTGGGGAAGCGTCGGCCGGTAGGGTGTTGGTGTTCTGATCGGACATGGGTGCAGTGGTCAGTGAATGGTGAAGATACCTTCTACCGTGGGGGCGGTGTGCCGGATTTCAAGGGAAAGTTCCCCGGAAAACCAATGTCCCCATTGCGGCAGACGGTTTTTTGCCAGCCGCCACTGTACAGGGAAAACGCCTAAGTCTATAATTGCTCGCTTTGCCTTGCCACACCGCTTCAGGACGCAGCGGGGGGCCTAACCCAAAAGGGAGTTTTCATGCGTCATTACGAAATCATTTTGTTGATCCACCCGGATCAAAGCGAACAAGTTCCAGCCATGCTGGAGCGCTACAAGGGCATGATTGCCGCCGGCGGCGGTAAGGTGCACCGTGAAGAAGACTGGGGCCGTCGTCAGCTGGCCTACATGATCAACAAGCTCGCCAAGGCCCACTACCTGTGCCTGAACATCGAAGCCGACCAGGCTGTGATGGCTGAGCTGGAGCATGCCTTCAAGTTCAACGACGCCGTGCTGCGTCACCTGACGGTTCAAAAGAAGAACGCCGATACGGCTCCTTCTTCGATGATGAAGACCGTCGAGCGTGAAGAAGCCCGCAAGGCCAGCCAAGCTGAACAAGCCTAAGCTGCCCGGTAGTCACTGATCCCTTGGGAGTGGAAAACCACGTTGCCTTGACCGCCTGTATCGCCGAGGTTCAGCCCCTGCGCTACACGCCCGCCGGATTGCCCGCTTTGGACATGCGCCTCGAACACGAGTCGCAGCAACAAGAAGCCGGCAATGCCCGCAAGGTTCAGGCGATGGTGAAGGCGGTGGCCTTCGGTGCGCTGGCAGAGCGTCTCGCCCGCCAGGCACTGGGAAGCAGCTGGAAGTTCCAGGGCTTTCTGGCCACGCCGCGCAACAGCAAGACTGTGGTGCTTCACATCCAAGACATTCAACAAAATTAATTTTCAAGAGGTCCAGCAATGGCCACGTTCAAGAAATTCAACAAAGACAAGCGCCCCAAGCGCAACAACCAGTCGCTGCTGTTCAAGCGCAAGCGCTTCTGCCGCTTCACCGTGGCTGGTGTGGTCGAAATCGACTACAAGGATGTCGACACCCTGCGTGACTTCATCGCCGAAAACGGCAAGATCATCCCCGCACGCCTGACCGGCACGCGCGCCATCTACCAACGTCAGCTGAACACTGCCATCAAGCGCGCTCGCTTCCTGGCCATGCTGCCGTACAGCGACCAGCACAAGATCTAAGGAGCACGAACCATGCAAATCATTCTGCTCGACAAGGTTGTGAACCTGGGTAACCTGGGTGAAATCGTCAAGGTCAAGGACGGTTACGCACGTAACTTCCTGATCCCCGCTGGCCGCGCTCGTCGCGCTACCGAAGCAGCCAAGGCTGAATTCGAAGCCAAGCGCGCTGAACTGGAAAAGGCTGCTGCTGAAAAGCTGGCTGCTGCCCAGGCTTCCGGCGAAAAGCTGAACGGCACGACCGTGAAGCTGTCGCAAAAGGCTGGCGTGGATGGCCGTCTGTTTGGTTCCGTGACCAACGCCGACATCGCTGAAGCCCTGAAGGCCCAAGGCTTTGACGTGGTCAAGTCCCAAGTGCGCATGCCCAACGGTCCCATCAAGACCGTGTCTGCTTCCACCGTGGAAGTGGCTCTGCACACCGACGTGGTCGTGGAAGTGAGCGTGGAAGTGGCTGGCGACCACGCCTAAGCTTTCGCGGATCTTTTCGATCTGTCACCAAAAGCCGCCTTTGGGCGGCTTTTGTGTTTTCTGCGGCCCAGCCGGGTCGCCTGGAAACTTCCTGCACCAGGGCCGGCGATGCCGGGCCTGCTGTGCGCAGGCAGCGCCTGATTCCGGGGCTGCTGCGGTGTGCCACGCTGCTGCGCCTGGGCGAGCAGTGTGGTGCGCATGACCCTTGTCACCCGCCTGCGCGGGATGACTCTCCGTGACGCGGCGCTGCCATGGCGCTACGATCAAGGGCTTGATTGTTTGGGAACCCCATGTCTTCTGTGATGCCCCCCCTGGATACCGATGATGTTTTTGGCGCCCCTGCCGGTTCGGGCGTGGCGGACCAGCAGGTGGCGCAGCTGCGGGTGCCCCCGCACTCGCTGGAGTCCGAATCCTCGGTGCTGGGCGGCCTGCTGCTGGACAACAACGCCTGGGACCGCGTGGGTGACCTGCTCAAGGACAACGACTTCTACCGCCACGAGCACCAGCTGATCTTTGAAGCCATCGGCAAGATGATCAACGCCTCCAAGCCGGCGGACGTGATCACGGTGTACGAGCACCTGCAGGGCATGGGCAAGGCCGAGGAAATCGGCGGTCTGCTGTATCTGAACCAGTTGGCCCAGTACGTGCCCAGTGCCACCAACATCCGCCGCTACGCGGAAATCGTGCGCGAGCGCGCCATCCTGCGCAAGCTGGTGACGGCCAGCGACGAGATTGCCACCAACGCCTTCAATCCCCAGGGCAAGCCCGTGGAGCGGGTGCTGGATGAGGCCGAGCAGAAGATCTTTGCCATTGGCGAAGAAGGCTCGCGCATGAAGCAGGGTTTCCAGTCGCTGGACACCTTGGTCGTGAACCTGCTGGACCAGGTGCAGGAGATGGCCGACAACCCCATGGACGTGACCGGCGTGCCCACGGGCTTCGCCGATCTGGACCGTATGACATCGGGTCTGCAGGCCGGCGACATGGTGGTGCTGGCGGCGCGTCCTTCCATGGGCAAGACCTCGTTCGCGGTGAACATTGCCGAGCATGTGGCACTGAACGAAGGCCTGCCGGTCGCCATCTTCTCCATGGAAATGGGGGCCGCCCAGCTGGCGGTGCGTATCGTGGGCTCTATCGGCAAGGTGAACCAGGGCAATCTGCGCACCGGCAAGCTGACCGATGAAGAGTGGCCGCGCCTGACAGAAGCCATCGAACGCCTGCGCACGGTGAGCCTGCACATTGACGAAACCCCGGGTCTGACCCCGTCCGAGCTGCGTGCCAACGCCCGCCGCCTGGCGCGCCAGTGCGGCAAGCTGGGTCTGATCGTGGTGGACTACTTGCAGCTGATGAGCGGCTCCGGAGCGGGCAGTGCCGACAACCGCGCCACCGAGCTGGGGGAAATCTCCCGGGGCCTGAAGATGCTGGCCAAGGAGTTGCAATGCCCGGTGATTGCGCTGTCGCAGCTGAACCGTTCGGTGGAGCAGCGCACCGACAAGCGCCCCATGATGTCCGACCTGCGTGAATCGGGCGCCATCGAGCAGGATGCGGACATCATCATGTTCATCTACCGCGACGACTACTACAACAAGGACAGCAAGGAGCCGAACATTGCGGAGGTCATCATCGGCAAGCAGCGTAACGGCCCCACGGGCACGGTGAAGCTCTTCTTCCAGAAGAACCAGACCCGCTTCGAAAACCTGGCCATGGACTACAGCACCAGCAGCGACTACTGAGGCCGCAGCCGTCCGTACCCGGACCCTGTCCATGAAAAAAGACCTTGCCGGTTGGCAAGGCCTTTTTGTTGCAGTCGGTGCAGTAGCGTTCAGCCCTGCTTTTTTCTATGAATACCCCCGGTGGACTCCAGCGGGGTATTTATAGATATGGATCGGCGAGTTTTTGTCCCGGCCGTCCGTTGCGCAGCCCTAGCTGCGCAGCACCTGGATCAGCAGGCCGATCACCACCACACCGAGCACGCCGCAGGCCCAGGCCAGGCGGGTGGCACCGGTGCGCAGCAGGCCCACGGTCTGCACGATCTGGGACTGCTGCTCGGCCATCTGCTCGATCAGCTGGGCGGAGGCGTGCTGGGCCTGCTCCAGCTGGGCCACGCGGGCTTCCAGCTGGGCCACATGCTGCAGTGCCAGCTCGCCCGCATTCTGGGCGGGCAGGGCGATGCCGGCCGGTGCGCTGGGCGCCACGGCGGCATCACCGCCGCCTTCGGCCGGTGACTTGTTCAGCAGCCCCTTGGCGGCCTTGAGCACATGGGGTGCTGCCTGGATGACATCGCCCCAGGGCACCAGCTTTAACGCGGAAACCCAACCGATGGCCATGGCTTACAACACCTCGCTGGCAAAGTCCGCCAGGCGCGAGCGTTCGCCGCGCGCCAGCTGGATGTGGCCGCTGTGCGGCCAGCCCTTGAAGCGGTCCACGGCAAACGTCAGACCGGACGAGCCTTCCGTCAGGTAGGGGGTGTCGATCTGTGCCAGATTGCCCATGCAGATGATCTTGGTGCCGGGGCCGGCACGGGTGATCAGGGTCTTCATCTGCTTGGGCGTCAGGTTCTGCGCCTCGTCGATGATGACGTACTTGTTCAGGAAGGTACGGCCACGCATGAAGTTCATGCTCTTGATCTTGATACGGCTGCGGATCAGCTCGTTGGTGGCCGCGCGGCCCCATTCGCCGGGGTTACCGCCGTCGCCCTTGGCCAGGAACTCCAGATTGTCGTCCAGGGCACCCATCCAGGGGCCCATCTTCTCTTCCTCGGTGCCGGGCAGGAAGCCGATGTCCTCGCCCACGCTCACCGTGGCGCGGGTCATGATGATCTCGGTGTAGCGGCGCTCGTCCAGCACTTGCGTGAGGCCGGCGGCCAGGGCCATCAGCGTCTTGCCGGTGCCGGCGGTGCCGGTGAGGGTGACAAAGTCCACCTCAGGGTCCATCAGCAGATTCATGGCGAAGTTCTGCTCGCGGTTGCGGGTGTTCACGCCCCAGACGGCGTGCTTGCTGCTGCCGTAGTCCTTGAGTGTCTCCAGCACGGCCGTCTTGTCGCGGATCTCGACCACGCGCGCATACAGGCTGGGCGCGCCCGGGGCTTCGTAGTAGACGAACTGGTTGATCATCAGCTGCTGCGCAAAGCTGCCGGTGATGCGGTAGAAGTTGCGGCCGCTTTCCTGCCAGCTTTCCACCTGCTTGCCGCCCTTGTCCCAGAAGTCGGCGGGCAGGGCCAGGGCGCCGGAGTACAGCAGATCGCCATCGTCCAGGGCCTTGTCGTTCTGGTAGTCCTCGGCCGGCAGGCCCAGTGCGCGCGCCTTGACGCGCATATTGATGTCCTTGGACACCAGCACCACTTCCTGCTGGCCTTTCTTGTGGCTGCGCAGGGCTTCGACCACGCCCAGGATCTGGTTGTCGGCCTTGCCTTGCGGCAGGCTGGTGGGCAGCTGGTAGTCCAGCGGTTCGGTCTGGAAGTACAGGTGGCCGGTGCTGCCCTTGTTGCCCGTGGCATCCAGGCGCAGGCCGGAGCCCAGGTCGGCGTTTTCCTGTGCGGCGACCAGGGCATCCAGGGTGCGGCTGACCTGGCGGCCGTTGCGGGCCACTTCGGTCATGCCCTTCTTGTGGGCATCCAGCTCTTCCAGCACCACCATGGGCAGGAAGATGTCGTGTTCCTGGAAGCGGAACAGGCTGCTGGGGTCGTGCAGCAGCACATTGGTGTCCAGCACAAACAGCGTGCTCTGGCCCACGCGCTGCTTCTTGCTGGTGCGGGCGGGGGTGTCGGTCGTTGCGGTGCTGGTCGCTGCCTTGCGCGTACCGCGCCTGGCCTCTGGGGCTGCGGCCGGTTCGGCGGTTGCCCGGACGGGGCTGGAGGGGGCTACAGGCTTGGCTGCGGGGGCGGCTGGCGTGACCGGTGCGGCCGGGGCCGGGCTCAGCAGCGCGGCGCGCTGGCGGGCCAGGCTCTGGGCGGCTGCAGCGGTCGCGTTGCTGACCTGGGGGTTGTGGTTCTGAGGGGATGCCTTGGCGCTGCTCTTGCGCGCCCGGGCGGGGGCAGCAGGCGCGGCCTGCATGGGCGCGGCGGGCTGGATGGCGTCGTCATCGGCCACTTCTGCGAGGGCGGCTGCCGCACGCTTTGTGGTGCGCAGCGGCGCATCAAAGGCTTCCTTGGCGAGCCGGGAGGCGCGGCGAGTCGGTGCGGGAGGCAGGGGCATGGTGTTCAGGCCTTGTTTTCAGGGCTAGAAAAGCACAAAGCCGCCGGATCGCTGACCCAAGCGGCTTTGGTAGGGAGGAAAGAAATGCAGGGCACACAGCTCAAACGCATGGGCCCATTATGCACATCTGGCGGCCCAGATCGGCCGCCGGAATGCCAGTGGATCAAGCGGCCTTTTTGATGGCTGCTTTGAGGCCCTTGACGGCCTTGAGGACTTCGTCCACGTGGCCGGGGACCTTCAGGCCGCGCCACTCCTGCACCAGCAGGCCGTCGGGGCCGACCAGGAAGGTGGAGCGCTCGATGCCCTTGACCTTTTTGCCGTACATGATCTTGTTCTTGACCACGCCGAACATGTGGCACATTTTTTCTTCGGTGTCGGCGATCAGCTCGAACGGCAGCTCGAGCTTTTCCTTGAAGTCATCATGGGACTTCATGTTGTCGCGCGACACGCCAAACACCGCGGCGCCGGCCTTCTCGAAATCCTTGTACTTATCGCGGAACTGCATTGCTTCCGTGGTACAACCAGGCGTATTGTCCTTGGGGTAGAAATACAGGATCAGGATCTGGCCCGTATGGGAAGTGTTGGATACCTTGATCCCACCGGTTGCGTTGGCTTCAAATTCAGGAAGGGGTTTGTTGACAACGATCGCCATGCGCTTCTATCTCTCGGATGTGGACGTTAAAAAGCCGAGGGTATGGGTGTGCTGCTTTGAACTCGGTAAGCCCCCGACCGCAACCTGCGATTTTACCCTGATTCGCTTCAAAAAGGGAATCCGCTCAGGAGCCTACTCCACGAGTAGGGCTGCGAGCACCGGCCGGCCTTCTTGTGACAAAACGTTATAGGTGCGGCAGGCAGCCGGAGTGCCCATGGTTTCCACGCCGATGCGCTTGGCCGTCAGCGGGGTCAGCCAGGCGGGCGGCACAAAACGCAGCTTGGCGCCGCTGCCAAAGATCACCACCTCCACCGGCTGTTCGGCCAGCAGCGCAAAGTGCTCGGCCGTCAGGTCTTCGAAACGGGTGCAGTTCCAGGCCTGCAGCAGGCCGTTGGAGCCCACCAGCATGCTGCTGGTGAACTGTACCTGGTCCACGGCCAGCCAGCCGCTGCCGTGGCCGGTGAGTGTCAGGGTGTCGGATTTGTCGGGCTGGAATTTCATGGGTCGGCGCTCCTTCTGCGTTCAAGATGCCACACCGTCCCAACGGGCGCAGCCACATTCCGCACCCGCATGGGGCATACGCGCGGAACTGTGGTCAAATTATAGGTTTCACCGAGGCGCGGGCGCGCCTTGGCGCCAACCAGCCCTTCGGAATCCTCCCCATGAAGACCGTCCAGAAATCTGCCAAGTTAGCCAACGTCTGCTATGACATCCGCGGGCCGATCATGGACGCGGCGAAGAAGATGGAGGAAGACGGCCAGAAGATCATCAAGCTCAACATCGGCAATCTGGCGGTGTTCGGCTTCGATGCGCCGGAAGAGGTCCAGCAGGACATGATCCGCAACCTGCCCAATTCGGCCGGCTATTCGGACAGCAAAGGTATCTTCGCCGCCCGCAAGGCCGTGATGCACGAAACCCAGCGCCAGGGCATCAAGGGAGTCACGCTGGATGACATCTACCTGGGCAACGGCGCCTCCGAGCTGATCAGCATGGCCACCAATGCCTTGCTGGACAACGGCGACGAGATGCTGCTGCCGGCCCCCGACTATCCGCTGTGGACCGCCGCGACCAGCCTGTCGGGCGGCACGCCGGTGCACTACATGTGCGATGAGAGCAATGGCTGGATGCCCGACATGGCCGACATCCGCGCCAAGATCACGCCGCGCACCAAGGGCATTGTGGTCATCAACCCCAACAACCCCACGGGCGCGCTGTACTCCAAGGAACTGCTGCTCGAGATCGTGGCACTGGCCCGCGAGCACGGCCTGGTGATCTTTGCCGACGAGGTCTACGACAAGGTGCTGTACGACGATGCCGTGCACACCCCCCTGGCCGGACTGTCCACCGATGTGCTGACGCTGACCTTCAACTCCCTGTCCAAGGCCTACCGCAGCTGCGGCTACCGTGCGGGCTGGATGGTGGTCTCGGGCGACAAGAAGCCCGCCAAGGACTACATCGAAGGCCTGAACATGTTGTCCAACATGCGCCTGTGCGCCAACGTGCCCGGCCAGTGGGCCGTGCAGACGGCACTGGGCGGCCACCAGAGCATTGACGCGCTGGTGAAGGAGGGCGGCCGCCTGCGCGTGCAGCGCGATCTGGCCTGGGAGCTGATCAATGCGATTCCGGGCGTGAGCTGCGTCAAGCCCCAGGGCGCGCTGTACATGTTCCCGCGCCTGGACCCCGCGGTCTATCCCATCCAGGACGACCAGGAGTTCTTCCTCGAAGCGCTGCAGGAAACCAAGGTCATGCTGGTGCAGGGCACGGGCTTCAACTGGCCCCACCCCGACCATTTCCGCATCGTCTTTCTGCCGCACGACGCCGACCTGCGCGAAGCCATCAACCGCCTGGCTGCCTTCCTGGCCAAGTACCGCCAGCGCCACGGCACCGACAAGCTCGCGCTGGTCAAGCCGGGCAAGCCCAGCAAGGCTGTGGCATAAATTTTTTTATAGCTGTATGCGTAGTTCCAGTAAGCGCTGCAGTCCCTTTTGACTGGTAATCGTTAGACCTTATGAAACCGATCCAAGTAGGCCTGTTGGGCATTGGCACCGTGGGCAGCGGCACTTTCAACGTGCTGCAGCGCAACCAGGAAGAGATCCGCCGTCGCGCGGGTCGTGGCATTGAGATTGCCATGGTGGCCGACTTGGATACCACGCGCGCCAAGGCCGTGGTGGGCGACGCTGCCAAGGTGGTGGGCGATGCGCGCGAGATCATCGCCAACCCCGACATCGACGTGGTGGTGGAGCTGATCGGTGGCTACGGCATTGCCAAGGCCCTGGTGCTGGAAGCGATTGCGGCCGGCAAGCATGTGGTCACCGCCAACAAGGCGCTGCTGGCCGTGCATGGCACGGAAATCTTCAAGGCAGCGGCCGAGAAGGGCGTGATGGTGGCCTATGAAGCGGCCGTGGCCGGTGGTATCCCCATCATCAAGGCGCTGCGCGAAGGCTTGACCGCCAACTCCATCCAGTGGGTGGCGGGCATCATCAACGGCACGACCAACTTCATCCTGTCCGAAATGCGTGACAAGGGCCTGGACTTCGATGTGGTGCTGAAGGAGGCGCAACGTCTGGGCTACGCCGAAGCCGACCCCACCTTCGACATCGAGGGCGTGGACGCGGCCCACAAGGCCACCCTGATGAGCGCGATCGCCTTCGGCATCCCCGTGCAGTTCGACAAGGCCTATGTGGAAGGCATCACCAAGCTGTCTTCGGCCGACATCAAGTACGCCGAGCAACTGGGCTACCGCATCAAGCTGCTGGGCATCACCAAGCGCACGGACAAGGGCATCGAGCTGCGCGTGCACCCCAGCCTGATCCCCGCCAAGCGCCTGATCGCCAACGTGGAAGGCCCCATGAATGCCGTGGTGGTGAACGGCGATGCCGTTGGCACCACGCTGTACTACGGCAAGGGCGCAGGCTCCGAGCCCACGGCTTCCGCCGTGGTGGCCGACCTGGTGGACATTGCCCGAATGGACGGTTCCGACCCCGCCCACCGCGTGCCGGCCCTGGCCTTCCAGAGCAGCACGCTGGCCGCCGCTGGCAGCGAACTGCCGGTGCTGCCCATGGCCGATGTGGTCACCAGCTACTACCTGCGCATCCGCGTAGCCGACGAAGCCGGAGTCCTGGCCAAGATCACCACACTGCTGGCCAACACCGGCATCAGCATCGACGCCGTGCTGCAGCGCGAAGCCGATGAAGTGGGCGGCGAAGGTTCGACCCAGACCGATCTGATCATCCTGACGCACGACACGCGCGAAGGCGACATGGACAAGGCGCTGGCCGAAATCCAGGGCCTGCCCACCGTGCTGGCCCCGATCACCCGCATCCGCAAGGAAGAGTTGAACTGATTCTCCCCGTGAGCGGCTGCGCCGCCGCCCCCGTGCCGGCTGTGCCGCAGGGGGCTGGCGCTTTCGCTGCGGGGCGCCCCGGCCCGGCGCTCCTGGGCCGGGCCCAGCCTGTTTTCCGGTAGCGCCCGGCGCTACCGACCTCTGACAAGGAAGCACCATGCTTTATCTGTCCACCCGCGGTCACGCCGACCGCAAACGCTTTTGCGACATCCTGCTGGAAGGCCTGGCTCCCGATGGCGGCCTGTACCTGCCGGTGCAGTACCCCCAGATCGACGATGCCAAGCTGACCCAGCTGCGCACCACGCTGGCCACCCAGGGCTATGCCGCGCTGGCGTTCGAGATTCTGTCGCTGTACATCGACGACATTCCGGCCGACGATCTGCGCGCCCTGTGCGCCAAGACCTATACGAAGGAAGTCTTCGGCACCGAGGCCATCGTGCCGGTGCGCCAGCTGGACGGCGTGCTGCACATCGAAGCCCTGTCCAACGGCCCCACGCTGGCCTTCAAGGACATGGCCATGCAGCTGCTGGGCAATCTGTTCGAGTACGAACTGGCCCGCCGCGGTGAAGAGCTGAACATTCTGGGCGCCACCAGCGGTGACACCGGCAGCGCGGCCGAATACGCCATGCGCGGCAAGCAGGGCGTGCGCGTCTTCATGACCAGCCCCCATGGCCGCATGAGCCCTTTCCAGCAGGCGCAGATGTTCAGCCTGCAGGATGCCAACATCCACAACATCGCCATCGAAGGCGTGTTCGACGACTGCCAGGACATCGTCAAGGCGGTCTCCAACGACCACGCCTTCAAGGCCAAGTACAAGATCGGCACCGTCAACTCCATCAACTGGGCCCGTCTGCTGGCCCAGGTGGTGTACTACTTCGCGGGCTATCTGCAGGCCACGCGCAGCAACAGCGAGCAGGTGAGCTTCACCGTGCCCAGCGGCAACTTTGGCAACATCTGCGCCGGCCATGTGGCACGCCAGATGGGCCTGCCGATCGCCAAGCTGGTGGTGGCCACGAATGAGAACGATGTGCTGGACGAGTTCTTCCGTACCGGCGTCTACCAGGTGCGTGGCGCGGCCAACACCTATGAGACCTCCAGCCCCTCGATGGACATCTCCAAGGCCAGCAACTTCGAGCGCTTTGTGTTCGACCTGGTCGGCCGCGATGGCGCGCGCACCAAACAGCTGTTCGCCGAAGGCGTGGCCAAGGCCGGCAAGTTCGATTTGAGCGCGGATGCGGCCTTCCAGGGCGCCAAGGCCAAGTATGGCTTCGAGAGCGGCAAGAGCACCCATGCCGACCGCCTGGCTACGATCAAGGACACCTTCGAGCGCTTTGGCCAGATGATCGACACCCACACCGCCGACGGCGTGAAGGTGGCGCGCGAGCACCTGGGGGCCGAGCCCATGATCGTGCTGGAAACCGCCTTGCCCATCAAGTTTGCGGAGACCATCGAAGAGGCGCTGGGCCGTCTGCCCGACCGTCCTGCCAAGTTCGACGGCATCGAAGACCTGCCCAAGCGCGTGGTGGTGATGGCTGCCGATGTGGACCAGGTCAAGGCTTTTATCACCGAACACTGCAAGTAACACTGTGCAGCGTTAAGCTTGAAAAGCACCTGGAGCCTGGCTGCAGGTGCTTTTTTCTTTTGGATTCAGAATGCGATCCAGCGCAATCCCATATTGCGCCGGTAGCTATCAAAACCGATACTCACCACCATGAAGGCCATTGGCTTTGTCGCCTACTCCGGCGCCGGCAAGACCACGCTGCTGGAACGCATCATTGCCGAGCTGCGCGCGCGTGGGCAGACGGTGTCCAGCGTCAAGCATGCCCACCATGATGTGGACATCGACATCCCCGGCAAGGACAGCTGGCGCCACCGCCAGGCCGGCGCCCAGGAGGTGCTGCTGGTCTGCGACCGGCGCCTGGCCCTGGTGCGCGAATTCGGCGAGACGCGGGATCTGGATGTGCACGCCATGCTGGCCGAGCTGGACCCGCGCGTGGACTGGGTGCTGGTGGAAGGCTTCAAGCAGGGCGACCTGCCCAAGATCGAGCTGTGGCGCCAGCCGGAGCCCGGCAGCAAACCGCGTGCGCTGCGCTTTCCGCAGGACCCGCAGGTGCTGGCGCTGGCCACCGACGACCCGGCCGCCTTGCCCCAGCAACCACCGGCCGGCGTGGCGCTGCTGGACGTGAACCAGCCTACGGCCATCGTGGACTGGATGCTGGCGCATGCCGGCCGTTTGGAATACCGGGCTGCGGCCCAAGGAAGCACTGCATGCAGTCCCCGACTTTGACCTCCCTTGACGACGCACTGGCTGCGGTGCTGGCCCAGGCCCAGCGCCTGGATGGCCCGGAATCGGTCGATCTGTTCAGTGCCGACGGCCGGGTGCTGTGGTCGGATTGCGTATCCGCCCTGCAGGTGCCGCCGCAGGACAACTCGGCCATGGACGGATACGCCGTGCGCCTGGCCGATGTGCCCACGCCCGGCACGGTGCTGCCGGTGAGCCAGCGCATTCCTGCCGGCCACGTAGGCACCGATCTGCTGTCCGGCACGGCCGCGCGCATCTTCACCGGGGCCCCCGTGCCGCCGGGAGCGGACTGCGTGCTGATGCAGGAAGACTGCGAAGCCCTGGAGAACGCCGATGGCAGTGTCAGCGTGCGCATCCAGGCGGTGCCCAGGCCGGGCCAGCACGTCCGCCGTGCGGGCGAGGACATTGCCCTGGGCGGCACCATCCTGGCCGCCGGCACGCGGCTGACGCCACCGGCCCTGGGCCTGGCCGCCAGCATCGGTCTGGCGCAGCTGCCCGTGGCCCGCAGGCCGCGCGTGGCCCTGTTCTCCACCGGCGACGAACTGGTGCTGCCCGGCACCGTGGCGCCGCAGGACATGCCGCCCGGCAGCATCTACAACAGCAACCGCTACTTTCTGCGCGCGCTGCTGCAGCGCCTGGGTTGCGAGGTGGTGGACGGCGGCATCCTGCCGGACGACCGTGCACAGACCGTGCAGGCCCTGCACACCGCGGCCCAGGACTGCGACCTGATCCTGACCAGTGCCGGTGTCTCCGTGGGCGAGGAAGACCATGTGAAGCCCGCCGTGGAGCAACTGGGCGAGCTGGGCCTGTGGAAAATCGCCATGAAGCCCGGCAAGCCGTTTGCCTATGGCAAGGTCGGTCGGGCCGATGGCGGGTGTGCCCACTTCATGGGCCTGCCGGGCAACCCGGTCTCCAGCTTCATGACCTTTCTGGTGCTGGTGCGACCGTTTGTGCTGCGCCTGCAGGGCATGCAGGAGGTGGAACCCCGCGCGGTGGAGGCCGTGGCCCATTTCGATCTGCCCAAGGCCGACAAGCGCCGCGAGTTCCTGCGCGTGCGCCACGACGGCCAGGGCGGGCTGGAGATCTTCCGCAACCAGAGCTCGGGCGTGCTGACCAGCGCCGTCTGGGGCGATGGCGTGGTGGACAACCCGCCGCAGACCACGATTGCACGCGGTGACCGCGTGCGCTTCATTCCGTTCGCGGAATGGTTCTGAGGACAATTCCATGAATATCACCGTGCGCTACTTTGCGTCCATCCGCGAAGCCATGGGCAGCGGCAGCGAAGCGCTGGACACCGCTGCCGCCACCGTGGGCGCGCTGCGCGACGAACTGATGGCCCGCGGCCCCGCCGCCGCCCAGGCCCTGGCCCATGGCAAGGCCGTGCGCATGGCCTTGAACCAGGACATGTGCAGCGCCGATGCACCACTGAAAGCCGGCGATGAAGTGGCTTTCTTCCCGCCGGTGACCGGCGGTTGAGAGCTTGCACATGAGCGAGACCCCCAAGGACGTGGACGCCGCCATCAGCGCCCGCACGCGGCTGGCCCTGAGCGAAGCCAAGGCACGCGGCGTGCAGCTGGGCAAGGCCGGTGCCGACAACATCCGCCCCACCGTGGAAAAGCGCAAAAGCGCGGCCGATGCCTTTGCCCGGCAGCATGCGGCCCTGTTTGCCGAGCTGGTGGCCCAGGGCCTGACCCACCGCAAGATGGCCGAGGTGCTGAACGAGCGCGGCATTGCCGCCGCCAAGGGCGGCCCCTGGACCCATGGGCAGGTGCAGCGCATTCTGAACCGCTATGCCGACTGGGCGGCGGAGTCCGGCGCGAAGTAAGGCACGCGGGGAGGGCGCGCGGGAGCCGGCGCCTGCTGCTGCAGCTTTCGCGGTGGGGCTCTACAATCTGCGTTCCAGGTGCCAAGGGGGCGCCTGCCCGCACAAGAGGCTCTCACCCCTGTTTTGACGCATTGCATGTTCTGACAGACATGGTTGCCGTACGGGCCCAGCGCGGGGGGCTGTGCATGCAACCTGGAGCCCTGTCATGACAGTTTCTCTTCTGCCTTCCTCCCAGGCGCGGCGCGCGCGGGTGCAGGACTACAAGCAAATTTTCCCTCCTTTGGGCATTTATGCCGTGCGCTGCGAAGCCGCAGGGCTGCTGCGCCTGGGCGCCAGCCGCAATGTGGATGGCACGCTCAACCGCTTGCGGTTTGAGCTGGCCCACGGCACCGCGCGCGATGCCGCACTGGCCCAGGCCTGGGCCCGCCACGGCGAAGCGGCGTTTTCCTTTGCGGTGCTGGACCGTGTGAAAGAGCGCGCCGATCCGGATTTTGATTACGAGGCCGAACTGCAGGCCTTGCTGGCGCTGTGGCAGGGCGAGCTGCAGGCCGCTGCGTGCGCCCCTGGAGGCCAGCCATGAGCGCGGCCGCACTGTACTTTGGAGCTGCCTTGCATCGTGCCCATGCCATGCTGCAACAGCGCCTGGATGAACGCCTGGGCGACTGGCATGGGCTGAGTCTGGGGGGCTACCACCTGCTGCAGGCCCTGGAGGCCACCCCGGGTCTGGCCCTGCCGGCCTTGGCCCGCGCACTGCTGCAGCCCATGGTGCCCACACTGCGCCAGGTGCTGCCCATGGAGAAGACCGGTCTGCTCGAGCGTGTGGACGGACGGGTGCGGCTGCGCCCGGCGGGCCGCCAGTTGCTGGTGGAGGCGCGACAGACGGTGGAAGCCGCCTATGCCCGCGCCTTGCAGGCCCCGGGCGTGGAGGCCGACCGTGTCGCGGTCTGCCTGCCGCTGCTGGAGCAACTGGCCCTTGCGGTGCGGGGGATGCGATGACGATGCGGGACATGGCGCCGCACACGCTGGCGGAGCAGGCCCTGGTGGACGAACTCAAGGTGCGTGCCCGTGTGCGGTTGAACCGGGCGCGCCGCGAAGGGCTGGCCGGTGCGGAGCGCTTGCGCGATGCCTTGCACGAGGTGGCCCGCGGGCAGGGCTTTACCGACTGGGAGCACGCACGCCGCGTGCTGTCCGGCCTGGCCTTGCCCGGGGATGACATGGGCAGCTTCTGGCATGCGCCGCGTACCGGAATGCTGCTGAACCTCTGGTTCAGCAGCTATGTGCAGGCACAGGCCGTGCTGCAGCAGCTGGGCGAAGGCTTTTTGCTGCCTTACCGGCGCCAGTGCTTCATTGTGCAGGCGCCTTTCATCGAAGCGCTGGGCGTGAATCCGGCCGATCCCGGCTGGGCTGCAGCCGGGCACGATCTGGTGGCAGCCTATGGCACGCCGGTCTGGCGGGGGCTGGCGTGGCAGCGTCTGCGCGCCTCCGTGGGAACAGGGTGAGCCGCGCCAGGGCAGCCTTGGGCCGCCCTCTGGGCTGCAGCCCGTGCCGGATCGCTCAGGCGGCGGCCACCGGGGGCGGCAGCTGCGGTGCACGCCATTCCAGCAGCTCGGCCAGGCGCTGCACCACCCAGCCGGCCTCGGCAGGGCTGACCACCGAGCCTTCGTCGCTCAGGCCCGCATGAAAGCCCAGCAGCACGCCTTCCTCGCTGGAATTGCCGCTGTAGTACAGCGTCTGCGCCTGCTCCACCAGGTGGCAGGCCAGGTCTTCGCACAGCTCGTAGCGGGTTACCACTTCGGCGATGGGCGTCTTGAGCACGCCGGCGCGGCTGCGGAACAGCGCGGCAAAGCTGTCGGGGGGCTGGATTTGGCTGGTGTCGTCCATGGCAATCGGAATCCAGGGCTCAATCGGGTTCGAACAGGCGCTCAAAACGCACCAGATCCTCGGCCAGCTCGCAGGTCACCAGCTGGCCCTGCTTGCCGTCGCTCTTGCGCTGGGCCGAAAACAGCGTGGCCTTGCCGCGGAAGCCGTAGTCGGGCAGGTGGATCAGCGTGTACATGTGCGGCACAAAGCTCTGGTGCTCAAAGATGATGCGGTGCTCATTGCGCGGCGAGGGGTAGAGCATGTACTCCAGCGTGTGGATGGTTTCGGTGGCCATACGGGTCGACTCAAGGAGGGCAGCGGAGCAGCGCCCCGGGGCGGCAATGCTACCGCGTGCCGATGGGGCATGCAGCCGGGGTGGAATTGGGGCCGGGGCTGCTGCGACAATCGTGGGCATGTCCTCTGCCCGCACCGCACCCCTGACCGCGCACCCGCCTGCTGCGCGCGTGGTCATCCAGACCCAGGACTTCGACCTGGGGATCGAAGTCGCCGCCCTGCGGGCGGGCGATGCGGGCGTGGGCGCGGTGTGCAGCTTTGTGGGGACGGTGCGCGACCGCAATGCAGGTGACGCCGTCTCGGCCATGGAGCTGGAGCACTACCCGGGCATGACCGAAAAAAGCATCGAAGCCATCATCGACCGTGCGGTGGCGCGCTTCGGTATCCATGCGGCCAAGGTCATCCACCGCGTCGGGCCGCTCGCGCCCATGGACCAGATCGTGCTGGTGGCCGTCACCTCGGCCCACCGGGGAATGGCTTTTCAGGCCTGCGAGTTCATCATGGACTACCTCAAGTCCGAAGCGCCGTTCTGGAAGAAAGAGCAGACGGCCGACGGCGCCCGCTGGGTGGATGCGCGGGTCAGCGACGAGCAGGCCCTGGCCCGCTGGGCCTGACGGCCGCGCCGGCGCCGGGCTGTCTGCCGGCAGGATGCGGGCCATGCTCCGAGGTCGATAGCTGTTGCCGCCCATGCTGCCTGGTGGTGGCGCATGAAAATGCGTCAAACCCAGGGTGCATGCATGCAGGCAGGCAGTTCCTGCATCGGGAGCAGTGGGCGGGGCGTGGTCTCGCCCCTGAGATAGGTTGGACCGGGTGGCGGGCCGGCAGACCGCTCTTTTGGCTGACAGACAATGGCGTACCGGCCCGGCACAGTGCAGTCCGGTGGGGGTGGACGCAGGTGCGGCGAGCTTGATCCAGGTCAAGCGTTCGCCGGACCGAGCGGGACAGGCGCCTTGAAGGCGGCTGAAATGTCCCCACGTGAAATGCAGTCCTAATACTTTGCTGTTGAGAAAGCTTTGCAACCATGCGTATCGACAAGCTCACCACCAAATTCCAAGAAGCACTGGCCGATGCCCAAACCCTGGCACTCGGCAACGACCACAACCGCATCGATCCCCTGCACCTGTTGGCAGCCATGCTGCGCCAGCAGGACGGCCCCAAGGCGCTGCTCGAGCGTGCTGGCGCCAAAGTCAGCGCCATGCAGACGGCCGTGGAAAACGCCATCAAGGCGCTGCCCACCGGCGACAGCGGTGCGGAAGTGCAACCCAATTCCGACCTGATCAAGCTGCTGCAGGCCACGGAGAAAGAATCCATCAAGCGCGGCGACCAGTTCATCGCCAGCGAACTGTTTCTGCTGGCGCTGGCCGACAGCGATGTGCAGGCCGCCCGGCTGGCCAAGGAAAACGGCCTGTCCCGCCGGAGCATGGAAACCGCCATCGAGGCCGTGCGCGGCGGACAGAAGGTGGACAGCCCCGAAGCCGAAGGCCAGCGCGAAGCGCTGAAGAAATACACCCTGGACCTGACCGAGCGCGCCCGCCTGGGCAAGCTGGACCCGGTGATCGGCCGCGATGACGAGATCCGCCGTGCCATCCAGGTGCTGCAGCGTCGCAGCAAGAACAACCCCGTGCTGATCGGCGAGCCCGGCGTGGGCAAGACCGCCATCGTGGAAGGTCTGGCCCAGCGCATCGTCGAAGGCGAAGTGCCCGAGACGCTGAAAGAAAAACGCGTGCTGGTGCTGGACATGGCCGGCCTGCTGGCCGGTGCCAAGTACCGCGGCGAGTTCGAAGAGCGCCTGAAATCCGTGCTGAATGAAGTGGCCAAGGAAGAAGGGCGCATCATTCTGTTCATCGACGAAATCCACACCATGGTGGGTGCCGGCAAGGCCGAAGGCGCGATGGACGCCGGCAACATGCTCAAGCCCGCGCTGGCGCGTGGCGAGCTGCACTGCATCGGCGCCACCACGCTGGACGAATACCGCAAGTACATCGAAAAGGATGCCGCGCTGGAGCGCCGTTTCCAGAAGGTGCTGGTGGAAGAGCCCTCGGTGGAAGACACCATCGCCATCCTGCGCGGTCTGCAGGTGCGCTATGAAGCCCACCACGGCGTGGACATCACCGACCCCGCGATCGTGGCGGCAGCCGAGCTGAGCAACCGTTACATCACCGACCGTTTCCTGCCCGACAAGGCCATCGACCTGATCGACGAGGCCGCGGCCAAGATCAAGATCGAAATCGACTCCAAGCCCGAGGAGATGGACAAGCTCGAGCGCCGCATGATCCAGCTCAAGATCGAGCGCGAGGCCATGAAGAAGGAAAAGGACGAGGCGTCGCAAAAGCGCCTGGCCTTGATCGAGGAAGAGCTCGAGAGCCTGGAGCGCGAGTACGCCGATCTGGAAGAAGTCTGGAAGAGCGAAAAGGCCAGCGCCCAGGGCTCCGAGCAGCTGCGCAAGGAAGTGGACCAGATCCGCATCCAGATCGACGAGCTCAAGCGCAAGGGCGACTTCAACAAAGTGGCCGAGCTGCAATACGGCAAGCTCCCCGAGCTGGAGAAGAAGCTCAAGGAAGTCCAGGCCAGCGAGGCCGATGGCGGCGTGGGCACTGCGCCCAAGCACCGTCTGCTGCGCACCCAGGTCGGGGCGGAAGAGATTGCCGAAGTCGTCAGCCGCGCCACCGGCATCCCGGTGGCCAAGATGATGCAGGGCGAAAAAGACAAACTGTTGCACATGGAAGCCAAGCTGCACGAGCGCGTGGTGGGCCAGGACGAGGCTATCTCGGCCGTGTCCAATGCCATCCGCCGTTCCCGCTCGGGCCTGTCCGACCCGAACCGGCCGCTGGGCAGCTTCCTGTTCCTGGGCCCCACCGGTGTCGGCAAGACCGAGCTGTGCAAGGCGCTGGCAGGTTTCCTGTTCGACAGCCAGGACCACCTGATTCGCATCGACATGAGCGAATTCATGGAAAAGCACAGCGTGGCACGGCTGATCGGCGCGCCCCCCGGCTATGTGGGCTATGAGGAGGGCGGCTACCTGACGGAAGCCGTGCGCCGCAAACCCTATAGCGTGGTGCTGCTCGATGAGGTGGAGAAAGCCCACCCCGACGTGTTCAACGTGCTGCTGCAGGTGCTGGACGACGGCCGTCTCACGGACGGCCAGGGACGCACGGTGGACTTCAAGAACACGGTGATCGTGATGACCAGCAACATCGGCTCGATGCTGATCCAGAGCATGGTCGGCCAGGATGCCGAGGACATCAAGGAAGCGGTGTGGGGGGAACTTAAAACCAATTTCCGACCCGAATTCCTGAACCGCATCGACGAAACCGTGGTCTTCCACGGACTGGATGCCAAGAACATCGAAGCCATTGCCCGGATCCAGCTGCGCCTGCTCGAAGGCCGTCTGGAAAAGATGGAGCTGCAAATGCAGGTCTCGGAGCAGGCTTTGGCGGAACTGGCTAAAGTGGGCTTTGACCCGGTCTTCGGTGCCCGTCCGCTCAAGCGGGCCATCCAGCAACGCATCGAGAACCCGCTGTCCAAGCTGCTGCTCGAGGGCAAGTTCCCGTCCAAGAGCGTCATCGAAGTGGCGGTGGATCCGGTGCAGGCGCCCGGCGTGTTCCAGTTCACGCAAGCTGTCCCCATGGGCAGCTGAGCTGAAGCCCGCCGGCACACATGAAAGGTGATGTTTTGAACGATTTCGCACACACGGCAGCCCGCTGGGCTGTCCGCATCTTCCTCCTTGCGGCAGGTGCGGTGTTCTTTCTGTGTCTGCTTGCCATCGCCAGCCTGTTGGCCCTGGCCTGGGGCGCCCGTGCGCTGTGGGCCCGGCTCACCGGTCGCCCGGTGATGCCCTGGGTCATGCCCACGATGCGCCCTGGCACCTCTTGGGGCATGTACCGCAGCAGCGGCTGGGCCAGCACCATGGCCGGTGCGGCCGGCGGCGCAGCCCATGATGCCGCTGACAGCACCGACGGTGCCGACAGCAAGCGCAGTGGCGTGCTGGCCAGTGCGGCACGCGACATCACCGACGTGCAGCCGCGCGAAGTGCGCTGATATTCTGTTGCTTCCACCAGTGCCATGGCGCTGGTGGGCTTTGGCAACAGAGAGGGCCAGCATGGCTGGCCGCGACAGGGACTCCCACCGGCAAGCGGTGGTTTCACAGGATGCACGGCCACGCATGAACCCAGTTTCCCCCCTGCAACAGGCTTTCGACCTGCAATACCTGGCCAGTCGCCAGCACCTGGAAGTGCCGGCCATGTTGCGCAAGGAGCGTTTGCTGCGCGTGCAGCGCATGCTGGACGAGCATGGCCCCGTGCTCACCGCAGCCGTGCAGGCCGACTTTGGCATCCGTTCGCCGCAGCTGACCGAGTTTGCCGACCTGCTGGTGCTGCGATCCCAGCTCAAGCAGGCACTGCGCAGGCTGGAGCGCTGGATGCGCCCTCGCCATGTCTGGACCCCGCTGCACCTGCTGCCGGCGCGTGCGCGCATCGAGCGCCAGCCGCTGGGCGTGGTGGGCATCATTTCCCCCTGGAACTACCCGCTGCAGCTGTCGCTGGGCCCGGCCATCACCGCGCTGGCTGCGGGCAACCGTGTGATGCTCAAACCCAGCGAACTGGCGCCGCACACCGCGGCCCAGCTGGCAGCGGCGGTCGAGCAGTACTTTGCCCCGGACGAGTTCTGCGTGGTCCAGGGCGACAGCTATCTGTCCAGCCAGTTTGCCGGCCTGCATTTCGACCATTTGATGTTCACCGGCTCCACCGCAGTGGGCCGGCGCGTGGCCCAGGCCGCGGCTGTGCACCTGACGCCGACGACCCTGGAGCTGGGAGGAAAGTCGCCCTGCATCCTGGCTTCCGACTGCGACATGGCACAGGCGGCGCTGCGCGTGGCCCATGGCAAGCTGCTCAATGCCGGCCAGACCTGCATTGCGCCCGACTACGTGCTGCTGCCCCGTGGGCAGGAGGCGGCTTTCGAACAGGCCTACCGCCAGGCGGTGGCGCAGCTGTTCCCGCGCATCGTGGGCAACCCGGATTACGCCTCCATCATCCACCAGCGCCACCTGGTGCGGCTGCGCAATCTGCTGCAGCAGGCCCAGAGCCTGGGGGCCCAGGTGCAGGTGATCGACCCTGCCCAGGGGCAGCAGGCGGCGGCCCCCAGCTGGGGGGATGCCGCACAGCGCCAGATGCTGCCCACCCTGGTGTGGAATGTACAGCCCACGATGACGCTGATGCAGGAGGAGATCTTCGGTCCCGTCCTGCCCGTGGTGCCCTATGACCGGCTGGACGATGCCATTGCCGCCATCAATGCCGGGCCGCGCCCGCTGGCGCTGTACTGGTTCGGCAAGGACGAAAAGGCGCGCGACACCGTGCTGCGCCGTACCGTGAGCGGCGGTGTCACGGTGAATGACACCCTGCTGCATGTGGCCCATGACAATCTGCCTTTTGGCGGTGTGGGAGACAGCGGCTGGGGCGCCTACCATGGCGAGCAGGGGTTCCTGCGCTTTTCGCACCAGAAGGCGGTGTGCCTGCAGGGGCGCTGGTCTGCCGTGCAGTGGCTGTACCCGCCCTATGGCGCCCGCTTCGACAAGATCATGGCCCTGCTGCGCCGATGGGTGTGACGCACGCAGCGCTTGCCGCGGTGTGGCGGGCGTTCCGCTGCGCCGATTCGGGGCGCCAGCGCACGGCCCAGGGCGGGGCCGGCAGCTGTCTTCAGGGGCGCGCTCCGTGATTCCGCGGCTGCAAGGCCCATGGCAGGCCAGCGGGCTGTGGGTCTGAAACAGGCGCTATCACATCCGCTATACCACGGCAAGAAGGGCTCTACAGCCGTACTGGTGCAAATGGCTACAACATTAGGGCGTGCGTCTGCGGAGCGTTTCACAGACAATTGCGACCTTTCGTTTTTCAACTGCTGTTTTCGTTTCGCTTTCCATGTCCAGTTACCAGGTCCGTCCCGCTACGCTTCGCGATGCGAAGGCCATCGCACAGATCCACACTTCGTCCGCCCAGGAGGTTTACCGAGGTATCGTGCCAGACGACCAATTGAAGGCCATGTCGTCGGTAGAGAAGCGCCAGGCCTATTGGCGCGAGGCCATTGAATATTGTGAGCCCCAGGTGCAGGTTGCCATTGATGGCGACAAGATCGTGGGCTTTGTCGGTTTTGACCGTTCCCGTGACGAGAAGTCGCGCCAGACCACCGGTGAGATCTGGGCCATCTACGCGGCCCCGACCCATTGGGACCAAGGCGTGGGCGTGGCCCTGTGGGATGCCGCCCGTGACGGTCTGGTCGAAGAAGGCTGCACCAACGTCACCTGCTGGGTGCCGCTGCGCAATGAACGCGCTCTGCGCTTTCATGAGTCCGCCGGCTTCAAGCGCGAGATGACCACGGCCAAGACCGCGGTCGTCGGTGGTGTCAAGATTGAGGAAGTGCGCCTCAAGCGCGCCTTGAGCTAAATCTTCGTTTGCGGGCTGTTCAGCCCAGAAAGTGCACCCCATGCTGCAATGGCAACACCAGGGCAAGGATTTCCAGGCAGCATGGCACAGCGAAAGCGGTGCCCCGGCACCGCGCCGGCTGCAAGTGGTGGACGACAGTCTGCCCGCGGATACCGCCTATCGCCTGGCCTGTGAAGGCACTTCCCTGCTGTGGCAGGGCGACTTCCAGAACGCCCGCCACCTGCTGGACGCGCTCAAGCGCCGTCTGGACAAGCCGGTGCGTGCCGAGTCTGCCAAGGCCCGGCACCAGCGGCGCCAGGCCGGAGCCCAGGCCGATGCGCCCACCTTTCCCCATGCCTTTCACCTGTACCGCCAGTCCCAGGCCCAGCGCGCCCGCGTGCTGAACAGCCTGCTGGTGGTGGTGCAGCCCGACTACGTCATCTCGCTGCGCCGCGCGCCCGATTGGCGGCTGGCCTTCAACGAAGCCTGGGGGGCGGCTGCCGTCCTCAAGGGCCCGCGTGTGGTGGCCTTGCGGGAATTGCTGGGGGTGGTCGCCGCGCACGAGTGGCGCAAGAAAGGCGTGCCCATGCCCTTGCTGGGGGACGATGTCCGTGTGCATGCGCACTACGGTGTGTTCTCTCCGGTGCGGGGCGAGTACCTGGATCTGGTGGCCGAAGCCCCGCTGCCGGAAGCCGGCGAAGCCCTGGCTTTCGACATTGGCGTGGGAACCGGCGTGCTGTCGGCGCTGCTGCTGCAGCGTGGCGTGCAGCGCGTGGTGGCCACTGACCTGTCGCCCCGCGCCATCTCCTGCGCCAAGGACAACTTCCGCCGCATGGGGCTGAGCGACCAGGTGGATCTGCAGACCTGCGACCTGTTCCCCGAAGGAAAGGCCGGCCTGATCGTCTGCAACCCGCCCTGGCTGCCGGGCAAGGCCACGACCACGCTGGAGCAGTCGGTCTACGACCCCGACAGCCGCATGCTGCGCGGTTTTCTGCAAGGTCTGCGCGCCCATCTGGCACCGCAGGGTGAAGGCTGGCTGATCCTGTCCGATCTGGCCGAGCATCTGGGCCTGCGCAGCCGTGCACAGCTCGAAACCTGGATTGCCGAGGCCGGTCTTGCCGTCGCCGGCAAGCTGGACACCCGTCCCCACCATGGCAAGGTCCAGGATGCCCACGATGCGCTGCACAGCGCCCGTGCCCAGGAAGTCACCTCGCTGTGGCGTCTGGTGGCCCAATAAGGCCGTAGCGCCGCCCGTGCGGATGCACGGCGGCCTACCCGTCGTTCTCCTACCTTTGCTGCTGGGCGGCTGCAGGAGCCGTGCTCCAGAGCGTCCAGAGCCGATGCCAGTGCCCAGAGAGGGCCCTGGTCACTACGCAAGCTGCAGTGACGGCGGCAGACCCGGGCCGGCAGCGGCTTCGTCCGCACTTTCCATCCCCTCCATGCCTTCAGCCATCGGCGGCGGTGCCAGCAGCACCGCCAGCTGGGTGCGCAGGCAGTGGATGCGGCGTGCGCCCCCCTGGCGCACCAGGGTCTGCATCCAGCGCGCGCAGGCCAGACGCAGGCTGGGCAGATCGGGGGCCTGCAGCAGCAGCTGGCGCAGCTGTGGTGCCAGATCGCATTCCTGCTCGTGCAGCAGGCGCTCGCACAGCTCCAGCAACTGGGCGCGCAAACGGGCCAGACGCACCGGGGCACTCAGCGCTGGGCCTTCGGGTGCGGGTGGGGTCTCGGTCAGATAGCCGGCGGCCAGCAGTTCCTGCACCAGGGCCGCGCCCTGGCCGTGGAACAGGGCTTCCAGCACCGGCCGGGGTGTGCCTTCGGCCATCAGCAGTACCGATCGCTGGCGCAGCGTGAACGCGGCCCGGCCGGCCAGTGCCTGGGCGGCCAGCGGGGTGCGCAGCACCAGACAAGGAGGGCTGTGGGACATGCCCCGATTGCAGCACCGCCGCATGACAAAGCCATGACCCCTGCAGCCAGCAGGGAGGTTGGGGACAATAGCGGTCTCCGAGCGGCGTTGCTTCACCAGAGAGCATCGCCGCCTGCGCTCCTGTGCGGGGCGCCATCTGCCGATTTGACTTGAATATGTGACCAGGCCCAGACCCGCCTGGGTGACCCCATGAAACTGTTGCTGGCCCCGATGGAAGGGCTGCTGGACTTTGTGCTGCGCGATGTGCTGACCCAGGTGGGCGGCGTGGACCGCTGTGTGTCGGAATTCATCCGCGTCAGCGGCTCGCTGCTGCCCGACCGGGTGTTCCTGGGCTATATGCCCGAGCTGCTCAACGGCAGCCGCACGCTGGCGGGCGTGCCGGTGCGGGCGCAGCTGCTGGGTTCGGACCCGGTTAGCATGGCCGAGAACGCGGCCAATCTGTGCCGCCTGAACCCCGAGGGCATCGACCTGAATTTCGGCTGCCCGGCCAAGACCGTGAACCGCCATGGGGGCGGGGCTTCGATGCTGCAGGACCCGGAAGCCATTGCCCGGCTGGTGACCGCCGTGCGCCATGCCGTGCCGGCGGCGCTGCCGGTGTCGGCCAAGATGCGCCTGGGCTTCCACGACCGGGGCCTGATGCGCGAATGTGCCCAGGCCATGGCGGAGAGCGGGGCCTGCGAGATCGTGGTCCATGCCCGCACCAAGCTGGACGGCTACCGCCCGCCGGCCTACTGGGAGCTGATTCCGCAGATCCAGCAGGCAGTCAAGGTGCCGGTGATTGCCAACGGCGAGATCTGGACCGTGCAGGATGCGCTGCGCTGCCGCGAACAATCGGGCTGCAGCGATCTGATGCTGGGGCGCGGCAGCGTGGCCGACCCCGGGCTGGCCTGGGCGCTGCGCGCGGCCGTGGCCGACGGCGTGCCCCAGGCCGATGCCGTACCCTCCACACAGCCGCCCGTCGTGTCCTGGGCGCAGATGCTGCCGCACCTGCAGCGTTTCTGGGACCTGGTGTGCCGTGACCTGAACCCCGGCCAGCGCGCCGGGCGCCTGAAGCAGTGGCTGAACCTGATGCGCCGCCGCTACCCCGAGGCCGAAGAGGCTTTCCAGACCGTGCGCGTGATGACCAACCAGCAGGTGGTGGGCGACTGGATCCGCGCACAGCATGCGCGCCACGGGGTGGACTGGGCCCTCAGCGACCCTGCCAGCCTGCCGCACGTCGTCGACCGGTAAGAGGGCTGCAGGCAGCTCCACTTGCACCGCTGCCGCCCGTGGGAGCGGGGCTTACAGCAGGTGGTCCGGGGCCAGCGGGCCAATCAGGCGGATCAGCATGCGCAGCGGCAGACTGGCATCGGGCTCGCTGGTCTGGTCGCCCCAGTCGCTGCCGCTGGGTGCACGCCACAGCAGGCGCTTGCCGCCCTCCAGGGTGACATGCCAGGCCGATTCGTCCAGGCTTTCCTCGATGTTGCGCGCGGCCTCGGCCGACAGCTTGCGCGAGGCCACCAGCAATGCGATTTCGGTGTTCTGCAGCTGGGAACGCATGTCCAGGTTCATCGATCCCACCACGGTCAACTGCCCGTCCATCACCATCAGCTTGGTGTGGAGCATGGCGCGCGACTGGCCGCTGGAGCCTCTGATCTGCCCGGCCGAGCTGCGCAGCGTGCTGCGGCTGCCGGGCTGGACGCTGCGCAGCTCATACAGCTGCACGCCCATGTCCAGCAGCTCCTGGCGGTGGCGGGCATAGCCGGCATGGGCCAGCGGGGCATCGTTGGAGGCCAGCGAATTGGTCAGAATGCGCACCTGCACGCCGCGCTGCACGGCACGGCGGAAAGCGGCCTTCATGTCCGCACCGGGCACGAAATAGGGCGAGACGATCAGCAACTGGCTGCGGGCTCTGTCCACCAGGGCCAGCAGACCGTCGACCACGCTGTCCTGGGCATCGACCGGGGCCAGCACCCGGCCCAGGGCCTTCTGGTTGGCGGTGGGTGCACGGGGGAGGGCGGGGCGTGTGCCGCTGGCGGCCGAAGGCAGGCCGGCCAGCAGGGAGCTGTCGTCCTCGTCCTCCGGCGGCGCGGTGCTGTCTTCGTCCGGGGGCGGCGCGCTTTCATCGGGCAGGGCCACTTTGGTGGGGCGGTCGGCCAGCACCACGCCGGGTGCCCAGATCCAGGCCATGGTGGCCAGGTCCATGGGCGGCAGCAGTAGGAGCTGCTGCTGGGTGAAGGCCTGGGCTTCATCGGCCGGGCTGGGCGGGCTGGCGCGGTGCTGCAGCCTGGCGTGCTGCGCGGGGCTGAGCATGGCATCCAGTTCGCTCAGGCTCAGCAGCGATTCCACCGGGTAGGCACGGGGGTCGTTCCAGTAGGTGTCAAAGCTGCGCGAGAGCAGGCGCACCACGGCGCCGCCTGCCATGATGTCCAGGTCGATGAAATTGTCGCTGTCCAATCCGTCAAAGTAGGCATCACCCAGGTTGCGCCCGCCGGCAATGCCCACCATGTTGTCCGCCAGGAACAGCTTGTTGTGCATGCGCTGCTGGGCGCGGCTGAAATCGGTCAGCGTGCTCAGGGCGCGCAGCGGCGGCGAGCTGCGCGCGCCCATTACCGGGTTGAACATGCGCATTTCCACGCCGGGGACAAAGGCCATGCGCATGACCTGGGCGTCCTTGCCGGCGCTGTGGAAGTCGTCCAGCAGTATGCGTACCCGCACACCGCGGGCGGCGGCACGGGCCACTTCCTCCAGCAGCCGGGCGGTGCTGGCATCGGCATGGATGGCGTAGTACTGGATGTCCAGCGTCTTCTGGGCAGCCTGCACCAGGGCCAGGCGGCTGGTGTAGGCCGCTTCGGCACCGCCCAGCAGCACAAAGGCCGAATGGTAGGGCGTGCCGGCCTGCTGGCGCTGCCGGGCCAGCAGCTGGCCCAGGGGGGTGGCTTCCGGCTGTGCCAGCGCGCTGGAGGGGGTGCGCTGCACCTGCTGGGGCAGCTGGGCGCAACCTGCGAGCCACAGACTGCCCAGGCACAGCAGCAGGGCACAGGTCCAGCGGTGCCAGGACAGGAGGGGCAGGCCAGGGGCGGGCAGAGCGGTCCGAACGGTCATGCGCCAGGGTACCAGTTCTGCATGTCGGCACGCTGTCGGACACGGGACGAATCACGGTGGCCCATGTGCATGCCAGGCGCATGAAAAAGCCGCACCCCGGAGGATGCGGCGTGCCCGAGCCTGCGGTGCTTAGTCCTGCGGGAAGATGCGCACGGCGCGCACCACGGTGGGGATGCGGCGCAGATTGCGCAGCGCGCTGTCCAGCTGGTCCAGGTTGTGGACCGAGATGATGAAGCGCAGGTCGGTGGTTTCCATGGCCGCTTCGTCGTCCATGTCCACATGGCGGATGTCCACATTCAGCGCCGACAGCTCGCCCGCCACCCGGGCCAGCACACCCTTGCTGTTCTTGATGGTGACGACAATGCCGCTCTCGAACAGATGCTGCTGGCTTTCCTCACCCCATTCCACGGCGATGAAGCGTTCGGCATCCTTGGCCTGCAGGCGCTTGGCATTGGCGCAGCCGGCATGGTGCACCACCAGGCCGTCGCCATGGCCCAGATAGCCCACGATGGGGTCTCCGGGCACCGGACGGCAGCAGGGCGCATAGCGTATGGACGCAGTGCTGGGGCTGTCCAGCACCACCGTACCCTGGCTGAGCTTGTCCTCCTTGGCGGTGAAGCGCGACTGGGTCAGCAGCAGCGCATCGGGGCGCTGGCCATGGTTGGAGAGCTGGGCCAGGATGTGCGAGGCCACCAGACTGGAGATGCGCCGGCCCATGCCGATGTCGGCCATCAGCTCCGCCCGGCTGCGGCTGCCGGTCTTGCGCAGCACCTCGTCCCACAGCGCCTGGTTGGCTTCGGAGCCATCGGGTGTGGTGGCAATGCCGGCCTGGCGCAGCGACTGGTTCAGCAGTTTTTCGCCCAGTTCCACCGATTCGGACTGGGCGGTGTTCTTCAGGTGGTGGCGGATCTTGGAGCGGGCGCGCCCGGTCTTGACAAAGCCCAGCCAGGCCGGGTTGGGCGTGGCGTCGTCCGAGGTGATGACTTCCACCACATCGCCGCTCTTGAGTTCGGTGCGCAGTGCCACGTATTCGCCGTTGACCAGGGCCGCCGTCACATGGTTGCCGATGTTGCTGTGGATGGCATAGGCAAAGTCGACCACGGTGGCGCCGCGCGGCATGGCCAGGATCTTGCTCTTCGGCGTGAACACATAGATGGAGTCGGGGAACAGGTCCACCTTGACGTGGTCCCAGAACTCGGTGGCATCGCTGTTCTCGTTCTGGATGTCCAGCAGCGACTGCAGCCACTTGGTGTTCAGGTGGGCATCCTCGCCGGCCTGGGCCTTGTACAGCCAGTGCGCGGCCACACCGGCTTCGGCCACGATGTGCATCTGCTCGGTGCGGATCTGGAATTCCACGCTCACGCCCGAGGGGCCGACCAGCGTGGTGTGCAGCGACTGGTAGCCATTGTTCTTGGCAATCGCGATATGGTCCTTGAACTTGCTGGGCACCGGCTTGTAGAGCTGGTGCAGTACGCCCAGCGCGGTGTAGCAGTCGATGACCGTGGGTACGACGATGCGAAAACCATAGATGTCCGTGACCTGCGCAAACGTCAGGTTGTGGCGGATCATCTTCTGGTAGAGCGAGTACAGCGTGCTTTCACGCCCCATCAACCGGGCGTGGATGCCCATGCGGGCAAAGGCGCTGTCGATTTCCCCCTGCACCCGCTGGACCAGATCGCGGCGGCGGGCGCGGGACTTGGCAATGGCCTTGTCCAGCGTGTCATAGCGCCAGGGATGCAGGTGGCGGAAGGCCAGGTCCTGCAGCTCGCGGTAGGTCTGGTTCAGTCCCAGCCGGTGGGCGATGGGAGCGTAGATTTCCAGCGTCTCCGACGAGATGCGGCCCCACTTGCTGCGCGGCATGTCGCCCATGGTGCGCATGTTGTGGGTGCGGTCGGCCAGCTTGATCAGGATCACGCGCACATCGCGCGCCATGGCCAGCAGCATCTTGCGGAAGGACTCGGCCTGGTTCTCTTCGCGGGTGTTGAACTGCAGCTTGTCCAGCTTGGTCAGGCCATCGACCAGTTCCGCCACGGCTTCGCCAAAGCGCTCGGTGAGGTCGTCCTTGGTGATGCCGCAGTCTTCCATGGAGTCGTGCAGCAGCGCAGCCATCAGGGCGGGCGCATCGAGCTTCCAGTTGGCGCAGATGCCGGTGACGGCAATCGGGTGGGTGATGTAGGGGTCGCCGCTGCTGCGCCACTGGCCGGTGTGGGCCATGTCGGCATAACGCCACGCTTCGGTGACCTGGGCAATGCTGGCCGGGTCCAGGTACTGCAGTTGGCTCAGCAACTGGTCGAAATGGGCAGCCGAGACCTCCGCAGCAGTGCGCTTGCCGCCGTCCGGGAGTGCGGAGCGGGCAATGGCAGGATCAGTAGCATCAGACGTAGGTAGGGCCGCGTTCATGTCTCAAATGTATCGCGGTCGGAGTATTCCGCGGATAGAAATAAAAAAGCACCGGGATACGGTGCTTCTATTGTCTAGCGGAAATGCTGCAGTGCCAAATCAACCCGGCACTTTCTTCAGCATCTCGAGGCCGACCTTGCCTTCTGCGATTTCGCGCAGAGCGGTCACGCCGGGCTTGTTCTGGCACTCCACCTTGGGGGTGTGGCCTTGGCTGAGCATGCGGGCGCGGTAGGTCGCGGCCAGCACGAGCTGGAAGCGGTTGGGGATCTGCTCCAGGCAGTCTTCAACGGTGATGCGTGCCATCGGGGTTCTCCAAGGAATTCAATTCAGGAAAGATTGAGCGACTCGAAGACGTCGGACCGCAGGCGAAGCTGGGAGGCGTATTTGAGGCGCTGTGAGTGGATGATCGCTTTCAGGTCAAAAAGCGCACTCTCGAACAATTCGTTGATTATAACGAAGTCGAACTTTCCGACCTGGGCCATCTCCTCTTCGGCATTCTTCATGCGCAGCTCGATGACTTCGGGGGCGTCCTCGCCCCGGTTTTCCAGGCGCGAACGCAGCTCTTCCCAGCTGGGCGGCAGGATGAAGATCAGTATCGCCTGCGGAAAGGCGGTACGCACCTGCAGTGCACCCTGGTAGTCGATCTCCAGCAGCACGTCCTCGCCCTTGGCCAGGCGGTCCTGGATGCCTTTCTTGGACGTGCCGTAGCGCTTGCCGTGGACATTGGCCCATTCGACGAAGGCGTCATTGCCGACCATGGAGTCGAATTCGGCATCGGAGGCGAAGTAGTACTCGCGACCGTGTTTTTCCTGGCCGCGGGGCGCGCGGGTGGTGTGCGACACCGAGGGATAGACCCGCGCATCGAAGGAGCGCAGGGCCTTGACGAGGCTGGATTTGCCGGCGCCACTGGGCGCTGCGACGACGAAGAGGTTTCCGGGAGTTTCCATAGTTCTATGGGTGCCTGGGGAGGGCTTGCAAAAAGGGCGCTTGCGCGCCCTGGTGGTGTGGTGTGGTCACTCGATGTTCTGGACCTGCTCGCGCATCTGCTCGATCAGGACCTTCATGTCCACGCTGATGCGGGTCAGCTCCAGCGCGGCGGATTTGGAGCCCAGGGTATTGGCTTCGCGGTGCATTTCCTGGATCAGGAAGTCCAGGCGCTTGCCGATCTCGCCACCCTTCTTGATCAGGCGGTCGACTTCGTCCAGGTGGGAGCTCAGGCGGGTGATTTCCTCGGCCACATCGATGCGGATGGCAAACGCCGTGGCTTCGCTCAAGGCGCGGTCCTGGGCGGCTTCCGGCGTGACCTGGCCTTCGGTCAGGCCCATGGCTTCCTGCCAGCGCTCCAGGAAGCGCTGACGCTGCTGCTCGACCAGCTGGGGCACCAGCGGGCCGGCCTGTCCGGCCAGGGTGTGCAGCTGCTTGGTTCGGTCCAGCAGCATCTGGGCCAGGCGCTTGCCTTCGCGTTCACGGGCGGCAATCAGCTCGCCCACGGCCTGTTCGGCCAGCGCAGGGGCAATCTCGGACCAGTCCACGGCGCTGCTCTGGCCCTGGCCGCACAGGCGCAGGGCGTCGGCCACGGACAGGCCCTTGGCGTCGGGCAGCCAGGCCTGGACCTGGTCCTGCAGCGACACCATGCGCTGCAGCAGCGCGGGCGAAGGCTGGGGCAGGGAGGCGGAGGCATCCTGGTCGATGGCGGCGCGCACTTCGACCTTGCCGCGTTTCAGACGGGCGGTCAGCAGGGTGCGCAGCGCGGGTTCCTGGGCGCGCAGCTCGTCGGGCAGACGGAAGGTCAGGTCCAGGAAACGGCTGTTGACCGAGCGGATTTCCAGCCCCAGCCGTACGTTGCGCGAAGACGCCTCACCGGCCTCGGCACTGCTGCCGTGCTGGGCGCTGGCGTAACCGGTCATGCTGTAAACTGCCATTGGACTTTCGATGGTTGCTTGCGAATTCGCTGATTATCCGGCTTCCGCCCTGACCTTGAGGTTTACCAGCACAAAATGTCGACTGCACGGCCCAAACCGGCCCCTCTGCCGCCCGACACCCTCATCGGGGAATACCGCCTGCTTGGCCGCTTGGCGGCCGGGGGCTTTGGGGTCGTCTACCTGGCGGTCGACGCCATGGGTCAGCAAGTGGCGATCAAAGAATACATCCCCGCCGCCCTCAGCACCCGCGCGCCCGGCGCCCTGGTGCCGCAGGTGGAGCCGGAAAACACCGCGCTCTACCGCCTGGGCCTGAAAAGCTTCTTCGAGGAAGGTCGGGCGCTGGCGCAGATCTCCCACCCTTCGGTGGTGAGCGTGCTCAACTTCTTTCGCGAAAACGACACGGTCTACATGGTGATGAACCACCTCAAGGGGGCCACCTTGCAGGACTTTGTCATCACCGCCCGGACCCGCAGGCAGGGCAAGGTGCTGCGCGAATCGACCATCCGCTCGCTGTTCGACGAGGTGCTGCACGGCCTGCGCGCCGTGCACCAGCACCGGATGCTGCACCTCGATATCAAGCCGGCCAACCTCTTCATCACCGACGACGACCGGGCCGTGATGATCGACTTCGGTGCTGCGCGCGAGGCGATCAACAAGGAAGCTCCGTTTGTGCGCCCCATGTACACCCCGGGCTTTGCTGCGCCCGAGATGTACCTGCGGGATGCCCGCCTGGGCCCGTGGACGGATCTCTACGGGGTGGGGGCCTGCATCTACGCCTGCATGACCGGACTGCCTCCCAGCGATGTGCTGCAGCGCCAGAAGAAGGACCGCCTGCCCATGGCGCTGGGCCGGCTGCGCGGTATCTATTCCGACAACCTGCTGGATGTGGTGCGCTGGTGCATGGCCATGGACCCGCTGGCCCGGCCGCAGTCGGTGTTTGCGCTGCACAAGGCGCTGAGCCATGGTGCGTGCCGCCGCTACACCCCCTTGTCGATGGCCGAGAAAGTGCGGCTGCAGCTGGAAGCGCTGCTGACCGACCCGCCGCGCCCGGCCACCACCCGTTACCGCCCCACGCAGGCACTGGCGCGATGAAGTTCGCGGTCTTCCAGCTCAGCTGCCAGGGCGGGCGTGCTGTCAACGAAGACCGCATGGGCTATAGCTACACCCGTGAAGCCGGGCTGTTTCTGCTGGCCGATGGCATGGGCGGGCACGCCGATGGCGAGGTGGCGGCGCAGATGGCGCTGCAGTCCATTGCCGCCCGGTTCCAGCGCGAGGCCACGCCCGCGCTGGCCGATGTGAAGGGATTTCTGGAAGCCTCGCTGCTGTCCGCCCACCACCAGATCCTGCGCTATGCGCGAACGCGCTACCAGTCCGACACCCCCCGCACCACGCTGGTGGCGGCCGTGGTGCAGCAGGGCCAGGTCTGCTGGGTGCATTGCGGCGATTCGCGCCTGTACTGGGTGCGCGCGGGCCGGCTGCTCCAGCGCACGCGCGACCATTCCTTTGCCGAAATGGCCCGCAGCGGGGCCCTGCTGCCCGGCGATGCGGTGCAGAACCGCAACGTGTTGTTCACCTGCCTGGGCGCGACCCAGCGCCCGGTGTTCGATCTGGAGGGGCCGCACCGTCTGCTGCCGGGCGACCGGCTGCTGCTGTGCTCCGACGGTTTGTGGGATGCGCTGCCCGATGCCGCGCTGCTGCACGGCCTGTGCACCGCGCCGCTGGATGCCGCCGTCCCCGCGCTGGTGGATGCCGCACTGCAGGCCGCCGGCGCCCACAGTGACAATGTGACGGCCCTGGCCGTGGAATGGCAGCCGGGCATGGAGCTGCCCGGTGGGGTGGCGGCCCCGGCCGGGAGCTTCGGCCTGCGTGCACCCAAGCTGCCTGGCGGCTAGGGCCTGAATCCATGCAGCCCGTCGCCATGCGCAGGGTTGGGCCCTGGGGCTGCAGACTCCCCGATCGGCCTGCAAGGCCTTGCGGCTTGGGCGACACTCGGCGGCATGGCCGCCCATGCCGGGTGGCTGCGCTATCAAAAACAATAGCTGTTTACGCCCTTTGTGCCTGCGTAAGAGCCCCATCTGACCATGAAAATCGTTCTCGCCTCCAACAACCGCGGCAAGCTGGCCGAGTTGCAATCCATGTTCGCACCCCTGGGTGTGGAGCTGATCTGCCAAGGCGATCTGTTTGAAGGCGAAGCGCCCGAGCCGTTTGGCACCTTTGTCGAAAACGCGCTGTCCAAGGCCCGTTTCGCTGCCGAGAAGACCGGTTTGCCCGCCATTGCCGACGATGCCGGCCTGTGCGTGGACGCCTTCGGCGGCCTGCCGGGGGTGGACACGGCCTACTACTGCACCCAGTTCGGCATGGAAAAAAGCGATGCCAACAATGTCACGGCGCTGCTGAACAACCTGGAAGGCCAGGCCAACCGCCGCGCCGCCATGGTCAGCACTCTGGTGGGTGTGCGTTCGCCCAAGGATCCAGAGCCGCTGATTGCAGTGGGCCGCGTGCGCGTGGAGATCGCCACCGAGCGCCGCGGCAGCAACGGCTTTGGTTTTGACCCGGTGCTGGTCATTCCCGAATTGGGCAAGACCTTCGCCGAAATGGACCCCGCCTTCAAGAATGACCACAGCCACCGTGGCCGCAGCACCCGCGCGATGATGGATCTGTTACGCCACAGCTGGCTGGCCGCATGAGGCACTGCGCCGGCGCCTGCTGGCACGCAGGCCGCAGGCTGGAGCATGGTGCACCGCTGAGAGTTTTATGAATATTCCCATCCATCCCGCTGCATCGCTGGAGACACAGGCCCCGCTGGGCCAGGCTCCCAAGGATGTGCAGCATTACATGCGCGCCGGCACGCTGGGCCTGCCGGCGCTGCCACCGCTGTCGCTGTACATCCACCTGCCCTGGTGCCTCAAGAAATGTCCGTACTGCGACTTCAACTCGCATGAGCACCGCGAAGGCGGCGGCGTGCGGGACATCCCCGAACAGCGCTATATCGATGCGCTGATGGCCGACCTGGAAGCGAGCCTGCCGCTGATCTGGGGCCGCACTGTGCACAGCGTGTTCATTGGCGGCGGCACGCCCAGCCTGTTCAGCCCGGAGTCCATCGACCAGCTGATCAGCGGTCTGCGTGCGCGCCTGCGCATGGAGCCGGACTGTGAAATCACCATGGAGGCCAATCCCGGTACCTTCGAGAAAGACCGCTTCCGGGCCTTTCGCCATGCCGGCATCAGCCGCCTGTCGATCGGGGTGCAGAGCTTCGACGACCGCTTTCTGAGCGCCATCGGCCGTGTGCACAGCGGCGACCAGGCGCGCGCGGCGGTGGAGGAGGCGGCGGGTGCCTTCGAGACCTTCAACCTGGACATCATGTATGCGCTGCCCGGCCAGACCGAGCTGGATCTGGTGCGCGATTTGGAAGCGGCGCTGTCCTTCAAGCCGCCGCACATCTCCATCTACCACCTGACCATCGAGCCCAACACCTACTTCGCCAAGTACCCGCCGCAGGTGCCCGAGGACGATGCCGCCTACGACATGCTGGACCGCATCACCGCCATGACCGGTGCAGCGGGCATGCAGCGCTACGAAATCTCCGCCTATGCGCGCGACGGCCACCAGTGTTTCCACAACACCAACTACTGGCAGTTCGGCGACTACCTGGGGATTGGCGCGGGCGCGCACGGCAAGCTCAGCTTTGCCCACCGCATCGTGCGCCAGGTGAAGATCCGGGACCCGCAGCGTTATATGGACGCCGCGCTGGCCGGCCATGCACTGGCCAGCGACACCGATGTGCGGCGCAAAGACCTGCCGTTCGAATACATGCTCAACGCCCTGCGCCTGCGCAGCGGCTTTGCGGTGCAGGACTATCTGGACCGCACCGGTCTGCCCATCAGCACCATCCGCAGCGCACTCGACGAGGCCGAGCGCAAAGGCCTGATCACCCAGTCCCTCGGCCATGTGACGCCCACCGAGCGCGGGTTCGACTTCCTGAGCGACCTGCAGGAGCTGTTTCTGGCGCCAGAGTGAAGGGCGGGCCGGCGGGCTTCTGGCCTGCGGGGGCGGCCTGTGGCGGCGGCCGCCGTGCAGGACGGGGCATGGCGCACCCGCCGCGGCAGTCGACGGCCGCAATAAAAAAACCGGCCAGAGGCCGGTGTGGGCGGTAACGGCCGTGCGGCCGGGGCGGTCAGCCCTTACTTGGATGCCTTGCGCGCATCGTCCACGGCTTCTTTCACATCGCCCACTTTCTTCTGGGCGGCGCCTTCCACCTGCTTGGCCAGTCCCTTGGCCTGTTGTCCGGGGCTGTCGATCAGCTCGCCGGCTTTTTGCTGCACCTTGCCTGCAGCTTCCTTCAGCGCACCTTTGACTTGGTCGGTATTCATACGGGGATTCCTCTCGTGAACATGCGGTCAGGTGGCGACGGACGGCTTCCGTGCCTGGGGCTACCTTAGGTCACAGGGAAAAACCCGAGGGCCGGTCTGCGCCGTAGCGGACCGTGGGGCTGCACCTACGGCTGTAGGTCGGTCGGCTGCGGTAACAGGCGGGAGTGCCTGTCAGACAGTCCGGTGATCGGCTGTGCGCTTCAGCCGCAGCTGGCCGTGGTGAAACGGCCGGTGGCATCCACCAGCAGGTTCAGGCGTTCGGCATTGAATTCCAGCGTGGTGGCCTGACCGGGGCGCAGCACACGGGCCATCAGCGCGCCGGAGCGGCGGCGTGCTTCTTCCACATGCTGCACGGTGTTGGTCTTGCCCACGGCCCACTGGGCGGCCGCAGCGTCACAGCGTTGCAGCGGCTGGGCCCGCGCGCCCGGATTGCCGTGACCAGGGCCACCCGAACCCATGCCTGCACAACCGGTCAGCGCAGCCACCAGCGGAATACCCATCCAAAGCACAGTACGCATAGATCAACCTCTCTCAAAACAATAGCATGCACCATACCAGCAGCCTTTGGTAGGCGGAAGGCTACACATGCAAGTAATTGTCACGAAAGGCGGCCGTGTGTCCACCTCCGCCGGTGCCGGCATGGCGGAATCAGTCGGGCAGGTGGCGGAAGACCTGGGCTTCCAGCTTCATGCCCTGGATCTTGCTGGCCGCGGCCTCGGCCTGGGCGCGGCTGTCGAACGGGCCCACGCGGATGCGGGTGACCTCGCCCTGGCGTGATTCCAGCAACTGGGTGAAGACCGGCTGGCCGGCTTCACGCAAACGGCGGGTCACGCGCTGGGCGTTGTCTGCCTGGGCGTAGAGGCCGCTGTTCAGGTAGTACTTGCGGGGCTGCAACACGGTCTTTCCGGCGGCGGCGTGTTTGCTGTCGGGCTTGTCGGCCTGGTCCGCTTTGTTCGCTTTGTCCACTTTGCCGGGGGCCTTGTCGGTCTTGCTGCCGGCCTTGTCCTTGGTGCGCTCGTTCGGGGTGGCGGGGCTGGCGTGGTCGGCCTTCTCCGTGGAGGGGGTCTTGGCGGAAGCCGGTGCTGCGGGCACCGGCGCCGGCTGGGCGCTCTCAGGCAATGCCGCCAGGGCTGGCGCTGCGGAAGCGGTCACGGCCGCAACGCTGGAGGCCGCCAGGGCCGAGGGGACCACCGCAGCAGCGGGAGCGCCGGGGGCGGCGGCATCAGTCTGACCGGGCTGCTCCAGCGGGGACAGCGGAGCTGCGTTACCGGCCGCAGAGCCGGATGCAGGGGGGCTGTCCGGCGCAGCGGGCGCGGTCTCTGCCGCAGCAGGGGGCGCCGGGGGCGTGTCTGCGGTCGGGGTGGGGGCCAGGGCCGCCAGGGCTCGGGCGGTGTCCTGCTGGGTGGGGCCAGTGTGGACGGGGCCCGTGGGCGTGGACAGGGTGCTCAGCCCCCAGACCAGGCCGGCCACCAGGAGGGCGCTGAGTGCATGGCCGGTGGTGGCCCATTGCAGGCGGATGGGGGTGGGGGCCTGGGTTTCCAGCAGGGCCATGGCTTCGCCCAGGGTGCGCGACCGGGTCAGTGCCTGCATGGTGCGCTCGCGCACCGCGCGGTGGTAGAGGGCATTGCCGCCCAGGCCGGGCAGCAGCACGGCCAGCAGCACCAGCAGCAGGGCCAGTGCGAGGGCCGCAGGGCGGGGCAGCAACTGGTTCAGGCCCAGGGTCCACCACAGTGCCACCACCGCCACCAGCACGCCGGCGTACACGGCGGCATGGCGCCACAGACCGCGCAAGGCCATCCAGCCCAGAGTGCAGCAGCCGGCAGCCCAGTTCCAGCTGGGCAGGGGTTTGCCGAGCGCGTCAAAGCGCTCGAACTGTCGCTGATAGTAGGCCGTCTGCAGCGGGCCGATGGCCGCCTGGTAGAGGCGGGGCATCAGCGGGTTGTCGGCTGACAGGACTGGGGGTGCGTGGTGCTCCGAAGACATGCGTCGAATTGTGTCATGCAGGGGCCGCTTCCCACGCATCTCTGGTGCAGCGTGGCATGGCCGCATCGCTTGCGGGGGCGCCACGGTCCGCAAAACCGGGTGGGGCGGCAGCGGACCGACATGGAAAACGCTCGGTGCAAAGCGACACGTTTGCAAACAAATGTTGCGCAGGCCCCATGGCTGGCGCCTGCCGTTCGGCAGGCGGTACGGTGTCCCGCGGACGGTCACTGCGCCGCCAAGCCAGTAGGGGCGCGGGCTGGTGCCCTATGTAGCTGAATTGCTATGTATTGCAGAGCGACGGGGCGTGCTGTGCGGTCAGCCATGGCCCCAAGGCCATTTGCTGCAAGGCAACATGTGGCGCGCCTACACTGGCGCCTTTCGCACGCGGACCGGGCTTTTGCGCGGTGCGCCGTGGCAGGCCAGGAGGCCTGCAGTTTTGTACCGTCAGACCGTTTTCATGCAGCAGCAAGCAACAGGGTACGCATGGCAGTTCTTCCGCGCAGGCGGGGTAGAGCAGGTGGCCATCCGTACCGGACAAGATATCGCGAACATCGCTTCGCTGGACCAGAAACTGTGGGTGGCCTTGGCCTGTCCCACCCGGGGGATCGAATTCGACCCCGCCACCCTGGACTTGATCGACAAGGACCACGACGGCCGCATCCGCGCGCCCGAACTGATCGAAGCCTGCCAGTGGGCCGTGGCCCAGGTGCGCCACCCCGATGTGCTGACCAGCGGCAGCGACGTGCTGCAGCTGAGCAACCTGGACACCGAGGGCGCATCCGGCGCCGCGCTGCACGCCGAGGCCTTGCGCATCCTGCGCCTGCTGGGGCGCGAAGGCGCCTCCACGGTGACTCTGGCCGATGTGCGGGAGCGCCTGACCATGCTCAATGCCCTGGCCTTCAACGGCGACGGGCTGCTGAACCCGGTCAAGCTGCCCGAGAACGATGCCCGCAAGGCCCTGGTGCAGCGCATCATGGATCTGTATGGCAGCGCCGTGGGGGTGGATGGTGAGCCCGGCATGGGCCGGGCCCAGCTGGATGCCTTTTTTGCCGATGTGCGTGCCATCCATGCCTGGCACGCCCAGGCAGGGCAGCACCACTGCGTGCTGGCATCGCAGGCGCAGGCGGTGGCCGCCGCACAGGCTCTGACGGCCATCCAGGCCAAGGTGGAAGACTTCTTCGCCCGCTGCCAGCTGGCCGCCTTCGACGCCCGGGCGCTGGCGCCGCTCAGCCCCAGCGTGGAAGGCTATGCCCTGCTGGGGGCGCAGCAGCTGTCGCTGGCGTCCCAGGCCATTGCCGATCTGCCGCTGGCACCCATCAGCGCCGACTGTGTGCTGCCGCTGGCAGAGGGTGTGAATCCCGCCTGGGCCGACGCGCTGCACGCGTTGCGCACCCACGCGGTGGCGCCGGTGCTGGGCGGTGATGTGCAGGTGCTGACGGCGTCGCAGTGGGCCGCGCTGAAGACCCAGCTGGCACCATGCCAGGCCTGGCTGGCAGCGTTTCCAGCCTCCCCGCTGGGCGCCATGGACGCTGCACAGGCCCAGGCCTTGCTGGACAGCGGCGAGGAAGCCGCGCTGCAGGCCCTGATTGCCCACGATACCGAAGAGAAAAGCCATGGCGAACAGGCTACGGCACTGGAAAAGCTGATCCGCCTGCAGCGTGACCTGCTGCGCCTGCTGAACAACTTTGTCTCGTTCGCCGACTTCTACAACCGGGGTGAAGCGGCCGCCTTCCAGGCCGGCACGCTGTTCCTGGACGGCCGCAGCTGCGATCTGACGGTGGACGTGGCCGACCCCGGCGCCCACGCCACGCTGGCTGGGCTGGCCAAGGTCTATCTGGCCTACTGCGAATGCCGCCGGGGCACGGACAAGCGCCACATCGTGGCCGCGTTCACCGCCGGGGATGTGGACTATCTGATGGTGGGCCGCAACGGCGTGTTCTATGACCGTACGGGCCAGGACTGGGATGCCACCATCACCAAGATCATCGAGAACCCCACCAGCATCGGCCAGGCCTTCTTCTCGCCGTACAAGAAGTTTCTGCGCATGGTCGAAGAGCAGGTCGCCAAGCGCGCTGCCGCCAAGCAGGAGACCGTGACGTCGGGGATGGACAGCACGGCGGGCAAGCTGGTGGACATGGCCAAGCCGGCAGCTGCTGCTGCGCCGCAGGCTGCCGCGCGCAAGACCGATGTCGGCACGGTGGCGGCCATCGGCGTGGCGCTGGGCTCCATCAGCGCCGTCATGGTGGGCATCTTCGGCAAGTTCATCGAACTGGGCCCGTGGATTCCCGTGGCGCTGCTGGGCATCATCCTGGCGATTTCCGGCCCCAGCATGCTGATTGCCTGGCTCAAGCTGCGCCAGCGCAGCCTGGGACCGATCCTGGACGCCAGCGGCTGGGCCATCAACGGCCGCATGAACATCAACCTGCGCCTGGGGGGCATGCTGTCGCAGACCGCCAAGCGCCCGGCTTCCGCCACGCTGCGCATGGGAGACCCCTATGCTGACGGCCACAAGGGCCGCTGGGCCACCGGCGGCGCGCTGGCGGTGGTCCTGCTGCTGGCACTGTGCTGGCGCATGCAGTGGCTGGATGCGGTGCTGCCGACCGACTGGCAGCATGGCGCTCCGGCGGCGATCGCCCAGGGGTCTGTGGCGAATGCCGCGGATGCAACGAGCGCGGGAGATACGGTCCGCGACCACTGACCACACCCACACGTCCCCGCGCCCCCGCAACGTGACCCAGCCCCTTCGTGCACAGCGAAGGGGCTTTTTTGTGGCCGCATGGGCCGGGGCGTGCTGCGCCAGACCAGCGCCGGGTGATCCGGCCGCGTGGGGTGCCCGGGGCGCGATCTTCAGTGGGGAAAAGAGGGACTAGCGCTGCGCGCCTGCCGGGGCTGCCGGGGCGTAGAGGTGCAGAAAGGCCTCGACCCCCCGGTCGGCACAGGCATCCAGCTCGGCGGGGGCGGGCAGCGGCAGGTGCTGGAACAGGAAGCGCTCCAGCAGCTCGGCCTCCAGCAAGGCCAGCAGATGGCGTGTGGCCAGCTCGGCCGGGGCGCTGCGCAATGCGCCGCGGTCCATGGCCTGCTGCAGAAAGCCGCTGATCAGGGCATGGCCCCGGCGCGGGCCCTGGTCGTAGCAGCGGGCCCCTACCTGGGAGCGCTCGCCCTCGGCCACCAGCAGGCGGCGCACGGCCGTGACCTCGGGGGCATAAAGCAAGGCCAGAAAGCGCCGGCCAAAGGTGCGCAAGGCGGCCGGCAGGTCCTGGCTGTCGGCCTGCAGGGCCAGCATGGTGTTCTGAAAGTCGGCCTCCGAGGCCTGGAACATCACTTCCACAAACAGCGCTTCCTTGGACGGGAAGTAGTTGTAGATGGTGGCTTTGGAGCCGCCCAGCCGGGCGCAGATCTCGGACATGGAGGTGCGCTCGAAGCCCAGTTCGCCAAAGGTGGCTGCAGCCACATCCAGGATGGCTTGCCGCTTTTCTTCCGTTTTCGTCCGCATGTGCGCGCAATGTCCTCGGGTTGGTGTGTTGTCTTTCAGTGTAGCGCTTGGATGGGAGGCGGTTCAGAAACTATACTGTACCGTACAGTTCATTAATAAAGTATTCCATGAGAACATGCAAAGCTTGTGCGCCTGGGGCAGCCCGTCCCGTGCGCACCGCCTGGCTGGCACTGGGCCTGCCGGTGCTGCTGACCGCCTGCGCCCATCTGCCCGACTGGCAGGGCAAGGCGGTGCTGCAACAGCCCGTCCCGCAGACGCTGCAGGCGGCGGCCGGTGCCCCGCAGGTGGCCTGGCCGCAAGACCGGTGGTGGCTGCGTTACGGCGACAGCCAGCTGGACAGCCTGATCGCCGAAGCACTGGAGCACGCACCCGACATGGCCGCCGCAGCCGCCCGCGTGCGCCAGGCCCAGGCGCTGCTGGGCGTGAGCGAGGCGGCCACGGCGCCACAGCTGTCGGCCAACGCCAGTGCCAGCGGCGACAAGTTCAGCTACCACTATCTGACCCCTTCTTCCATGGTGCCGCGCGGTCTGAACGATGTCGGTCGCGCCACGCTGGACCTGGGTTGGTCGCTGGACCTGTGGGGCCGACACCGTGCCGCCGTGGCCGCTGCCTCTGGCGAGCTGCAGGCGCGCCAGGCCGATGCGGCCCAGGCCCGTCTGGTGCTGGCCAGCAGCGTGGCGGCGGCCTACGCCGATCTGGTGCGCCTCACGGTGACCGAGCAGACCCTGGCGCAATCGCTGCAGGTGCGCACCACCACGGCCCGGCTGTTTGCCGAACGTTTTGCCCATGGACTGGAAAACCAGGGTGGCGTGCACAGTGCCAACGCTCGGCAGGCGGCAGCCCGGGCCGAATGGCTGCAGGCCCAGGAGCAGCTGGCGCTGCAGCGCCACCGCATTGCCGCGTTGATGGGGGCCGCGCCCGACCGGGGGGCCGCCATCACCATCCCGGCTTCCACCTTGCAGCAGCCCTGGCAGCAGCAATGGGCCTTGCCGGACCAGTTGCCGGCCAGCCTGCTGGGCCGCCGCCCCGATGTGGTGGCGGCACGCCTGCAAGCCCAGTCCCTGGAGTCGCGCGTGGCCGCCAAGCAGGCCGAGTTCTACCCGGACGTGAACCTGAGCGCCTTCATCGGGGTGCAGTCCCTGGGCCTGGACATGCTGACCAAGGGTGGCTCCAGCGTGGCCAGCGTGGGCCCGGCCATCAGCCTGCCGCTTTTCAACGGCGGCCGTCTGCGCTCCGAGCTGGGCGCTGCGCGTGCCCAGTACGACGAGGCGGTGGCCCTGTACCGGAACACGCTCAACCACGCGCTGCAGGAAGTGGCGGACAACGCCGTGAGCCAGCGGGCGCTGCAGCAGCAGCTGCAGGCCATGGAGCAGGCTGTGCACGCCGCCACCGAAGCCCACCGCGTGGCCCGCAACCGCTACGAAGGAGGGTTGGCCACGCACCTGGATGTGCTGTCGGCCGAAGACCAGTTGCTGGCCAGCGTGCGCCAGCTGGTGGATGTGCAGGCCCGTGCGCTGTCGCTGGACATTGCGCTGCACCGTGCGCTGGGCGGTGGCTGGCAGGAAGCCCCGTCGCCACAGACCGCCCAATCCTCTGCGGCCCCGGTCACCCCCCGCATTCCCCCGGCGTGATGTGCGCCTGCGGCACCCGAATTCCCTGAATTTCCCAAATTGATTCTGCGAGAGCTTTTATGACTGACAACGCTTCTTCCGTGAGCGCCAATCCCGTGGTGCGCGAGCAGCGCCGCAACAAACTGCTGGCCGGTCTGGCCGGTGCGGTGGTGGTCGCCAGCGTGGCGGGCGGTGGCTACTGGTGGCTGCATGCCTCCCACTTCGTCTCCACCGACAATGCCTATGCGGCGGTGGAGGTGGCCCAGGTCACTCCGTCCGTGGGCGGTACCGTGCTGGAGGTGCTGGTGAAGGACACCCAGGCCGTGAAGCAGGGGGAGGTGCTGGTGCGCATCGACCCCACGGATGCCCGGCTGGCGCTGGCCCAGGCCGAAGCCGAGCTGGCACGCGCCGTGCGCCGCGTCAGAGGCTATGTGGCCAACGACGGTGGCCTGAAGGCCCAGGTGGCCGCCCGCGAGGCGGACCAGAAGAGCGCCGCCGCCCAGCTGACGGCGGCCCAGGCCGATATGGCCCGCGCCACCATCGACCTGCAGCGCCGTGAAGCCCTGGCCCACAGCGGCTCGGTCTCGGGCGACGAGCTGACCAATGCCCAGAACGCCTTTGCCGCTGCCAAGGCCCGTCTGGCATCGGCCCAGGCGGCGCAAGCCCAGGCCGAAGCCAACCGCGAAGCCGCCGTGGGCGCCAAGCAGGTGAACGCCACGCTGATCGAAGGCACGACCGCCGAGACCAACCCCGAAGTGCTGCTGGCGCTGGCCCGCCGCGACCAGGCCCAGGTGGACCTGGACCGCACCACGGTGCGGGCGCCGGTGACCGGTGTGGTGGCCAAGCGCAGCGTGCAGCTGGGCCAGCGCGTGGCGGCGGGGGCGCCGCTGATGTCGGTGGTGCCGGTGCAGCAGATGTATGTGGATGCCAACTTCAAGGAAGGCCAGCTGGGCAAGGTGCGCGTGGGCCAGAGCGTGGAGTTGCAGGCCGACCTGTACGGCAGCCAGGTGGTCTACCACGGCACCGTGGCCGGCTTGAGCGGGGGCTCGGGGGCGGCGTTTGCCGCCATTCCGGCCCAGAACGCCACCGGCAACTGGATCAAGGTGGTGCAGCGCCTGCCCGTGCGCGTGCAGCTGGACCCGGCCGAGCTGGCCGCCCACCCGCTGCGTGTGGGCCTGTCCATGAACGTGACGGTAGACACCCGCAGCGGCGGTGAGCCGGCAGCCCGCGTGGCGTCCACCACGGCCGCGCAGTGAGCTGCCGATGGCTGAAGCAAACTTTGCGCCGCTGACCATCGGCGGCAAGCCGCTCACCGGCGGCATGCTGTGGCTGGCGGCCCTGGTGCTGGCCGCTGCCAACTTTGTGGCCGTGCTGGACATGACGATCGCCAACGTCTCGGTGCCCAGCATTGCCGGCAACCTGGGCGCCACCACCAGCCAGGGCACCTGGGTGATCACCAGCTACGCCGTGGCCGAGGCCATCAGCGTGCCCCTGACCGGCTGGCTGGCGGCGCGCTTTGGCGCGGTGCGCGTGTTCTCCGTGGCCATGGGTCTGTTCGGTGTGGCGTCGCTGCTGTGCGGGCTGGCCAATTCGCTGGGCTTTCTGGTGTTTGCGCGCATCCTGCAAGGCTTCGCCGGCGGCCCGCTGATGCCGCTGTCGCAGACGCTGCTGCTGCGCATCTTTCCGCCGCGCATGGCGCCGGCCGCCATCGGCCTGTGGTCCATGACCACGCTGATTGCGCCGGTGCTGGGGCCGATTGTGGGCGGCTGGATCTGTGACAACTACAGCTGGCACTGGATCTTTCTGATCAACATCCCCGTGGCCATCGGCTGTGCGTTTGCGGCCTGGAACCTGCTCAGGCGCTACGAGCTGGCGCTGCGCCGCAACCCCATCGATACCGTGGGCCTGGGCCTGCTGATCGTCTGGGTGGGCGCATTGCAGCTGATGCTGGACGAAGGCAAGAACCTGGACTGGTTCGCCTCGCCCACCATCGTGGTGCTGGCTGTGGTGGCCGCTGTGGGCTTTGCGGCCTTTCTGATCTGGGAGCTGCATGAAGAGCATCCCATCGTGGACCTGCGCGTGTTCCGCCACCGGGGCTTCACCATGAGCGTGCTGACCATCAGCCTGACGTTTGCGGCCTTCTTTGCCGCGAATGTGCTGACCCCGCTGTGGCTGCAGAGCTTCATGGGCTACACGGCGACCGATTCGGGCATGGTCACGGCGTGGACCGGCCTGTTTGCGCTGTGTGTGGCGCCCATGGCGGCCGGCCTGTCGGCCAAGGTGGACCCGCGCCGGCTGATCTTTGCCGGCGTGCTGTGGCTGGGTCTGATGACCTTCTGGCGCACTGTGGCCACCACCGACATGGGCTACTGGGACATCGCACTGCCGCTGATGTTCATGGGCTTCGGGCTGCCGTTCTTCTTCATCCCCACCACCGGGCTGGCGCTGGCCAGCGTGGAGCCCCAGGAGATGGACAACGCCGCCGGACTGATGAACTTTCTGCGCACGCTCTCGGGCGCCGCTGCGGTGTCGCTGGTGAACACCGCCTGGGAAGATGGCACGACGCGCCAGCACGCCGAGCTGGTCGGGCTGACCGACCCCAGCGGCGAGGTGCTGCAGGGGCTCAGGGCCTCGGGCATGTCGCCGGATGCGGCCCTGTCCGCGCTGGACCAGCTGCTGACCAGCCAGAGCGTGATGCTGGCCACCAACCAGATCATGTTCACCATCGCCATCTGCTTTGTGGTGGGAGCCTGTGTGATCTGGTTGGCCCCCAAGCCCTCGCGGGTGGTGGAGCCAGGGGCTGGAGGGCATTGAGCGGCCCCGCCCGTGCACGACCCGTGTCCCTGCGAGCCTGCAGCCGCGGGCCAGGGGGCACGGGGGTGGATTTCCGTGGAACGGACAGCGCCCAGGCGTGGCCAGGGATCCGGGGCCGGAATGTGCCCAGTTGGCGCCTGGTCGACGCCTAGCCGCGTGTGCGCAACGCCTTCTCGATCTTGTTGCGCGGCACGGTGGGCTTGGGGACCTTGAACGGGAACCAGCTGCGCACGTCCTCTTCCACGCCGATACCGTGCATGAAGTTGTAGATGGCTTTCTTCAGCACCGCGCCCAGGGCATCATGGTCCACGCCGGTGGGGTCGATGAAGGCGATGTCGTTCTTGGCAAACGTCACCTCGGGCAGCGGCACCAGCTGCACGCCATATTCCGCCGGGTTCAGGCCCACGGGCGAGTGCACCGTGCAGGCAAAGCGGTGGAAGAAGCCGCTCTGGATGCAGCCGTTCTCGAACAGCTGGCGCACATATTCCAGCGCGTCCACCGTGTCCTGGACGGTCTGCGTGGGAAAGCCGTACATCAGGTAGGCGTGCACCAGGATCCCGGCCTCGCTGAAGGCCTTGGTCACGCGCGCCACCTGCTCCACGGACACGCCTTTTTTCATCAGGTCCAGCAGCCGGTCGGAGGCCACCTCCAGACCGCCCGAGACCGCAATGCAGCCGCTGTCGGCCAGCAACTGCGTCAGCTCGGGGCTGAAGGTCTTCTCGAAGCGGATATTGCCCCACCAGCTGATGTCGCTGCCGCGCTCGATCAGCTCGGTAGCCAGGGCCTTGAGCGCCTTGGGGGGGGCCGCTTCGTCCACAAAGTGAAAGCCGGTCTGCCCGGTCTCGGCCACGATGGCGTCGATGCGGTTGGCCAGCTCCACGGCGCTGGCGCCTTCGTAGCGGCCGATGTAGTCCAGGCTCACATCGCAGAAGCTGCACTTCTTCCAGTAGCAGCCATGGGCAATCGTCAGCTTGTTCCAGCGCCCGTCGCTCCACAGCCGGTGCATGGGGTTGAGCATGTCCAGCAGCGACAGGTAGTCGTGGATGGGCAGGCCGTCCCAGGTGGGCGTGCCCACTTCGGCAAAGGCGATGTCGGCTTCCATCATGTTGATGTACTGCACGGCACCGGCATCGTTGCGCACATAGGTGCGCACCAGGCGCGAGCGGCCGCGCTCGCCGCGCAGGTGTTCCAGCAGGGCCAGCAGCGGGCGCTCGCCCGCGTCCAGCGTGACGAAGTCGAAGTGGTCGAACACGCGCGGCTCGGTCAGCTCGCGCAGCTCGGTGTTCACGAAGCCGCCGCCCAGCACCGTGGTGATGTGGGGAAACTCGGCCTTGATGGTCTGGGCAATGCGAAATGCCGCATACACCGAGCCGGGAAAGGGCACGGACAGCAGCACCACCGTGGGCCGCTGGCGCCAGATGGCCTTGCGCGTCAGCTCGGCCAGGGTCTCGTCCACCAGGGTCTGGGGTGCGGCCAGGGCCTGGGCCAGCGGCTCGAACGTGGGCTGGCTGCCGGCCAGCGATTCGGCATAGCGCACAAATTCGAAGCGCTCGTCGGCCGCGTCGCGCAGCACATCGGCCAGGTCGTTCAGGTACAGGGTGGCCAGGTGCTTGGCACGGTCGGCCTGGCCCAGGGCGCCAAAGGCCCAGCCCAGCGGGTCGCCGCTGCCGTCATCGAGGTAGTGCTCCAGCGCCGCAAAGCGCGGCCCTTCGGGCAGCCAGCCACGGCCGACGATGCGGTGGCTGAGCGTGCTGTCCTTGCCCTGCAGATAGGCAATCACCTTGTTGATGGTGGCCAGGTACTGGTCGCGCTGGCCCATGAAGCTTTGCACGGCGGGGCTGAAGGCACGGTCGGGGTCGGCGTCGTACTGGGCCTGCACCAGATCGATCACCTGCTGCAGCCCGTCCCTGGACAGCAGCTGCAGCACCAGGGCCAGCGCCAGGTCTTCCTGCACCGCATCCACGCCGCGCCCACGCAGAAAGCCCGTCAGGTAGGCGGTGGACGGGTAGGGCGTGTTGAGCTGCGTCATCGGCGGGATGAGCGACAGCACACGGACAGGAACGGGCGTGGTCATGGGGCAGAAAGGGCAAAAAAGAGAGCTGGGCAGTGCCCGGGCCAGGCCCGCATTGTCCCAGCATGGGGCCGGGGCTGCAGGGGCGGGGGCTTGGCGCCGTGGCCGGCGGCGAAGGATGCCATCGCCACACGCGGGATCAGAGGGGTGGACGGGGCACACCACGCGCCGGCATGCTGCTCCTAAAATGCAAGTTGCCTGTGCGCATGGTGCGCCGGCCTGACCTGCCTGTGCAGCACTGCCCGGCCGGAGCCCCTGGCCTCCGACCCGCGCGCGACAGGGCTGCACACCGCCGGTGGGGCGGCTTTTTATTTGTGAAAGAGGGTGGACGCCGATGTCCTCCTTGCCCGGGGGCGTGGCCCCCGCTTCGGCCGGTACTGCCGGTATGGCGTCGCGTTCGGCCTTGCTGGGCATTGCCCTCACGCTGTCGGCCTGTGCGCTGTTCGCGCTGCTGGACAGTGCCACCAAATATGCGGGCCTGATGTTGCCCATGCTGCTGGTGCTGTGGCTGCGCTTTCTGGCGCAGGCGCTGGTGACCACGGCCTTGGTGCTGCCCCGGCACGGCCTGGCGGCGCTGCGCACGGCGCACCCCAGGTTTCAGGCCAGCCGCGCCCTGTTCGGGATTTCCACCTCGATCTGTGCCTTCTTCTGCATCCAGAGCATGCCGCTGGGCAACTTCACGGCGATCTGGTCGGCCTGCCCCTTGCTGGTGGTGGTGGCGTCGGCCTGGCTGTACCAGGAGAAGGTCAGCCCCGTGCGCTGGCTGCTGCTGGCGGCGGGCCTGGCCTGCGTGATCGTCATCGTGCGGCCGGAACGCAGCGACCAGGCCCTGGGCTGGCAGGCATTGCTGCCGGTGGGCCTGCTGGTCAGCGGCTCCGGTTACCTGCTGCTGGGCAGCCGCCTGGCGCGGCTGGACGCGCCGCACACCACGCAGCTGTATTCCACCTGGCTGCCCATGCTGCTGACCACGCCGTTTCTGCCCTGGTTCTGGCAGGCCGTGGAAGGCTGGCAGCTGTGGCTGGCGGTAGCGGCCATGGGGCTGTGCAGCGGCGTGGGGCATTTGATGCTGCTGCAGGCCTATACGCACGCCACGCCGTCGGTGATCTCGCCCTTTCTGTACAGCCAGATCGGTTTTGCCATGGGCGTGGGCTGGCCGCTGTTTGGCCAGGTGCCCGATGCGCAGTCGCTGCTGGGCATGGCCGGCGTGGTGCTGTGCGGCATCTGCAGCATGTGGTTGAGTGTGCGCGGGCGGGCGTGAGTCGCCCGTCTGCGCATGTGGCTGTCCTGCGGGCAGCTGCACAGGAACAGCGGGCGCAGTAAGGTGCGCCCTGTATGGAATGAGAGAGCAGCGAGTGCGTCAAGACGATTTTTCCCCTTCCCCTCCTCCCCGCAGTGCGACAGCCCCCGTGGTGGCCGATGGCCTGCCATTGCCGCAGCGGCACATCGCCATGGCCGTGATCCTGTTGGGCCTGGTGCTGTGCGTGATGGACAGCACCATGATGAACATGGCCTTGCCCCAGGTGGCGCGCCAATGGCAGGTGGACCCGGCGCAGACGCTGTGGGTGGTGAATGCCAACCAGATCGCTTCCCTGGTGCTGCTGCTGCCGCTGGCCGCGCTGGGCGACCGCATGGGCTATCGCCGTGTCTACCTGGGGGGCATGGTGATCTTTGGCCTGGCCAGTGTGGGCGCGCTGCTGGCGCCTTCGCTGCCCTGGCTGATCGTGGCGCGTGCGCTGCAGGGCCTGGGCGCGGCCGGGGTGTTGAGCGTCAACGCCTCGCTGGTGCGGCTGATCTACCCGCGTGCCCAGCTTGGCAAGGGCATGGCGCTCAACTCCCTGACGGTGGCCCTGTCGTTTGTGGCCGGCCCGGCCGTGGCGGCGGCAGTGATTTCGCTGGGCGACTGGCGCTGGCTGTTTGCCCTGCACCTGCCACTGGCCCTGGTCATCAGCTGGCTGGGCACACGCTCGCTGCCGCAACCGGTGCCGCAGGCCGCCGCCGCACAGCAGCCGCTGTCCTGGCTGGACGGCGTGCTGAACATCGTGATGTTTGCCAGCCTGTTCCTGGGTGTGGACCGGCTCAGCCACCTGCAGCCCGGCGGCAGCCTTTGGCCGGCCGCGCTGTGGCTGGGGCTGGGGGTGGGCGTGGGCGCCTGGTATCTGCGGCGCCAGCGCCGCCTGAGCGCGCCGATGTTTCCGCTGGATCTGCTGCGTATCCCGGTGTTTGCGCTGTCCATGTGCGCTTCCATCACGGCGTTCTGTGCCCAGACCATGGCATTTCTGGCCCTGCCGTTCCTGTTGATTGAGGCGCGCGGCTTGCCCACGGGGCAGGCCGGGCTGCTGATCAGCGCCTGGCCGCTGGCCCTGGCCATCTCCGCGCCCTGGGTGGGGCGGATGATCGGCCGCTGGCCGGCGGGCCGCCTGGGCGCCGTGGGCATGGCGCTGTTTGCCCTGGGGCTGTGGGCACTGGCGCTGCTGCCGCAGGATGCGTCGAACTGGAATGTGGTGTGGCGCATGGCGCTGTGCGGCATGGGCTTCGCCTTCTTCCAGTCGCCGAACAATTTCACCATCGTCACGTCGGCGCCGCTGCACCGCAGCGGTGCGGCCAGCGGCATGCTGGGCGCCGCCCGCCATGTGGGCCAGGGCCTGGGCGCGGTGCTGCTGGCGGCGGCCTTCTTGGTGTGGAACCGTGAGCCCGGCCAGGCCGAGCAGTACGCGCTGCTGCTGTCCGGGTGCTGCGCGGTGCTGGCCGGCTGCTTCAGCGTGCTGCGCAAGGCGCCGGCCAAGGCGTGAGTGCAGGGGGCGGTAGCCACCGGACCGCACATTGCAAAGAATTTGTCGCGAATTTTCTGGAGCGACAAAAAATGCTGCTAGAATTTCAGCTTCTCTAGGGGAGTCGCCAAGCTGGTTAAGGCACCGGATTTTGATTCCGGCATGCGAAGGTTCGAATCCTTCTTCCCCTGCCAAGATCTGCAAACCCCGACTGCGCAAGCAGTCGGGGTTTTGCTTTTTCTGCCGGCTAATCGATCGGCGTTTCTGCGCGTGCTGTGGGTTCCGTCTGGCAGTACCGAAGGCCCCCAACCGCAACGCCCTTGCAGGGCAAGGGCGTCATTCGCAGATACGCCGGCGCGGGCACCGGCGTGGCGCGGTCAGTGGCCGTGTGCGGCGTTCGGGTCCGAGACGCCGGAGTACACCCCGGGCTCTGCCTGGCCGCTGACCTCCAGAATGCCGACCAGGCCCTTGCCGGTGCGTGACAGCGCATGGTCCACCAGCAGGTAGTTGCCGGGCACCTGCGGGGTCAGCTCGACGATGGCGGCACCTCCCGGTGGCACCACCGTGGTCTGCACGTTGTGCTTGATGGCGGTGAGCGAGGCTTCGTCATACACCTTGTCAAACACTTCGCCGATCACGTGGAAAGACGAGATCTTGTTGGGTCCGCCCACGCCGAAGTAGATGCGCACCTTCTCTCCCACCTTGGCCTTGAGCTTGTGCTCCTTGGTCAGCGCCCCCACGGCGCCGTTGAACACGTAGTACTGCGGTAGTTCCGCGGCCATCTTGTCGAAGTCCACTTCCTGGTGGGTTTTGGCCCCGATGGGGCGGGTGGTGTACATCTCGCCCTGCATCACATAGAACTCCTTGTCCACCTGGGGCAGGCCGCCTTCAGGCTCCACCAGAATCATGCCGTACATGCCCGCCATGATGTGGTGGGGCACCAGCGGCGTGGCACAGTGGTACACGTACAGGCCGGGGTTCAGTGCCTTGAAGGTGATGGTCTTTTCCTGGCCGGGCGGCACCTGGGTGTGTTCGCCGCCGCCCAGTCCGCCGTTGACGGCATGCAGGTCGATGGAATGGATCATCTTGCTGCTCTTGGCATTGGCCAGCGTCAGCTCCATGGTGTCGCCTTGCTTCATGCGCAGCATGGGGCCGGGCACCTGCTTGTCGAACGTCCAGTAGGTGAAGGTGGTGCCGTCGTCCAGCTGGCCCACCAGCTCCACGGTCTCGATGCGTTTCTGGTGCTTTTGCGGGCCCGCGGCCTTCACGGCGGGGGGCACGGCACTGGGGTCGGCGGCAATGCTCACGGCACCGGCCAGGGCCGGAGCCATTGCGGCGGCCGGCGTGTACAGGGCTTCGGGACCGGGGGCGTTCTTTTGCACGGCCTTTTCGGCTTCGACCGTGGTGCCTTTGACCTCCAGCTTGCCTTCCATGCCGATCTGGCGGTGGCCGGGGATGGTGCAGTAGTAGCTGAAGGTGCCGGCCTTGGTCACCTGAAAGCGCAGCGTGGCCGGGCCCGTGTCGGCATTCACCTTCTTGGAAACCACATTCAGGCCTTCGACGGCCAGATCGTGCTCGGCACCTTCGCCGCTCTGGAGCACGATCTCCACCGTGTCGCCCACTTCGGCCACGATGGTGGGGTTCACCTGGCCCTTGGCGTTCACATAGACCATCTTGCCGTCGACGATGTTGGTCGTCAGTGCCACTTTGCGCACCTGGGCGGTGGCGGCTTTTTTGGCGGCTGCGGCAGCGGGTGCCGCCTGTGCACTGCCGAGGCTGGGCGCCAGATTCAGTGCCAGGGCGATGGCGAAGGCAACGGGGGTCAGGCAACGTGTCGAGGTCATACGCTTCTCCTTGTAATCCCGGCAATCGGACTGCGGTACCCAGAAATTTGGGCATCGCATCTGCTGCCGTTGAAGGGAATTCTTCGGAGATTCGGAGGACGTCGATTTGCGTTGGATCAAGCGCGAAATGGCGTGGCGCAGGCCAACCACACAAACCGCGTAGGGCCAATAAAAGGAGTGCAATCAGCCTTTTATGCCCAGACGACGCGCCAGTTTGTGCAGATTGCTGCTATCGATCTGCAAGCTCTTGGCGGCGGCGCTCCACACGCCCTGGTGCTGGCCCAGCGCCTGTTCGATCGCGTTGCGCTGCACATGGTCCACCTGCTCGCGCAGGGAGCTGAAGGTGCTGCTCACCTGGCCTGCCGCCGCGCCCGGCAGGGCGGCACCGGGGGCGAGTGCCGGTGCCGACAGCGGCGCGGCCTCCAGGTCCAGCGAGGCCGCGTCCAGGCTGACGATGTCGGTGCGGCGTGCCCCGTAGCTGACGGCCTTGAGCGCGGCGCGGCTGATGACATGCTCCAGCTCACGCACATTCCCGGGCCAGGCATAGCGGCGCATCGCAAGCTGGGCATCGCTGGTCAGGCGCAGGCTGCGCAGGCCCAGGCGGCTGCGGTTGAGTTCCAGAAAACGGCCGGCCAGCAGCAACACATCGTCGCCGCGTTCGCGCAGCGGCGGCACATGCAGGGGGTAGACCGACAGGCGGTGGAACAGGTCGGCGCGGAAGCCGCCGTCGCGCACCTGTTCGTTCAGGGCGCGGTTGGTGGCGGCAATGATGCGCACATCCACCTTGCGCGGCTGGTCGGCGCCCAGGCGCTGGATCTCTCCGTTCTGCAAGGCGCGCAGCAGCTTGGCCTGCACGGGCAGCGTGAGCTCACCCACCTCGTCCAGAAACAGGGTGCCCTGGTCCGCACTTTCAAACCGCCCGGCGCGGGCGGCCACTGCTCCGGAAAAAGCGCCCCGGGCATGGCCGAAGAGCTCGCTCTCGGCCAGGGTGTCGGGCAAGGCAGCGCAGTTCACATGCACCATGGGCTGCTGGCGCCGGCGTGACAGCTGGTGCAACCGGCGCGCAAACAGCTCCTTGCCCACGCCGGTTTCGCCCAGCAGCAGCACCGGCATATCGGTTTCGGCCACCACGGCCAGTTCCTGTTGCAGCCGCAGGAGGGCAGGGCTTTGGCCCACGATGTCCTGCAGTGCGGCGGGCGTGGCATCGGAAGGCTGGGCGCTGCGCGACAGGCGCAGTGCCCGCACCTCGGACTCCAGGTGCGCCATGCGCACCGTGGCCTCGATCAGCGGCACCCGCGCCTGCAGCCGTTCTTGGGCCTGGTCGTCGAACGTACCGATGTCCAGGGCGTCCAGCGTGATCACCCCCCAGTGCCAGCCTTCGATGGAAATGCCCAGCCCCATGCAGTCGTGCACGGGCAGCGCCTGGCCTGCACGTTCGGTGAGCAGGCCGTCATAGGGGTCGGGCAGGCTGCTGTCGTGGTGAAAGCGTGTGAGTTCGCCGCTGCGGGACAGGATGGTGGCCAGGCGCGGGTGCTGGCTGACGGTGAAGCGCCGGCCCAGGGCTTCCTGCACCAGGCCTGCCGCGGCCACCGGGCGCAGGCATTCGCCTTCCAGCCGCAGCAAGGCCACTGCGCCGCAGTGAAATTCGGCTTGCAGGCTTTCGACCAGCCGTTGCAGGCGCACGGCCTGCGGCAATTCGGTGGAAAGATCGGAAAGGACCAGGGAATCGAGCATGGTGAAAACAACCGGATGGGGTATTTGTGACCGGGCGGGGCGGGGTGCATCCTACCCATGGATGCGCTAACTGCTTGATTCTCAAGGAGGTGAATGCAGGCATGGTTTGCGCTAGCGCAAAGGCATCACCTGTTACCTCAAAGGTTTGCCATGTCTCTCATCCACCAATCCGTCGGCAGCATTGCCAAACAAATCCCCGGCGCCACTGCGGTGTTCCACAAATACGACCTGGATTTCTGCTGCGGCGGTAAGCACAGCCTGGCCCAGGCAGCGCAGGCCAGGCAGGTCGATCCTGCGGTGGTCGAAGCCGAGCTGATGCGTTTGCCGGCCGTGGCCGCACAGGCCGATGCGGAGTCGGCGGCGGTTGTGGCCTGCGATGCCGGCCACAGCGACGTGCTGATCGAGCACATCCTGCAGCGCTACCATGAAGTGCACCGCCAGCAGTTGCCGGAGCTGATCCGCCTGGCCCACCGCGTGGAGCAGGTGCACGGGGACCGCGACGATTGCCCGGTCGGTCTGGCTGCCCATCTGGAAGCCATGTTCCAGGCGCTGCAAAGCCATATGCTGAAGGAAGAAAAAATCCTGTTCCCGCTGCTGCTGGCCCAGCACAACGCCCAGGCCCGGATGCCGATTGCGGTGATGCGCCATGAGCACGACCAGCACGGCGCTGAATTGCAGAAGCTGCTGGATCTGACCGACCACATCACGCCGCCGCGTGCCGCCTGCACCACCTGGCGTGCGCTGTACGGCGGGCTGCGCGAGTTCAAGGAAGACCTGATGCAGCACATCCACTTGGAAAACAATGTGCTGTTCCTGCACACGGAGCAGGCGGTGGCTGCAGCGTGACAGGCGCTGTCGCCTCGGGACAGCTGCGGCGTCTGCCAGATTGGGGCGCTCCAGGTGCTCAGGCGATGCGGTGGATAGATGAACCTGGCAACTGCAGGGGCGGGAACAAGGCGCAGACCTGTGGGTCGTGCCCAGGGATGATCTGGTCCGGGCCGTCCGCCAGCTGCCGGATCAGCGCGTAGCCGGCCAGCATGTCGTCCAGGCTGTGGATGGCGGGAAACGGGTTCTGCTTTGCCAGGTTCTCGTAGTAGTGCGCGGCGTCGGAGGCCAGCACCGCCCAGCCTCTGGCGGTCATCACGCGCACCACCTGCAGGCCATCGGTGTGGCCGCCGACGCGGTGAAACTCGATGCCGGGCGCAAACCGGTGCATGCCATCGACCAGCCGGACATCGCCGGCATACAGGCGCTTGAGCACGACGGAAATATCGTCAAGTGCGAAGAAGTGGTTCTGCTTCGCATCGCACATGCACCTGCCGGTGACGTAGGCCATCTCGCGCTGCTGCAGCCAGATGCGGGCGTTGCGGAACTGGTTCACATTGCCGGCATGGTCGTAGTGCAAATGGGTGATCGCGACATCGCGGATATCGTCGGCCGCAATCCCCAGTGCGCCGAGCGCCTGGACCGGCTCCTGCAGAAATGCACGCTGGCGGGCGAGGGCGGAGACCTGGCTGAAGCCGGTGTCCACCAGCAGCAACTGGTCGCCACCGCGCACCAGCCAGACAAAGAAGTCCAGCGGCATCAAGGCATCCGGATCACCGTCGACGGGGTGCAGAAAATTGCTCTGCCGCACCCGCGCGACGCTGGCGTACCGGATGGCGAGGACCTCATAACGGGGCAGATCGTCTGGCTGCATTCTGCTGGCCGCCTACTTCTTCACCAGAGGGCATTTGCTCTGATCCAGGCTCTCGAACGCCTCCTTGCCCGGCACGGTGTCCTGCACGCTGTAGTAGTCCCAGGGCTTCTTGGATTCCGACGGCATCTTCACCTTCACCAGCAGCATGTCGTGCACCATCTTGCCGTCGTCGCGCAGCGTGCCGTTCTTGGCAAAGGCATCCTGGATGCGCATGCGCTTCATGGCCTTGATGACGTCGGCGACATCGTCGCTTTGGGCCTGCTCGACCGCCTTCAGGTAGGTGCGGATCGCCGAATACTGGCCTGCCTGCAACGCGGTGGGCATGCGCTTCATTTTCTTCATGAACTTGTCGGCGAACTTGCGCGATTCGTCGTCGTAGTCCCAGTAGAAGGATTCGGCAAACATCATATTGCCCGCGTTCTTGAGCCCCAGCCCATGCACGTCCATGATGCTCATCAGCATGGCCACCGTCGCCTGGCCGCCGGTCCCCAGGCCGAATTCACGGCCTTGCTTGATGGCGTTCTGCAGGTCCAGGCCCGCCGTGGCAATGGCCACCGCATTGGCCTTGCTGCCGTTGGCCTTGACGATGTAGGAGGCAAAGTCGTTGCCGGGGAAGGGGTAGCGTGACGAGCCCACCACGCTGCCCCCCGCGGCTTCGATGAACTTCCTGCCATCGTTTTCCAGCGAGTGCCCGAATGCATAGTCGGCCGTCACGTAGTACCAGGTCTTGAAGCCCTTCTTCACCAGCGATTTGGTGCCCACATTGGCCAAGGCATACGAGTCGTAGACCCAGTGCACATTGTTGGGCGTGCAGTCCTCGTTGCTGATGCGCTGTGCACCAGCCCCTGTGACGATGGACATGCGCCCCTTTTCCTGGGCGATCTTCATTGCGGCCAGGGCCACGGCGCTGTTGCCCAGTTCGGTCACCGCATCCACCTTGTCTCGGTCCAGCCATTCACGGGTCTTGGTCGAGGCGATGTCGGCCTTGTTCTGGTGGTCGGCGGTCACGATCTCGATGGGCATGCCCAGCACCTTGCCGCCGAATTCCTCGACCGCAATTTCGGTGGCAACAATCGAGCCCTTGCCCACGTTGTCCATGAACGGACCGTTGATGTCGGTGAGCACGCCGATCTTGACCACGCCGTCCGAGATCTTCGCGCCCCCGGCTTGCGCGTGGGCTGCGCCGGTGAGCAGTGCGAGGGTGGAAAGAACGAGTGCCGTTGGGGGAATGAACTTCATGGTGTGTCTCCTGCGTTGTCTGGCTTGGCGGAGCGGGGTTTCACGGTTGAATCTGCCGGAGCACCGGCATCAGGTGCGCGATGAAGTCGGCGGGGGCCTCGCTCATCGGGAAATGGCCGAGGCCGGGCATGATCGACAGCTGCGCCCCGGCAATGCTCTGGGCAAGGGCCCGGGAGTCATCGGGCGTGCAGGAGTAGTCGTACTCGCCGGTCAGCAGATAGAGCGGGCATTGCGCCGTGTCGATGCGGCCCGCCAGCGCGCGCAGATCGCCTTCGGCCTTGTAGAAGTGGAGATCGCCCTTGAACACCCCGGGCCCGCTTTGCATGTAGTGCCACAGGGTTTCCCAGCGGTCCACCTCCTTGGCGTGCGGGCCGATCAGGCCGGACACGATGCCGGCGCAGACTTCGCCGCCGTGCACATCCGGACGGTGCAGCCATTCCAGGTTGTAGTAGGGCGCGACATGGGCGCCCGATTGCAGGCCGATCAGGGCCTTGAACCGCTCCGGGTGCTGCAGCGCCAGGTGCAGCACCACACGGCCGCCGATGGAGCACCCCATGGCAACGGGGCGGTGAATGTCCAGCGCATCCATCACGCCGAGGATGGAGTCCACATAAAGCTGCGAGGTGAGCTGGTACTCGTGCTGTTCCCAGCCTTCGGGGGGCGAGGACTTGCCGTGGTAGGGCAGATCGAAACAGATCACCTGGAAGCGTTCGGTGATCTCCGGGCAGTTCATCAGGCCGCGGTATTGGCGCGAGTCGCTGCCTGCCGTGTGCAGGCACAGCAAGGGCTGGCCCTGGCCCGCCGTTTCCACATAGATGCGGTTGTTGCGGCCTTGGATGGTGACGTGGACGTAGCCGCCCGAGATGGGTTCCATGTGTTGGCGGTTCATTGCACGATCCCTCCGAGTGACTTGACCAGATCCTTGAAGTACAGGAGATTGCTCATAAACGGATGCTGGTCGCCTTCCAGCCGCAGGTGCTTGAACTTGATCATCGCCATCAGATCGTGAAAGCCCGGTGTGGGCGTGCTGGCGTAGTACCGGCTCCAGGCCTGGGCATCGGCCGCCAGCCGGAACGTCCAGCGCGGCATCACGAAAGGGCCGCTCTGGATGCTTTCTATGCGTCCCTCGTGGATGCGGACCAGCCATTCCTTCTCGCCGCTTTGCAGCAGAAACGTCACATGGACGAATCTGCCGCGGTGGACGAGCCAGTAATTCAGGGGAACAGGGGTGGTGCTCATGGTGCGGCTTTCGTGTCGGCAATCACGCGGTACATCACGGGGTAGTAGTGGTCGGCGAAGCCCGCGTCGATGGATTTCTGCAGCTGCTGCGCGGTCAGCGCGGTGATGGCGTTGTCCAGCTGCACCGTACTGGACAGCTCCAGTGCCAGCTTCAGGTCCTTGAGGGCATAGGCCGTGGAGAACATCTTTTCCGGGAAGACATCCTTGGCCAGGTAGTTGGCTCCGGTGAGATTGAGGGCAAACGAGGCCGCCGACCCCAGACCCAGCGCATGGGCGAGCAGGTCCTTGGACACGCCCGACTTTTCGGCCATGGCAAAGGCTTCGGCCAAGGTGTGCACGGTGTTGAGCAGCACCATGTTGTTGAGGATCTTCACGACCTGCCCGGCGCCGGTCGGGCCGCAGTGCAGCACGTCACTGCCCATGCAGTCGAGATAGGGTTTCACGGCAGCGAACTGCGATTCGCTGGCGCCCACGGTGATCAGCAAGGTGCCGTTGTTGGCGGCTGCGCGGCTGCGGGCCACGGGGGCATCCACCAGATCGATGCCGGCGGCCCCCAGGGTGGCGGCCAGCTGGCGCGTGCGTTCCACATCGCTGGTGCTCATGTCGACAACGGTCTGGAGCGCACGGGCGTTGGCCACCAGTCCGTCCGGACCGTTGCAGACCGCCTCGACATGCTGGATGGCCGGCAGCGACAGGAACACGATGCGGGCGGTTTCGGCGATCTGCTGCACGCTGCTGGCAATCACGCCATCGTCGGCCAGCGCACGCACGTTGTCGGCGTTGAGGTCGGCAGCCAGCACCGTGCAGCCGGACTTCTGCGCCAGATTGCGGCACATGCCCATGCCCATCACGCCCACGCCGATGAAACCGAGGATGGATTTGCTGCTCATGCCAGACCTCCCTGGCGCACGCACTTGACCTTGAGGAACTCACGCAGCCCCTCAGTGCCGCCTTCGGAGCCCAGGCCGCTGTCCTTGTAGCCCCCGAACGGGGTCTCGGGCAGCGAGGCCTGCAGCTCGTTGATGCAGACCACGCCGCTTTCGATCTCGTTGGCAAACCGGTGTGCCAGCTGCATGTCGTTGGTAAAGGCGTATGCCGCCAGGCCAAAGGGCAGGCTGTTGGCTTCGTGCAATGCCTCGTCCGCATCCTGCACGGGGATCAGCAGCGCCACGGGGCCGAAGGGTTCGATGCGCGAGACATCGGCTTGCTTGTCGCGCACGGCCAGCACCGTGGGCGCATAGAAGAAGCCCGGCTGGTCCAGGCTCTTGCCGCCGACCAGCAGCGTGGCACCGGACTCGATGGCGTTCGCCACCAGCTGGGCAATGGCGCTGCGGCGGCGCTGGTTCTTGAGCGGCCCCATCTGCGCCTTGGCATCAAAGGGATCGAGCACCTGCAGTTTCTGGACATGCTCCACAAACCTGGCGCAGAACGCGTCGTAGATGCGGGCGTGGACCAGAAAGCGCGTGGGCGAGGTGCAGACCTGGCCTGCGTTGCGGTACTTGGTGGCCACCGTGGCGGCCGCCACCTTGTCGATGTCCACATCGCTCCAGACGATCACCGGGGCGTGGCCACCCAGCTCCAGCGTGGCCTTCTTCATCTGCGCGGCGGCCTTGGCCCCCAGCTGCCTGCCCACTTCGGTGCCGCCGGTGAAGGTGATCATGGCGATATCGGGGGCGTTGCAGAGCTGGTCCGCAATCTGCGCCGGGTTGCCGAACACCATGTTGACCAGGCCTGCGGGGGTGCCGGCGCGCTGGCAGGCCTGGGCGATCAGCAGCGCCACGCCGGCGGTCTCTTCCGAGGGTTTGATGACGATGGCGCAACCTGCCGCCAGGGCGGCGCTGATCTTGCGCGACGGGGTAATCGCGGGCGCGTTCCAGCCCGCAAAGCCGCCGACCACGCCCACCGGTTCCAGCTGCGCAATCTGCTGGATGCCGGGGGTGCGCGCGGGAATCACGCGGCCATACAGGCGGCGGGCTTCTTCGGCGGCCCATTCGAACATTTCGGCCGCGACATCGACTTCCTTCTGCGCTTCGCTGTAGGGCTTGCCGAGCTCGCTGGTGATCTGCGTGGCCAACCGCTCGCGGTCTGCGCGCATCTCCAGTGCGATCTTGCGCAGCAGGTCGGAGCGCTGGACGGCGCCGCTTTTCTTCCACGCGGACTGGGCCTTGCTCGCACTGTCGATGGCGCGGGCCACATCGTCGGATGACGCCATGGTGTAGCTGCCAATCACCTGGCCGGTCGACGGCGAAACCACCTCGAAGACCTCGGTGGACGCGCCCGCGACGAAGCTGCCCTGGATGAACTGTGAATATTGCATGTGTCGGTTCTCGCAGCCCATCAGTCGAGCGTGATGTTGGATTTTTTGATCACGCCCGCCCAGTGCGCCGATTGCTTCTGGATGAAGTCCTTGAACTGCGCAGGCGTTCCGGTGAGCGGGTACTGGTCCAGGGTCAGCAGCCTGGCCTTGACTTCCGGGCTGGTCATGATCTCGTTGACGGCGCTGTTCAGCTTGGTGACCACATCGGCGGGCAGTCCTGCCGGGCCCATCAGGCCGTTCCAGGGTTCTGCGGCAAAGCCGGGCAGCTTGGTCTGGCCGATCACCGGCGTGCCCTTGAGCCCTTTTTCCGGCGCCGAACTGGCCGAGGCCAGAATGCGCAGCTTGCCTGCCTGCACCTGCGGAATGGCCACCACGCCGGCCAGGAAGGCCAGGTCCACACGGCCGGCCGCCAGGTCGATCACCGCTGCGGAATCGCCTTTGTAGGGCACGTGCAGCGCGTTGATGCCGGTGTCACTCTTGAACCATTCGCCCGCCAGGTGGTTGATGGCGCCATTGCCCGCCGATGCGTAGGTCAGCTGATTGCCTTTCTGGCGCGCAAACTGGACCAGATCGTCATAGGTCTTGAACTTGGAGTCCGGCGGAACCGTCAGGTAGTAGGGGTAGCTGGCCACCAGGCCGATGGGGGTGAAGTCCTTGATCGGGTCGAACTGCACGCCTTTTTGCACGTAGGGGATGATGGACAGCGTGCTGCTGCTGCCGATCATCAGCGTGTAGCCGTCGGGGGCTGCCTTCTTCACCTGGTTGGCCGCCACGGCGCCGCTGGCGCCGGCCTTGTTGTCGATGATGAAGCTCTGGCCGAACTTCTGGGTGAGCCTTTCGGCCAGGATGCGGGCCACGATGTCGGTGGGGCCGCCGGCGGAGAAGCCGACCGTGATGGTGACCGGTTTTTCCGGGTAGCCTGCCGCCGATGCGAGGGTGGAGAAAGCAAGGCCTGTGGCCGCTGCCGTAGCGAGCACGGTGCGTCGGGTGAAGTTCATTTTTTTGTCTCCTGGATATCGTTGTTGTCGCTGCAGTTTTTTGGTCGCAGTCGTTGTGGGTCCGTTCAGAGCCGGATCTTTTCCACCCCGTTGACCTCGGCCCAGTAGTCGGTCAGGCAGGAGGTGTCCTGTCCGGCCTTGCCTGCGGCCAGCGCCATGCGGAACACGTTCTTGGCGGTATCGCAGACCGGCAGGGCCACCTGCGTGGACGCTCCGGCGCTGGAGGCGAGCGAGATGTCCTTGTAGCCCAGCGCCAGGTCAAAGCCCGGGCTCAGGTCCCCGGCCAGCACCTTCTTGGGCCACTTCTCCTTCAGCTGCCCATTGCTGGCGGTGGTGTTGACCAGCACGTCGAAGGTCTTGGCCGTATCGAGGCCGAGCGACCGGGCCAGCACCAGGGCTTCGGAGTTGATCTGGCAGTAGCACAGCACCATCATGTTGTTGATGATCTTGGTGCGCGTGCCGCTGCCGGCATGGCCGCAGTGGTGGATGGTGGTGCCCATCCGGTAGAGCACCGGCTCCACGGTGGGCAGGTGCCGGGCATCGATGCCCAGCATGAACAGCGACTCGCTGCGGTCGGCATGCATGGCAAGACGGCCCACGGGGGCGTCGCCAAAGACAAAGCCCGCCTGGGTGAACGCGTCGTTCAGCAGATCGACCGTGTCCACATCGATGGTGCTCATGTCGATGTAGATGGCGCCGGCTCGGAGGTTCCGGAGGATGCCGTTCTCGCCCAGCGCCACCTGCTTGACCTGCTTGGGCCCGGGCAGCATGGTGAAGACGATATCCACGCTGCGGCACAGGCTGGCCACATCGGGGGCTATGACCGCACCTTCGGCCGCCAGCTGTTGCGCGGCGCCGGTGTTGATATCGAACACCGTCACGCGTTGCTGGTGCTTCAGCAGGGAACGGGCGAGCGCGAACCCCATCCGGCCAAGGCCGATGAATCCAATATCCATTGTTTTTGTCTCCTGTTTGTTTTGCAAAAATTTATCGGTCTGCCGCTGTTAAAAGGAAGAGAAATAATCTTGGTGATATGAGTTTTTTATATTTCTCAGAGCAGGCCGCGACCTCCCTCTGGCAACGGCGTTGCATGCCTTGACCTGCTGTGGCCTCGAGGGCTGCAAGCCGCACCGCATGGCAGCGCCCGCATGCCCCCGGAAACAGGCTGCCCGCAGGGGGCAGACGCGGGTTGCGGAATGGCCGAACGAACGCCCATCCCGATGCCGCCTATGCGGACGCTGCGGGCCTTGGCTTGGTGCCCAGCCCTGATCGGAATGGATGGTGGGTCTGTCGCAAGCGTTGTTGTGCTGCGATGCCGGCCCCGGCGTGCGGGGACGGAGAACCGTGAGCCGCCAGTCAGGACGACGCGAGCAGCCACGGTGGTAGTGGACCAGGAGATTGGCCTGGAGGAGAGTGGACAGCGTCTCTTCCGAGGCCGCCATCGGCCTGGCTAGGTGGCTTGCATGCTGCGCAGCGCCAGGGTCTGGAGCAAGCCCTGTCGCTGTTCCTCAAACGCCTGGGCTTGGGCCAGCAGCCACTGCTCGATGGCATCCAGCACCCGCGATGGCTGGCGCGCACGCACAAACATATAGGACGCCTGCGCGGGCACGCGGCACCCGAACAAGGGCACCAGCCGGCCTGCCGCCACATCGTCCAGGACCAGGGCGGTACGGCCAAGCGCTACGCCCTGCCCGGCGCAGGCCGCACTTTGCGCCAGCATGGCCAGGTTGTAGGTGCGGCCCAGGGTCCAGTCCGGGGGCGGCAGTCCCATGTACGCGAACCAATGCGCCCATTCCGCGTGGGTGCTGGCCCCTTCCCACGGGCTGAAATCGTGCAGCAACATAGTCCCCGTCAGTCCCTGGGGCGTTGCCAGTGCCGGGTGTGCGGCCAGAAAAGCCGGGCTGGCCACGGGAACCAGCCATTCGCTCAGCAGTTCGCAGGCGTGCAGATCGGGATAGTTCCCAAGGTCAAAGCGCACCGCTGCGTCCACGCCGTCGCGCAGCATGCGCCCGCGGTCCAGCGCGTGGAACTCGGCCTGTACGCGCAGATCGATCTGCGGGTGTTTCTGGAAGAAGGTCCCCAGCCGGGGCGTGAGCCAGGCCATCGCAAAGGAGGGCGCGCAACTCATCGTCACCGGTTGCCCCTCGCTCTCCTGCCGCAGATCGGCCAGCGTGTTTTCAATGGATTGCAGCGATTCGCGCAGCACCCGGCCCAGCAAGCGCCCCTCGGGCGTCAGCGTCAGCGCGCGCGGTGAGCGCAGCAGCAGCGGGCGGCCCAGCCACTGCTCCAGCTGCTTGACCTGCTGGCTGACGGCGCCCTGGCTCACGCACAGGTCTTCGGCCGCGCGCGTGAAGCTGCCATGCCGTGCTGCCGCGTCAAAGCAGCGCAGCCAGGACAGCAGCGACGGTGAGAGCAGGCGTGTGGAGGTGCTCATTATTAGTATGGTTGAGGTTGCCCTGACTATAAGTGACTTGCATCCAGTCTGGGGCGGGCCAAGAATGGGCGCCTCCCTGTGAAAGACTGCCACGCAATGCCCACCTCCGCTCCCACCCTGATGCGCTTGAAACAATCTCTCCCCTTGCTGTGGCTCAACCCGACGCGTAGTACCGCGGTGGCCGCGCAGGAGGTCGGTCACGCCCTCGCCACCACAGGCTCCGAGAGCCCGGCAGAGAGCCAATACATTAGTCTGGCTGATATTGAAGCCGCCCGGTCGCGCTTCGAGCGCTTTGCGCCGCTGCTGGCCAAGCTGTTTCCCGAGCTGGCCGCGTCGGGCGGCCTGATCGAGTCCGCACTGTCCCCCGCACCCGCCGTGGCGTCGCTGGTGGGCGTGGGCGCCGGGCAGGGGCGTGTGCTGATCAAGCAGGACCATGCATTGCCTGTCGCCGGGTCGATCAAGGCGCGCGGCGGGCTGCACGAAGTGCTGGAATTTGCCGAGCGGGTGGCCATTGCCAACGGCCTGCTGCCCAGCCAGCCCATCGCGGCAGGCTATGTCGCACTCCTGAGCGAGCGCGCACGCGAGGTGTTTGCCCGCCACAGCGTGGCCGTGGGCTCCACCGGCAACCTGGGGCTGAGCATTGGTGTGATCGCCTCGGCCTTGGGCTTCAAGGCGAGCGTGCACATGTCGGCTGATGCCAAGGCCTGGAAGAAGGACCGCCTGCGCCAGCGGGGTGTCGAGGTCGTCGAGCATGCGGGCGACTACGCCCAGGCAGTGGCCCAGGGCCGCGCACAGGCCGCAACCGATCCCCTGGCACACTTTGTCGACGACGAGCGCTCGCTCTCGCTGTTCCTGGGCTATGCGGCCGCCGTCTTCGGCTTGCGCCGCCAACTGGCGGAGCAGGGTATTGTGGTGGACGCCCAGCACCCGCTGTTCGTGTACCTGCCGTGTGGCGTGGGCGGGGCTCCGGCGGGCATTGCCTTCGGCATCCGCCAGATTCTGGGTCCCCATGCGCACTGCTTCTTTGCCGAGCCGGTGCAGTCGCCCTGCGTGCTGGTGCAGATGATGGATGGCGCCGACGGCCCGCAAGGCCCGCACCCCACGGTGTATGACTACGGGCTGCACAACCGGACCGAGGCCGACGGCCTGGCCGTGCCGCAGGCCTCGCGCCTGGCCAGCGCCGCCATGCGCGAGGTGCTGGGCGGTATCTACACGGTCGAGGATGGGCAGCTCATGCGCTTTGTCTACCAGATCGAGCAGGCCGAAGGCCTGCGCGTGGAGCCCTCGGCAACCGCCGGCATGGCTGGTCCGTCGATGCTGCTGGGTACGCCCGAAGGGCAACGCTATCTGCAGGAGAGTGGGCTGCAGGCGCATCTGGCACAGTCCACGCATGTGGTCTGGACCACTGGCGGGCTGTTCGTCCCGCCCGCGCAGTACCAGCAGTTCTGGGAGGCCGGGCGCGACCTGCTGGCCCAGCAGCCGTAGGATTCTCTGCCGCATCCTGCGGCGTGCACCTCCCTGCCATTCTTTGCCCGTCTCCATTGCCATCGCCATCGCTGACATGTCCATTTTCACTGTGCCTCCCGCAGCCTCCATCGGCGCACCGATTTCCGATATCGACACGCCGGCGTTGCTGCTGGACCTCGATGCCTTCGAGCGCAACCTCGACGAGCTGCAGGCCCGCGCCGATGCCGCAGGCATGGCCTTGCGCCCGCATGGCAAGGCGCACAAATGCCCGGCCGTGGCCCTGGCCCAGATCGCACGCGGTGCGGTCGGCATCTGCTGCCAGAAGGTGTCCGAAGCGATTCCATTCATTGAAGCCGGGGTGCGTGACATCCACATCAGCAACGAGATTGCCTCCCCCGGCAAGGCACGCCTGCTGGCGCAGCTGGCCTGCCATGCACGCATGAGCGTGTGTGTGGACGATCTGCAGCAGGTCGACTGGCTGGCGGCTGCAGTGCAGGAGGCCGGGGCCGAGCTGACCGTGCTGGTCGAAATCGACATCGGCCATGGCCGCTGCGGTGTGGCCGATCTGGAGTTGATGGCCCGTATCGCGGGCCGTATCCAGTCGTTGCCCCGGCTGTCTTTCGGCGGCCTGCAGGCCTACCACGGCACGGTGCAGCATGTCCGCCTGCCCGGGGAGCGCCAGCAGATCATTGACGCGGCGAACGCCCGCATCCGCCAGGCCAGGGCGCGCCTGGAAAGCGAGGGTCTGCCCTGCGCGGTTGTGACCGGCGGAGGCACCGGGAGTGCCGACATCGACTTCGCCAGCGGCGTCTACACCGAGCTGCAGGCCGGCAGCTACGCCTTCATGGATGTGGACTACAGCCACAACCAGCCTTCCGGCGCGGGCGTGTCCTCTTTTGCGCACAGCCTGTTTCTGGCGACCCGCGTGATGAGCCGTGCCGCAGGCACGCATGCCGTGCTGGACGCTGGCCTGAAATCCATGAGCCTGGAAAGCGGTCTGCCCCAGGTGTGGAATGCGGCCCAGGCCCGGCCCGATGCCGTGCTGGCCTGCACCGGTGTCAGTGACGAGCACTGTACGGTCGGGTGGGGCGCAGAGGCGGCCAGCACGGCCGGAACCACGGCCTTGTCCGCGTTGCCTGCCCTGGGGGAACTGGTGCTGCTGGTGCCGGGGCACGTGGACCCCACGATCAACCTGCACGACAGCCTGATTGGCTACCGGAACGGCGTGGTCGAAACCATCTGGCCCATTGCGGCGCGTGGTCTGAGCCGCTGAACCCTCAGCCGTCAGGGCCCCCCTGCGGCATGCTTACGGGGCGTAGGTGCCGATTCCCCGTGGGCGTTCGGACACCACCCACCACCCACGGCTGGCCGCACCCGGGGCGCGGCCGGTCGGTGTTCAGCCAAAGCGCGACGGATCGTAGGGCGCCGGGTCCACATACGGCGTCTGGCCGCACATGCGTTCGGCCAGAAGCCGGGCGGATGCCGGGCCCAGGGTGAAGCCCTGGTGGCCATGGCCAAAGTGGAACCACAGGCCGCGGTGGCGCGGTGCCGGGCCGATGACGGGCAGCATGTCCGCAGAACACGGGCGGGCACCCAGCCAGGGCTGTGCTTCGACCGGCTGGCCCAGGCCCAGAAGCCGCTCGGCGGCACGTTCGGCCACCTGCAGCTGCACCGGTGTCGCCGGTGCGCCGGCGCTGGCAAATTCGGCCCCCGTGGTCAGGCGCAGGCCGCGTTGCATCGGCGCCAGCACCACACCATGGTCGGTGTCGAGCACGGGCCGGCGCAGCGTTCCGCCACCCTGGTAGTGGCGGTGGTATCCCCGTTTGGCGAACAGCGGCAGCCGGTAGCCCAGTCGGCGGGTGTGCGCTTCGGCCCACGGCCCCAGCGCCAGGACGGCTGCCTCGGCCTCCAGCGCCCCGTCACGGGTCTGAACGCGCCACCCCTGGCCCGTCTGCTGCAGGCTGTCGGCATCGCCTTCGGCGATCCGGCCACCGCGCTGTACGAACAGCGCGGCATAGTGTTCGACCAGCGCTCCCGGGTCGGAAATGGTCCAGGGATCGCGCCAATGGATGGCGCCCGCCGGCGTCTCGCGCAGGCCGGGCTCCAGCTGGACCAGGGCCGGTCCGTCCAGTGCGGCCCAATCCAGCCCGTGGGTCTGTGCAAGCTGGGTGGCATGGCGCTGCGCCGTCTCCAGCAAGGCGGGTTGCCGGTACAACTGCAGCCAGCCTTCCTTGCGCACCAGGTGCTGCGCGCCCGCGGCGGCCATCAGCGGCTCATGTTCGGCAATGCAGTGTGCGATCAGCCGTGCATAGGCGGCGCAGGTGTTGGCATACGGCGCGGGGGCCGAAAACTGCCAATAGCGCAGCAGGCGCCCTGCCAGGGAGGGCAGGGCCGTCCAGTGCACATGCACGTCATTGCCTTGCCCGGTCGCCACGCGCCACAGCGCTTGCCAGCTGCGTGGAAAGGCGTAGGGCTGCACGGCCTCGCGCTGGATGAAGCCGGCGTTGCCGTACGAGGTTTCGCGGCCCGGCGGGTGGCGGTCCACCAGCACGACCTGGCGCCCGCGTTGCTGCAATGCCAGCGCCGTGCTGACGCCGACCATGCCCGCGCCGAGAACCAGGACTTCGGATGCCATGGTGTGTGTTCCTGTCTGGGGGAGTTGGGGAAAAGAGGGCGGTCAGCCGCGCAGCGCCGCCACGACCGCAATCTCGATGCGGGCCGGGGCCACCAGTTCGGTGCAGACAGTCGCGCGCACCGGCAGCGGATCGGCGAAGTGGCTGGCGTAGGCGGCATTGAACGCGGCAAAGTCCTCCTTGTGCGTGAGGAAGACGTTGACCGACACCACGTCGGCAAGCGACAGGCCTTCGGTGGCCAGCGTGGCGGCAATGCGCTCCAGCGTCAGGTGCGTCTGCGCCGTGATGCCTTCGGGAATGCTCCCATCGGCGGCAAACGGCATCTCGCCGGACAGGAAGGCCAGGCCGGCGGCCGTGCGGATCTTGGAAAAGGGGAGGGCGGGCATGGTGGACATGGAAGGAACTCCTGGGTGCGAAAAACCGAAAGGCAGAAAGGCGCTGGATAGGCGCTGAAGCGCACCATTCTGGCGGGCCGCAGTGCCCGCCAGGTCCCCCGTGCTGCGCAGAAATCAGAATCGTCGATTGCCGATCCAGCAATTAGGCACCTAGCTCCACCCACCGGCACGCCGCCTTTCACGCGCCGGGCAACCGGCCGTCCGCTGTGTTGTCCACGTCGTCCGCATTGCTGCCGCTTTCGTCGCCGTCGGCGCGGATGGCCGCCACCAGGTACTGCACAAAGGCGTGCACGGCTTCCTGCAGATTGCGCCCGGCCAGGGTCTGGACTTCCAGATAGCGCTCGTTCATTTCGCGGTCGCGCAGCGGCACGGCCCGCACGGCGTCGCCGCCGCGCCGCGTGCGGACCGACAGCTCGCCATAGAACGCCACGCCCAGTTCACTGGCGGCAGCGTAGCTGACCAGCGCGTCGGCATGGTTGCTCACCAGCACCTGGCGGTACCGCAGCCCTTGGCGGCTGCAGCTGATGTCGAGCAACTGCCGCAATGTGCTGCTCTTGAGCGGCAGCACCAGCGGGTAGGCCGTCACTTCGCGTAGCGACAGTTGCGGCCGTGAGGCCAGCGGATGTTTTTCTCCCAGCACGGCCATGATGGGGCAGGGGTGGCGCAGCTCCACGCGGATGTCCGGCTCGGGGACCGAGCTGAGGGTGATGCCGATGTCGACCTCGCCATCTCGCACGCGCCGCGCCACATCGCCCTGCGAGCAGACGTCCAGCCGGAACGCAACGCCCTCGTAGCGGCGCTGAAACTGTGCGATCAGCATGGGAATGAAGTCATGGGCGAAGCCTTCGACCGAGGCGATGCGCACCTGCCCCGTGCGCATGCCCCGCAGCGACTGGATTTCGCTGGTGACACGCTCGATGTCCTGCTCGACCCGGCGTGCGTGGGCGGCCAGCAGTTCGCCCGCCGAGTTCGGCACCATACCGCGCGAGCGGCGCTCGAACAGCAAGGTGTCCAGGTCGCTCTCCAGCCGCGCAATCTGGCGGCTGACCGCAGAGGGGGCCACGTTCAACCGGGTGGCCGCCTCCTTGATGGAGCCCGTACGCACCACTTCCAGGAAATAGCGCACCGCCGCTTCCTGCAGCACCCGGCTGTTGGCTGTGGCAGGACCGATTCCTGCTCCGGTATCTGTTTTCACCATCGCGCCATCCTTCTTAGACGTATGAATTCTATTTTTGGCAATGAATTATTCTAAACATTGCGCTTGTGGCATCGGTTGAGCACTCTTAGCATGAACTCGTATTCAGCACGTCCAGCGCAGCCACGGTGGTTGCGGAGCTATCCGGATCGTTGTTCCTGCGCTGGTGTTTTTCCCTCGTTCCCTTGCCTCACCGAACCTGTCGCTTCACCATGAAATCCCTCACCGCTTTCACCCGCTTGGCCGTGGCTTGCTCGTTGAGCCTGGTTGCCGCTGCCCCCGCTCTCGCTGCCCCCGCTCTCGCTGCCGATGCCTACCCATCGAAGCCCGTCACGCTGGTCATCCCGTTCTCGCCTGGCGGCGCCACGGACGTGATCGGCCGCCTGCTGGGCCAGAAGCTCGGTGAAAAACTGGGCCAGCCTGTGATCATCGACAACCGCCCGGGCGCGGGCACCATCATCGGTGCGACGTATGTGGCCAAGGCCCCGGCCGACGGCTACACCTTGCTGGTCAGCTCCGGCAGCACCTTCACCGTCAACCCCGCCATCCGCCCCAACCTGCCTTACGACCCGGTCAAGAGTTTCGATCCCATTGGGATTCCTGCACGCACCGGGCTGATCGTGCTGGCCAACAGCGCCGTGCCGGTGAGCGGCGTCAAGCAGTTTGTGGATTACGTCAAGAAGTCCCCTGGCAAATACGCTTTCGGCTCCTTCGGCAGCGGCACGACGGCCCACTTTGCGGGCGAGCTGGTGCTGGCCCGCACCGGGATCGACATGACCCATGTGCCCTACAAGGGCAGCGCACCGGCGATGACAGACCTGATCGGTGGGCAAGTTCCTTTCTCGGTCGATACCGTGGCCGCCGCCATCCCCCAGATCAAGAACGGAAAGATCAAGGCCGTTGCCGTGACCACGGCCAAGCGTTCCTCCCTGCTGCCCGATGTGCCTACCTTCGCCGAGGCCGGTTTCAAGGACATCGACATGGACACATGGCTGATCATCGTTGGCCCCAGGGGCATGCCGGCCAATGTGAAGGCCAAGCTGGAAGCCACGCTGGCGGAAGTTGCGGCCGCCCCCGACGTGCAGGAAAAAATGAAGGCCCAGGGCTTTGACCCCGCCTATGCCAACAGCGCCGCAGCCGCCACCTTGATCCGACAGGAAATGCCTGTGATGAAGAAGCTGGCCGACAGCGCGCACATCACCGCCGATTGATACCGCACCCATCAACCTCGCTGCTGGCCGTCAGCACGCGGGGGGTTTTTGTATCTATACCTATGAGAGAGACATCCATGCACACCGCCCCGTCATCCAGTCCGTCGCTGGTCGAACTGTCTGCCGTCGAACTGCGCCGCCTCATTGGTGCGCGGCAGATTTCGCCGGTTGAACTGCTCGATGCCTGCATCGCCCGCATCGACAGCGTCAACCCTTATGTCAACGCTGTCACCGCGACCTGTTTTGACCGCGCGCGCAGCGAAGCGCATGCCGCCGAAAAGGCCGTGATGGCGGGCGAGCCACTGGGGCTGCTGCATGGCCTGCCGCTGGGCGTGAAGGACCTGGAGCCCACCGAAGGGCTGCTGACCACCTGGGGCTCGCCCATCTACCGCGACCATGTGCCGACCCAGGACATCGAGCTGGTGGCCCGCCTGCGCCGTGCGGGCGCCATCGTGGCCGGCAAGACCAATGTGCCGGAGATGGGGGCGGGCGCCAACTCGCGCAACGATGTCTGGGGCGCGACCGGCAATCCCTTCAACCCCAACCTCAACGCCGGCGGCTCGTCGGGGGGATCAGCAGCGGCACTGGCCTGCGACATGCTGCCGGTGTGCACCGGCTCGGATACCGGTGGTTCCCTGCGCATTCCGGCCGCCAAATGCGGCGTGGTGGGGTTCCGCCCCTCGCCGGGCATCGTTCCCAGCGTGCGCAAGCTGCTGGGCTGGACGCCGCTGTCGGTCGTGGGGCCCATGGGGCGCACGGTGGAAGATGCCTGCCTGCAGCTGGCGGCCAGCGCGGGCGTGCATGCCGGTGATCCCTTGAGCTACCCGCTGGATGCCGCTTCTTTTCTGCACCCTGCGCGCACCGACCTCAGCCGCTTGCGCGTGGCATGGACGGAAGACTTTGGCGCCTGCGACGTCGATGAGGGCATCCGCGCCACGTTCCGGCAGAAGATTGCGGCCATGCGCCACCTGTTTGCGGCCTGCGACGAAGTCAAGCTGGACCTGGGCGATGTGCACCGCTGCTTCGACGTGCTGCGCGCCGAATCCTTTGTCGCCGGCATGCAGGCCGCCTACGAGCGCGACCCCGACAGCCTGGGCCCCAACCCGCGTGCCAACTACGAAATGGGGGCCCGCATGAGCCTGCTGGACGCCGCCTGGGCGCAGGCAGAGCAGACACGGCTGCTCAAGCGCTTTCAGGACACCTTCGCCGACTACGACCTCATCCTGTCGCCGACCACGCCGGTCTCGCCCTTCCCGTGGACGCAGCTGTACGCCGCCCAGGTTGGGGGCCAGCAGCAGGCCAACTACTACCGCTGGCTGGCGTTGACCTATGTGGTCACGCTGACCACGCACCCGGCCATCTCGCTGCCTTGCGGCACAGACCATGCCGGCATGCCCTTTGGCCTGCAGGTGGTGGGTGGCTTTCGCCGTGACCACGAGCTGCTGGGCGCCGCCCACGCGATGGAACAGGCGTTCTCCACCCAGGAGGCACTGCGCCGTCCACGCCCGGACCTGGCCGCGCTGCGGCCCGCAGAGCCGGCGCTGACCTCCATCGTCACGGCGCCTCCCGTGCTGCATGCACAAGGCGCTGCCGTGGAGGCCGTGTCAGCGGTTTGATGGACTGATGCCCTGGTGCCCTGATGCACGGGGATGCGAACAGCATGGAAACCATCCGTTTGAGCCAGACACGCTCAAGCGGTTGGGCTCCACGCTGTTCGCACTTGGTGGTGGTTGGTGGGTGGTCGTCGGCAGCCCTGTTACCTGGTCACCTTGCCACCCATTGCCCGTGGTGTGGCAGGGCGTACCGGATGCCCCCGCGGCCCGGTGCAGGGTCAGTGCATTGGCCTGCTGAGCCGTTTGCTTGCCCTGGAGATGGCGTAGTTGACCAGGCAGTAAAGCAGGGCCACCACCAGGTACACCGGCACCAGCGCGTGGTAGTTGGCAATCAGCACCTTGGCGTTCTGCATCAGTTCACCGTAGGTCACCACGTAGCCAAAGGTGGTGTCCTTGACCACGATGACCAGTTGCGCCACCAGCGCCGGAACGATGTAGCGCAGAGCCTGCGGGAAGACGATGAGAAAGAACACCTGCGCTTCCGTCATGCCCAGGCTGCGCGCCGCATCGGTCTGGCCGCGGGGAACCGCCAGCACGCCGGCGCGGTAGACCTCGGCCACCACGGCCGCGGTGCTCAGGCCGATGGGCAGGGTCAGCATCCAGTAGGTGCTGAGCTTGATGCCAAGCGTCGGCAGCACCAGAAAGCACACATAGATCAGCAGCAGCGTCGGTGTACCGCGCAAAAACTCGATGGCCGCAACGCTGGGCCAACGCACCAATTTCAGGCGCGACAGGCGCCCCAGCAGCAGCACCAGCCCGAAGGACAGCGCAATGGCAGCTGCCATCGCTGACGATTTCAGCGTGCCGAGCAGGCCCTTGGCGAGGAAGGCCCAGGTCGTTGGCCAGGCAAAGAATTCCCAGAACGGAGCGTCCAGCTGCCCTGCGTCATGGAACTGGTAGCCAATGGCCACTGCCAGCGCCAACAACATGGCCGCGGCCATGACGCTTGCCATCCGGGTGGTGATGCGGGCGCGCGGGCTGGGCGCCGCAAACAGAATGTCTTCCAGAGGGCGGCTCATCGCAGTATCCGCAGCTTCTTGTCCAAGGTGGCGCCTGCCCAGGCGATCAGCAATCCGGTCGCCACGTACAGCGCGGCGGCCACCGCGAACGCGGCCATGCCTGCAGCGGAGTCGTTGGCGATCTTGGACACCAGCGAGGTGAGCTCCCGCCCTGCAAGCGGCACCTGCGACGCCAGCGAGGTCGACAGCATCAGCGCAATCAGCAGCGATGTCATCGGCTGTACCACCGAGCGCAATGCCTGCGGCAAGATCACTACGGCAATGATGTGCCGGGGTCGCATGCCCAGGCTCAGCGCGGCTTCGATCTGGCTGCCGGGAATGGTGTTGATGCCCGAGCGCAGGTAATCCGCCGTGAAGGCCGAGCACACCAGCGTCAGGGCCAGGATCACGCTGGGCTCATAGTCGATCACCACATTCAGGTCGGGCAGCGCGAACACGATGAAGATCAGCAGCGCCACGCTGGGGATGTTGCGAAAGATCTCGACATAGCCGGTCAGCACCCAGCGCAGCGGCGACACCGGCAGCAGCCGCAGCACCGCCACCGCCGTGCCCAGCAGGAACCCGGGCACGAACGACACGAGCGTGAGCTTCCATGTCAGCAAAAGAGCCTGCCAGAAGGCAGGCCCGTACTCGGTCAGAAGCCTGGAAACCTCAGCCATCGCTCAGGGGTGGGCAGGCGGCGTCGGGACGGCGGTGCTGCCGGTGCGTTGTCCGATGGAGACCGTCCAGAGCTTGGCCCAGGTGCCATTGGCTTCCAGCTTTTTCAGGAAAGCGTTGACGAAGGCCACGCCGTCCGAGCCCTTGGGCAGTCCCACGCCGTAGGGGTCCTGTGCGCCGAAGGGGGCACCCGCCAGCCGGGCGTTGCTGACGCCCAGGCTCAGGGCGTTGAGCAGCAGCGTGTAGTCGGTCACGTAGGCATCCACCCGTCCCTGGCGCAGTCCGTCCAGGGCTTCCTGGTGCGTCTGGAACTCCTGCACGACCGCCTTGGGCGCGTACTGGGCCAGGATCGCCGGCCCCGTGGAGCCTGCCTGCGTGGCCACTTTCTTGCCGGCGAGGTCGCTGTACGACTGGATCGCCTTGTTGTTCGCCTTAACCAGCACCCCGGCCTGCGAGGTGTAGTACGGGCCGGCAAACGAGATCTTCTCGGCGCGGGCCGGGGTGATGGAGTAGGTGGCGAACACCATGTCCACCTGGTCGTTGATGAGCACCTGCTCGCGTGTCGACGAATTCACCTGCGTGAACTGGTACTTGGCGCCATCGCCCAGGATATAGCGCGTGAGGAGCTGGGCCAGGCCCGCGTCGAAGCCGCGGATCTTTCCATCTTTTTCGTTGAGCAGCGAGAACAGATTCGACGTCTGCGTGCCACCAAAGCGCATCGTGCCGGCCTGCTTGATCTTGGTGGCCCAGCTGCTCGATGCGATGGTCGCTGCATCGGCGACCGGGCCCTGGGCGATCAGCGCGTCAAACGCGGCGGCATTGATCGGTGTGCCCTGTGCGAAAAGCGCGCCACTGGCCGTGATCGCCAGCGCCGCCACGGTGGTTTTCAGAATGGATGGGATCGGCATGGGGTCTTCCTGAATGGTCTGTGGCGCCAATGTGGAGCGGTGCAAGGCACGCACCGCGCGTTCTGTTCAAGCGCCAGAATGCATTGTGCGCACGATACAGCCTTTCTGCGCGGTCACCACCGTCACGCTGGCACAGCGTCGACATTTGGCGCCGCATACACTCGCTGCAACCGTCACTTCATACAAACTCCTCACCAGAAAGGCATGGCATGTTGCGTGTGCTGGGCAAGGCGTCGTCCATCAATGTCCGCAAGGTACTCTGGGCCTGTGCCGAAATGGACATCCCCTTTGAGCGGGAGGACTGGGGCGTGGGTTTCCAGTCGACCCACACGGCTGCATTCATGGCTCTAAACCCTAACGCCATGGTGCCGGTCATTCAGGACGGCGATTTTGTGCTGTGGGAGTCCAACACCATCATTCGCTACCTGGCGAACCGCTACCACGGCGCCGGGATATATCCGCCCGAAGCACAGGCGCGGGCGCGGGTCGACCAATGGATGGACTGGCAGGCGACGGACCTGAACAAATCCTGGAGCTATGCCTTCATGTCGCTGGTCAGGCATTCTCCGGAGCACCAGGATCGCCATGCACTGGCCACCGGCTGCCGCGAATGGTCCAGGCATATGGCCATCCTGGACCGGCAGCTGGATGCTACGGGTGCCTATGTGTGCGGCGAGTCCTTCTCTCTGGCCGACATCACGGTCGGCCTGTCGGTGAACCGCTGGTTTGAAACACCGCTGGCGCATCCTGACTATCCGGCGGTACAGGATTATTACGAGCGTTTGAGCCTGCGGCCGGGCTATCGCCTGTACGGCCGAAACGGAATCCCGTGAGGGATTGGTTGGGTTTGGAGCCTGGCGGGATTCGCGTGGCGGGTGTGGGTCCGTATGGCGCCGAAGGTCGTACCATGCTGCGCATCCTGTTCGCGCTGGGGAATCCGTGTGCCTCTGCATTTGCGCCCACCAACCTGCGCCCTACGAAACGAAAAAAATGACAGCCAGAGAATTAGGGCTCGCCTTGCTCGGAGCCATGGCGTTCGCTCTGCCTTCATCTGCTTTTGCGCAGAGCACCAATGGGAAGAATCTCTACACACAGCGATGTGCCGTGTGCCACGGAGCGGATATCAAGGGCACGGGGCCATTGGCCAGGAAAAGCAATCCGCCCACACCGGACCTCACCACCGCTGCTTTCAAAAAACGGCTGGAGAGCTATCCGGGCGTCATCGTGTCCTCGGTCATTCTTCGTCCGAACGGAGACCTGATACCCAGAACGTTGAAGGAGAACGGGGTGAAGATTGCTCCGCATTCCTGGACCGTTCAGGATTTTCGGGATCTGAACAAATACATGGGAGACGTGATTTCAAAAAGTCGATGACCTGCACCGTGCCTGTCTGTGTGCAAGTTTGAGAATATGTTTTGAAATCAATGGGCTGAAATCAATGGGCTGAAATCAATGGGCTGAAATCAATGGGCTGAAATCAATGGGCTATGGGTGTCTTGACGTGGGGTGCAGCAAGAGCATGTTCCACTGAATGCATCGGCTCACGCCTGCTGTCAGGGTGTTTAGGGCAGTTTGGCTCCGGTGGGGCGCTCTTGGCCAGTGGCGACCGTTGTGAAGCCGGTTGGCGCATGAGGCAAGGCCGCGTGTGCAAGGCCAAGCACGCTGCGCCATTGGCCCACGGTCCCCACTCGATCAGGAAGGCTTTGCCGCCTCGTCGTCGATGGCCTGCTGCACCTCGCGGTAGAAGTTTTCACGCGCTTGCGTAGCTTTGGGGTCGCGCGCACCGCCGGCCCAATTGGCGTTGGACACAATCACCAGCTTGCGTTGCGGATCGATAAAGATGCCCTGCCCAAAAATGCCGCGGGCCGTATAGCTGCCATCGTCGTAGGTCCACCATTGGTAGCCGTAACCACGCCCGGGAAGACCGATCTCCGTGCGCTTGGTGGTCGCTTCCGCCCACCAGCCGTCGGGCACGATGCTCTGGCCGTTGACCTTGGCGCCGTTCAGAATGAACAAGCCCATGCGGGCATAGTCGCGCGGCGTGGCCTGCACGCAGCAACCGCCAATCTCCTTGCCGGTCTTGCTCAAGATCCAGGTGGCCTGCTGCTCCATGCCTGCCGGCACCCAGATCTTCTCGGACAGGTAGGTGGCCTGTTAATTTCCACGCAAAACTGACCCGCCATTTCCATCTCAAACTGACCCACCC